>Ga0316188_10000124_pt1 | contig 25870 bp, 19 predicted proteins | sample Phiworburrow1_MG_FD_204933 | JGI IMG/M metagenome (GOLD analysis project Ga0316188, IMG submission 204933) | Coastal sediment microbial communities from Maine, United States - Phippsburg worm burrow 1 | ecosystem: Environmental > Aquatic > Marine > Coastal > Sediment | place: USA: Maine... | reverse complement strand
CCGCAGGATCCGCAAGCCCTCAGCAGCGGCATCATTCGGGTCTGGGTAAATGGCGTCGAAGTGTATGCGAACGGCCAGGAAACCGGCGCGCGGCCGGGGCGTTTCGTCGCGCGTGCCGGGGAGTCGAGGAATGACTGAAGCTCAAAAGTCAGTTTGGGTCGGCGGTAACCGTTCTGACTATGACTTTTGTGGCATCGCCACCGCAGCTCTGGGACTCTCCGGTCGACCCCTGCGCAACGGTCCAATCCACATGGCGCAGAATTTGATGCTAAAGTAAGTCCAATTTTCAGACGAATTACGCTGGATGACATCAACTATGCAGTGAAAATTCCAGATGGGGACGGAGCAATGATCGAGAGAAAGAAATTAACCAACGCAATCACAATGGCGCTTGCTACTTCGGCCGGTTTGCTGTCAGGTTCCGTCATGGCCGAGAACGTCTTGGAAGAGGTCACGGTAACCGCCACCAAGCGGGTGGAGAACCTCCAGGATGTTCCGTTCGCTGTGTCGGCCCTCGGCCAGGAACAACTGGACGAACTCAATATAGCGAACTTCGACGATTACATCCGTTATCTTCCCGGTGTGAATTCCGCAGGGCGTGGCCCCGGTCAGTCGTCCATTTTCATACGCGGCATGGCGACCGACTCATCAGACCAGACTTCAATTGAAATCGGCGCTCCCGTGCCCAATGTCGCGCTGTACCTCGACGAGCAACCGGTAAGCTCGGGCGGTCGCAACCTCGACCTGTACGCTGCCGATATCGCTCGTGTTGAAGTGTTGCCCGGACCACAGGGCACCCTGTTCGGCGCCAGTTCAATGGCCGGCACCATCCGCTTGATTACCAACAAGCCTGTGTACGACGAGTTCCACTCGGGATTCAAGGCCAGCGTCGCCACGACCAAGAGCGGTGATCTCAGTAACAGCGTGGAAGCCTATATCAACTGGCCGCTCATCGATGACAAACTGGCGATTCGTGGTGTCTTCTACAACGCCGTCGAAGGCGGCTACATCGACAATGTCTACGGCGAGAATGCCTACACTGCCGCCGACGTGGGCTTTCCGGAAGGCGCTGAATCCACGGTCGTCAACAACCTGCAGTTCGTTGAAGAAAACTTCAACGATGCGGTTTACACCGGTGGCCGTGTCAGCCTCAGTTATGCGATCAACGACGACTGGGAACTGTTGGGTCAGTATATGTTCCAGACCCTGGACGTGGACGGTGTGTTCGACCACTCACCGGAATCCATCCGTGACATCCCTAACGTTCAGGCCGGCAGCCGGGTGGTCGGTGATTTACAGGTTCAACGCTTTTTCCCGGACTGGCTCGATGACGAGTTTCAGCAGTTCTCGTTGACTGTGAACGGCCGCCTCGGCGCCCTGGACCTGCTGTATGCGGGGTCCTACCTCGATCGCGAGGTCAACAACAGTTTCGACTACAGCGGGTACACCCAGATCGGTACATATGGTTATTACTACTTGTGCCAGCCAAGCTATACGCTGTGCGGCGACCCGACCCAGGGCGTGATCGCGTTCATCCAGAACGAGCGAACCACGCATGAACTGCGTATCTCCTCGTCCGAGGGTGAACGCGTCAATTTCGTCGCCGGTTTGTTTTATGACGATATCAAGACCATCGTCGACACGAATTTCTATGTCGCGGGATCAACCGGGTTTTTCGCACCCAACAGGCCCATTGCGGGATCGACCATAAACAACCCCGCTTTCCGTCCACAGGGCATCACCTTCATCAATGACGCGATACGCGAGGAAGAGCAGTTCGCGGTGTTCGGCGAAGTCACCTTCGACATCACTGACAAGCTATCGTTGACGGGCGGAGCCCGCTACTACGATATCGATTCCAGCCTGCGGGGTTCTTCCAGCTTCGCCAACCCTTGCGACTTCTCCTTACCCTGTGACGAATCACAGGACGACCCGGAAAATGGGCGAAATTACGATGAAATTCTGGCCGCTGACCTGCCATTGAAGGAAAGCGATACCATTCTGAAAGGAACGGTCTCCTACCGCCCCTTCGACGATACGATGTTCTTCTTTACCTACTCGGAAGGCTTCCGTCCCGGTGGATTCAACCGGACTGCAGGGGTGCCAACGACTTATTTGGCCGACGAGGCGACCAACTACGAGTTGGGTTGGAAATCCACACTGCTTGGCGGGTCCTTGCGTTTCAATGCGTCGCTGTACAAGATTTACTGGGACGGACTGCAGGTGGGCATCACGGATTTCGACATCTCGGTCATCACCTTTACGACCAATGCCGCGGATGCGGAAATCCAGGGATTCGAGGGCGATCTGACCTGGCTTGCTACGGAGGGCCTCACCCTTGCAGCCGCCTGGTCGTTCAACGACACGGAGATGAAGCGAGTTCCTCCGAATGTGTCGGACATTGCCGGCCCGGGCTCGCGCCTGGCCCTGGCGCCCGAAGTCCAATACCACCTGAGCGCCCGTTATGATTGGTCCGAAAACAAATTCGCGCCCTATGCCCAGTTGGTATACGCCCATACGGGCGACCAATACAGTTCGATCGTAGTGGACAATCGCTTCCTCCAGCAATCCTACGACACGGTGGATGCCGCCTTTGGACTTAACCTGGAGAATTGGTCGGTCGAGTTGTTCGGGGAGAACCTGACGGACGAGCGTGCCCAGTTGTTTATCAATTCGCTGGATACGGACTTGAGAATTACCACCAACCGGCCGCGAACCTTCGGGCTGAAGGTCCGTTACGACTACTGACTGGCCCGGGCCAGCGACCCATGACGGAAACCGATGCCGGGCAACCGGCCGATGAAATCCCCGACGCCGTTTCCGAGGCCCGGCGGTTGCTGCAGGGCGGCAAGCTGAAAGCAGCCCTTGCGCTAGCTGAAGCCGAACTGCTCGATAAGCCGGAGAACACCGAGGCGCTTTACATCCAGGCCGTCACCCTGCGCTATCTTGGCCAGTCCGGACCAGCCCTGCAAGCCCTGGACCGGCTCAAGTCACAGCGACCCGCTTACGGCAGGGCCTACCAGGAGGAAGGCCATAACCTGAAGCGGTTGGGCGACTTGCAGCGAGCAGCGGTCGCTTATCAGCGGGCCGTCGACCTCAACCATGCCCTGATCGCCTCATGGCGGGAACTGGCCGCGCTGCACAAGCGCAACGGCAATCAGCGGGAATCCGACCTGGCCCAGGCCGAGTATTCCCGCCTGTCCGCCCTGCCCTCCGAACTGGTCAGCGTGACCAGCCTGATCCACGAAGGCAAGCTGTTCCGTGCCGAGAAACTGTGCCGGACCTATCTGCAAAAACACCCCCACCACATCGAGGCCATGCGCCTGCTGGCCATGCTGGGCATGAAACTGTTCGTCTACGACGACGCCGAGTTCCTGCTGGAAAGCTGCGTGGAATTCGCCCCCGATTACTGGCTGGCCCGCTATGACTACGTCAATGTGCTGCACAAGCGACAGAAATTTGCAAAGGCCCTGGAGCAGGCCAGGATTCTGCTCGACGCCTACCCGGGCAACCATGCCTTCCAACTGGCCTATGCCAATGAGAATGTCGCCGTCGGAAACTTCGATACCGCGCTTGAAATTTACGACCGGGTCATCGAAAAACACCCCGCATTCGCCCAGCCTTACCTGTCCCGCGGACACGCCCTGAAAACCATCGGACGGCTCGACGATGCGATCCAGTCCTATCGGTCGGCTTACCGCGCCAAGGCGGATTTTGGCGATGCCTTCTGGAGCCTGGCCAACCTGAAGACCTATCGCTTCACAGACGCCGAGATCAACCGCATGCTGGCCCGGCTCGACGATCCGGCCACCGCCAATGTCGACCGCTATCACCTGTGTTTCGCGCTGGGCACTGCCTACGAGGCCCGCCAGGATTACAGCAAATCGTTTCGCTGCTACGAGCAGGGCAACCAGCTCAAGCAGCAGGATACGCGTTACGACCCCGACGGCCTGGACGCGGCCATGCGCCGCCAGTCCGAGATTTGCACCGCCGAGCTGTTCGCGAGCAAGGCCGGCCTGGGCAGCCGCCACGACGATCCCATTTTTATCGTGGGCTTGCCGCGCGCCGGCTCGACCCTGCTCGAGCAGATCCTGGCGTCGCACTCCATGGTCGACGGCACCATGGAATTACCCAACATCATCGCCCTGGCCCACCGCCTGAACGGCCGGCGCTTTGTCTCCGAGGAGGCGCGCTACCCGGGCATCCTGGCTGACCTGTCGGCCGAGCAGCTGCAGAATTTCGGCGATAGTTTCATCGAGGAAACCCGCGTGCATCGCGCCGGGGCGCCCTATTTCATCGACAAGATGCCCAACAATTTCATGCACATCGGGCTGATCCAGCTGATCCTGCCCAAGGCGCGGATCATCGATGCGCGCCGGCATCCCATGGCCTGCTGTTTCAGTGGTTTCAAGCAGTTGTTTGCCGACGGCCAGGAATTCACTTACGGCCAGGAAGAAATCGCGCGCTACTACAAGGGTTATGTTCGACTGATGGAGCACTGGGACCAGGTGCTGCCCGGCAAGGTGCTGCGCGTACATTACGAACACGTGGTCGCCGACCTGGAAGGCCAGCTGCGTCGTATCCTGGACTATCTGGGCCTGCCGTTCGAAGAAAACTGTCTGAATTACTACCAAACCGACCGCTCCATCCGGACGCCCAGCTCGGAACAGGTGAGGCAACCCATTTACCGGGGCGGGCTGGACCAGTGGCGTAACTTCGAGCCTTACCTGGATGTGCTCAAACGGGATCTGGCCGAAGAAATCAGCCGCTACCCCTGCCCGGATTCACTGCAGCCGTCCGCGGCCGGCTGAGCTTCAGTCATTCCAGGCAGGCGGGTTTTCCAGCAAGGTAAAATGGGTTGCGGCATCACCGTAGTAAATCGCCCCACCCGACGAAGCAGCCAGGCGCAGGCGATGCCGCTCGGCTTCGGGCCGCGGCATATTCAACGACCAAGTCAACCCATCTTGCCCAAGCGGCTCCATAGGTACGGGTGGCGCATCGCCATCGGTGCTTTCAACCAGCGCAACCATGACCCCTTCCAGCGGAACGACCGACCGCAGTGTCAACGTGACCCGATCCCCGCCCAGCGCCCGGGCGCCCAGCTGCAGCTCGAAATCACCGTTTTTTAATTCGCAGCGACCACTCGCGTAACGGCAGTTGGGCTTTTCGGCCAGCGGGTAGCTTTGCCCCTCCATGGCCGGCTTGGGCTTCTCCCCAACCAGGGTGTCCAGCGCAAAGTAGCCGAGGATTGCCAGCACCGGCGCCACCAGCATGGCGATGACCACGTGTTTGCTTTTGAATACACTCATGATGTCGCGGAGTATAAACCATGACACCATGGCATCAGTTGAAATAAGCTTGATTATCGTTCATCGTCGATATACGATGTAAATAATGAACGCAACTACCACTTTGGAAGACTTCGAGTCCCTTGCACTCGCCTGCAAGGCGCTGTCCCATCCCGCCAGGCTGGCAATCCTGCAAACCCTGGCACGACGCGGCACGTGTATCTGCGGCGAGATCGTCGAGGTGCTGCCCCTGTCCCAGGCGACGGTGTCACAGCACCTGAAGGTGCTCAAAGAAGCCGGCCTGATTACCGGCGAAGTTGATGGCCCGCGTTCCTGTTACTGCATCAATAACGCCACATTGCAGGCTCTCGGTGCCCAGCTGGGACAGATGTTCCGCGCGCTCGAAGGTTGCTGCTGACAAGGAGCAAGACATGAAAGCTTCAAATGACCAGTTGCGCGAAATGGTCCGCGACAAATACGCCGAAATCGCCCGCGATGCACCGGACGGCTGCGGAACTTCCTGTTGTGAAGGGCAGAGACAACCTGCCATGGACTACAGCATGATTGGCGACGCCTACGAGGGGGTCAGCGGCTACATGGCCGAGGCGGATCTCGGCCTGGGTTGCGGGCTTCCGGTCGAGCATGCCGGCCTTCACCGAGGCCAGACAGTACTCGACCTGGGTTCCGGAGCGGGCCTCGACGCGTTCGTAGCTCGCGGGCTCGTGGGCGAACACGGCAGGGTCATCGGCGTGGACATGACGGCTGAAATGATCGCACGGGCGCGCCAAAACGCGCAAAAGTCGGGCGTCGATAACGTCGAGTTCCGTCTCGGGGAAATAGAACACCTGCCCGTCCTGTCCGACAGCATCGATGTCGTCATCTCCAACTGTGTGCTCAACCTGGTGCCGGACAAGGCGCGTGCTTTCGCGGAAATCTACCGCGTCCTGAAGCCAGGCGGGCACTTCTGCGTCTCCGACATCGTTGCGTCAGCGGAATTGCCAGACTGGGTGCAAGGGATCGCAGAAGCCTACGCAGGCTGCGTAGCCGGCGCGATACCCCGAGAGAGCTACCTGGAAGTTATCGGGGAAAGCGGCTTCAACCGTGTAACGGTCGCCGCTGAAAGGCGGATCGAGGTACCCGCGGACCTGCTCGCCAGATCGCTGACGGATCAACAGCGAGACGAAGCCGAACGAACCGATCTGCACGTCTTGTCGGTCACGGTAACCGCCTTCAAGCCCACCGAATAACGTGACCCCTGCAGTTGCGGGATGAAGGCAGGCTTCAAGTGGCAGCTTCGTGGTCGATGGGACAATCCGCACGGACCAGCAGCATGAAGCCGATGCCGAGAAGCGCGAACAGCGCGGCTGATCCGATCGCCACGCTCCAGCCAAAAACCAGTGCGAGCCACGGTACCAACAAGGCGTTGACGATGCCCATCGCGTTGGCCCCGGTGTTCATGACGCCACCGGCGGCGCCCGCCTGCTTGCCGCCGACCGCGATACTGGAAGCCCAGTAGGGGCCTTCGGTCAACTGGTTGAAGAAGAACAGCAGGACCATCGCCGTCACCGCGACAGTGGGGCTCGGGTGTGCCGCACCCAGCAGGATCAGGACGACCGACACCCCCATGCCGATGATCACCGGCCAGCGGCATCCCCAACGCAAACCAAGGCGCCTGCACATCCGGTCGCACAACCAACCGCCAAGCGTGGCTCCGAGCGCGCCGGCGATCCACTGGGCCGATGCGACGAAGCCGGCATCGGTTGTACTGAATTCCCGGACCTCCACGAGGTAGTAGAAAAACCAGCTGAAGACGATATAGAAAACGAAATTCATGGAAGAATAGCTGAGCGTCAGGAACAGCACGTCGCGATTCTTCAGGACGCGCAGCCAAACCGACGGGCCGCCCTCGCCCGCCGAAGCGTCTTCCCGGCTGTTCAACTCGGCGCCATCGCGGTCGGCCCGGATCAATTCCACTTCAGCTGCGTTTACCGAGGGATGATCGCTGGGATTGTCGCGTGCATACCACCACCAGAGTACCGCGGTGAAGAGCCCCAGTGGAGCGATCAGCACGAAGGTCAGCCGCCAGCCATACTGTGTGACCATCAGGGGGACGACCACGGCACCGGTGGCCGCGCCCAGCGTCAAGCCGGTGCTCGAGAGGCCGAGCGGCAATGCCCACCCTCCGGGCGGAAACCAGCGCACCACGCTGGAATTGACCACCGGAAACGTCGGCGCATGCGTGGCGCCTACGAGAAAACGCACGACGAACAGGGCGCCGACAATCAGCCCAACCGAGGCTCCGTCCTGGGCCGGCACCGCACTGGTGGCAGCGGTCAGAACCCCCCACAAAATTGCAATCGCGGCGAGCACGCGCCGCGGGCCGAACCGGTCACCGAGAACACCGCCCGGAAACTGGAAAATGGCGTAGCCGGCGGTGAATGCCGCCATCACGTAACCCCACTGGATTTCGCTCAGGCCGAGTTCCGCCATCATTTCAGGTGCGGCGAATGAAAGATTGGTGCGCAGCACGTACGCAATGAAGCTCATCACCACGAGGATGGCGAGAATGCGCCAGCGCACTGAAGTCGGTCGAGCGGCGGAATCGTAGTTGCTTGTTTTCATTGTTCCGCCTTAGCCTATACTATTCGCCGACCGCTGTCTGGCCGTTTACCCTATGACTGAAACCCAATCCAGGATTCCCAAATTGATCGCCACATCCGTCGTGCGCGGCGCCGAACAGGGCGACAGTCACGGCGGTATTTACCTGGTCGACTTTGCCGCACAGGAAGTCAGCCAACTGGCCGACTGGAACACGGCGGAAATCGACTTCCAGGGCCGCGGCTGGGACCGGGGCCTGCGGGGCATCGCCTTTTTCGGCAACGAGACCTACGTTGCTGCCAGCGACGAGTTGTTCGTCTACGACCGCGCGTTCCGGATCCAGCGCTCCTTTCGCAACACCTACCTCAAGCACTGCCACGAGATCTTCCAGCTCAATAATCACCTGTACCTGACCTCGACCGGTCATGACAGCATCCTGGCCTTCGACCTGGAGAAGCAGGCGTTCTTTTGGGCCTTGCACATAGCCATCGAAGGCGGTGAGGCCCAGGGCACCGCCTATGATCCGCTTGGCATCAACGGGCCCGGCGGAGCCAACGGACCGCCGGCGAAAAACCTGCTCCACCTGAATAACGTATATGCCGATCAGCGGGGCTTGTGGGTCAGTGGCATGCGCACGCGCGCCTTGCTGCACGTCGGTACCGGCAACGTGGTGAGCATAGCGGCCGACATGCCGGAGGGCATCCACAATGCCCGCCCGTTCCGGGAAGGCGTGCTGTTCAACGACACGGCCTCCGACGTGGTTCGTTATGTGGGCCGGGACGGAACACAGCGGGCGTTTCCCGTGCCGAAATACGCGCCGGAGGAACTCGAGCGCACGGAACTCGGCGACGACAAGCTGGCCCGCCAGGGGTTCGCGCGCGGCCTTTGCGCGATCGACAACCGGCTGATCGCGGCCGGCTCCTCGCCGTCGACAGTTACGCTCTACGATGTGGATTCCGACGGCGAAGTCGCCCGGGTCAATTTCTCCATGGATATCCGCAATGCGATCCATGGCCTCGAAGTCTGGCCGTTCGACTGAGGCGTCCGACATGCCCGGCGAGCGCAGCACACAGGGAATCCGGGCACTGGTTGTCGGCGCCGGCCACAATGGCCTGGCCTGCGCGTTCTACCTCGCGCGCGCCGGCATCCAGACCCGTGTTTTCGAACGCCGCCACGTGGTTGGCGGTTGCGCGGTTACCGAGCAAGTCGATCCGCTCAACGCACCCGGCTGCCGCGTCTCCACGGCCTCCTACATGGCCAGCATGCTGCGTCCCGAAGTCATCCGCGACATGGAACTCGGCCGCCACGGGCTGCAGATGATCGCGGCCGACCCCGGCATCCAGGTTGCGTTCGAAGACGGCAGCGTGCTGCCGTGGTGGCATGACCAGGGCAGGACGCACGCCGAGCTCAGCCGCTACAGCACCAGGGACGCCGATGTGTTCTTTCGCCTGGACGGCGAACTGAAGTCGCTGGCCCGTTACCTGCAGCCGTTTTTCACGGAGCCGCCGCCTCGGGTCGAAGCCAGCGGGCTGGCCGGCTGGCTCGAAGCGCTGCGCGTGGGCTGGCGCTTCCGCGGTCTCGATGGCCGGCAGATGCAGGAACTGTTGACCTTCCTGACCGGCAGCCTGGAGCAGCTGTTGGACCGGTATTTCGAGTCGGAGCACGTCAAGCGCCTGATCCTGGCCAACAACCTCTACGGCAAGCACGGCGGCCCCCGTGACCCCGGCTCGGCGATGGGCCTGCTGTTTCACCTGCTGAGCGGCGGCGAAGACGAACGCCAGGGCTTCACCGGCCACGTGATCGGCGGCATGGGAGCGATCACGCAGGCCATGGCCCTGGCCTGCCGCGAAGCCGGCGTGGAAATCGTCACCGGCACGGAAGTTACGCAAATCCGCGTGGACGGCGATCGCGCCACAGGCGTGGTCTTGGGCAACGGCATGGCGTTGGAAGCCGATCTGGTGATTTCCAATGCCGATCCCAAGCGAACGTTTCTCGGCCTGGTCGGCCGCCAGCAACTCGAGTCCGGCTTCGCGCGGCAGGTCGAGTCCATCGCGATGGACGGGCCCTGCGCCAAGGTCAACCTGGTGCTCTGCGAAGCGCCACGGGTCAGCGGCATGCCGCCTGACGCCCCACCGCTGCAGCGCATGCTGTACACGCTGGTGCCCACGTTCGACGCGGCGCAGCGCTGCTACAACGACTGCCAGGTCGGCCGGCTGTCGGACGACCTGTGGGTGGACTGCGTGGAAGCCTCTGCCATCGACCCCGACCTGGTCACGCCGGGCCGGCACGTGCTCACCACCTTCGTGCAATACGTACCGTGGCGCCTGCAAAACGGTGACTGGGATTCAGTTCGCGACGCGTTGGGAGACAAGGTGATCGAGATCATCGGCCGCTATGCGCCCAACGTTCCCGGCGCGGTGATCGGCCGCGACGTCATCACGCCACTGGACCTGGAGCAGCGCTTCGGCATCACCGAGGGCAACATCTTCCACGGCGACATCCGCCTTGACCAGCTGTTCTTCATGCGCCCCCTGCCCGGCTGGGCGCACTACCGCACACCCTTTGAAGGCCTCTATCTCTGCGGCGCCGGCACCCATCCCGGCGGTGGCGTCACCGGCGCGCCCGGCTACAACGCCGCCCGCGCCATCCTGAAGAATTTGTAGGACCGAATTCATTCGGGAAACATGTGCGGCCACTGGTGGTGCCGGGTAGCCCGGTTCAGGACCGTAATTTGTCGGGAACAAATTCCCGAGCGACCAGGGACGGCTCGAGCGTGTCCTGAACCGGGGTACCCGGCACCGACCTATGGACAAGAGCCCGATCCCGAATGAATTCGGTCCTACAATTTCCGGATGAGGCGCAGGCCAAGGAGGTGGGACGGTTTCGCCGACGGCGAAAAAGCCCTACCGGATTGCCGTCGCGCCCCCGGTCCTACGGCCCCGCCAGTTGGTGGATGATGACGGACCAGTGGTCGAGGGCGTCGTAGAAGGCCTTGATCGGCACGCGCTCGTTCAGGCCGTGCGCGTACATTTCGTCCGGGTTCATGAAGATGCCGCTGACCGCCCAGGTCGGAATGCCGGCGCGGCGGAAATGCATGCCGTCGGTACCGCCCGACTCCATGTAGGCCAGCAGTTGGACTTCCGGGTAGCGCTCGTTGACCGCTTCGCTGACAGCGTCCAGAACATCCTCTCGCAGCTCGGATACCGGGCTTTCGGTCGCTTCGTAGGTTTGCTTGAACTCGACCGCGTCGTTGGCCACGACCCGGCGCAGGGTAGCCTCGATCTCGCCGACCGGCACGCCCGGGAAGATGCGGCAATTCACCGTGGCGGTGGCCGACTGGGGCAGCGCGTTTTCGGCATGTCCCGCCTGCAACATGGTGACCACGCAGGTGGTCCGGGTGGTACCAATGTAGGAGGACTCCTTCGCCAGGCGCGCCGCGGCAGCCTCGTCGTCAGGGTTCTCGGCGAAGGCGATCATCGCCTCGCCCAGCTCACCCCCCAGCTGTTCGCCGGTAACTTTGAAATAGTGGCGCGTCATGTCGCTGTATTGGACCGGGAACTTGTAGTCCTGGATGGTCTTGATGGCTGCCGCCAGGTCGTAGATGGCGTTATCCTCGCGCGGCCGTGAGCTGTGGCCGCCGGGATTGCGCACGGTGATCTCCCAGGTCGCGTAGGTTTTCTCCGCAGCCTGGATGTTGTAGGTGATCGCCTTGCCGTTGACGTCCAGGTCGCCGCCGCCGGCGTCCGAATTGAGCGCGAACTCCGCCTCGGCCAGGTCCGGGCGCTCGTAGGCGAGCATCCGCGTCGTGGTCATGCCGCTCTCCTCGTCGCCGGAAAACGCGATGATCAGATCGCGGGTCGGCACGAAACCTTCCTTCTTCAGGCGGATAAAGGTCGAGGTCAGCTGCGCTACGCCAAACTTGTTGTCGGTGGTGCCGCGACCGTAGAAATTCGTGTCATCCGAGGTGAGCTGGAACGGCGGGCGCTCCCAGTCCTTGGCATAGGCCTCGACGACATCCATGTGACCGAGGAACAGGATGGGCTTCTTGCCGGAAGAGCCGTCGCCGCGGTAACGGACGATCAGCGCGGCGAGGTCGCCCAGGCGCACGATCTCGATATCGTCGTCCGGAAAGCCGGCGGCGATCAGCTCGTCGGCCAGGTAGCGCGCCACCTTCGGCGTGTTGCCCATGGCCTTCGATGTGTCCACCTCGACGATCGTCTTATAGATCTCAAACGTTTTCAGCGCGTGTTCCGACAGTTCCCGGGGCTGGGCCTGGAGCGCTGCCAACGGCGCCACGGCCAGGATCAAAACGAGCAGATTTTTCATGGATACCTTCTTGCAGGAGCGGATTAACCCGCGATTTTCATTGCCGGACCGGCTTCAAACACAAGGGTTCCGGAATATACCTGGTACTACGAAGAACGGGGCCGGCAGGCCCCGCTCCCGTAAACCGTCTCACTGAGAGTTATTGCTGGGTCAGCCCCCGAAGCGCTGTATCCAGCGGATGCCGATTTCACGCGGACGGTTGACGCTGACGCGCGACCGGCCGAAGTAATAATCGAACTCGTAGGGGTTCGCGAAGAGCACCGCGCGCTCGTCCGTGATGTTGTTGATGAACAACTGCATGCTCCAGTTGCTGGAATCCAGGCCGAAGCGCAGGTCGCCGATATTGTACGACGGCTGCGAGATCTGCGGCGAGGGGCCATCGTCCAGAGTCAACGGCTCCACCTGGTTGAGCGTGTCGCCAGTGTAGCTCCACTGCAGCCGCACCCACGCGTTGTCCGCACTGAACCATTGAACCGGCCAGTCGAACTGGGCGTACATCGAACCCTTGAACTCGGGCGACAAGGGCAGCCGCGAACCAGCCGGCACAACGGTGCCGATTTCGACATCCTCGTCCAGCTTGGCGTCGAGCCAGGTGGCATTGGCGCCGATCGTCAGGCCCTGGGTCGCCGCCCAGTCAAGTGCCACTTCGAGGCCCTTCGAGGACGCATTGCCGACGTTGGCCACCACCTTCTGCCAGGGCTGCCCGCAGTTCGGCTCGGGCGGCGACGTATCCCCGCCGCAGGGCCGGTTGCTCGGATCCACCACCTCGAGCTGGTAGTTCTCCCACTTCATATCGAAATAGGTCGCGTTCAGGCGGACCCGGCCTTCGGCAAACGTATTCTTGGTGCCGATCTCGAAGTTCTTGAGCTTGTCGGCATCGTACTGCTGTGGGAAGAACGGCAGGCCGCGGCCACGGTTGGTTCCTCCCGGCCGGAAGCCCTCGGAGTACAGCCCGTAGATCATGTTGCGGTCGGTAAGATTCCACGACAGGCTGACCTTGGGCACCCAGTCGTTCTCGTCACTGGTGGGATTCGAAGTACCCTCGTCAGTCGGGTTGTAGCGTGGCAATTCGACATGGTACTGCTTGTCCATGGTGCGATTGAACCAGCGCGCGCCCACCGTGCCGTCAATGGCATCGGTAATATGCCAGGTAACTTCGCCAAACAGGGCCCACTGCTCCCAGTCCGTGTCATCCACGGAGCGCCACCAGGCGTCACCCGGCAATTGGGCCGGTATCGGATTGCCCCTGCCGATCAAACGGCCGGCGAGGTAATTGTCCATTGACTTGGACTGGTCGTAGCCCTGCGCAAAGGTATCGAAAATCCAGTCTTCGTGAGACTTTTCGTAAAAGAACCCGGCCACCCAGTCAACCGTCTCGCCCTTGTGGAACAGGCGGAATTCCTGCGAAAACTTCCAGTTTTTCTGCGTGTTTTTCAGGTAACCGATCGGGTCATTGTAATAGTTGCCTACACCGGCCGGCTGGAAACAATAACGGCTGTATGGTGAAAAGTCGTAGTAGAAGTAGGCGCAGAAGGTACCGAAGTAGGACGTGTAGCCGACCGAGGTGTCCTGGGTGTACTCCCAGTCACGGGTGAAATAGGAGGTTGCCGAAACGAAGTCGGCGAACCCCATATCGCCTTCAAAGGTCAACGCGTATTGCGTCCAGTCCTGCCGGTCGTACTCGAACTGTGGCAGGAAGCGGACCAGCTTGAGGTCACCGGCATAATCGGGGTCGTGTTCGCTGCGGCCGTCTGATTCCGTGTTCTGATAAACGATGCCGGCCGTCATGGTCCACTTGTCGTTGAGGAACCACTTGGCCGAGATCCGGCCGCCATAGGTATTGACCTCGTTGAAGTCGTCCTGCACCGCATCGTCGTTGGTATAGAGATCGAAGCGCGGCGTGGTACCGCGAACGATGTCAATGAAGCCGCCGTCTTTGGCCGTGAAGCCGACCAGCCGTATCGCGAAGGTATCGCTCAGCGGAATGTTGACCATCGCGCTGGCGTCGTAACTCGCGTCGCCTTCCTCCATGTACCTTCCGGCAATGTCGAAATTGCCCTCGAAGGCCGTCGGATCCGGCTTGTTGGTGACGATGCGCAGGACGCCCGATTGAGCGCTGGCGCCGTACAGCGTGCCCTGCGGTCCACTCAGGGCCTCGATACGCTCGATGTCGATCATGCGCGGGTTCGGTTGGCCGTTCAGCACCAGCGACTGTTCGTCCAGGTAAACCGCGGCCGAAGGCTCGGAGATGAAGGTGCTCTGGGCGTCCGCCACACCGCGGAAGATCACCATGGCCGTTCCCGGGTTGGCCTGCACGATATTGACGCTCGGCATGAACCGGGAGTAATCGTCCATGTTGGTGAAACCGGCCTGGATGATCTGCTCGTTGGAGATCGCCTGGATGCTCTGCGGGATGTCCTGCAGGCTCTCGGAACGCTTACGCGCCGTGACCGTCACTTCTTCGAGCATGTTGTCGTCGGCCGCGTCCGTCTGGTCCTGGGCAACCGCTGAAATGACAGGCGATGCGAGCAGGGCGGAGATAGCGAAAGAAAGCGGTTTGGGACGGATAACGGGAAGATTTTCGATCAATACGCGATCACTGGACATGTATGACGCCCTCTCAAGTCTCAAGATTGTGTGGTGAAGCTTCTAATAATTATGTCCGGGCGATCTTAAAGCGACTTGGCGGAAATTACAAACCCGGGTCTAAATCACAAGCCTATGAAATCGATAGCGAATTGACAGACAGGCAGATATGGGTCGCGATTATTTCCGCATCGAGTCCGGCTGTTCCTCCGGAGGTAGCTCCCTCAGCAATGGCTCCAGCGTTTCGATCAACTCGCCCAGGTGGTGCTCGTAGTTACGCCAAAAATGCACGGCCTTGGTGTAGATCGGTTGGCGCACCTGCTCGGAACTCGCGGTGTTGATGGCACGTTCGGTCTCGTAGAAACGCAGACACTGATCCTCCCAGGGCAGACCCAGGTATTCGAGGATGCGGCGGGTCTGTGCCTCTTGATCGGCAACCATGTCCTCATAATGCACGTCCAGCACCTTGCCGGGCAGCACATCGTTCCAATGGTCCATCATGCGTTGGTACTGCAAGTAGTAGTCCCCCAGTTCGAACTGGTCGTAAGTGAAGGACTGGCCTTTGAAGAACAATTGCTTGTAACTGCCAAGGCAGCTGTCCAGCGGATGGCGGCGGGCATTGATCACCCTGGCGTTCGGCAGGATCAGGTGCAGGAAGCCAATACTGGCGAAGTTGTTCGGCATCTTGTCGATGAACCGGGGCAACGGCGTTCGGTAGCGCATCGTTGCCTGCAGGTAGCGGCGGCCGAGCATCCGAGCGCCCTCGGCATCGAGCGGCTCGACCGCCTCGGGATACTCGGTGTTGCCCGGGCTGCTCTTGCTCAATTCAGTGATGGTGCGGGCCAGGTCGGGCAACTCCATGGTCCCCTCGACCATGCTGTGGCTGGCCAGGATCTGCTCGATCAGCGTGGAACCTGAGCGCGGCAGACCGACAATCAGGATCGGCGAGGGATCCGGATCACCCCACCCTTCGCGCTGTTCGAAGAATTCGCGATCGAACATGTCGATGATTCGGTCATGGATTACTTCGGTCTGGATGGGATCGTAGGTTTCGTGGCCGCGGCGCAACTCATTGCCCTGGCGGTAGTTTTCGAACGCGCGATCGTAGTCCCGGCAATTTTCATAGTGTTTGCCGAGCGACAAGTAGAAATTTACCTTCGGCTCGTCGGCCAGTTGCGGGTCCGCGACCATCCGCTCCATGACTTCAACCTCACCGTCCTCGAATTCGAAGGTCTTGAGGTTGGCCAGGCTCCAATACGCCTCGCCAAAATGCGGATGGGCCCGGATGCAGCTGCGGTAGGCTTCGATCGACTCCTGCTGGCGGCCGACGGTCTTCAAGACGTGGCCCATTCCGGCCAGCGCGCCGGGGTTGAGCGGGCTGATTTCCAGCGCCGCCTCGTAGGCGGCCAGCGACTCCTCGTGCCGTTGCGCCTTGTTCAGGATGTTGCCGCGCATGACATGGGAATGCGCCATCTTCGGATCCAGCTCGAGCGCCCGCCGGACCATGTCGAGCGCTTCATCGTAGCGGTCCTGTTTCATGTGGAAATTGGCCAGGTCGTTCCAACCCATGACAAAAGCAGGGTCGAGCTCCACGGCCCTCTCGAGCATCCTTCGGGCAGCCTTGAAGCGGTTGGCTTCCAGCGCGATGGTGCCGAGCATGCGCAGCGCGCGCGGGTTGTCCGGGTCCTCGGCCAGCGTCTTGCGCAGGATTTTCTCCGCATCCTGCATCCGGCCCTGCAACTGGGCCTCCTCGGCTCGGGCAAGAGCGGCCTTGCGTGGGTTGAGTTCGAAGCCTTCCCTGACCGCTGCCTCCGACTCGGCCCGGCGCCCGGCTTCGGCCAGTGCCCTGGCCAGAGCGAAGCGGGTCGCCGATCGCTGCGGCACCGCCTCGACGGCCTTGCTCAGGAAGGCAACGGCCTCCCTGGGTCGACCGTCCGCCAGCAGGGCGAGGCCCATACCCTCCAGTGCGCGCGGATAATCAGGCACTTTCCCCAGAACTTTGCCATACCAGGTCTGGGCTTCCTGCGGCTGGCGTCGCCGCAAGCTAAGTTCGCCCAGCAGGCACATGATGTTGGGCTCGTTGTGACAAGCCGGCAGCGCCTGGCGGCAGAGTGACTCCGCCTCCTCCACGCGGCCCGCGCGCAGGGCTTTTGCGGCCTGCTCATAAATCGCCCTGACCCCGGCGGCATCGTCCTGTAAGGTATTTGCTGGCATCAAACCGGATCTTCGACTGGCTAAGGGGCTCAGAGTTTGCCGCATCGCCCGCGTATGGACAAGGCGGTCATTGCCAAAACGCGACGTGGCTGTACATACTTAGAAGAATCTGAACGCAGTGAGGTGAGACATGCTCGACAGGACCGCGAAGGACTGGCAGGCGCTGGCCGGCCAACTGGAAATCGAAGGACGCGCCTTCATCAATGGCCGCTACACGGACGCACTTTCGGGCGCGACGCGACCCACGGTCAATCCGGCCAACGGCAAGGCAATTGCGGAGGTTGCTTTATGCGGCATCGAGGACGCCGACCTGGCCGTGCAGGGCGCGCGGGCCGCCTTCGACAGCGGCGCCTGGTCCCGCATGGCGCCAATGGATCGCAAGATGGTGCTGGTCCGCTGGGCCGAACTGATCGAGAAGCATGCCGACGAGCTGGCACTGCTGGAGACCCTGGATGTCGGTAAGCCCATTTCCGACACCGTCAACGTCGATGTGCCGTCTGCAGTCCGCACCATCCGCTGGAGCGGCGAGGCCATCGACAAGGTCTACGACGAGATCCCGCCCACTCCCCCGGACACCCTCGCCCTCGTTCAGCGCTTGCCGCTGGGCGTGGTCACCGCCATCGTACCCTGGAATTTCCCGCTCTCGACCACTGCCTGGAAACTGGCGCCCTCGCTGGCCACCGGCAACTCGGTCGTACTGAAGCCCGCCTCCAACACGCCGCTTTCCGCGCTGTTTATCGCGCGGCTGGCCGCCGAAGCCGGCCTGCCGGACGGCGTGCTGCAGGTGCTGCCCGGTCCGGGCGGCTCGCTGGGCAAGCACCTGGCGACGCACATGGACATCGATGGGATGACCTTCACCGGCTCGACCCCGGTGGGCATGAAACTCATGCAGTACTCCGGCCAGTCCAACCTGAAGCGCACTTTCCTGGAGCTCGGCGGCAAGAGCCCGAACATCGTGTTCGCCGACGCCGACCTGGAAAAGGCCGCGACCATGGCGGCCGTGGCTGTCTTCTACAACGGAGGACAGACCTGCACCGCGGGCACGCGGCTCATCGTTGAAGAGAAGATCATGGACCGTTTCCTGGAAATGGTCACGGCCAAGGCGCAGGGCTGGATGCCCGGTGATCCCCTGGATCCTGCAACCGCCATGGGGCCCATGATCGACGCGGGCCAATGCGACACCGTCGCCGAGTACGTGGATATTGGCCGCGGGGAAGGCGCGGAGATGCTGTTCGGAGGTCAACGGGTGCTGCAGGAAACGGGCGGACATTACTTCCAGCCCAGCATCTTTGCCGGCGTGAACAACGCGATGCGGATCGCCCAGGAAGAAATCTTCGGACCGGTGCTCTCGGTCATCGGCTTCAAGACCGCCGATGAGGCCGTAAGGATCGCCAACGATTCCATCTACGGCCTGGCCGGAGCGGTCTGGAGCAACAACATCAACACCGCGCACAAGGTTGCCGAAGCAGTGCGCGTAGGCACCATGGGCATCAACAACTACTTCGGCGGCGACATCACGGTGCCGTTTGGCGGCTTCAAGCAGAGCGGCAACGGGCGGGACAAATCCATCCACGCCTTCCACGACTATACGGAACTGAAAACGACCTGGATCGAATTTGCGTAGGAGCGGCTTCAGCCGCGATTCATTAGTGACAATGACCGATTGCAAATCAGTACAGATGTCCCGAACCAATTCAGCCCGACAGTACGGGCAAACATGAATCTGCGCCTCAATCCGCAGCTCGAAATCCAGGCCGTTCAGGTCACCGATGATCATCTTTGCGTAATGATCGACGACTTCCTGCTGAACCCGCATGATGCGGTGGAGTTCGCCGCTGCGCAGGCTGGGAGTTTCGAGCAGCAGGAGCGTGCCTACCCGGGGCTCGTGTTGTCCGTGTCGAATGAGCCACTGGCCGCCGTGAACCGGTTTATCCAGATGGAAATGAGCCGGTTGTTCAGTTTCTGCCGCAGCGGCATCGAGTTCTACAGCCAGTTTTCGCTGACTACCCTGCGGCCCGAGCAGTTCACCTGGATCCAGCGCCTCTGCCACACCGATCCCAGGCTGGCGCCGGGACGGGTCAACTACGCAGCCCTGCTCTACCTGTTCGAAGACCCGGACCTTGGCGGCACCGGCTTTTACCGCTGGAAAGACTCCGGATTCTGGCAGGAAATGACTGCGCTGCAGCGTGACGATCCCACGGCCGGCATGGACGTGCTGCAGGAGCGCTTCCAGATGTTTCGTGAGCCCGCCCGTTACATGACGGAGTCCAACGAGGCGGCTGAATTGCTGGACCACGTGCCCGCGAAGTTCAACCGCCTGATTTTTTACTCGGGGGAACTGCCGCACAGCGCCTACATCGAGCACCCGGAATTGCTGAGCAGTGAGCCGCGGCACGGACGCCTGACGCTGAATTGCTTCGTCAGCGCCATCCCCAAGCGCTGAGCCAGCGAGCGCGGGATTGAACGACAGCGACCGCCAGGACCTGACCATCGGCCCGGTCACCGGGCATCTGCGCCGCCAGGCCACGCCGTTTGGTCTCGGCCTGGTAGCGATCTTCTCCTTCGAGGCGGCGGACCTCTTTTTCATCTCGAAACTGGGCGACATGCCGCTGGCGGCCGTGAGTTTCACGATGCCCGTGATCTGGCTGATTTACGGGATCGGCATCGGTTTCGAAGCGGGCGCCGCTTCCTGCGTGTCCCGCGCGGTGGGCCGTGGTGACCATGAACAGGCCCGACGCCTGACCGTCGACACCGTGGTGCTGGGTAGCGCGGTCGCGTTGTTGCTGTGCCTGGCCGGACTGGCCAGCATCGGGCCGGTGTTCTCGCTGCTGGGCGCAACCTCCGAGTTGCTGCCGATGATCCGTCAGTACATGGAGGTCTGGTACTGGGTGGCGCCCCTGGACATCGCCTTGTGGACATCGCTGGCATCGATGCGTGCCCGCGGCAACACGCTGTTCGAAAGCAAGGTCATCACCGCTGCCGCCCTGTTGAACGTGGTGCTGGATCCGATTTTCATCTTTGGCCTGTTCGGCTTTCCACGACTGGAAATCCAGGGTGCCGCGCTGGCCACCCTGGTCTCCACCGCGACGATGCTGCTGTTCACGCTCGGCTGGCTCAGTCTGAGACGGCGGGTATATGCCAACCCGTTGGCTCCTCTGAAGACCATTTTCGATTCCTGGCGGCACATGCTGGTGATCGGCATTCCGGCCATGATCACCAACGCAATCATCCCGGTATCAGCCGGTATCGTCGTCGCCATGATCGCCACCTTCGGCGTCGACGCCGTCGCCGGTTTCGGCGTGGCCATGCGCATCGAACCGATGTTCCTGATTCCTTTTTACGCGCTGTCTGCCGTCTCCAGCCCCTTCTTCGGCCAGAATTTCGGCTCGGGGCAATTCGACCGCCTGCTACAGGCGCGCCGGGCGGTAGCGCGTTTCTGCCTGGGCTTCGGGCTTCTGCTGGCTGCCGTGCTGATCCTGATCGCGCGGCCGCTGACTGGGTTGTTCAGCGAATCGGAACCCATCCAGAGCGTCGCCGTTCACTACCTGTGGATCGTGTCGGCTTCCTATGGTGCATACGGCCTCGTGATGTCCTGCAACGCGTCCTTCAACGGCATGGGCAAGCCGATCCCGGGCGTGGTCATTTCAAGCTGCCGGGTCATCGTCGTGTTCCTGCCGCTGGCCTTCCTGGGCCGACACCTGTTCGGTCTGGAAGGGCTGTTTGCGGCCACCACGGTTTCGAACCTGCTGATGGGGGCGGTCGCTTTTCGCTGGCTGGGGCGGCAGATTGCCCGGGAGGCCGAGGACTAGTCACGCCTGCGCTTGAGCCACCAGAGCCAGGCGCCGGACAGCGCGAGCAGCAGGATCAGGCCCGCCATCAAATCGGTGAAGGTTTTGGCCAGCGGGCCGAGAAACCGCGCGGCATGCAGGTCCAGCAAGAAGCGCTCCCACGTGATGTGCTCAGTAGCTTCGCCACGGACCTGCCACGGCCCCGAACCCAGCACTGCCGTGGTGTCTGCGTCCAGGACCCGCCAATCCAGCAGTTCAGGATCGGTGCGCACGGTCTGCCGTTGGTCGCGAAGGTAGATCCAATCGCCCTCTCGCCTGCCGCCTTCGAGGCCAACCAGTCCCAGCCGGGACACCGGCAGGGATTCGATCAACTGTCCCGTTCCATCCAGCAGGTGCAGGCGATCCGGCGCCAGCAATAGTGCACCGGCAGGCAGTTCCAGCCGGCCAAAGACCTGCGCACAATCCGGGCCGATCGCCCCCCCTCTGCCACAAGATTCCCCGCGAGTGGCTTCAAAGCCATAAACCAACTTCTGCAGCGAGGCGGAAAGGGGGCTCCGGTCGAGTCCCCAATCGTTGGCGTGGTTGATCAGCAGGCCAGTGGCCGCCAGCGCCACCAGCCAGATACAGACCAGCAGCGCGATCCGCCGATGCCAGCGTGCCAGGAATTGCAGGCGTTTGAACCCGTCAATCGTCATCTGAGTCACGCTTTGCAAAGCGGTCGAGCAGCAGGGCCAACTTGACCTGCCGATTGAGCGCCCAGACCGACAAGGTGGCGCCGGTAATGCCATCGATGTTCCGATCCAGCGAGTGGTCCTCGCCCAGCGATGCGTTGTCGTACTGGCGCGTGAAGGCGCTGCGGTTCACTTCGGCCCCGCGGCTTTCCCGAAAGATCAGTACGCGCACCCGTTCCACGCGGCCTTCGTTGACCACGACTCCGCTGGTAATGGGCTCGGTTTTGCCGATTTCGTCCAGGATCCAGGCGGTCTTCTCGCCCTGTCGGCAATACCGCACGCGAAGCCCGTGCCAGGAATGTTCGACCAGGCGCTCGATCTCCGCCTTCAAATCGCTGCTCAGCCAAAGCGCCTCTTGTCTGCAACCGGGAAGGTATTCGCCAAGAAAATCGGCCGGACTCTGATAGACCGTTTCCATGGCGAACACCGGCAGGCTGCAAATGAGGGCCAGCCATGCTGCGAGGCATTTTCCCGGGGTAGACCGATGCATGGTCAGAACATGTAGCCCACGCCCAGGTTCCAGCCGTCCAGCTCCTTGCGGCCGGGCGCGACGTCCTGGTCCTGGTAGTCGAACTTGAAGACGACATTCGGGTGCAGCCAGTAATTCACACCCAGATCGATTTGAGCATACTCGGTATCAGCGGCGCTGCCGGCCAGGTTGTCCCAGTTACTGTAGCGGGCGAATACACCCCATTGCTCGTTGAACCGCCAGCTGGGCTCAACGTACCAGCCTTCCTGCCGGTCGGCGCCAACCGCTTCCGGGCCGGCACCGTCCAGCGACCAGCGGGCATAGAGCGCGCGCAGTCCAAAGCCGCCGAACCGCCAGGCGGCGTGGCCGCTGAACAGCCAGGCGCTGCCGGCCAGCGGATCCAGTTCCTGGGTGACGTCGTCCTGGTACTGGACGCTGGCGGACAGTTCCAATCCCGGAACGCCCAGCCAGCGCAGGCGACCTGTGTAGGCCGGCGCGTCGAACCGGGCCTTGGCCACCTTCTGCCGGCCGGCGCGCACGGCGTAGTTGTCATCGGCACTCGTGTTCAGGCCTGAATGCACGGCGAAATCATAGCGCAGGGCATCCGCGAACAGACCGTTGAAGGCCAGCCCGCCTTCCCACCACGTGCTCGGGATGATGTTGCTCTCAACCGGATTGCGCTCGACGCCGTAGAACGTTGGCGGCTCATGGGTCTCATTCAAAATGCCCACGGGCACCAGGAAAATGCCGGCGCGGAAGCTGTGGCTGTCCGCCCAGTCGTACTCGATGTAAGCCTGCTCCAATTCCACCTCGCCCGGTTCGTCGCCGCCGGAAACGGCGTGCTCGATCTCCACTTCGCTGGTGAAGCGCAGGCGGTCGTTGAAACGGTGACCGTAAAACAGCACGAAGCGATGGAAATCCAGCATATTGGTTTCCTCGCCCGTGGCCTGGTTCTCGAGCATGTTCAGATGCAGTTCACCGTATCCACCGAGGGAGTTGGGCGATTCCGCCACGACAGGCTGGCTTTCGAGGTTTTCGGCCAGGATCTCGGCCTTCTCGTTGGCCGCTTCGGTGGCCCGGACATTGGCTTCCACCTGCTGCCGCAGCGCATCCAGCGACGCCTGCGTGGCGGTCAGTTGTTCCTGCAAAAGTCGGATTTGTTCCTGTTGTGCTTCGATCAGGGAGCGCGTGTCCTCTGTCTGTGGTGCGGCACTCAATCCGGTTGCGGTTATGGCCAGCAGAACGACCATCAGGAAGGCTCTCATTGTTGTTTCCCCAGCGTATGCTTGTAGCGGACGGGAGAATTCTAAATGAGAGCGATTCCTAACTGCAAATGATTCTCATTGCTGTTTGATCCAGGTCAAAAACTGCGGCAAGAAACCCACCATCAGGATGGCTCAGACTCGGCCCAGATTTCCTCTACCCACGCCCTGATCTGCAGCGCCTCCCGCCAGCGGTCGGACAACTCTTGCTGGCTAGCATCGGTCATTGCGTAAGGCGGAGGACCCAACTCACACAGGAAAGTGAGCGCGGCGTCGTCTTCGCTTCGCTCGCGCCACATGCCAATCCCCTCCCGCCACCAGGCCTTGAACTGCTCTACCCAAACCTGGTGCTGTGGAAAGTCGATTTGCACCTGGATCTGTTCGCGGTTGGCGATGCGACCCTGGAAACAGTCGGAACGCTCCAGGATGCAATGCATGTACTCATAGTCCCTGGCGCTCAGCGGCAGGCGCATTTCCCGGTCGATCACGTAGTGCGACAGGTCGGCGCACAGCCGCATTTCCGGCACCGCCTCGATCAACTGCAGGGTGTAATGCAGGTCATTCAGGGTGCAGTCGCGGTGTGTCTCGAACAGCAGCGGCAGACCGGCCTGCTCGGCATCACGCATCCAGCGCCGGATGACCGGCGCGCCCTCGGCCACCGTCAGCGGCATGACCTGGCCGATCACATTCACCAGGCAGGCGTCCATTTCACCGGCCAGATCCAGCAAGGGCGCCAGTTCTTCCACGGTTCCGGGGAAGGCATTCACCATGCACCTGAGGCCATAGTCCCGGTATAGCGGTTTCAACTTGCGGCAGTCATCGATCTCGTGCACCGCGGGATCGATGCACAGGCCGTGGTAACCCGCCGCAGCCGCCATGCGGAAGTTCTCCTCCATCGGCCGCTCCGCAACGCCCGGCCGGCGCTGCTCCATGGCCCACAGCGACTGGAATACCTCGAGCCGTTGCGTCATGACCGGCTTCTCAGCCCGGAAGCCTCGATCGCTGCCGGAATGGCCGCCGCATCGCCGGTGGTCATCAGGTTGATGCCCGAAACGCCGGGGATCTCCGAGATTTCCTGCATCAGTTCTGCGCAGATCCGGACGCCCTCCTGCTCGGGGTCAGTGGCCTGCTGCAGGCGCTGGATGATGGGCTTGGGAATCCGCGAGTCACTCATGTTCTTCTTCACCCACTGCGCGGTGACCGCCGACGGCAGCACCGCCAGGGAAACGATCACAGAGTAGCGCCAGGTCAGTTTTGCTTCGACCATGGCGGCCATGTACTGCCGCAGAATATCCAGGTTGAAGCATAGCTGGGTCTGCAGGAAGCGGGCCCCGGCAGCCGCCCGGGCGCTCAGCGAGTCTGCCTTCCAGCCAGGGTTGGGCCGGAACACGCGCGCCCCCGTGCCGATGAAAAAGCCTCGTGCGGGTGAATCCTCGTCGTCGAACGAGGCCGCCAGCGCGATCAGGTCCCGCCCGCTCATGTCGAACACGTTCGCCGCCTGCACCGCATGCTTCTTCGGCACCTTATGGCCGCGCGTCAGGATCAGGCTGCCGACGCCCAGCGCCCGCAGCCCCAGCAAATCGCTCTCGATCGCAATGCGGTTGCGGTCGCGGCAAGTCAGGATGGGTAGCGGATCAATGCCGTGCCCGAGCAGAATGGCGACGGCGGAAACAGCGGACATCTGCACCCAGGCATAGGGATTGTCGGTCACCTGGATGGCGTCGACATAGCGGGCCAGCACGTCCGCCTGGCGCCGCACCTCGTCCGCCGTTGAACTCCGCGTCAAGGTCAATTCGGCGGTCAGGGTGAATTTCTCGCCCTGCACGGCTTCACGGAAAGTTCTCATGGCGGCACGACTAGAAGGAGTTCAGGAAGGAAACCGCGTTGCCGCCGTAAATCCGACCGGCACGGGCGCGCCTCAGGTACTCCCCTTCCCAGGGCGTCGGCAAATCGTCAAGCGGCCCACCGGAATGAGTCACGCGAGCTACACGGTATGAATGGTACATCTTCAGCGTGGTCGCAAAGGGTATGACTCGTGCCGGGTCGGTGCCGAAGGTTTCGCGATGGTAGGCCGGCAGCCGGTACCAGGGCACCGTGGGCCGCTTGTGATGCGCGTTGTGGAAACCAAAACACAGCGTGAAGTAGTTCGGCCAGTCCCACTTGAGGCATTCGGGGTTGCTGAAGGTGTGCGCCTGCTCCGTAGCGCGGCCGCCGAAGCGCGAGGCAGGGTCTTCCTCGAACAGCGTCGGGTTGCCGTCGTAATCGTGCTGCACGCCGTCCTTGAAGCGCAGGATGTGCATCATGATCATGTAGGACACGAGGTACAGCAGGGCCGCTTTGGGATAATAGAAAAGCAGCGTGAACCAGGCGCCGCCGCGCAGCAGCAGAACCACGGCGTTGCGCAACCTCTGGTCGCGCCGTTGCGGGATGATGAACGCCCCGAACATCGTGATGAAGTGCATGATCATGTCGTAGGCGGGGATATAGAACCACTCCAGCAGCTTGATCAGCTCAGCCAGCTGCGGATGTCGGGCAATGAATTCTTCGTGCACGAACCACACGGCGTCGTCGTTATCCATGTGGTGCCGGAAGTGTTTGTAGCGGATGT
>Ga0316188_10000123_pt1 | contig 25886 bp, 20 predicted proteins | sample Phiworburrow1_MG_FD_204933 | JGI IMG/M metagenome (GOLD analysis project Ga0316188, IMG submission 204933) | Coastal sediment microbial communities from Maine, United States - Phippsburg worm burrow 1 | ecosystem: Environmental > Aquatic > Marine > Coastal > Sediment | place: USA: Maine... | reverse complement strand
CAGGTTAAAAAATCCAAAGAAACCAATTTTTAAAGGCGCATTTGTAGAATCAGACTTTTACATCGGTGAAGAAAAATTTGAGGCATTAACCAACTTAAAATCTAAAAATGAGTTAATTGGTGATATTGTATCCATATTACTATCTCCTGCTAAGAACGTACTTTCTGCTTTGCTAAGTGGAAAACAAACTTTGACGGGACTATTAACAACATTAGAAAAACGAACGAAATAAATACTTAAAAATTAATCTAAATAAATATAAATCATGGCAGACATAAAAACAATCGGCAACCAATTAGTTGAACTTTCTGTAAAAGAAGTAACTGAATTGGCTACTTATTTAAAAGAAACATATGGTATTGAACCGGCTGCTACTGCAGTGGCAGTGGCAGGACCTGTTGCAGGAGCAGCAGTAGCTGAAGAGAAAACAAATTTTGATGTAATTTTGAAAGCTTCCGGTCCTAACAAACTTCAAATCGTTAAACTCGTTAAGGAACTTACTGGATTGGGTCTTAAAGAGGCAAAAGATTTGGTTGATGGAGCACCAAAGGCAATTAAAGAGGGTTTGGCTAAAGCTGATGCTGAAAACCTTAAAAAGCAACTCACTGAGGCTGGAGCCGAAGTTGAATTGAAATAGTACTATTGACCGACATATTTCGGTTTTTGGTTGAACCCAGTCATCAGTCTTTTAAATTAATAAAGGGCATGATAGATTGTTGTTCTGTTTGTATCACTTTTAGTGGATTCTTAGAATTATAAACGATTTCTACCTTGGCAAAAAAAACTATTAATAACAGGATTGACTTCTCTAATATTGAGAAGACAATTGAATATCCTGATTTCCTTGACCTTCAACTTCAATCTTTCAAAGATTTCCTCCAAATTGAAACTTCGTCAGAGAAGAGACACAATGAGGGTCTATTCAAAGTATTTGCAGAAAATTTCCCTATTTCTGATTCACGCGAGAATTTTGTTCTCGAATTTGTGGATTATACCATTGATCCGCCTAAATATAACGTGGACGAATGCATAGACAGAGGGTTAACATTTTCCGTTCCGCTCAAAGCGAAACTTCGGCTTACTTGCAACGATGAGGACAACGAAGATTTTAAAACAATAGAGCAAGATGTATTCTTAGGTAACACCCCTTACATGACCGATAAGGGCTCTTTTGTGATTAATGGATCTGAGCGTGTTATTGTATCGCAATTACACCGCTCGCCGGGAGTGTTTTTCGCAATGAGTAAACATACTAATGGAACCAAATTGTATTCAGCTAGAATTATACCTTTTAAAGGTTCTTGGATTGAATTTGCAACTGATGTCAATTCAGTGATGTATGCATACATTGATAGAAAGAAAAAATTTCCTGTTACCACCTTATTAAGAGCAATTGGATATGGTACCGATAAGGATATACTTGATTTATTTGGGTTGTCCGAAGAGATTGAAGCTACTAGTGCAAAACTTAAAAAAGCTATTGGCAGGAAGCTGGCAGCACGTGTGCTGAAAACTTGGATCGAGGATTTTGTTGATGAAGAAACCGGAGAGGTCGTGTCTATTGATAGAAACGAAGTCTTGTTGGAACGTAACCATGTTATTGCCGACGAAGATATAGACACTATTGTTGAAAGTGGTGTTACTTCCATAATTCTTCATCGTGAAGATGTTAACGTTGGAGATTTCTTGATTGTTTTCAATACCTTAGCCAAAGACAATTCCAATTCGGAAAAAGAAGCCGTAGAGCAAATTTATAGGCAACTTAGGAGCACAGAAGCACCTGACGAACAAACAGCTAGAGATGTTATTCAAAGTTTGTTCTTTAGTGAAAAGAGGTATGACCTCGGAGAAGTTGGACGTTATAGAATAAATAAAAAGTTGGGACTTGACCAAAGCAACGACCAACGGGTTTTGACAACTCAAGACATAATTTTGATTGTTAAGTATCTTATCGGTTTGGTTAACTCAAAGGCTTTAGTTGATGACATTGACCATCTAAGCAACCGCCGTGTGAGAACTGTTGGCGAGCAACTTTATACTCAATTTGGAATAGGGCTTGCCCGCATGGCGAGAACAATAAAGGAAAGAATGAATGTTCGTGATAACGAAGATTTTAAACCAATAGACCTAATTAATGCAAGGACTTTGTCCTCCGTCATTAACTCATTTTTTGGAACAAATCAACTTTCTCAGTACATGGATCAAACTAATCCATTGGCTGAGATTACTCATAAGAGGAGAATGTCGGCACTTGGACCGGGCGGACTGTCGCGCGAGCGTGCCGGTTTTGAAGTTCGAGATGTTCATTATACTCATTATGGTCGCCTTTGTACCATTGAAACTCCTGAAGGTCCAAATATTGGACTGATATCATCGCTTTGTGTTTATGCTCAGGTGAATAGAATGGGCTTTATTGAAACTCCTTACCGCAAAGTTGAGAGTGGAAAAGTTAAGACTAAGGACATTACTTTCCTCACCGCTGAGGAAGAAGACACACACTATATTGCTCAGGCAAATGCAAAAATAAATTCAAAAGGAGAATTTCTTTTGGAAAAAGTCAAATCGCGATTTGAGGGTGATTTTCCTGTCGTTGAAAATGTGGAAATTAAATACATGGACGTGGCTCCTAACCAAATCGTCTCTATAGCCGCTTCATTGATTCCATTTTTAGAACATAACGATGCCAACCGAGCTCTTATGGGTTCAAACATGCAACGTCAGGCAGTGCCATTGGTTAGACCTGAGGCTCCAATCGTAGGAACGGGTCTAGAATCTAAAATCGCTTTAGATTCGCGGTCTTTGGTATTAGCGGAGGGGTCAGGAGTTGTTCATTATGTTGATTCTCGAAAAATAATAATAAAATACAGTATCCCAAGTGATAAAAAATTGCTTCGTTTCGAAGATGAATATAAAACCTATTCTCTGATTAAATTCAGAAGAACTAATCAGGATACTTGTATAAATTTGGTACCTGTGGTCAGGAAGGGTCAGAAGGTAGAGAAAAACCAACCCCTTTGCGAAGGGTATGCTATTGCAAATGGTGAGTTAGCTCTTGGAAAAAACTTGCTGGTAGCATATATGCCTTGGCAAGGCTACAATTTCGAGGATGCAATAGTCATCTCTGAAAGGGTAGTAAGAGATGATGTTTTTACTTCTATTCATATTGAAGAATTTGAATTAGTGGTACGCGACACTAAAAGGGGCGAAGAAGAATTAACTTCTGAAATTCCAAATGTGAGCGAAGAAGCTGTAAAAAATTTGGATGAAAATGGGATTATTAGAGTAGGAGCAGAAGTGCGTGAAGGAGATATTCTAATTGGAAAAATCACACCTAAAGGAGAAACAGACCCTACACCGGAAGAGAAACTTCTGCGTGCTATCTTTGGAGACAAAGCCGGAGATGTTAAAGACGCATCTTTAAGAGCATCACCGTCCCTTCGAGGTGTGGTGATCGATACGAAACTCTTCACAAGACCAAAACTTGATAAAGATACTAGAACTAAGTTAAAAAAGGAATTAGAAATTCTAAAGTCTCGCTATAGTAAAGATTTGATGGCTTTGCGTGGAGAAATGGTCAATAAGCTAACTGTTATTCTCGAAGGCAAAACAAGCCTTGGTGTAAACCATAAATTTGGAGAGGAATTGATTAGCAAAGGGGTCAAGTTTTCAGAAAAGGTAATTGATTCTAATTTATTTCCTGAAAAGAATATCTACAGGGATGAAAGTAATTACAACGTTCCCGAAGAAGTAAACTTTATCTCGGATGTGAGTTTGGAAGCATGGACTGCCGATGAAGATACCAATGAGCAAGTTTGTGAAGTTATAAAGAACTATCTTAACAAACGCAATTCCATCTCCGGAGAATTTAAAAGAGAAAGATTTACTTTAGAAGTTGGAGATGATTTACCAACCGGAATCGTAAAGTTGGCTAAAGTTTATATCGCCAAAAAGCGGAAATTGAAAGTTGGAGACAAGATGGCAGGTCGTCACGGTAACAAGGGCGTCGTAGCCAAGATTGTGAGAGAAGAGGATATGCCTTTCCTTGAAGATGGAACTCCGGTTGATATTTGCTTGAATCCTTTGGGAGTACCTTCTCGTATGAATCTGGGGCAAATTTTTGAAACAGTGTTAGCTTGGGCAGGTCACAAATTAGGCAGAAGATATGCAACTCCTATTTTTGATGGTGCAAGTTTGGATGATGTGGTTTCGGAATTGAAAGAAGCCGGTTTACCGGAGTTTGGAAGGACGTATCTGTACGATGGACTTTCCGGTGACAGATTTGAGCAACCGGTTACTGTAGGAATAGCTTACATTTTAAAACTTGGTCATTTGGTTGATGACAAGATGCATGCGCGTTCTATAGGTCCTTACTCTCTTATTACTCAGCAACCATTAGGTGGTAAAGCCCAATTTGGAGGACAAAGATTTGGGGAAATGGAAGTTTGGGCTATTGAGGCATTTGGTGCTTCTCATATTTTGCAAGAGATTTTAACCGTCAAATCCGACGATGTTATTGGAAGAGCCAAAGCTTATGAGTCAATAGTAAAAGGAGATAATATTAACAATCCTAATATCCCGGAGTCATTTAATGTATTGGTTCACGAACTTCGTGGACTTGCTCTCGAGATTACGATGGAATGATAATAACAGTCAACAAAGTAGTTATGGAAGTAATCATAAAATTATTAATTAGATTATGTCTTTAAGGAAAAATAAAATAGTTAAAAACGACTTTTCAGAAATCACAATTAGTTTAGCCTCTCCGGAGTCCATTCTGGAAAGTTCAAACGGGGAGGTAACTCAACCCGAAACCGTCAATTATAGAACCTACAAACCAGAAATGGGTGGGCTTTTTTGTGAACGAATTTTTGGCCCGGTCAAAGATTGGGAATGTCATTGTGGAAAGTATAAACGTATCCGTTATAGGGGTATTATTTGCGACCGTTGTGGGGTTGAGGTTACCGAAAAGAAAGTAAGAAGGGAGCGGATGGGGCACATTGAACTTGTTACCCCAGTGGCTCATATATGGTATTTTCGGGCACTGCCAAACAAGATTAGCTACTTATTAGGTCTCTCAACGAAGAAGCTAGATCAGATTATTTACTACGAGCGTTATATTGTGATTCAACCGGGAATTAAAGCCGAAGACAACATAAGTCGTCTCGATTTCCTTACCGAAGAAGAATACATAGACATTATTGATAAGCTACCAAGAGAAAACCAATTGCTTGATGACAATGATCCAAATAAATTCATTGCCAAAATGGGAGCTGAATCTCTTGAAATGTTGTTGAGCCGAATAAATCTCGATGAACTATCATACCAACTACGGCATCAGGCAGCTACTGATACCTCTCAACAGCGCAAAATGGAAGCCTTGAAACGGCTTAAGGTTGTTGAAGCTTTCCGTGAAGCAAACACCCGTATAGAAAATAGGCCTGAATGGATGATAATTAAGATGGTGCCCGTTATCCCGCCGGAATTGCGACCTTTGGTACCTTTAGATGGTGGTAGATTTGCCACTTCTGACCTTAATGATTTATACCGCCGTTTGATAATTAGAAATAATAGGCTAAAAAGATTGTTAGACATTAAAGCCCCGGAGGTAATCTTAAGGAATGAGAAGAGGATGCTTCAAGAAGCAGTTGATTCTTTGTTCGATAATTCAAGGAAGGTAAATGCCGTTCGGGCTGATGGAAATAGGGCTTTAAAATCTCTTAGCGACATGCTAAAAGGAAAACAAGGTAGATTCAGACAAAACTTGTTAGGAAAAAGAGTTGACTATTCCGGTAGGTCTGTGGTTGTGGTAGGTCCGGAATTGAAACTTCATGAGTGTGGCCTTCCAAAAGATATGGCAGCCGAGCTGTTTAAGCCATTTATTATTAGAAAACTCATTGAACGTGGTATTGTAAAGACAGTTAAGTCTGCAAAGAAAATTGTTGATAGGAAGGACCCTGTGGTTTGGGATATTTTAGAAAATGTTCTCAAAGGTCACCCTGTAATGTTAAACCGAGCTCCGACACTTCACCGTTTAGGTATTCAAGCTTTTCAACCTAAGCTGATTGAGGGTAAAGCTATTCAGTTACATCCTCTTGTTTGTACGGCTTTCAATGCCGACTTTGATGGAGATCAAATGGCAGTTCATGTTCCACTTGGTCAAGAGGCTATTATGGAGGCATCTCTTTTGATGCTTTCATCTCATAACATTTTAAACCCTTCTAATGGTGCACCGGTAACCGTACCATCTCAAGATATGGTACTTGGTCTTTACTATCTCACAAAAGGAAAAGCCGGGGAAAAAGGGGAAGGAAGGAAATTCTATTCCCCTGAGGAAGTTATTATTGCTTATAATGAAGGAAAACTGTCTAAGCATGCCATTATCAAGGTAAGGGTTAAAGTGAAGGACAATAAAACCGGCGAGATAAGTAACAAAATGATTGAAACAATTTGTGGTAGGGTTATCTTCAATGAAGTCGTACCGGAGGAAGTGGGATATTTGGATGAATTACTTACAAAGAAGAGGTTACAGACAATTATTGCCCATATTCACAAAACTGCGGGGTTGGTAAAAGCCGCCAAATTCCTTGATGATATCAAAGAACTCGGATTTAAAACAGCCTACCGTGGCGGATTGTCTATTGGTTTGGATGATGTTAAAATTCCAATCGAGAAAGATTCTCTAGTAGTAGCAGCCAAAAAAGAAGTGGAAAGTGTTTGGAATAATTATATGATGGGTTTGATTACTGACAACGAGCGCTATAATCAGGTCATTGATATATGGACACGTACCAACTCACTGCTTACAAATACTCTAATGAAACAGTTGGAGGAAGATAAAGATGGATTTAATTCTATATATATGATGATGCATTCCGGAGCCAGGGGCTCCAGGGAGCAAATTCGTCAATTGGGTGGAATGCGGGGTCTAATGGCTAAACCGCAAAAGAGTCTTGCCGGCTCTGTGGGTTCTATTATCGAAAATCCGATATTATCTAATTTCAAAGAGGGACTTGATGTATTAGAGTATTTTATATCCACTCATGGTGCCCGTAAAGGACTTGCAGATACAGCCTTGAAAACTGCAGATGCAGGATATTTGACCCGTCGATTAGTTGACGTGGCTCAAGATTTGGTTATTACTGAAGACGACTGTGGCACATTACGTGGTTTACAAGTAAGTGCTCTGAAGGATAATGAAGAAGTAGTTGAACCTTTGTCAGAGAGAATTTTAGGGCGAGTTTCTGTTCATGATGTGTATAATCCTATTACTGAGGAATTGATTTGCTTAATGGGCGATGAAATAACTGAAGAAATAGCCATGAAAATAGAAGAAACTAGTATTGAGATGGTTGAAATTCGTTCCATTTTAACTTGTGAATCTAGAGTTGGTGGATGTGCCAAGTGTTATGGTCGTAACTTGGCCAATGGCAGGATGGTTCAAGAAGGCGAGGCCGTTGGTGTAATTGCTGCCCAGTCTATCGGTGAGCCGGGCACTCAACTTACCCTCCGAACCTTTCACGTAGGAGGGGCGTCTTCAAATATAGCCACGGAAGCGAGTATACAAGCTAAGTTTTCTGGAGTCATAGAATTTGAACGGGTAAGGACAGTGACCACAAACAGCAAGGGAAATGAAAAAGTTAAAGTGGTTATGACTAGAACCGGTGAAGTGAAAATTTTAGATCAAAAAGGAGGAAGAGTTTTAATTTCTAATAATATCCCTTATGGTTCTTTTCTTTTAGTAAAAGAAGGTCAGAAAGTAGAAAAGGGAGATGAGTTGTGTAATTGGGATGCTTATAATGCTGTTATTCTTTCTGAATTGGACGGCAAAATAGAATATGAAGCTATAGTTGAGGGAATCACTTATAAGGAAGAATCGGATGAGCAAACCGGACATAGAGAAAAAGTAATTACCGAAACTAGGGATAAGACAAAAAACCCTTCTCTTATTGTCAATGGAAAAAAAGAAACTAAATCATACAATATTCCGGTAGGGGCTCACTTGGCCGTAGAAAATGGGCAAGAAATAAGTGCCGGCGATATATTGGTGAAAATTCCTAGAGCTACAGGTAGGCAAAGGGATATTACCGGTGGATTACCACGTGTGACCGAATTGTTTGAAGCACGCAACCCTTCCAATCCGGCTGTGGTTAGTGAAATAGATGGAGTTGTTACTTATGGAGGAATAAAACGAGGTAATAGAGAAATATATGTTGAATCTCATGATGGAGTTCAGAAACGATATGTTGTTCCATTGTCTAAGCATATTCTTGTTCAAAATAATGACTTTGTAAAAGCAGGTCACCCTCTTTCAGATGGTGCGATAACTCCTTCTGATATACTTTCTATTAAAGGACCTACAGCAGTTCAGGAATATTTAGTAAATGAAATTCAAGAAGTTTATCGTCTTCAAGGTGTTAAAATCAATGATAAGCACATTGAAGCCATCGTGAGTCAGATGATGCAAAAGGTTGAAATTGTTGATAGTGGCGATACTAGCTTTTTGCAAGGTGAGTTTGTTGATAAGCTCGAATTCCGCGAAATAAACGATTTCTTTCTAGATAAAAAGATAGTCATTGATTCCGGTGATTCTGTAAAACTAAAATCCGGTCAAATAGTTACTAATCGTGAACTTAGGGATGAGAATTCATTCTTGAAGCGCAACGATAAGAAAGTTGTTGAGGTTAGAGATGCTATGGTAGCAGTTTCAAAGCCAACACTTCAGGGAATTACTCAAGCTTCATTGAAGACAGAAAGTTGGCTTTCAGCATCTTCATTTCAAGAAACAACCAAAGTTCTAAGTGAAGCTGCTATTCGTGGTAAGATTGATCATTTATCAGGTTTGAAAGAAAACGTGATTGTTGGGCACTTGATTCCTGCCGGAACTGGTCAAAGACGTTTCAAAGACATCATTGTCGGTTCTGAGGATGAATACAACAAATTGATGGAGTCTACAAACGCTCAACGGGTTCAACCAAAGAAAGAAGAAAAAAAATTAGAACCAAACCTTTGAAAATAAATGTGAAAGGCGAAGTTAATAAATATTAAATTATGTCAGAAAATAAAGACCAACCCAAAAATCAAATAAACATTGAACTGGGTGAGGAAATTGCTGAGGGGGTTTATTCCAATTTAGCGATGATTGCACACTCCAACAGTGAATTTGTTATTGATTTCATCAGATTAATGCCCGGAGTGCCAAAGGCAAAAGTCAAGTCTCGAATTGTCGTAACTCCTGAACATGCCAAGCGATTTCTTTTGGCCTTGAAAGAGAACATAGAAAAATATGAGACTTCCTTTGGGACTATCAAACGTACTGATGATTTACCCCGATTTCCTATGAACTTTGGCGGAACTGTGGGAGAAGCATAATGCAAAATTCTTTCTTCACTTTGTTTTGTAACATGCTTTCTTTTAAATACCTTTGCACTCCAAATTTAATGCTTTATAAAAAAGAGATAATATAATAAATGCCAACCATTCAACAACTAGTAAGAAAGGGTAGAAAGAAATTGACTTATAATTCTAAATCCCCAGCTTTAGATTCCAGCCCTCAGCGAAGAGGTGTTTGTACAAGAGTTTATACCACAACCCCCAAAAAACCTAATTCAGCTTTACGTAAGGTAGCTCGTGTTAGACTCACAAATGGGAGAGAGGTAAATGCCTATATTCCTGGGGAGGGTCATAACCTACAAGAGCACTCCATAGTTCTTATTCGTGGTGGGCGTGTAAAAGATTTGCCTGGGGTGAGATACCACATTATTCGTGGTACATTAGACACTTCAGGAGTGGGAGATAGACAAAGAAGCAGGTCTAAATATGGTACTAAGAGGCCTAAAGAAGGAGCTAAGAGTGCTAAAGGCAAAGCCAAATAATAATTTATGCTACAATGAGAAAATCGAAACTTAAAAAAAGATATCTTCTTCCAGACCCCAAATTTGGAGATACTTTAGTTACTAAATTTGTTAACTACATGATGGAAAGCGGAAAGAAAACTTTGGCCTACAGTATTTTTTATGATGCCATAGACTTAGTTGAAAAAAAATCTGGCGAAAATGGCTTGGAAGTGTGGAGACGTGCACTTACCAATTTGACTCCAGTGGTTGAGGTTAAAAGTAGAAGGGTAGGGGGATCTACTTTTCAGGTGCCAATTGAAATTAGACCTGAAAGAAAAGTGAATTTAAGCATTAAATGGCTTCTTGACTATTCCCGTTCTCGTGGCGAGAAAACTATGATGGACAAGTTGGCAGCCGAAATTATCGCAGCCTCTAAAGGCGAGGGTGCTGCAATAAAAAGAAAAGATGATACTCATCGGATGGCAGAAGCAAACAAAGCATTTTCACATTTCAGATTTTAATATATATGGCTAGAGACTTAAAATACACTCGAAATATTGGTATTGCAGCTCATATTGATGCTGGAAAGACCACCACAACTGAACGTATTCTCTTCTATGCAGGAGTGAATCACAAGATCGGTGAAGTGCATGATGGTGCGGCTACCATGGATTGGATGGAACAGGAACAAGAACGAGGTATTACTATTACGTCCGCTGCCACAACCGTATTTTGGAATTATAAATCCAATCTTTACCATGTCAACATTATTGATACACCCGGTCACGTAGATTTTACTGTCGAGGTGAATAGATCATTAAGAGTATTGGATGGGCTTGTGTTTCTATTTAGTGCAGTTGATGGGGTGGAACCGCAGTCAGAGACCAATTGGCGTCTGGCCGACAATTACCATGTGGCACGAATTGGATTTGTAAATAAGATGGACCGTGCTGGTGCCGATTTTCTCGGTGTTTGTAAGCAAGTGAAAGAAAAACTGGGTAGCAAAGCTGTGGCTCTGCAATTACCTATCGGGTCGGAAGAAAATTTTAGGGGTGTTGTTGATTTGATTGGCAATCGTGGTATTGTCTGGAATGAAACGGACTTGGGAATGACTTATGAAGAGATTCCAATTCCACCTGAGTTGGTTGAGGAAGCTAAAGAATACCGCGAAAAACTATTGGAAGCAGTAGCAGAAGTAGATGAAACTCTAATCGAAAAATTTTTCGAAAACCCTGAATCTATTACTGAAGAAGAAATTATTAAGGCTTTGAGAGAAGCCACCGTAAGTTTAAAAATCGTGCCGATGGTTTGTGGGTCTTCCTTTAAAAATAAGGGAGTACAGACTTTGCTTAATTTTGTGATGGAATTACTGCCAGCACCAACGGATAAGAATTTTATCACCGGTATTGACCCGGATACAGAAGAAGAAGTTAAGATAGAACCCACTGAAAAAGAATCATTTGTAGCCTTAGCTTTTAAAATTGCTACTGACCCTTTTGTAGGTAGGTTGTGCTTTTTGCGTGCCTATTCCGGAGTATTAGAATCAGGCTCCTATGTTCTTAACACTAGGTCATCCCAAAAAGAGCGTATTTCTAGGATTTTTCAAATGCATGCCAATAAGCAAAAGCAAATTGATAGACTAGTTGCCGGTGATATTGCTGCAGTTGTCGGGTTTAAAGATATTAAAACCGGAGATACTCTTTGCAACGAGACGAGAAAGGTAGTATTGGAATCAATGGTATTCCCCGAACCTGTTATTGGTTACGCCATAGAGCCCAAAAAACAGGCTGATGCCGATAGGTTAGGTATTGCCATATCGAAATTGGTGGAGGAAGACCCTACTCTTAGAGTGCATGGCGATCAGGAAACCGGTCAAACCATACTTCGGGGTATGGGGGAATTACACCTCGAAATTATCATCGACAGGCTACGACGAGAGTTTAAAGTTGAGATTAATCAAGGAGCTCCTCAAGTTGCATATAAAGAGTCTCTTACCAAAACAGTTGAGCATAAGGAGGTTTACAAAAAGCAAACCGGTGGGCGTGGTAAGTTTGCCGACATTGTTTTTGAAATTGGCCCACGTGAAGATGGAAAAGAAGGTCTTGAATTTGAAAATAATATTGTAGGTGGGGTTATACCTAGAGAATTTATCCCTGCTGTCCAAAAAGGCTTTACTCAAGCTATGGTAAACGGACCTTTGGCCGGATACCCAATAGATTCTATGAAAGTCAGATTGTTCCATGGTTCCTACCATGATGTCGATTCTGATTCGCTCTCTTTTGAACTTGCTGCTAGAATAGGATTCAGAGATTCGGCTCGTAAGGCCGGACCTCAACTTTTAGAACCTATAATGAGTGTGGAAGTGGTGACTCCTGATGAGTTTACCGGCTCTGTTACCGGAGACTTGAACCGTAGGAGAGGTATTATGAAAGGAATGGATAATAGGGCAGGGGCAAAGGTTATTAGTGCTGATGTTCCTTTATCCGAATTATTTGGATATGTAACTGATTTGAGGACACTTACTTCCGGTCGCGCTTCAGCCTCTCTTACATTTTCACATTATTCCCCTATGCCTAAGAATTTGGCTGAAAAAGTTATAGATGATGTTAAAGGAACGGTGGTAACTAAATGATATTAATGATTGTATGAATCAAAAAATTAGAATTAAACTTAAATCTTACGACCATAATCTGGTCGACAAATCTTCAGAAAAGATTGTCAGAGCCGTCAAGTCAACCGGTGCTATTGTTAGTGGGCCAATTTTGTTGCCAACAGAAAAAGAAAAATTTACTGTTCTAAGGTCACCACACGTAAACAAAAAATCTAGGGAGCAATTTCAGCTTTGTACTTACAAGCGACTTGTAGATATCTATTCTAATAGTGCTAAAACAGTAGATGCCTTAATGAAACTAGAACTTCCCAGTGGAGTAGATGTTGAAATAAAAGTGTAACTTGGCTGTTAATAGATACTTCTATCTAGGTTACTATTCTAATTATCAGTTGCTTGAAGAAGAATCAAAAATCAGAAAACAAACCATTACTACCTGAGGATTTTTATTGGGAAAAAGGATTGATGGTTTTTACAGAAAAGTATCTAAAAAAGCGAGGCTATTGTTGCCAGTCGGGTTGTAGGCATTGTCCTTATGGATTTAAAAAAGCAGAGTCCACTTAGTTACTTGGTGTAGCTATTTTCAATGCCTAAAACAATAAAGGTAAATTTCAACCTATCATATACTTGGATTTATAACCTAAGATAAGGGCTTTTAAGCTTTCTCCATAAGTATTAGTCCATTCGAAATTTAGAGTTTGATACATGGATTCGTAGGTCAGATAATTAATAAAATAGGTGTTGTTGGGCAATTCTTTGTCAACTAGCATTGGATTTATTTTACTGAAATATGGGTTTATGGTATCCAATGTTTCAAAAATCTTTCTTATAAAGTCGTTTTTCAATTTCCTTTTTTGAGATACGGGGTATGATTTCAAAAATGTATGATAGAGACTATCTAATTTTTTAGTTGCCCTTAGCATGTGTTGAACCTTCTTTCTACGAATTTCTTCAATTTTAATATAAGATTTGTAGGATTGGGCTGAATCTCCAAATGCTTGTAAAAGAAAACTTTCAGCACCTTTGTCACCAATAAATGATGCTAAATTTTCGTTGAGTTCTGCATTGTCTTTAACGTAAATAGTAGAATGCACCATTTCGTGGATGATTAGACTAGCCAAGTCCCCGTCACTATGTGAGAGCATTGAGCTTAGTATTGGGTCGTTAAACCAACCAAGGGTACTCCAGCCACTAGGGTTGAATATGCCGGTATCCCAATTTTCTTTTTCCAATTTCTCTTTTTCTTCACGGGCATCGTCCCAATTAAAAAATCCTTTATACGGCACAGTGCCAACAAATGGGAACTTCCATTGCTTAATTTCAAATTTATAGGGCTGACAAGCCTGCACCACCCACATCACCTCTTTGCCTTTTTGGTCATATACAGAGGTGTAATTATCGGTGTCTTTTAGCCCCAATGAATCAACAGCATATTGTCTTACAGCCTGAATCAATTTTAATTTCTTCTTCAACGAATCCGGAAAGGTGGAATCATTTAATATAGTTGCAATCGGCTTGGAGTTGGAAATTATTTTTAATTGACCCATGCCCATATCAATACCGTAATGTACTGTTGGCCAATAGTATATAAAAGTAATAACGATTACCGCCAACACTCCGAGAATAATACTTTTAGTTTTCATCATTTACTTTTTTCTTTTCGTTAGAAAGAAATTGTCTCGGTAATTAATGTATAATGCATAAGAATATTGGAATGTGTTTCTATTCAAGTCAAAATATGGTTCTGCTCTGACGGTCAAAGAAATATTGTCTGCAAAGTAATAATTGTAAAGCAATCTGAGGATTAATAAATGTGGTGATTGCTCAATTCTGGTAGGATCAAAAACTGAAATAGACTGATATATTTTGCCACCTTCAAAGGCAGTGTAATCTTTTGCTCTCCAGTAACTTATCATTGCCTCTAATCCGAATGAGGTAGTTATTGAACTATTCAAATAAATACCATTGCCTGATGTTGGTGCAGGTTTAACTTTTGTAATGTCGTCGTCAATAACATAATATCCATCTAAAATTATATTTTTTAATTTTGATTCTACCTTTTGTGTCCACCTAAATCCTGTTGCCAAGTTGACAAGAGTTTGGGCAGGTGGATGCCCACTGACTCCTATCTGACCACCATTGTGTCGGATTACAATTTGAAGAGGGAAATCTAATTTGCCATTGCCGACTTTAACTACTTGCTTATTAAGAGAAAGACCAACAACGAATTGTTCTTGGTTAATGTCATTCCAATATTGCATTTTTTTCCAATCAATCCAAAGATCGGCAAACAGTTTTTCTTTGTTTATTTTCATTTGAAATCCGGTCTCTAATCGTTGGTTTAATACAGATTCGAAATCATATAGTGGCTCAATGAGGCGGTGGTTGAGGCTACTTTCCAAATTACCGAAAATGAGAGAATATCCATTTTTCTTCCATTCGAAAGATAATGTCGGGGCAGTAGTTGTTACATTGCTGTTTCCGAAATCTTTTTGAAAATACCAACCTGCATTTATTCTAATGTTTTCATGCGGTTGATAATTTAAGAATGGATTAAATTGATAACCAAAAAGGGTGTAACCGTCGATAATTGTGTTGAAGTATTCATTATTTTTAAAAAAAAATAACGAATTTAATCCTAGAAATAACTTACTTGTGTCTTTAGCTTCAATTTTTGTCAGGTTTTCGAATACAGAATTATTCAATTGCCCTGTGGATAAATGATAGCAGAAGACTAATGATAATATTGTTAATAAGCGCATAATTTACCGCATTCTATGTCTTTTAATAGGACAAATGACTAAATGATTTTGAAATGTTTTTGTTGAATAACAAGTATCATAAAAATTTGATTAATTAGGTTAATTTTTATTCACAAAGTTTAGAATTTAATTAACTATTCAAGTATAAAATAAAATTATTAGCCCAATAATAAAACTAAAATGGTAATTTCGTCCCTGAGAAACCCTAAATGACATTAACAAAATTTTTATATTTGAACTATGAATGACAAAAGCGAAAAACTAAAAGCACTTCAACTTACGTTAGACAAACTTGATAAGACCTTCGGAAAAGGTACCGTTATGAGGTTGAGCGATGAAAAGGTAGTAGATATACCTGCAATTTCTACCGGTTCGATTGGTCTTGATATTGCCTTGGGAGTAGGTGGTATTCCACGTGGGAGGGTTACAGAGATATATGGACCTGAGTCTTCTGGTAAAACCACTCTTACATTACATTGTATTGCAGAAGCACAGAAGAGTGGCGGTATTGCTGCTTTTATTGATGCCGAACACGCATTTGATAAGAATTACGCCGAAAGGTTGGGCATTGATATTGAAAATTTGCTTATCTCTCAACCTGACAATGGAGAACAGGCCCTCGAAATTGCTGATAATCTGATTCGTTCTGGTGCAATTGATATTATTGTCATCGACTCGGTGGCTGCCCTTGTTCCAAAGGGTGAGTTGGAAGGCGAAATGGGTGACAGTAAAATGGGACTTCAGGCCAGATTAATGTCTCAAGCATTAAGGAAACTTACCGGAACTATTAGTAAAACAGGATGCTCTTGTGTTTTCATTAATCAACTGCGCGATAAAATTGGAATAGTATATGGTAGCCCTGAAACAACTACAGGAGGAAATGCTTTGAAGTTTTATGCTTCTGTAAGACTTGATATCCGGCGAATTGGTCAAATAAAGGAATCTTCCGATGATATTAGAGGTAATAGGGTGAAAGTAAAAGTGGTCAAAAATAAGGTAGCCCCACCATTTAAAGTTGTAGAGTTTGATATTATGTATGGAATGGGAATCTCTAAGACTGGAGAAATAGTTGATATAGGTTCGGAATTGGAGATTATTCAAAAATCCGGTTCTTGGTATTCTTACGACGGTAATAAGTTAGCTCAAGGACGGGACGCTGTTAAGAAACTTCTGGAGGACAATCCGGATTTGAGTGATGAATTGGAAGTTAAAATCAAAGCCAAATTGGGAATTCAAGCCAGTGAAAATCAGCCTAAGAAAAAGAAGGTAGAACCAAAAACTAAAGAATAGAATTTTGAGATGAGAAAGGAGCAGGGTATCAATTTGACCTGATTGCCAGCACCGGATCCAAACGAGCAGCTATTATGGCCGGGACAATGCCGGAAATGAGTCCTATTGCCGTGGTTACACCCAACCCTAGTACAATGTTTTTCATGGTTAGAACTACTTTTAAGGAGCCAAAAGGGACAAAGGAGAGAAGAAAAACTAATAATATTCCGGTTAAACCGCCGATTAAACTCAAGAAGACTGCTTCGAAAAGAAACTGAAAGAGGATGAAATAGTTTTTTGCTCCCAGTGATTTCTGAAGTCCAATTAAGCTTGTTCTCTCTTTCACGGAGACAAACATAATGTTAGCTATTCCAAATCCACCAACTAATATTGAAAACCCACCTATTATCCAACCTGCAATGCCGACAATATCAAAGAGACCGCTAATGGCATTAGCGATTGCTTCAGGTCTATTCAAAGCAAAGTTGTCGTTTTCAGTTGGCTTAAGCCCACGACGACCACGAAGCAGGCCTCTCAATTCGTTTTCTAATTCTATCAACCCTAGATCGGCATCTAAGCCCTTGACAGCTATGATAGAAGTCAATTCATACCATGCGCCTGATCCGGTTTGATACATCTTTCTTATTGAATTGTAAGGAATAATCACAGTATAATCACTACTTGGAGTTCCCAAAAAACTCTGACCCTCATGTTTGAGGCTACCGGTAATTTTGAAGTTTATATTGTTAATTTTTATTTCCTGGTTTAATGCTGACTCTTGACCAAATAATTCTTTTTCAACTTCGCTACCTATGACGACCACATTCCGCCCTCCATCGATTTCTGCATTTGTGAAATAACGTCCATTTTCAATATTAAGATCGAATATTTTATCAAAGCCTTCTCCACCTGCTCTAAGAGTTATTTTACCAAGGCTACTACTACCCATTTTGATAGTGACATTTCCTTTGGGAGCATAAATGCAGATGGATTCTTTGTTGCGTAAGTGAGAAGTTAAAAATCTGTACTCATTTATTGAAGGAGTTGGTCTTCTCCAAAAATCCCACCATTTATATACGCCATTAGCATCGGGAGTGAAAGGCCATTTATGAACGTAAATTATATTTGTGCCTAGGAAATCGAAGCTGGATTTAATATTTTTTTCTAACGAATCTACTAATGTGAACACACCAATGATAGCAAAAATGCCCACAGTAACCCCCAAAAGAGATAGAATAGTACGTAAAATATTGGATTTGAGGGCGGTCCAAGCGAAAACAAAACTTTCAAGAATCAGTCGAGCAACAATCATAAACAAACATAACGGTAAAAATTCGATTTTGGTTGTGTAATAGAGAAATAAAACTATTGCTTACTTTTGCAATCAAAACTAAGGTGTGTCTTTTATGCAGTTGTTGAATTAGTTAATTCTTATGTACAATGATTTTATGGTTTTCAACTCGCTTGGTGGTTTTCTTTAAATTTTGAGATACACTGGTACACTAAATAGAATAATTGTAATTGAAAAATAATCAGTCAGAATTAAAAATATATACTTATGAAATTATCAGAATTTAAATTTGATCTCCCAACCGGCTTAATTGCTTCACATCAGGCAGAAAATAGGGATGAATCTCGTATGATGGTCATTCACAGAGACAGTGGTGAAATTGAACACAAAACGTTTAAGGACATTGTGGATTATTTCAAAGAAGGGGATGTGTTTGTCGGGAACGATACTAAGGTTTTTCCGGCTCGGCTCAATGGTAGAAAAGAAAAAACCGGTGCTAAAATTGAAGTATTCTTACTTCGTGAATTGAATTCCAAGATGCGACTTTGGGATGTGATGGTTGATCCAGCAAGGAAAATCAGGGTTGGCAACAAACTTTATTTCGGAAATGATGAGTTGGTTGCTGAGGTAATTGATAATACTACGTCTAGGGGGCGGACAATTCGCTTTTTGTTTGATGGTAGTAGCGAAGAATTTGAAATGTTGGTTGACCGAATTGGTGAAACTCCAATACCCAGACATATTCGAAAGAAAGTTGAGCCCTTAGACAAGGAGCGATTTCAAACTATTTTCGCTAAAGAAAAAGGAGCTATATCTGCCCCATCAGCCGGTCTTCACTTTACTGAGCGTTTGATGAAGCGTATGCAAATCAAAGGATTAGATTTTGGGTTTGTAACTCTTCATATTGGACTTGGTACTTTTAGAGATGTTGACGTCGAAGACCTTACCAAACATAAGGTTGATTCAGAGAATTTTAATGTAGGTTCGGAAGTAGTAAACATGGTAAATAGGGCTTTGGATAATAATGCCAAAATATGTGCAGTAGGAGCATCATCAATGCGTTGTTTAGAAACAGCAGTGTCTGCAAATAACCGATTAAAGGAAAAGTCAGGATGGACAGATAAATTTATTTTCCCTCCTTACGAGTTCAAAATTTGCAATTCGCTTGTAACTAATTTTCACTTACCGGCTTCAACCTTATTGATGACTGCTTGTGCTTTTGGCGGGTATAATCTAATTATGAAGGCCTATCAAGTAGCTAAAAAAGAGAGATATAAATTTCTTGCATACGGTGATTGTATGTTAATTATCTAAGTTATTGAGGCATGAACTATGCACTAATTCTAGCCGGAGGAAGCGGTTCAAGGATTAATAGCCCTGTTCCGAAACAATTTATAGAATTAGACGGAACTCCCATTATTGTTCACACTCTTAGAGCCTTTTTAAAGTATTCAGGTAATCTCAGTATTATTTTGGTTTTAGCTGAGGCCTATTTAAGTACATGGGACCGTATTTCTCGTGAGTATAATTTTAATAATTCAATAATATTGCGAAAAGGAGGTAATACAAGGTTTCAGTCTGTTCTCAGCGGGTTGGCTGAAGTCAAGTCTGAAGGGTTGGTTGCAATACACGACGGGGTGCGTCCATTTGTGAGTCAAGACATTATACATAATTCATTTTTGGTAGCCAAGAAGCACCAAGCGGCGGTGCCGGTGGTTGCCTTAAAAGAATCTATTTGTAGTATAGAAAATAATCAAGTTAAACTACTGGATAGAACCACGTTTCGTCTCACACAAACTCCACAAACGTTTGATAATGAACAAATTAAAAAAGCCTACGATATTGATGAAAATCCTAACTTTACTGATGATGCAACAGTAGCACAGAAGGCAGGTATGAATATTTCCTTTTTTGAAGGAAGTTATAAAAACATAAAAATAAGTACGGTTGAAGATTTAGAGATTGCAGAGACTTTTATTAAAATGTATCGGTAATTTTTTGACCTACACATTATTTAAAGGCTATTGAAACTATCATAACCTTTTTGTGGACTTTCAATAGTATCCATTTTTTTAACTCGAATCTTGTCTTTGAATAATTGAAGTCACACAGACATTTCTTTACTTTGTAAAAAATTTTAATGAAAATTCATTCAATAAAATTATTAGGCTTTGATAAAAAATAGGGTTGTAGTTGGTTTATCCGGAGGCGTGGACTCAAGCGTGGCCGCTTATTTATTAAAGGAGGAAGGCTATGAGGTCATCGGTCTGTTTATGAAAAATTGGCATGATGATTCAGTAACCATTAGTAAAGAATGTCCTTGGTTGGACGATAGCAATGATGCTATGCTTGTAGCACAGCAACTGAATATCCCGTTTCATGTTATAGACCTAAGCAAGGAATACAAGACTCGTATAGTTGATTATATGATTGGCGAATATGCGAGAGGACGTACGCCAAATCCTGATATTGTGTGTAATAGAGAAATTAAATTTGACCTTTTTCAATTTATCGCAAAAAAACTAGGGGCCGAATATCTTGCTACCGGTCACTATGCAAGAAAATTGGAAACCGGTGTTGAAGCTGGAAAAAAATACCATCTGCTTGCCGGAAAAGATTTGAATAAAGACCAAAGCTATTTTCTTTGCCAACTCAATCAAGATCAACTAGCTAGTGCCATATTTCCTATTGGTGAGTTACAAAAATCAGAAGTTAGAAGTTTAGCAAAAAAGGCAAAATTATCTACGGCGAACAAAAAAGATTCGCAGGGTCTTTGTTTTATTGGCAAGGTTCACTTGCCTGATTTTTTGAAGCAAAGGCTTTCAGCAAAAAAGGGGCGGGTGATTGAAATTCCACGTGAAGCACCAATTTATAAAGTTGAAGATAAAAAAAATGAGTCTCATTCTCCCTATTCATATACTGCTGACATGGGAATAGAAATTGGGCAACATGAGGGAGCTCACTTTTACACTATTGGTCAACGTAGAGGTCTTGATATAGGTGGGTTTTCAAAGCCACTTTTTGTAATAGCAACCGACATTACTAATAATATTATTTATACAGGAATGGGAGATGACCATCCCGGGCTTTTTCGATCCTCACTGTTCGTTAGGGCGTCGGATGTGCACTGGCTTGTTAATGATATTGGATTACAAAACACGAAATCACTAAAACTAAGAGCTAGATTTAGGTATCGCCAACCGCTAGAACCATGTACTATTTATAAGCATGAAGAAGGGTTGATAATCCAATTTGAACAGCCTCAAAGGGGCATAGCTACCGGACAGTTTGTGGTCTGGTATGATGGAGATGAACTGATTGGCTCAGGGGTAATTGATTTATAAACATTACAGTATTTTAGAATCAGAAATTAAATCCCAAAAAGCTTAGGAAGCCTAAGGACATAAGACCTACCAATATAAAGGTGATGCCAAGTCCACGTAATGGAGCGGGGACATTTGAATATTTCATCTTTTCGCGAATGCCTGCCAAAGCCACAATCGCAACCATCCACCCTATTCCGGAACCAAGTCCAAAAACAGAGGCTTCAGCCAAGTCGTAAGGTCGACCAACCATAAATAAAGCTGCTCCCAGCACAGAACAGTTTACTGCAATCAATGGCAGAAAGATACCCAGAGTTCCATAGAGAGCAGGCGACAATTTTTCTACAGCCATTTCTGTAAGTTGCACCACAGCAGCTATAACAGATATGAATACGATAAACTGCAAGAAACTTAAATCAACATCGGCCAAACTTGGGTGCAACCACCCTAATGAACCCGGTATAAGGATTTCATTTTGAATAATCCAATTTATTGGCACGGTAATTCCAATGACAAAAATTACGGCAATTCCAAGACCAAAGGCTGTCTTTACTTTCTTAGAGATAGCTAAAAATGAGCACATACCTAAGAAATAGGCAAATATCATATTGTCAACAAAAACAGATCGAACTAATATGTTCATTAAGTGTTCCATAATTTTTAATTAATGTGATTCTCTATAACCGTTTATCGAACGCTGAATCCATATTAGTATCCCTAAAAGAATACTGGCACCTGCAGGAAGAAGCATTAAACCATTTCCATGGAATGGTAAACCGAGAGATTGAAATACTTTAAATCCAAAAATAGCACCGGAGCCCAACAATTCTCTAAAAAAAGCAATAGACATCAGAATAATTCCATACCCCAACCCATTGCCAATTCCATCCAAAAATGAAGGCCATGGCTTATTTCCCATTGCAAATGCCTCTAACCGGCCCATTACAATGCAATTAGTAATGATGAGACCTACAAAGACTGTTAATTTTTGGGATACATCATAAACGTAGGCTTTTAATATTTGGTCAATCAAAATTACCCAAAGAGAGACAATAGCCAATTGGACGATAATCCGAATTCGGGGTGGAATTGAAGTTCGCATTAATGAAATTACCACATTAGAGAAAGAAACGACAATTATTACCCCTAAAGACATAACAAGAGCCGGTTTCAATTGTGTGGTGACTGCCAATGCGGAGCAAATACCCAATACTTGAACAGTTATCGGATTATCAATATCCAGAGGACTTGAAACAAGTTTTACATTTTTTTTGGAAAAAAGTGGCTCACTACTTTTTTCAGCCTTTTCAACTTTTTCAGCCAGTGCTGTTTCTGTGCTCATACTCTTAGCTTTTTGGTTTTACATTCTTTTTTAAAAAATTCTCATAACATAACAAATAGTCTTTCAACATATTAGTAACTCCTTTACCTGTTAAGGTAGCTCCTGACATTCCATCTACTTTGTGAGAATCATTACTATAATCTTGTCCTTCGCCTTTTTGCATAATTACCGAAACTAAATTACCATTTTCAAAAATGGTTTTATTCTTAAATCTGTCACCTACTTCTTCCGTTGTGATACGAGCTCCAAGTCCGGGAGTCTCACCGGCATGTGCAAATTTAACTCCCTGAATAGTGTTTAAGTCAGATTTGACGGCCACGTAGCCCCAAATATTATTCCATAACCCAAAACCATAAACAGGCATAACCGCAAATTCGATTTTCGTTGAGTCTGATTTGTCCTTAAATTCATAAATCGGTAAAAGCCTCTCTGATGGTTTCTTTTTATACTCTGTAGCCAAGACCACATCCTCGGCTTTAATATCCTTTACCGCATTGCCTTCGAAGTCAATAACGGAAGCTTTTACATTAGAATCATAAATTTGAGTAACATTGTCAGACTCTTTCAAATTTAAAACTAAAGATAAAATGTTTTTCTTCTTTTCTAGTAGAATGTTCGCATTTTGCCTGTCTCTAAGGCTTAGGGAGGCAAATGCCAACACGCCACCGCAAACAACTGTAATAGCGGTGGTGTATAAAATTATATATATGTTAGACTGTCGCACGTTTTAATCTTCTTTTTTTGTTGGCTGAAACTACAAAATAATCAATAAGTGGGGCAAAGACATTCATTAATAAAATTGACAACATAATTCCTTCAGGATAAGCGGGGTTAAATACCCGAATTAAAATTGTAAACATACCAATAAATAGACCATAAAACCACTTTCCGAACTCTGTTTGAGGGGCAGTGACTGGGTCAGTGGCCATAAACACAGCTCCAAACGCAAGACCACCCGTCACTAGATGATAATAAGCGGGAATTTCTGTCATGGGGGTAGAGCCTACTGCATTCAAAAAAAGCCCCATAAGATATGCACCTGAAAAGACACTAAAAATTATCTTCCAACTTCCTACGCCTGTTATTATTAGAATAGCAGCCCCTATTAAACACATAAGAGTTGAGGTTTCTCCTATACTGCCGGGAATACCACCCCAAAAAAGGTTCCAAAAAGAGTAAATTCCTTCTCCCCAACCTGTTCCAAAGGAATTAAGATCTGAAATCACATTTCCGGTTGACTGAGACGCAATTGCCAAGGGGGTTGCTCCGGAGTACCCTGATACTGTTTGAGTTCCTTCGCCCAAATAGGTCCATATCTCTCCGGAAAGTTGGGAAGGATATGCAAAGTATAAAAAGGCTCTAGCCGTCAAAGCTACGTTGAAAACATTCATGCCGGTACCACCGAAAGCTTCTTTCCCAATGACCACGGCAAAAATAGTGGCTACAGCAACTTGCCAAAGAGGTACAGTAGGTGGGAGTACCAAGGGGATAAGCAATCCTGAAACTAAAAACCCTTCATTTACCGAATGCTTGCGAAAGCTGGAAAATAAAAACTCTACCGTCAATCCGGAAGCATAAGATACAATTATTATAGGGAGAACTAGCGAGGCTCCAATTGCAAACTTGACACCCGTTTCTCCTTCTTGCCCAATTGCAAGAAAATGTTGATGACCTACATTCCAAATTCCAAAGATTAAACAAGGAATCATGGCAATGATTACAGTAACCATTAACCTTTTCAAGTCAACGGCATCTCTTATCTGCGTACCTTTTAAAGGAGCAGTAACATTTGGGGTGAATAAAAAAGTTTCAAATGCTTCGAATGCATAGTGTAGCTTTTCCCACTTTCCGCCTTTTTCAAAATTATGCTTGACCGAATCAAGTCTTTTTCTTAAGAATTTCATAAATAAACTAACTCGTTCTGACTAAATCTAACGCCTCACGTAGTATCTTTTGCACATTATGTTTAGATACATCAGCAAATTCACAAAGTGCCAAGTCTTCTTCAATGACTTCGTAAATACCTAATTCCTCCAACTCATCAATATCCTCAGATAATGCACTTTTTAGTAAATGGGTGGGTAATATATCCATAGGAACAAGATTTTCAAATACCCCCGACAAGACAAAAGCTCGAGGTTCGCCGTTCATGTTGGTATTTAAAACGAATTCCTTATTTGGTGCCAAAAAAGATAACAGACCTATTGCCCTATGAATACTTAATTTTGAAAGAGTTGGTTTCATCCAACCTAAAAATTCATGCTGATTGCCCTCGGGTAGAACGGTGATTTGGTTATCAAAAAAATTCAAATGCCCATTATCACTGATGTTAGTTCCTGTTAATGGATTACCCGAAATGAACCTTGAATTTTTATTTTTGATATTTTCAGAAATCAGTTTTTTGATTGATCCGCCTGTTATAGTTGAGTAATATTGAGGGTTGATTACCTGAGAGCCTGTTAGGGCCACAATTTTAGAATGATCTAGCTGTCCGGTAAGGAACAATTTTCCAATCTGGATTACACCAAAAGGACTAATTGTCCATACTACATCACCTTTATTTATCGGGTCGATATGATGAATTTGAACGCCAACGCAACCGGAGGGATGCTTTCCTGAAAATCTGTTTACTCTGGCATTCTTAACTTGAGAAAACATGGGAGACACTTGGCTTGAAGCATGAGTATTAACATGTATAGGGCAATTAGTGAGCTTAGTTAATATATCTATTCCCGAATGAAAATATTGGTCGTTCCCAAAATAAATAAGGCTATAATCAGGTGCTAGAGGTGAGGTGTCGAAAGCAGAAATAAAAATTGATTTAGGGCTAGTATCAGGGTCTGCGATTATCCCAAACGGACGCTGTACAATATTAACCCATGCACCCGATTCTAAAAGCTGCTGTTGGATGAATTCCTTTGACAACTTATGGATTTCAGATGAATGAAATTTTTCAAAACTTTTGTATTCAATCTTTTTATCTGCCAAAACGGTGACTGCCAAAAGCTTTCTTTTGTCACCACGTAGAACCTCAACTACTTCTCCGCTTACCGGAGAGGTAAATTTAATCTGTTCAAATTTTTTGTCATGGAACAGAACAGAGCCTGCTTGCACAGTGTCGCCAACATTGACAACTACTTTTGGAATATAGAGACCATTAAAATCGGAAGGTTTTAATGACACTGTTTCAGGTATCCCAATATCAACAACAGTGGGGGCAGGCTTGCCTTTCATTTTAATATCAAATCCTTTTCTAAGCTTAATAATTTTGCTCATGATTATTTGCTGTGCAAACTAATTAGTAATTGCGCTTGCAAAATTAATAATATTACATTCCATGCAAGCCCTTTTTGAATAAAAAATATTTTTATCCGGCTACTACAACAAATTGACTGTTAATCGGTATCAATTTCAAAGTATTATTTGTCAAATAAGGAATGTAAGAGTTTTAAATAACA
>Ga0316188_10000122_pt1 | contig 26217 bp, 22 predicted proteins | sample Phiworburrow1_MG_FD_204933 | JGI IMG/M metagenome (GOLD analysis project Ga0316188, IMG submission 204933) | Coastal sediment microbial communities from Maine, United States - Phippsburg worm burrow 1 | ecosystem: Environmental > Aquatic > Marine > Coastal > Sediment | place: USA: Maine... | reverse complement strand
TGCCGCCGATCAGCGTCATCGCCGCCGCCTGCAGCGCCGCGCTCTGATCACTGGTACGGCCGCTGTCCAGCGGGACGCCGAGCACCAGCCAGGACAGCTTCTCCGCGTCGGGAACGTCCGGTACCGAGATCAGCTTGACGCGCGGATCCAGCACGGTCCCGCTCAGCGCGACCCCCGCCTCCACGCGCTGATCACGGCGCAGCGCGACGATGTCCAGCACCGGGTTGTCCAGCGGACCGTTGAACACCACGCGGCTGCGGGTGATCTGCAGCTTGCGGCCGTAGGCCGTGTAGGTTCCGTCGCGCACGCGCACCGTGCCGTACGCGCGCGGCGCGTCGGGCAGGCTGCCGCGCAGCGAGAGCACCCCGGTGAGCCGGGCGTCGACGCCGCTTCCGTGGACCCGGAGGTTTTCGCCAAGATCGAGTTCGATGTCGGTGTCGATGCGAAGCCGTTGCGCCGCAGCCACCGCGTCGGCAGATTCCCCCGCGCCGCCGGCGCGGCGGATCGTGACGTCGTCGGGCAGTGTCGGCGCGTCGCCGCCGACCAGCTCGATGTTGCCCTCGTCGGCTTTCAGCTTCCCGCGGATCTCGAAGCGACCCCGCGTGCTGGCGATGTTCGCGCTGCCCGACAGCACCACCCGCTGTCCCGGTCCGATCGGGACCACCAGCCGTTGCGCGGTGAAGTCGAATCGCCCTTCCATTCCCTCGACGCGGACCTCGCCGCGCATCTCGATCGACCCGCCGCTCTTGGCGAGCGATGCCAGCCGCAGCGACTCGACTTCCAGTTTCTCGCCGTCGAAGCGCGCCGACAGCGTTCCCTGGCCCAGGCGCCAGCCGAGCGCGCGCTGCTCGAGCCGCAATCCCTCGCCGTGCAGCGTGCCCTTGAGCCGCGGGCGCGCGAGCGTTCCGATCGCTTCGCCGCTGAAGTGCACCCGGCCGTCGAACAGCCACTCCGGGCCAACGATCTTTTCGGTGAACGTGAGCGACGCCAGATCCAGCTCGATCGGTCCGGAGAGCGCACCGTCGCGCAGCGACAGGTCCGCCCGTCCGCTGACCGGCGAGCCCGGCGCGCCGCGCAGGCGCGCGCTCGCGGTGCCGGTGACGTCGGCCGGCGCGGATCCGGACAGCTCGAGCTGCAGGTCCAGCGCCACCGCGTCGAGCGCGCGACGATTCTCACTGTCCTTCGTTGAAACGCCCAACAATTCCGCCAGGGGGCCCAGGCTCTCGATTGCCGCCTGCGCGGACAGCGCGAAGCGCCCCGCTCGCCAGCTCGCCTGCCGGATCGCGACGGAACCGAAGGGCGCCACCAGCCTGCCGGCGCCGAGCTCGATCTCGCCGGAGGCGATCACGACGGACATGGGACCCTCGAGTCGCGCGACCAGCGCACCATCGGTCGCGAGCGCGTCGAGTGTTGCCTGCCAGCGCTGGCCCTGCAACGCGCCCCTGCCCGACAAGCGCAGCGCATCCCGCGCACCCTGGATCTCGACTCGAAACGCGTGGGCGCTCAGCGGGCCGGTCGCCGTCACGCTCGCGGAACGAATCGATCTGGCGCCGAACGTCAGGCCGTTCGCCTGCGCGCGCAGATCCAGCGCCGAGTCGGCCGCCCATCCGGGAATCCCGAGAGACACATCGATGCTGCGCGCCGCCAGGCGCCCGGGCACGACGAGGTCGGCGCCGCTGACCTTCAACGAGATCGCGGGCGCGAGCAGGCTTCCGCGCAACGAGCCGTCGGCCCGCAGCGAACCGGCCAGCGCACCGGACTTCGCGTCGATGCCCAGCGGCTCCGACAGCCCTGCGAGCGAGCCCAAGCGCAGCGTGAACGCCATGCGGTCTCCCGGACCGCCCAGCGCGCCGCTGGCCTCGGCTCGCGCCTCACCCAGCGTGACATCGGCGCGAAGGTCGTGAATCCGTCCCGGCGCGAACGCCATCCGCACGCTCGCCCTGGCCCGCCGTCCCGCGAGCGTCCCTTCGGTCAGATCGAACTCGACGCGCCTGGGCTTCGGGTCTTTCGGAGCGAGCGGTCCCTGCAGCCGCCAGCGGCCGCCGACGCTGCCGGTCAGCCTGGCGAGCCAGCCGAGCCCGGCGTCGGGGGCCGCGGCCGGTTCTTCCGGGCGCGGTTCGGCTCCCCGCCCGCGGACTCGGGCGGCGCCGGCACCGGCGGCCGCGCGCGTACCTGCGCCGTCGCCCGCGAGCTGCGCCAGCACCGCCGGCAATTTCGCGGGATCGAGCCCGCTGTAGTGCCCCTCGAGGGACGCCACGTACGGGGCCTGCAGGCCGACGCTGCCCGCGACGTCCAGCTTCGCGTCACCCAGCCCCGGAATCGCATGCATCTCGGCGCGCTCGATCGCGAGGCTTTGGCCCTCGACGCGCAGCAGCGCGCCGATGGCGACGCCGCCCCTTACGCCATCGGCCAGATCGAATTCGAGGCGCCTGCCATCGGCCCGCGCGCGCCCCGCGAGCCGCGTGCGGCCGATGCCGGCGGCGAACTGCGACAGGTCGACGTCGCGCAGCGTGAGCTCCGAGCGCAGCACCGGCAGCGCCGTGCCGAAGAGCTCGACGCTGCGGGTCGTATCGATCGTCGCGGTGCCGTCGATCCGCCCGTTGCCGGACAGCTCCGCGCGCACTCGTCCGAGGATCAGCCTGCCGTCGCGCCACTCGAATGGCGTCGACAGCGTCGCGAGCGGCACGCGAGCGCTCGCGACGCGGCCTGCGAGCGCGTTGCGCAGGCTCGCCTCGCCGGTCACGCGCAATCCCGCATCCGCGTCCGGCAGAACCACCTGTGCCCGCGCCGTGCCGGACAGCCGCGTCCGCAGCGCGCTTTCCACGCCGAGCTGCGCCGGGTCGAGTTCGTCGAGCAGCAGCTCCAGCTGCCCCAACGGCTGCGGATCGAACGGGCGAACCACGATCTGCGCCGATACGAAGCCGGGCGCGGCGTCGGCAAGCGGCGCACTCGCCGCCGCCGACACGCTGATGTTCTCGATCGGCCCGACGGCGAGCACCGACGCAGACACCTCGCGCCAGGCGGCGGCGACCCGCGCGCCGAGCTGCAGCGGATACGGTGCGGCATCGCCCAGCGTCGCGTTCAGCGTCGCTTCGCCCAGCTCGCTGCCGATCCGCAATCGCTCGATCCGGTACTCGCCCGGGCGGTAGCGCGCCACGAGCGCGACGTCCCGCAGCGCGATCGGTGCCTGACCCTCGGGTTCGATCGAAAGCCTGTCCAGCCTGACGTCGCGCAGACGCAGCCCGACCGGCAGCGCCAGCGACTCGGGCATCACGGCCGGCGCGTCGCTCGCGGGGATCTGGACGCGCAGCTCGCGCGCCCCCAGAAGGGTCAGGTCGACCTCGTGCTGCAGCAGCGCCATCGGCGACCAGCCGACCCGCAGTTCGTCGATCTCGATCGCGATGCCCTTCGCCTGCCCTGCGTCGCCCGCGGGAGGCTCGCGCCAGGTCAGTCGCCCGATCCGCACGCCGCCGAACAGCGAGCCCTCGACGCGGTCGTACGACAGGCGGCCCTCGCTGGCCTGCACCGCGCGATCGAGCACGAAGCTCACGAACCCGGTCTGCCCGACCCACCAGAGCGCCCCGAGCACGACCGCGACGACCAGTGCCAGCAGGAAGAGCGTCAGGCGGCGGAGCATGATCAGAACGCGAACCCGACGGAGAAGTGCGCGCGCCACTCCTTCACGTCGGCGCCGTAGGCCACGTCCAGGTTGATCGGTCCGACCGGCGAGCGCCAGCGCAAGCCGACGCCGGTGCCGCTGACCGCCTTGTACGAGCTCCACGCGTCCGCGGCGTTGCCCACGTCGACGAAGGCCGCGCCGAACCAGTCGCCCCGGATCGGGTGCTGGTACTCCAGGCTCGCGAGCCCGAGCACGCGCCCCCCGACGATCGCGTTGCCCTGCGGCACCCCGAGGCTCTGGTACGAATAGCCGCGGATCGACTGCGCGCCGCCGGTGCGGAACAGGTTGTCGCTGGGGATTCCGCTGCGGGAGTCGGAGACGACCCAACCCGTCTCGAGCAGCCCGACCAGCAGCCCGCCGGCCAGCGCCGAATCGCGCGGCATCGACACGAACTTCATGAAGCGGCCGTAGAACCGCACGAAGCTGCGATCCGTGGCCAGCCCCTCGACCGCGCCCGACACCTGGGCGCTGACCGTGTAGCCGTCGCGCGGGTCGATCCGCGAGTCGACACGGCGCAGCAGCCACGCGTAGCCCAGTGTGAGCGCCTGGGCCTGTTCGGTGATCGGCTCCGGGTCGGCCGCGATGCTGCTGTGTTCCAGCTGGTACTGCAGCGACACGAAATGCTCGATCTGGTCGCTGCGTCGTCCCCGCCCGAAATAGGCGGTGTTCGTCGAGGTGATCTGGCCCGAGATGTCGGTGACCTCGTAGCGCAGGCCGGTCTGCCAGCGGTGCCCGTTTCCGTCGTACGGCGTCATGCCGTTGACGAAGACCCGGCGCCGCACCGACTCGACCAGTGCGCCGGAGTCCAGCGTCCAGCCGCGATCGAACAGATTGCGCTGCGTGTAGCCGGCGAGGGCGCGCAACCCCTGGTCGGTGCTGAAGCCCAGTCCCGCCGTCAGGTACTTCGCGCTGCGTTCGCGCACCTCGACGTTCATCGGCACGTCCATGCGCTGCGGGTCGGCCTCGACGGCGACCAGGTCGGGCAGCACGGTGACGCTGCTGAAGTGTCCTTCCGATCGCAGCCGATCGACGAAGGTCTGCACTTTTTCGACGCTGTACGGATCGCCCGGATCCCAGGGGTGCAGCGCGTCGACGAGCGAACGCGGATACCGCGACAGCCCGCGTATCGTCGACTCACCGAAGTTCAGCCGCGGCCCGCTCTCCACGACCAGATCCAGCGAAGCGGTCGTCGCCGCCGGATCGATATCGGCGTTGCTGCGAGCGATGCTCGCGCGAAGGTAGCCGCGCTGCTGCAGGAACTCGATCAGCATCCGCTTGCCGAGTTCCCAGGGCTCGGTACGAAAGAACGTGCCCTCGGGCAACGGCCATCGCTGCACGAACGCTGCTTCGAGGCCGTCCCGCGCCGCGTCGCCCTGCAGTGCCAGCCGCACGCGGTTCACCGTCGTGCGCGCGCCGGCGTCGATCTCGATGCGCACCGTGGGCAGTCGGGTTTCCGCGCTGCCGCGCGTCGTCGGGGGCGGCGACGCACCGGCCGAATCCGGCGGCGCCGCCGTCGCTGCCGGAGCCGTCGTCGCTCCGGGCGCGCCGTCACGCTGAGTGACCGTGACGCGCGCCGAGAAGTATCCGTTCGTCTGCGCGATCGACAGTGCCTCCTCGCGCACGCGCTCGATGAACAGCGGCAGCTGCGTCGGCTCGAATTCCGGATCGGTGCGCCAGCGTCCGAGCAGGGTCTGGGTTCGCAGGGACTCGACCAGTTCCTGCGGCGCGTCGATCTCGATCCGGTAATTGGCCTGCTGTGAGAACGCCAGCACGGGGGCCGCGACCGCGACCGCCATCAGGGCGCGCGCGAGCCTCATGACGGGTATGGAGGGCGTCGCGTCAGACCACCACGGTCCGCGCGGCTCCGGTTTCGCGCTCGACGATCTCGCCGATGCGCCAGACCCGCTCGCCTGCCGCGCCAAGCCGCGCGATCGCGGCGTCGGCATGCTCGGGCCCGATCACGACGACTATCCCGATCCCGCAATTGAAGACGCGATGCATTTCGTCGTCGGCGATGCCGCCGTGCTTCTGGAGCCAGGCGAACAGTTCGGGCATCTGCCACGCGTCGCGATGCAGCCGCGCCTGGACCGTGTCCGGCAGCACCCGCGGAACGTTCTCGACGAGGCCGCCGCCGGTGATGTGGGCGAGCCCCTTGACCGGCATCTCGCGCATCAGCTCGAGCAAGGGCTTCACGTAGATGCGCGTCGGCGCGAGGACCGCGTCGGCGAATGCGCGCCCGTGAAAGTCGTCGCGCATCTGCGGCGCGTCCAGGCGCCCCCACGCGCGCTCGATCACCCGACGAATCAGCGAATACCCGTTGGAGTGCGCGCCGCTCGAGGCCAGTCCGAGCACGACGTCGCCCGGGGCAATCGTCGAGCCGTCGATGATCTCGGACTTCTCCACCGCACCGACCGCGAAGCCCGCCAGGTCGTACTCGCCGTCCGGGTACATCCCGGGCATCTCGGCGGTCTCGCCGCCGATCAGCGCACAGCCCGCCTGCTCGCAGCCGAGCGCGATCCCGCCGACGACCGCTGCCGCGGTGTCCACCGCGAGCCTGCCGCAGGCGAAGTAGTCGAGGAAGAACAGCGGCTCGGCGCCCTGCACCAGGATGTCGTTGACGCTCATTCCGACCAGGTCGACGCCGACCGTGTCGTGACGGTCGAGCGCGAACGCCAGCTTCAGCTTGGTGCCGACACCGTCGGTGCCCGACACCAGCACCGGCTCGCGGAAACGCTTGGGCACCTCGAAGAGCGCGCCGAAGCCGCCGATGCCTGCCAGCACGCCGTCGCGCATCGTCCGCCGCGCGAGCGGCTTGATCCGTTCGACCAGTGCGTCGCCCGCGTCGATGTCGACGCCGGCGTCCTTGTATGAGAGCGATGGATTCATGGGATACTCGCGCCGGGCCGGCGGGCGTGATGCACGCCCGCGCCGGACCGATACAATCAGTTTCCGAATTGTAGTCGCTGGGCCGACTGCGCCCGACGGGCGCGTCCGGCCGCCCCGAGGCGAACCCATTGCCGCACCCTTCCCCGATGACGCTGACGCCGCCGCAACGCCGGACCCTGCCTTGGGCAACGGCGGCCGCGTTCCCAGGCGTCATCCGCGTTCTGCCGGAACCGCCGATGTCCGCGGCCGTCGCGGCCTGATCCCGGGCGCTGCCGACGATGGCCCAACTCGCCCTCGACCTGCTGGAATCGCCGCCTCCGAGCCTGGAGAACTTCGTCGCCGGGCGCAATGCAGAGTGCCTGCAGTGCCTGCGCGCGCTCGCCGACGACGGCCGGAGCCAGCGTTTCGTCTACCTCTGGGGCGCCGAGGGCAGCGGACGCACGCACCTGCTGACCGCGCTTGCCGGCGGTGGCCGGTTCCTCTCGCCGGCATCGTCGCCGGCGGCGTTCGCCTTCGACCCGTCCTGCACCCTCTACGCGGCCGACGACGTTCAGCTGATGGACGCCGAGCGCCAGCAGGCGCTGTTCCACCTGTTCAACCAGGTCCGTGCGAGCTCCGACGCCGCGCTCGTGTCGAGCGGCCCGCAGCCACCGCTGGCGCTCGCGCTTCGCGAGGACTTGCGCAGCCGGCTGGGCTGGGGCCTGGTCTTCGAGCTGCAACTCCTGGACGACGACGACAAGGCCAGCGCGCTGCGCGGGCTGGCCGCACAACGCGGGGTCGCGCTCGCTGCGGACGTGCTGCCGTGGATCCTGACCCACCGTTCGCGCGACATCCGGATGCTGCTGGCGGAATTCGACGCGATCGACCGGTACGCGCTCGCGTGCAAGCGCCCGATCACGCTCGCGCTGGTGCGCGACTGGCTCGCCCGGGAGCCCGGCGGGCCCGACTTGGGTCCCGGCTCAGCCACTGATAAAATGCTTTGATTTCATGTATTTAGCCCTTTTCGACCTGGACAATACGCTGCTGCCCCTGGACAGCGACTACGAGTGGGGCCGCTTCCTCGGACGGGTCGGCGCGGTCGACGCCGAGGCCTATCAGGCGCAGAACGACCGCTTCTACCGCGAGTACGTCGCGGGCACCATGGACATCGCCGAGTTCCTGGGCTTTTGCCTCGCGCCGCTGGCCGCGCATCCCGGTGATCGTCTCGACGCCTGGCACCGCCAGTTCATGGACGAAGTGATCCGCCCCGCCATCCGGCCCAGCGCCGCGGCGCTCGTGGCCGGCCACGTCGAGCGCGGCGACCTCTGCGCGATCGTCACCGCCACCAACGAGTTCGTCACCGCGCCGATTGCGCGAGCATTCGGCGTCGAACACCTGATCGCCACCGAGATCGAGCGGATCGACGGGCGCATCACCGGGCGGCCCCTCGGCACGCCCACCTTTCGCGAAGGCAAGGTGCTGCGCACCGAGCAGTGGCTGCAGGCGATGGGCCACAGCCTGGACGGCTTCGAGCGCTCCTGGTTCTACAGCGACTCGGCCAACGACCTCCCGCTGCTCTCGCGCGTCACCGATCCGGTGCCCACCAACCCCGATGCCCGCCTCGCCGCCTGCGCCACTGCGCACGGCTGGTCGGTGCTGCGACTGTTCGAATGATCAAGAAACTGATTCAACGCCTTTTCAGGCGACGCGACGATACGCTCCAGAACGGGCCGGCGGGCCCCAACCGCAAGGCCGCGAGGCGCGGTCGCCTGCCGAGCGAGCCGGTCCGCTATTCCGGTTCGACCGAAGGCGTGCACCGCGAGGACGTCTCGAACGCCGCGATCCGCACCTGCGAGACGCTGCAGAAGGCCGGATTCAAGGCCTACATCGTCGGCGGCGGCGTGCGCGACCTGCTGCTCGGCCTGAAGCCCAAGGACTTCGACGTCGCGACCGACGCCACGCCCGAGCAGGTCACCAAGCAGTTCCGCCGCTCGCGGCTGATCGGCCGGCGCTTCCAGATCGTGCACGTGATGTTCGGCCGCGAAACGATCGAGGTCTCGACCTTCCGTGCACTTCAGACCGACGCGGAGACCGACGCGCACGGTCGCGTGCTGCGCGACAACGTCTGGGGCACAGAGGCCGAGGACGCGACGCGGCGCGACTTCACCATCAACGCTCTGTACTACGACCCGGTGGCGGACGTGATCCTCGACTACCACGACGGGGTCAAGGACCTGCGCCGCCGCACGCTGCGCATGATCGGCGATCCGGCGACGCGATACCGCGAGGATCCGGTGCGGATGCTGCGCACCGCCCGTTTCGCGGGCAAGACCGGCTTCGCGATCGAGGAGGCCACCCGCGCCCCGATCCGCGAGCTCGCGCCGCTGATCCACAACGTGCCGCCCGCCAGGCTTTTCGACGAGATGCTCAAGCTGCTGCAGTCGGGCCACTCGCTCGAGAGCCTGCGACAGTTGCGAAGCGAGGGGCTGCACCACGGCCTGCTGCCGCTGCTCGACGTGATCCTCGAGCAGCCCGATGGCGAGCGCTTCATCCACGTCGCGCTCACCCGCACCGACGAGCGCGTTCTCGACGGCAAGTCGATCTCCCCCGGATTCCTCTTCGCGACCCTGCTCTGGCAGCAGGTGCGCGTGCGCTGGAACGCGCGAGTGGCCGACGGCGAGCAGGCGATCCCCGGGCTGCACGCCGCGATCGACTCGGTGCTCGAGGAGCAGGGCGCCGAGCTGGCGATCCAGAAGCGGATCATGGCCGACATGCGCGAGATCTGGGCGCTGCAGCCGCGCTTCGAGCGCCGCAGTGCCGGCGCCGCCCAGAGGCTGCTCGAGCACCTGCGCTTTCGTGCCGGCTACGACTTCCTGATCCTGCGCTGCGACGCCGGCGAGGCGTCGGCCGAACTCGGTGCGTGGTGGACACGCTTCATCGACGCGGACAGTGCGGAACGCCAGACGCTGCTCTCCGAGGCGCCCTCGGGTGGCGCAGCGCGCAAGCGCCGCCGGCGCCGGCCAGCGGGACGCAAGTCCGACGCTGGCACGGCCGCGCCCCAGAACCAGGAAGGCTGATGCCGAAGGCAGCCGCTGAGCGCGCGGCGCGCGCGTTCGTCGGACTCGGCGCCAACCTCGGAGAACCGGCGCGCGCGATCGCCGCCGCAATCCAGGCGATCGCCGCGCTTGCCGGCACCCGACTGGTCGCGGTTTCGTCGCTGTACCGCAGCGCGCCGGTGGACGCGGGCGGCCCCGATTTCCTGAACGCAGTCGCGGAGATCCGGACCGCGCTCGAACCGCACGCGCTGCTGCGCGAACTGCAGGCGATCGAGCATGGGCAGGGGCGCGAGCGGCCGTTCCGCAACGCGCCCCGCACACTGGACCTCGACCTGCTGCTCTACGACGAACTGGTGCTGCACAGCGCGGAGCTGGAACTGCCGCACCCGCGGATGCACGAGCGCGCGTTCGTGCTTCGACCGCTCGCCGAACTCGACGCGTCACTGCGGATTCCCGGACGCGCGCCGCTCGACGCGCTGCTGCTCGCCTGCGCGCAGCAACGCGTCGACGCGGTCATGCCGTCCGCCGCACTGCTCGAGCGCAGCCTGTGCGCATCGGTGGCGTCTGAACACGACGCTCTTGCCGGCGCGACACCCGGGCGGGCGGCATGAGCACGCTCGCCTCGCCGTTCGAGCGCTATCGCCACATCGTCGTCGAGGGGCCGATCGGCGCGGGCAAGACCTCGCTCGCGCGCAAGCTCTCCGAGCAATTCGGCGCCGCGGCGGTGCTCGAAGAGCCGTCCGCGAACCCTTTTCTGGAGCGCTTCTACCGGGACGGCCGGCGCTACGCGCTGCCCACCCAGCTCTTCTTCCTCTTCCAGCGGGTGAACCAGTTGCGCGATCTCGCGCAGCGGGACCTGTTCTCGCAGGCGGTGGCCGGCGATTTCCTGCTCGACAAGGATCCGCTGTTCGCCCGGCTCACGCTCGACGACGACGAACTCGGCCTGTACCAGCAGATCTTCGACAGCCTGCGCCCGCAGGCACCGGTGCCCGACCTGGTGATCTACCTGCAGGCACAGCCCGACACGCTGGTGGACCGCGTGCGCCGCCGCGGCGTCCCGATGGAACTCGACATCTCGGAGCCCTACCTGCGCGCGCTCGCGGAGAGCTACAGCCGGTTCTTCTATCACTTCGACGCGGCGCCGCTGATGATCGTCAACACCGAGCACCTGAACCCGATCGAGCGGGAAGAGGATTTCGAGCTGCTGATCCGCCAGCTCGCGGAGATGCGAGGCCGGCGCGAATTCTTCAGCCGCGGGCAATAGGCCGCGCAGCCTCAGCCGCCGCGGTAGCCGTCCGGGTTCGCAGACTGCCAGCGCCAGGCGTCGGCGCACATCCGGTCGATGCCCAGCTCCGCCCGCCACCCCAGCACCTGCCCGGCCAGCGTCGCGTCCGCGTAGCACTCGGCGATGTCGCCGGGTCTGCGCGCCACCAGCGCGTAGGGCACCTCGCGTCCGCTCGCCCGCTCGAAGGCCCGCACCATCTCGAGCACCGAGTATCCGATGCCCGTGCCCAGGTTCACCGTGAAGCCGCCCGGCGTCGCGTACAGGCGCTCGAGCGCCGCGAGATGGCCTCGGGCGAGATCGACCACGTGGATGTAGTCGCGCACGCCGGTGCCGTCGCGCGTGGGCCAGTCGGAGCCGAACACGGCGAGCCGCTCGCGCCGGCCCACCGCGACCTGCGCGACGAAGGGCATCAGGTTGTTCGGCACGTCGGACGGGTCTTCGCCGATCAGCCCGCTCTCGTGAGCGCCGACCGGGTTGAAGTAGCGCAGGATCCCCATCGACCAGGCGGGATCCGCCGCCGCGAGATCGTTCAGGATGCACTCGACCATCCACTTGCTGCGGCCGTAGGGATTGGTCGGCCCGGTGCGCGCATCCTCGCGCAGCGGCACCGATTCGGGGTCACCGTAGACGGTGGCCGACGAACTGAACACAAAGCGTCTGACGCCGGCCGCATCCAGGCAGCGCAGCAGCACCTGGGTGCCGGTGACGTTGTTGTCGTAGTAGGTGAGCGGGTGCGCGACCGATTCGCCGACCGCCTTCAGGCCCGCGAAGTGCAGCGTCGCGCCGATCTCGTGCCGGGCGAGGAGATCGGCCACGAGCGCCTCGTCGCGAACGTCACCGCGCACGAGCGGCGCGGCACGCCCGGTGATCCGCTCGACGCGCCGCAGCGATTCGGCGCTCGCGTTGCTCAGGTTGTCGAGCACCACCACCGGCCAACCGGCGTTGAGCAACTCGACGACGGTGTGCGAGCCGATGTAACCGGCCCCTCCGGTGACCAGCACCGGTTGTCGCTTGATGTGTGCCACCCGTTTCCTTCGCCACCGGAGCGCTCGTGCGCTCGCGCACGCAGGGCCGCACGCCCGCGACTCCGTTTTCCGTGTCTGTGCGAAGTGTCTCACGCCGGCACGGCCAGGCCCCTAGAATAGGTCACACTACCGTCGAGGAACCGCTTCGCCATGATCATCCCTGTCGTTCTCTCCGGCGGCTCCGGCACCAGACTCTGGCCGGTGTCCCGCGAGGCGCTGCCCAAGCCCTTCATGCGCCTGGGCGGCGAGTTGAGCCTGCTGCAGCGCACGCTCGCCCGCGCGCTGCCGCTTGCCACCGACGGTCGCGCCGCGATCGTGACCAACCACGAATACTTCTTCCGCACCCGCGACGAGATCGCCGCACTTCCGGGGCTGGCCCGCTCGCTCCGGGTGACGCAGCTGCTCGAGCCGCAGGGCCGCAACACCGCGCCCGCGATCGCGCTCGCCGCGCTCTGGGCGCAGGAGACCGCGCCGGGCGCCACGCTGCTGGTGCTGCCGGCCGATCACCTGATCCCCGACGAGTCGGCGTTCGCGGCGAGCGCACGCGAAGCGGTCGCGCTCGCCGAGCGCGGTGCGATCGTCCTGTTCGGCATCCAGCCCACGGCACCGGAAACCGGCTTCGGCTACATCGAGCTCGGCGACCGCCTGCCCGATTCGCAGGCCTGCCGGGTACGCCGCTTCGTCGAAAAACCGGACGCGGCGACGGCGGTCCAGTTCCTTCAGATGGGCAACTTCGTCTGGAACAGCGGCATGTTCTGCTTCGGCGCGCAAACCATCCTCGATGCGCTGCAGGCCCACTGTCCCGACGTGCTCGAGGCCGCCCGCGCCGCCTGGGAGGCCACTCGCGGGCAGGCGACCGACGAGCGTGCGCTGATCGCGGCAGAGCCCTTCGCGCGCTGCCGCGACATCTCGATCGACTACGCGGTGATGGAGAAGGCCGAGAACGTGGTCGTGCTGCCGTCTCGCTTCGGCTGGAGCGACATCGGCTCCTGGCGGGCAGTGGCCGAACAGCTGCCCGCCGACGCACAGGGCAACACCACGCTGGGCGACACGATGCTGGTCGACACGCACAACACCCACGTGCAGAGCGAGGACCGGCTGGTGGCCGCGGTGGGCCTGGACAATCTGCTGGTCATCGACACGCCCGACGCACTGCTGGTGGCGAACAAGGACGCGAGTCAGCAGGTCAAGGAAATCGTGGCGCGACTGAAAGCGAGCGGGCACGAGGCCGCGCGGCTGCATCGCACCGTCGCGCGCCCATGGGGCACCTACACGGTGCTGCTCGAAGGCCCGCGCTTCAAGATCAAGCGCATCGTGGTCAAGCCGCGCGAGTCGCTGTCGCTGCAGATGCACCACCACCGCAGCGAGCACTGGGTCGTGGTGTCGGGCACCGCCCGCGTGACCTGCGACGATCGCAGTTTCCTGGTCGCGGCGAACGAATCGACCTACATCCCGATCGGAGGCACGCACCGGCTCGAGAACCCGGGCGTCGTCGAGCTGGTGATGATCGAGGTGCAGTGCGGCGACTACCTCGGCGAGGACGATATCGTGCGATTCTCGGACGTCTATGGGCGCACCGAGCCCCCGGCCGGAGCCGCCTGACGCGGGCGCGGATGCCGGCGCGGATGCCGGCGGACAACGCGGCCCCGAGAATCATGCGCCCGCCGCGCCGGCCAGCGGGCACGCTCGCTATTTCATCGCGCTCAGACCCTCTGCGCGTGCCCGGCGCGCGCTGGGCGCGCTGGCCGCCTCGCTTGCGCGCCGCTTCGGCGGACGACCGATCGGCGAGCACGATCTGCACCTGACGCTGGCCTTCATCGGCACCGCGCCGGCCAGCGTCGAACCGGCGCTGCGGGAGAGCCTCGCGACGCTCGAAGCGCCCGGGCCTCTGAGCGTCGCGCAGCTCGGACATTTCGGACCCCGGCTGCTGTGGATCGGCCCGGAGTCGACCCCGCCCTGGCTGGACGGGATGGTGCACGCGCTGCGCGGCGAACTGGACCGGCTCGGCGTGGCCTACGACACCCGGCGCTTCAGTCCTCACCTGACGCTGGTGCGCGGCGCGCGGCCGATCGTCGCGGCGGCGCTCGACGAGGCCGCCACGGGCCTCGCACCCATCGCCTCGGGCCGCATGCAGGTTCGCGTGGGCGCGTCGAGCGGCGCACCGGGGCCGAAGCGGTACCGCTGGCTCGACTGAGTCGCGCCTCGACCGTCATCAAACCGTCAATAAACGGTCATAATGTCGGGGACGTGAATACAACGATTCTTGTCGTCGAGGACGAGCCGGCGATTCGCGAGCTGATCGGCGTGAATCTGCGGCACGCGGGCTACGAACCGGTCTTCGCGAGTGACGCCGCATCCGCACGGCGCCAGATCGACGCGACCCTTCCCGATCTCGTGCTGCTCGACTGGATGCTTCCCGACGCGCCCGGCATCGAACTGGCCCGTCGCCTGCGCGCCGAGGCGCGCACCCGCGGATTGCCGATCATCATGCTGACCGCGCGCGCGCAGGAGGCGGACCGGCTCAGCGGTTTCGAGGTCGGTGCCGACGACTATGTCACCAAACCGTTCTCGCCGCGCGAACTGCTCGCGCGCGTGAAGGCGCTGCTGCGTCGCGCCTCGCCGGCGTCCACCGAGGACGCGGTCGAGGTCGGCGGGCTGCGCCTGGACCCGAAGACCTACCGCGTCACCGGTGACGGCCAGGTGGTGAACCTGAGTCCGACCGAGTTCAAACTGCTGCACTTCATGATGAAGCATCCGGATCGGGTGCACTCGCGCGCCCGGCTTCTCGACGGCGTCTGGGGCGACCACGTCTTCATCGAGGAACGCACCGTCGACGTGCACATCCGTCGGCTGCGCCTCGCACTCCAGCCCACGGGCCACGACCGCCTCGTCGAGACGGTGCGCGGCGGCGGCTACCGGTTCCTGCCGGCATGATCTGGTTTCAGGCGCTGCGCTGGCCGGGCATCGCGCTCGTGATCGCGGCGGCGCTGAACTGGCTGGTATCGGCGCAGGCGGCCGCATGGTGGCTGGCCGCAGTGCTGGCGGGCTACGCGCTGTGGCAGACGCTGCGGCTGGCGCGGCTCCATCACTGGGCGGCGCTGCCGCGCCAGCGCGAGCTGCCGATGGGCGCCGGCGCCTGGGACGTGCTGTTCGAGCGAATCGGGCGCTACGTGAATCTGGAAAACGAGACGCGCAGCGAGTTGTCGGCTGAACTCGCACAGCTGCACGCCGCGGTCGACCAGCTGCCCGACGGCCTGACACTGATCGATCGGCTCGACCACGTCGAATGGTGCAACAACGCCGCGGCCGAACTGCACGGCATCTTCGCCAGCGGCCGCCCGGTCCATCACTTCATCCGCCAGCCCGAATTCGTCGACTATCTCGACAACAGCGGTTACCGCAGTGCGCCGGTGATCGCGCTCCCCAGCCGTCCGGGCCGCTTCTTCGAGCTGCGCCTGCATCCGGTGGACGACGGCGGCAAGCTGCTGATCACCCGCGACGTCACGGACCAGGCCCGACTCGACGCGATGCGGCGCGACTTCGTCGCCAACGTCTCGCACGAGATCCGCACGCCGGTCACGGTGATCGGCGGTTTCGCCGAAACGCTGCTCAGCATCGAGGTGGACGAGGATTCGCGCCGCGAATACCTGTCGACGATCCTCAAGCAGAGCCAGACGATGCAGCGGCTCGTCGACGACCTGCTCACCCTGTCCACGCTCGAGAATTCGAGCGGCCCGGACACCGAAGAGCAGATCGACATTCGCGCGATGGTCGAGGCGATCGCCGGCGAGGCGCACGCCCTCTCCCAGGGCGGCCATACGATCGAGATCCGGATCGACGACAAGCCGACGGTGCTCGCGTCGGCGATCGAACTCGAATCCGCCATCCGGAATCTGATGACCAACGCGGTCCGCTACACGCCCGCCGGCGGGCGGATCGTCGTCCAGTGGCGCGATCACGACGGCCGGGGCGAGTTGCAGGTGCGCGACACCGGTATCGGGATCGCGGCCGAGCACCTGCCGCGCCTGACCGAACGCTTCTACCGGGTCGACCGGAGCCGCTCGCGCGGCAGCGGCGGCACCGGACTGGGGCTGGCGATCGTCAAGCACATCATGAACCGCCACGGCGGCGACCTGTCGATCGAGAGCCACGTCGGTGAAGGCAGCGCCTTCACGTTGCGCTTTCCGGGGCGTCGCCTGATCGGGGCGACGCCCTCGGGCGCCGACGGCGATGAGTCGCCCGTTCCGGCGCACCCGGACGCCGACGGCGGCGATTCACCGGGTTCCATCCGCACCTGAGGCCCGGCGGTCCGTTGCGCGCACGCATGTTTCCGTTCGATGACCCGCCGAAAAGCGCATCGCGCGTGCGCCGTGGCCATCGCCGCATCGCGCGGGCGGGTTGTCATCAGTCTGTCACCTTGGGCCACTATCGTTCGGGTCTCTGATGTCAAAGGACCAAAACATGCTGAACACACGCAACCTCCTCGCCGGCGCGTCGCTGGCATTGGCCGCTGTCGCCGTCCACGCCGCCGACATGACGGGTGCCGGTGCGACCTTCCCCGCACCGGTCTACGCGAAGTGGGCCGAGGCCTACAAAGCGGCGACCGGCAACAGCCTGAACTATCAGGCGATCGGCTCGGGCGGCGGGATCAAGCAGATCACCGCCAAGACCGTCGATTTCGGCGCCACCGACGACCCGCTGAAAGGCGACGCGCTGTCGAAAGGCGGCCTGCAGCAGTTCCCGGCGGTCATCGGCGGAATCGTCCCGGTCGTGAACCTCGACGGTGTCGCCCCCGGCCAGATGAAGCTGAGCGGCAAGGTGCTCGCCGACATGTTCCGCGGTGCGATCAAGAACTGGAACGACCCGGCGATCGCGGCGCTGAACCCCGGCGTGAAACTGCCGTCCAGCGCCATCACCCCCGTCTACCGTTCCGATTCGTCCGGAACCACCGCCGGCTTCACCGGGTATCTCGCGATGGTCTCGCCGGACTTCGAGAAGAGCGTCGGCGCGGGCAAGACGGTCAACTGGCCGCGCGGCGTCGGCGGCAAGGGCAACGCGGGCGTGGCGGCGAACGTCGTCAAGATCGCCGGCTCGGTCGGCTACGTCGAATACGCGTACGCCAAGCAGAACAAGCTGGCGCACGCCGCGATGATCAACAAGGCGGGCAATACGGTGCAACCGGACGACTCGAGCTTCGCGGCCGCGGCGGCCGACGCGGACTGGTCGAAGGCGCCCGGGTTCGGCATCAGCCTGAACGATCAGCCCGCGCCGAAAGCCTGGCCGATCACCTCGGCGACCTACATCCTGATGCACAAGTCCGCCGACAATCCCGAGCGTTCGCGCGAGGTGCTGAAGTTCTTCGCCTGGGCGCTGAACAGCGGCCAGAAGCTTGCGAGCGAACTGGACTACGTGCCGCTGCCCCCCGCGCTGGTGAAGCAGGTCGAGGCCTCGTGGAATGAGATCAAGGACGGCTCCGGCAAGATGGTCATGGCCAGCCACTGAACCGCGTGACCCACGCAGTTCCTCTCGATTAGTCGGGCGGCGTTGTCGATTTTCGGCAACGCCGCCTTCGTTCCGACTAAAATCCTGACGCGGTTCGATGGAATACACTGCGACGACGTCGGCCGACGCGCGAGCCCGGCCGGCGGGTTGCCAAGGTACGACCAAGACCATGACCCAGGATGCGATTGCCGCCCGAGTGCGTCGCTTCGCGCTGCAGGACCGCCTGTTCCTGCTCGTGACGTTCGCGTTTGCCGCCATCGTGCTCGTCGCGCTGGCCGGAATCCTGGTGTCGCTGGTCGTCGAGGCCTGGCCGGCGTTTCGCGAGTTCGGCGTCGGATTTCTGACCGGAACCCGCTGGAGCCCCGCCGACGACGTCTTCGGGGCGGTGATCAGCGTCTACGGAACGCTGGTGACCTCGTTCATCGCCCTGCTGCTCGCCGTGCCGATCAGCTTCGGCATCGCCGTCTTCCTGACCGAGACCTGCCCGAAGAGCCTTCGCCGCCCGCTGGGCACCGCGATCGAGCTGCTCGCCGGTGTGCCGTCGATCATCTACGGCTTCTGGGGACTGTTCGTGCTTGCCCCGGTGTTTCAGGAATACGTGCAACCCCTGCTGATCGCCACCGGCCTGCCGCTCTTCGAAGGCCCGCCGCTCGGGATCGGGATCTTCACCGCCGGGCTCGTGCTGTCGCTGATGGTGATTCCGTTCATCGCGTCGGTGATGCGCGACGTGTTCGAAACGGTTCCGCCGGTGCTCAAGGAATCGGCGTACGGGCTCGGCTGCACCACCTGGGAGGTGGTCCGCAACATCGTCCTGCCGTACACGCGCGTCGGGGTCATCGGCGGCGTGATGCTCGGTCTGGGCCGGGCGCTCGGCGAGACCATGGCCGTCACCTTCGTGATCGGCAACGCGAACCGTCTCGCTTCGAGCCTGTTCGCGCCGGGCAACTCGATCGCGTCGACGCTCGCCAACGAGTTCGCGGAAGCCGACCCGGTGCTCCACGTTCCGGCGCTGTTCGCGCTCGGCCTGCTGCTGTTCGTCATCACCGTCGTCGTGCTCGCGGCGGCGAAGTGGCTCACTGCGCGCGGCACCGCCGCGGCCGGACGCTGAGGCGCACGCATGACCAAGGTGTCGCTCTACCGCAGACGCAAGTTCACGAACGCGCTGGGCCTCGCGTTGTCGGCGCTCTCCATGGCGCTCGGGCTCGTCGGCCTGACCTGGATCCTCTGGACGCTGCTCTACAACGGGCTCACCGCGCTGGGTCCGGACTTCTTCCTGCAGTCGACGCCGGCGCCCGGCACGCCAGGCGGCGGCATGGCCAACGCGATCGTCGGCAGCCTGCTGATGGTCGCGTTCGCGACGCTGGTGTCCACCCCGATCGGCATCCTCGCGGGAATCTACCTGGCCGAATACGGCAGCGTGTCGCGCTTCGGTTCGCTCACCCGTTTCGTCACCGACATCATGCTGTCGGCACCGTCGATCGTGATCGGACTGTTCGTCTACGCGATCGCGGTGGCCACCACCAGGCACTTCTCGGGCTGGGCCGGCTCGCTCGCGCTGAGCCTCATCGCGGTTCCGGTGGTGGTGCGAACCACCGAAAACATGCTCAAACTCGTGCCGGGGAGCCTGCGCGAAGCGGCGTTCGCGCTCGGCGCCCCACGCTGGAAGGTCAGCCTGTCAGTGACGCTGCGCGCGGTGAGGGGCGGCGTGCTGACCGGCGTGCTGCTCGCGGTCGCCCGCATCATCGGCGAGACCGCGCCGCTGCTGTTCACCGCGCTCAACAACCAGTTCTTCACCGCCGACATGAGCAAGCCGATGGCCAACCTGCCGGTGGTGATCTACAACTTCGCGATGAGCCCTTACGAAGACTGGCAAAGGCTCGCGTGGGGCGGCGCCGCGCTGATCGCGCTCATCGTCCTGACGATCAACATCGCGACCCGGATCCTGTTCCGCGACAAACTGCGAAGCTGACATGCAAGTGGTACTGAAGAACCGTGAACTCTCTTCCGACGACGCGCCGGACGCACCCGGCACGATCCAGGTGCGCAACCTGTCCTTCTACTACGGCAAGTTCGCCGGCCTGAGGAACGTGTCACTGGATGTCGCCAAGAACCAGGTCACCGCATTCATCGGACCTTCGGGCTGCGGGAAGTCGACGCTGCTGCGAACGTTCAACCGGATGTTCGATCTCTACCCCGGCCAGCGCGCCGAAGGCGAGATCATTTTCAACGGCCGCAACATCCTGGCACCGGAGCAGGACGTGAATCTGCTGCGCGCCAAGGTCGGGATGGTCTTCCAGAAGCCGACGCCGTTCCCGATGACGATCTTCGAGAACATCGCGTTCGGCGTGCGCCTGTACGAGCGCCTTCCCGCCTCGGAGATGCGCCAGCGCGTCGAGTGGGCCCTGCGCAAGGCCGCATTGTGGGAGGAGGTCAAGGACAAGCTCGGCCAGAGCGGCCTGAGCCTGTCCGGTGGCCAGCAGCAGCGCCTGTGCATCGCGAGAATGGTCGCGGTCAAACCCGAGGTGCTGCTGCTCGACGAGCCGACCAGTGCGCTGGACCCGATCTCGACGGCGAAGATCGAGGAACTGATCAACGAGCTGAAGGCCGACTACACGATCGTGATCGTCACGCACAACATGCAGCAGGCGGCGCGCATTTCCGACTACACCGCCTACATGTACATTGGCGAACTGATCGAATTCGGCAAGACCGAGCAGATCTTCATCAAACCGAAGAAGCAGGCGACCGAGGACTACATCACCGGGCGCTTCGGCTGAGCGCCGCGACGCAGCCGCGCTGGGACAACCCATGGCACACGAACATACCTACAAGGCCTTCGACACCGACATCGACCTGCTGCGCAGTTCGGTGACGACGATGGCCGAACTCGTCGAGCGCCAGTTCCTGCGTTCGATCGACGCGGTCAGACTGCGCGACCTCAGCCTGGTCACGCAGGTGCTCGCCGAAGAGCAGAACGTGAACAGGCTGCACGTCGACACCGACCTGCGCTGCAACCAGACGATCGCCAAGCGCCAGCCGATCGCGGTGGACCTGCGCGAGATCATCGCCGTCCTGCACATCAACAACGACCTCGAGCGCATCGGCGACGAGGCCAAGAAGATCGCGCTCAAGAGCCGGGACTTCCAGGCTACCGGTTCGCCGATCCCGTTGGCCGGCGTCGAGAAGATGGCGGCGCTGGTGACGGACATGCTCCGCCAGGCGATCGGCTCGTTCCTGCAGCACGACGCCCGCGCCGCGGCACACGTGGACGAACTCGACGACGAGGTCGACACGCTTCGCGACGAACTCACCCGCGACCTGATGAAGCTGATGGGCGCAGATTCCAGCCGGGTCTCGGCGGCGCTGTCGATGGTGTTCGTGGTCCAGTCGATCGAGCGGGTGGGCGATCACGCGAAGAACATCGCCGCGTTCGCGATCAACGTGGTCGACGGCGTCGACCGCCGGCACGCCCCCACCGGCTGACGCCGGCCGACGCGCGGCGCCGCTCTCCCCCGGACAACCAGCCGGTCGGCGCGACGGGCCCCCGCGAACGCTGTCCCGCGCCGATCAGACCCCGCCGGCCACGTGCCGCATGTCGACACCCTCGACGATGTTGACCACGTGCTCGGCGATGTTCTTCGCGTGATCGCCGATCCGTTCCAGCGACTGCACGACGAACACGAGGTCCATCGCCGCGGAGACGGTCCCCGGCTCGTTCGTCATCTTCTCGAGCAGGTCCCCGTTCAGCTCGTCGCGCAGGCGGTCGACTTCCGCGTCCTGGATCCGGAGCCGTTCCGCCATCGAGGTGTCATGGCGCACGACGGAGTCCAGCGCCTGCGAGAGCATCGAGCGCACGACATCCGACATCCGCCGGATGCGATCGAAGGGCAGCGCACCCCGTCCGGAGTGCTGATCCAGATCCCTCGCCCGCAGGGCGATCTTCTTCGCCTCGTCGCCGATCCGCTCCAGGTCGTTGACGGTGTGGATCGATCCGATGACTTCGCGAAGGTCCCCCGCGAACGGCTGGCGCTTCGCGAGGATCTGGTTGCACAGCAGGTCGGCCTGCAGGTGGTACTGGTTGACGACCTCTTCGTCGACGAGCACGAGAGAGATCAGGCGCAGCTGGCTGTATTCGACGGCTTCGACGGCCCGCCCCACCTGCTTCTCGACGAGCCCGCCCATCGTCATGACGGTGCTTCGTATGCCGTCGATGTCGGCGTCGAACGCCTTGAGGGTGTGCTGCAGCATCTGTATCGCTCCGTCCGGATCGGGGAAGTGCGGGCGGATGCACCGCCGTCGCCCAAGTGTAGCCCTTCGATTTGGCGAAATGATGACACGGGACCCGATCGGGCGGCGGCCGCCGGGGTTCCATGTCAAGGCGGCGCGTCGAGATTACTATTCGGCGACGATGCGCATCGACGCCGAAGACCCTCCCGCGCCGGCAAGCCGGCAACCGCAATCCCCGGTCCATCTCTTCCTCGCCTTCAACCGCCTTGCGCTGCGCGGATTCGGGGGCGTGCTGCCCTGGGCACAGCGCACCCTGGTCGAGGAGGAAGGCTGGCTGTCGAACCACGAATTCGTCGAGATGCTCGCGCTCGCGCAGGTGCTGCCCGGGCCGAACATCGGCAACCTGGCGCTGATGATCGGCGATCGCTTCTTCGGCCTGCGCGGCGCGCTGATGGCGATTTCAGGCATGTTCGCCGCGCCGCTGGTGATCGTGATCGCGCTGGCGATGCTCTACAGCGGCTTCTCCGACCAGCCGACGGTCGCCGCGGCGTTGCGGGGAATGGGCGCGGTCAGTGCCGGGCTGATCGTGGGAACCGCGGTCAAACTGATCCGCTCCAGTCCCCCCCACCGCGCGGGCTGGGCGATGATGGCGGCGACTTTCCTGATGGTGGGGCTGCTGCGCTGGCCGCTGGTCTGGGTGATGCTCGGGCTGGGATCGCTGTCGGTCTGGCTGGCCTGGAAGCGGGGGCGTCCGTGAGCGTCGCCGAGCTGCTGCAGCTGTTCGTGCATTTCCTGTCGCTGTCGCTGCTCGCGGTCGGGGGTGCGATCACCGTCGCCCCGGAGATGCACCGTTACGTCGTCGCCGAGCAGGGCTGGCTGGGCGACGATCAGTTCACCGCGTCGATCGCGCTCGCGCAGTCGGCCCCGGGCCCCAACGTGCTGTTCGTGACGCTGATCGGCTGGAACGCCGGCGGCTGGGCCGGCGCGCTCGCGGCGACCGCCGGCATCATGTTGCCTTCGTCGACCCTGTCCCTGCTCGCGTTCCGCTGGACCCAGCGCCGGCACCAGCTGCCCTGGGTGCGCGCATTCCGGACCGGCATGGCCCCGATCACGATCGGGCTGCTGCTGGCCACCGGATGGATCCTCGCCGCGCAGAATCTGGCCAATCCGCTGCTGATCGCGGTGTCGCTGGCGACGATCGCGGTTCTGGTGAAGACGCGGATCAATCCGCTGTGGCTGATCGCGGCGGGCGCGCTCTGCGGAATCGCGATCGGCGGCTGAGCGCCTTCAGCGCGCCTGCAGCGCCTCGCCGAGGTCGCGATCGGCGCGAATCAGCAGCCGCTCGGTGGTCTTCCAGTCGATGCACGGATCGGTGACCGACACACCGTAGCGCAGCTTCGCCGGGTCGCCCGTCAGCGGCTGGCTGCCTGCGCCGATGTTCGACTCCAGCATCAGGCCGACGATCGAGCGGTTGCCCTCGCGGATCTGATGCACGCAGTCGCTGAAGACCAGCGGCTGCAGCGTGTGGTCCTTCATCGCGTTGGCGTGCGAGCAGTCGATCACGATGTTCGTCGGAAGCTTGGCGTGTTCCAGCGCCTTCTCCGCGATCCGCACGCTGACCGTGTCGTAGTTGGGCCGCCCGGCGCCGCCGCGCAGCACGAGATGGCCGTCGGGATTGCCGCGCGAGCGGATCACCGCGGTGCGTCCCTGCGCGTTCATCCCGAGAAAGCCATGGGACGAACTCGCCGAGCGGATCGCGTTCACCGCGACCTCGAGACCACCGTCGGTGCCGTTCTTGAAGCCCACCGGCGCCGACAGGCCGCTGGCCATCTCGCGGTGCGTCTGCGACTCGGTGGTGCGCGCTCCGATCGCGTACCAGGTGATCAGGTCCGACAGGTACTGCGGGCTGATCGGGTCGAGCGCCTCGGTCGCCGCGGGCAGGCCGATCCCGGCGATCGCCAGCAGCAGTTCGCGCGCCTTCAGGATGCCCTCGTCGATCCGGAACGAGTCGTCCATGTAGGGGTCGTTGACGAACCCCTTCCAACCCACCGAGGTGCGCGGCTTCTCGAAGTAGACCCGCATCACCAGCAGCATCGTCCGGCTCACCTTGTCGGCCAGCGCGCGCAGCCGCTCGGCGTAATCGATCGCCGCCTTCGGGTCGTGAACCGAGCAGGGGCCCACGACGACGAACAGCCGGCGGTCCTCGCGATTCAGGATCGCGCGCACCGCCCGCCTGCCCTCGAGCACGGTCTGCGCCGCCTTGCCGGTCAGCGGCCGGCTCCGGTGCACCTGCTCCGGCGACGGCATCTCGACCATCGACTCGACGTTGACATTGTCGAGCCGGGCTTCCAGCGCGCTTCGCTTCACGTCGACATCCTTTCGCGCGTTCATCGCGCCTGCGCGACCACCAGCGCGACGGCTCCCGTCAGGCGCTTGGCGTAGTCGATGTGCAGGAACTCGTTCGGACCGTGGGCGTTGGACTTCGGCCCCAGCACTCCGGTGATCAGGAACTGAGCCTGCGGAAAGCGCTCGCCCAGCATGTGCATGAACGGGATCGTGCCGCCCTCCCCCATCCAGGCCGCCGGACGGCCGTAGCAGCGCTGCGAGGCTTCCTCGAGCGCGCGCTGCATCCAGGGCGCGGTCGGCGGCGCGTTCCAGCCGGCGCCGCCGTGATCGGGCGCGAAGCTCACCCGCGCCTGGTACGGTGCGTCGGTCTCCAGCGCCCGCTTCATCGCCCAGGTGGCGCGCTCGGCGTCGACCGTCGGCGGGATGCGCATGCTGAGCTTGAACACCGAGCGCGGACGCAGCACGTTGCCGGCCTCGTCGATGCCGGGAAAACCCGCCGCACCGGTCACCGACAGCGCCGGGCGCCAGGTGCGATTCAGGATCGCCTCGAGCGGGTCGGTGGTGGTCGGCATCGAATGCGCGAGGGCTGACGCCGGTTCGTTGGGCCCGTGCGAGCAGCCCACCCACGGAAACTGTCGCCAGACCTGCTCGCCCAGGATCGCGCCGGCGGCGCGCGCCTGCTCCATGCGCTCCGGCGGCACCGCCGCGTGCAGTTCGGGCAGCAGCACCTCGCCGGTCTTCGGGTCGTCGATCCGGTCGAGCAGCCTGCGCGCGATGCGAAACGACGACGGCACGATCCCGCTCGCATTGCCCGAGTGCACACCCTCGCCGAGAATCTCGACCGTCAGCACACCGCCCACCAGGCCGCGCAGCGAAGTGGTCACCCACAGCTGATCGTAGTTGCCGCAACCCGAGTCGAGCCCGGCGACCAGCCGCACGTCGCCGAGCCGCGGCGCGAGCAGTTCCAGGTACGCGGGCAGGTCCGGGCTGCCGCTCTCCTCGCAGGTCTCGATCAGACCCACGCAGCGCGGCCGGGGCACTGCCTGCGCGTCGAGCGCCTGAACCGCGGCGAGCGCCGCGTAGACCGCATAGCCGTCGTCCGCGCTGCCCCGGCCGTACAGCAGCCCGTTTTCGATGACCGGCTTCCACGGGCCGAGGTCGTCCCGCCAGCCCGTCATCTCCGGCTGCTTGTCCAGGTGCCCGTAGAAAAGGACCGTGTGCTCGCTGCCCAGGCCCCCGGTGGCCGGAATGTCGAAGAACAGGCACGGCGTGCGGCCTTCGATGCGCACGATCTCCAGCTGCATCCCCTGCACGCGCTGCGCGCGGCACCACTGCTCGGCACTCCGCACCACCGCGTCGAGATGACCGTGCGCCTGCCAACTCGCGTCGAACGCCGGCGATTTCGCCGGCACCCGCACATAGTCGACCAGTCGGTGCACCAGGTCGTCGTCCCACTTGCGATCGACGAAGCTCTTCAGCTCGGACAGGTCCATGTTCAGCCCTCGGCGCGGCGCGGATGTGCAACGTCCGAGGTTATCCCAATTCTAGAAAGTCATTTGGAGCGAGGCGCGAAGCGTCCTGGGCATCGCGGGGAACAGATAGGTCCCTCCCCAGTACTGCGTCGGCGCCTCGCGCCAGTAACGGCGATCGAACAGGTTGTCGATCCCCAGGCGCCAGGTGAGCAGCCCCGACGCGGTCGGCTGCCGGTAGGCCAGCGCGGTGTCGAGCTGCCACGACCACGGCAATTCGATCGAGTTGTCGGCGGTGACCTCCTTCGGGCCCGAGTAGACGACACGATTGGTCCAGGTCAGCCGGCTCACGCCGGGCACCTGCCAGGCCGCCAGCAGGCTGAGCGCGGAAGGCGCGACGTTGGTCGGTCGCTTGCCCACCAGCGCCGGATCGAGGCTGCTCGTGATCTTCGCGTCGATCAGCGTCGCCCGCGCCTGCAGCGCGAGCGAGCGCGTCGGCCGCCCGAGCCACGCGAGCTCCAGTCCGCGGTGTCGTGCCTCCTGCCCATCCGCCACGCGCAGCATCCGTCCGTCGTCCTGCGCGACGTCCTGGCCGTACGGCTTGCGGATCTCGAACAGCGCGACGCTCGCCAGTCCCGCATCCGGCAGCACCTGCTTGAATCCGAGCTCCAGCTGCTTGCTCTCGAGCGCCGGCAGCACCGCACCGTAGTTGACGTACTGCAGCGGCCGGTTCGGGACCACCTCCGTCTCGACACCCTTGCCC
>Ga0316188_10000121_pt1 | contig 26226 bp, 24 predicted proteins | sample Phiworburrow1_MG_FD_204933 | JGI IMG/M metagenome (GOLD analysis project Ga0316188, IMG submission 204933) | Coastal sediment microbial communities from Maine, United States - Phippsburg worm burrow 1 | ecosystem: Environmental > Aquatic > Marine > Coastal > Sediment | place: USA: Maine... | reverse complement strand
GATTTTTCGTTTACGATTTCAGATATTTACCCTGATGGTCGTTCTATCAACCTCACAGGTTTGGATGCAGGCTACCTCAGAATGCGATATCGTGAAGGTTTCACATCCCAGAAACTTATGAAACCTGGTGAAGTATATGAAATTGTGCTTGGCAATGTATATACAGGAAATGTCTTTAAAAAAGGGCACAGGATCAGACTTTCAATTACGAGTAGCAAAGCGCCCCATTACGACCCCAATCCAAATACTGGGACGGAGATAGCTTCTGAAAACGAATTGAAATCCTGTGTTAATAGCATATATTTTGGCGGTAGCACCCCCAGTTCCATAATACTTCCGCTTTTTAAAGAAGACTAACAAGAGACCTTATACTTCGTGGAGAGATTACATTGCAATTTCGTGACTCCAAACATCAGGTGTCACAGAAACCACCATTTGTTTTGATGTTTTTTTATATTCTTTTCCGTTATCATCCACAATCGTTTTTTGCAAGAAGTCCATATTGTTCAATTGATTTTGTCCTATTGTAGATTCCTAGCCATATAATCCTGCCAGGTGACCAAAACATATTGTTTCCTTTCCGTAATTTTTAGTGCTTAAAAATCCTTTAGATTACTATTTCTAAAAATATAGTAACTTGTTACTAAATACAATTGTTGGCAGTAATTTGAATAAAACCGTTTAATATGAAATTAGAATACAGAAACTCAATTATTATTTTTACAACAATACTTTTGGTTTTAGCATCATGTAAGGAAAATAAAGAAACTAAAACGTCAGAAAATGATGTTGAAACACAAAAAAATTATGTGGAGGTAATAACAAATGGAATGGACTTTGAAATAGCGGATGAAGTAAAATCTGGCTGGACTACTTTTAAATATATGAACAAATCATACGAGCCACACTTTTTCATTTTAGAAAAAATGCCTGACACCTTGGGTTTAGAAACTTATAAAAAAGATTTATTTCCCCCATTTACTTCGGCATTTGAGCATTTTGAAAAGGGAGAAATAGAGGCTGGAATGAAAGAATTTGAGAAAATCCCGGAATGGTTTTATAGAGTAGAATTGGCTGGTGGAGTTGGTTTGACCTCGAAAAAAACTACCTCTAAATCGACTATATTTCTTGAACCTGGAACATATGTAATGGAATGCTATGTTAGAATGCCAAATGGTATGCCTCATACTTTTATGGGCATGGTAAAAGAACTTAAAGTAAGTGAAGAACCTAATAGTAATGAAGTGCCAAAAGCTGACTACAATATCAGCATATCAAGTGAAAACGGAATCACATTTATTGATTCCTTACAAACCGGAAATTACACCCTTTCAGCAAAATTTGAAGATCAAAAACAATATGAGCATTTAATGGGGCATGATGTCAATTTAGTTAAAATTGAAAGCGACAGCTTGATAAGTTCTTTGAATAATTGGCTAAATACAGTTGACTTTAAAGCTTTTAGAACACCTGTCCCAGAAGGACTATGGTTCCTGGGGGGAGTTGAGGATTTGCCGTCTGGAAAAACTGGTTATTTTGAGGTAAATCTTGAAAAAGGGAACTATGTGCTAATCTCTGAAGTTCCGAATGCAGTTGAGAGAAAAATGTTTAAACCTTTTTCAGTCTATTAAAATTAAAAAAACTGCTGCCAACAATGGTTATAAGTAATTGCCTGTTCTCGCCTGCTTCTGAAAATCCTCGCGTCCCGATGGCTATAGGGAAACGCAACTACTCAGAGATGAGGCCGTTGGGGGCAATTAAATTTAAACTAATATGAAAATCAAATCACTTATTATTTGTGTGCTAGTTCTCTCTGCACTTTCGTGCGCAAATAACTCTGCTAAATCAGACGTAAATCAATCTAATAATTTCAAATTTGACTTAAAAGCTGCAACAAAAATTGTTGAACAAAGAAGCAAAGAATTTGAAGATGCTTTAAAAATTGGAGATTCTATAGCTGTTGGAGATATTTACACTTTAGACACAAAGATAATTGGTGCTTATTCTGGCAGAAATAATATCGTCAAAGAGGTATACGAGATGACCCGAGATAGTATTAACGGAATAAAATTTAGAATCATTAATCTTTGGGGTGATGAAAATATCATTATTGAAGATGCATACGTTGAGTTTTTTCATAGTAACGGCACCCCATTGAGTAAAGGTGAGTGCCTATTGGTCTGGAAAAAAGAGAAAGATAAGTGGAGGATTTTCCGGGATGTTTATAAACCAGAAAAAAAATAGAAAAACAGTTTACAACAATGACTATTATTTATTGCGGTGGAATTGCCTCTCGGAAATTCCTGCGTGTTTGCTAACTTTTGTTTACCATTAACCAATGATAAAATTCTTCAGAAAAATTCGCCAAAACTTACTTATGGAAAACAAGACTGGAAAGTATGTAAAATACGCCATTGGTGAAATTGTCCTGGTAGTTATTGGAATATTGATTGCTTTATCGATTAATAATTGGAATGAAGAGAAAAAAGAGGCTAAAGTTGAGAAACAATACATGATTAGCTTACTTAGCGACTTGGCCAAAGACAGAAGTGATCTTAAAAGAAATGTGGAATTTGGACCAATACCTGTAATTTACAATGACTCACTTTTTTCAGAGTTACAAAAAAAACCGCTACAAGGAAGGGAGAAAAGAATCTATCATTTTTTCCTTCTTTACACTAATGGAATTCTTATTTCCTATCATGATAGAACAATATCTCAACTAAGAAATTCAGGGGGCTTTGGACTGATTGATAAACCGGAAATTTCTGATGCGGTCCTGGATTATGATGTTTATATGAGAGAATCAATACGATTCAGTGAAAGTAGTCGGAGCAATCATTTTATAAATAACGACATTCTGCTTAATGATAAGATGTATGAACTATACAGGGTGGAGCATCTGAAGGATAGCGCAATTGTACATAAAGATGATATGAATAAGGTTGCTTATCCAAATGATTTGAAATTGCTGAGCTATGATGACCTTGATATAAAGATTACTTTGAATTCGATGTCCAAAGTTCGAACAGTTGATGAAAATAATTATAATAGAGCGGTTCAGGCTCTGGACATGAATATGAAGCTGGATTCATTAATTCGAAGTGAATATTTGCTATAAGATGAGAAAACCAGTATAATTCATGATTGAGCGTATCCGGGATTTTTGACAATTAAAAACGAAAGGCTAACCATGTGTATAATTAATTGCTTTTGGATTACTTAAATGAAAATCCTTGCAATCCATTACCTTTTAAGGCAAGCGAAATATTTACAGCGGAAATGCCGGCAACTAATCATACAAGACTGTTACCCACTATTTGTAAAAAAAATTGCTTGTAACGAAAGTTTCGATAAATCGTCTTAATTCCAAACCAATTTAAATTTTAAATACATAAATCCGAATGTTAGAAAACACAAAAGTAAACATCAAAATTAAACTTGCTGCATTGTGGGCTTCAGCAACCTTCTGCTATTTATATGGTGATTATTTTGAGCTTTACACACCTGATAAAGTAAACAGTTTAATTACAGGGGAAAATAATTTAGACAGTCCAATTAAATTACTAATAGCGTCAATAATTTTGGCAATTTCTTCAGTGATGGTCGCCGCATCAATTATCCTTAAACCAAAAATAAGCCGAATTCTTAATATCATATTTGGAACATTATTTACTTTAATGCAGGTCTTTATAGGAATCATTTCAACTCATGAATGGTATTTATTCTACGTTTTTTTGGCATTTTTAGAAAGTTTTATAACTGCTTTGATTGTTTGGTATGCTTGGAAGTGGCCTAAAGAAAGGCAAATTTAAATATATAATTATGACATCAAGGAATAAGAAAGCTAGAGTAGCCTGATACTTTATTTAATACTAATAATAGGCGGAATAATTAGCCTTGCATATTCCTTCCCGGTTAATAGTTCGGGAAAGTGCATCAAAAACATTTGAGAACATATCAAATTCTGAATTCAGATTTTAATAAAACCATTATATCGGATATTGTAGGAAAACCTACACTTTCCTGGAGAAATCGGAATTTGTTTGTGGCTATTAATAATAGGAACGAATAAAATAAAATTTGGAAGAAAAACAGTGGGTAGCACCGTATAAAATTAATTGCCAGTGCAAGCTTACTTGTGAAAATCCTCACATCCAGATAGCTATCGGGATTTTATTCGGTTTGTATTTGCTAAATTAGTTGCTTGAAGCACGCAACTAATCATACAAGACCGTTGTAGCGAATAATAATGAACACAAAACCCCTCATCGACTACTTCAATAAACTTCTTCCTCTGGATGACCAAGAGAAGGCTTTTGTGGAAGAATTTTTTAAAGAAAGAAGAGTTAAGCGAAGGCAGTTTATTCTTCAGGAGGGAGAGATTTGCACGCATAACACCTTTGTGCTTGAAGGTTGTTTCAAAATGTACTTCATTGATGATAAAGGCAAAGAACACAACCTGCAATTTGCAATCGAAAATTGGTGGATTGGTGATATCAGTAGTTTCCATTCTGAGGAGCCAAGTAAGCTTTATATAGAAGCTGTCGAGAATTCTATTATTCTTCAAATCAAAAAAAAAGATCAGCTTAATCTTTTTGTTGATTATCCCAAATTCAATCATATTTTTAGAGTGTTAGCAGAAAATGCCATGGTTGGTTTACAGCAAAGAACGATACAAAATATTAGTTCGACTGCCGAAGAACGCTATTTAGACTTTCTAAAACGCTATCCTCAATTTTTTAATCGTATCTCAAACGTTCAGATAGCATCTTACCTCGGTGTAACCCCTGAGTTTCTTAGCGCTATTCGAAAGAAAATTGCAAAATCTTAATCCATATTAAGACTGTTTCTTAAGATACCTTATAGGTACATCTTTTTAATGTACCCCATCTTTGTATTGTTATAAACATTAAACAAAATAAATGATGGAAAATAAAACAATTGCAGTAATCGGAGCAACGGGTTCACAAGGTAAAGGAGTCGTAAATGCATTAGTTAAAGAAGGTACTTTTAAGGTCAGAGCCATTTCAAGAAACCCTGACAACTATTCGGGTAAAGCGGATGAAGTGGTAAAGGCTGACCTCACTGATTTAAACTCATTAGTAGGGGCTTTTAAAGGTTCGCATGGCGTGTTTGTTGTTACGAACTTCTGGGAAGGTGCAGATGAAATTGCCCAGGGTAAAATTGCTATTCAAGCTGCAAAAGATGCAGGTGTTAATCACTTTATTTGGTCTACCCTTCCTGATGTGGAAAAGATAAGCAATAGCAAGTTTGATGTTCCTCATTTTACTGGTAAGGCTAAAGTAGATGAGTTGGTAAAAGAGGCTGGATTCAAAAACTACACATTTGTTCAACCTCCCTTTTATTTCCAAAACCTTACTGGACAAATGGGCGCTCAAACCCAGCAAGACGGTTCTATTGGTTGGACACTACCAATTGACCCTACTGTAAAAGGAATCCATATGTCGGATATCAATGATTTAGGTAAGGTAGTTGCAGGTGCGTTCCTAAATCCTGAAAAAGTGGGGAATGGGAGTTATTTATCCCTAGCCACAGAATTCAATAGCTTCAATGACATTTTGGATACATTCAAAGCCAATGGGAAAGAGTACAGCTTTACTCAAGTTCCTGCCGAAGTGTTTTCAAGCTTTTTTGAAGGGGCTGGAGAAATTGCCCAAATGCTGGCCTATTTTGAAGCTCATACCTATATGGGACCATATTCAGAAGCCCAAATTCAATTGGCTAAAGAAATTGCAACAGAAGAATTCACCTCACTTAATGAATGGATAAATCAAAATAATTAAGATATGAAAGGAATAATATTGACAGCGTTCATGTTAGCAGCGATAGTATCACGCGCTCAAAACGAAAATAAAACTGAATCAGACAAAACAATACAAACAGAAAACAAAGAAATTATGCATAAAGAAGAAAAAAATAAAATCGAAGAATTACTGAGCACGTATCAAAAATCATTGAATACCTCAGATGCAAAATTGGCTCAAAGTCTTTACGTGAAAGATGGAGTCTTCATGCCAACCGAAGCTCCATCCGGAATTGGTGCTGAAGGCATCTTAAAGTCATACGAATTTGTGTTTTCTCAAATTCAATTGAACATTGAATTTTTTATTGAAGAAATTGAGGTAGAAGGAAATATGGCTTTTGCTGTTACAAGTTCTAAAGGGACGGTTAAAATACATGCAAACGGAATTGAAGCACCAGAAGCAAACAGAGAGTTATTCGTGTTCGAAAAAGTTGATGGAGAATGGAAAATTGCCCGATATATGTTTAATAAGACGGAACCAAAAGGATAAAACTCGTTACAACAAAGTATATAAACAATAGCGGTTTAGGTGTAAACTTGAACCGCTTTTTGTATTTAATAAGTATCTTGCTTTGTGAAAAGTCGTAGTTGTTTATCCGATGCTGCTCATATACAAAACGTTGTGCTTCATTACCCCTACACTAGCCTCCTTCGCCGGAATAGCAAGTTATGAAGGCTGAAAAGCTTCGGAATAGAAACTATGACCAACCAGTGACGAATGATAAAATACTTTAGAAAAATTAGACAAAATCTGCTTTCAGAAGGAAAAACTGGAAAGTATCTAAAATACGCCATTGGGGAAATTGTCCTGGTAGTTATTGGAATATTAATTGCCTTACAAATCAACAATTGGAACTCGCAAAGAATTAGATATCCGAAGAGCAAAAAATATTAATAAGTTTGCATTCTAAACTGGAAGAAAACATTTTGGAATTTGACAATATATTTACTGTTCAGTGCATTAGAGATCATATACTTACCAGATGAATTGATTTATTCCAAAATCCAGAAAATTTCGACTCCCAGGATTCTTGAATATAAAAGTCTTCAGCAAAAAAAAGATTCCCAGGATCATCGAAAGCCAACTTTACAATTAAAATTTTTTGTAAAATTATCCCCAAAATATATATATTTGCTTCGAAATAAGGGAAACCTAAACTGTGGCCAAATGAAAAAAAATTCAATCATTGAACGATTTATGAGGGGCTTACTCATGTTTCCTCTCGCTTTGCTTCTTCTGAACATGGGTTGTTACCCTGACCAGCCGGAGTATGTGGAAGAATACGATGCAGTGTACACAAATTACTCGCCGGATTTTAATTTTTCCGTTACCTATACTTACTCGCTGCCAGAACAGGTATTGCTTGTGGATGATAAACGTGGACCAGACGATCCTCCAGAATTTGTCGACCAGGTTTATGGGGATGCCATCCTGAATTCGATACGTAAAAATCTGAACGCCAATAACTGGACCGAAGTGGATGAAAATGCTGATCCCGATCTTGTTATCCTGCCTTCCGCTTTCGACAAAACCTTCCTCTATTTTTATGATCCAGGATACTGGTGCTGGTATTATTGCTACCCGGGCTGGGGATATCCCGGTTATTCCCCGGGTTATGTCTCAGGCTATAGGACGGGAACCGTTCTCTTGCAAATGACCGATCCGAATGGAGTTCAGGCCAATGAAGTACCTGTCGTATGGACCGGTTCCTTCAACGGACTTCTTCAGGGAAGCGAGGCCAACATTGTAGGACGCATAAACCGGAATCTGGACCAGGCCTTCAGTCACCCCCCTTTTGATAACAATTAAAATCATACTCATGAGAAGTATCTACATAACCGCTTCACTCCTGTTGTTTTTTAGCTTTTCGTCTTTTGCCCAGTCGAAATTTGCCCTTACCTACAGCGTAGGTTTCCCTACAGGAGAAACTTCAGATTTATTCAATTCCACGAGTTGGAGGGGGGTCAGTCTGGACTACCAGTATTTTATTGAGGACGAATTCGCTATCGGTTTCAGTACAGGCTGGCAGGTATTTAGTGATAATTTGGGCTATGTTACGGAAACCTCGGGTACTGAAACGATCTCGGGTTATCGGTATAACTACCTTAATAGCATTCCATTCTACGCAACTGCGAGTTATGTCTTTAAAACCACCGGGGATGCACATCCCTATGCCACATTGGGGATTGGATTGGTTTATAACGAGCTTGCTGAGGATACCGGCCTCTTCCGGATCGAGAGCAAGGGCTGGCCTTTCAGTGTCCGCCCGGAACTGGGTATGGACTATGAGATAGGCTATAACGTGGCACTCAGGGGAGCGGTAAGATACCACTATGTGGCATCGGGCAGTGACCTTCCCAGCCTCTCCTATTTTTCGGTTAACGTCGGATTTGTGTGGGGTAATTAGTCTTAAAGGAAATCTAAGATCTTTACACTGTTCTCAGTCCGGGTATTCAAAAACATCCAAAGGCCTGCTGCAAAGAACACAGGCCAATTTAGTGCCTGTTTGAAAGCCCTCAGGGCAATCAAGATGCCATAACCACCTGTACAATCTCCCCAGCAGCATCCCTCATGTATTTAGAGGCTTGGTTGTCCCCACCAGATTTTTTGCAGATTTTTCTAAAAAAGTTAATCATTACAAAAGAGTGATTGGTTGTTCTTTCTAAGATACTGAATTATTAAATTTGGATAAAAGGGAAACCCTTACATAGAAGAATTTAAATACATATCAATTAAGAAAGAGTGAATTATGAAAACAATGACTTGCAAACAACTCGGCGGTGCTTGTGACCAGGAATTTAGTACCGAAACCTTTAACGAAATTGCTTCTATGAGTAAAAAGCATGGTATGGAAATGTTTCAAAAAGGTGATGAAGCACATTTAAAAGTCATGAAGGAAATGCAGGCGCTCCTGCAAACACCGGACACCAATCCGCCACGCGCATTCCTTTGGCATGCCATCGTTTCAGGTTTTCCATGACCACTCCGGGATGGGCGCATTCCACCAGTATCTGAGCGTCTATTTTTTCTAAAGCATCTTCATGGGACGTAAAGTGACCGAAAATAGATACAGCGTTACTAAGTCGATGCTATAACCGTTTTCGAGCTTTATAGGACATATGTAAAGTTAAGCTCCGTATCATTTATCTTTTGCAAGGGGGGTATCCCACAGTTCTTTGGGAACCACCTTTGGAATTTCGGGATCTCGTTCATAATTCGGGGTCATGATTTGAACATTGTTTTCATTAAAGACATCCAGGATGTTCTGGTGGAGTAGGCTGTAAATCCTGTTCATCCCTACAATATCCTTACAATATGCATTGATTTCATAATTGACCGCAAAATCGCCAAGGGACTTTTTTAAAACGAAGGGTTTTGGTTCTTTCGACAGGCCTTCAGTACGATCTGCGGCCACCATCAGCATGGCATCTACCTGACGCCAGGGCGTTTCATAACCAATACCTACACTGGTATGTAAAATGGTGCCTAGTTCCTGTTCCATCGTGGTATAATTAACGATTTTGCTGTTCAGCAATATGGTATTGGGAATGACAATCTCCTCGTTCTTGAGCGAACGCAGCCGGGTAATCATCAATCGCTGCTCCTCAACATAACCGACCTGATTGTCCACTTCAATCCGGTCACCATTCTTGAAAGCCCCACGATAAATCATCGAATACCCGGCGATGATATTCCCAATGAAGGAAGAGGACCCCAAAGAAAACAACAACCCTACGAAGACCGAGACCCCCTTGAAGGCAACGGAATCAGATCCAGGGATATAGGGATACGCAATAACAACGGAAAAAGCAATGATAATAAATTTTATGATCCTGAAAGTGGCTATGGCCCATTCGGGCTTAAAGTCTTTGATGGCTATGCCTTTCTCTTCAATTCCATTAAAAAAAAGTCTTATCAGTTGTAGAATGTACTTCGTGATAAAATAGATCACAACAAGGAATACAAAATTCGGGATATAACCGATAAAAGCCTTGCCAAGTGAATTGACTGGATCAAGGATGATATCTAAAGTATAATTAATAAATTCATTGGTTCCGGGAATAAGGCCAAGCACATATTCAAAGAAAAAGGCAAGAGTAATGGCAATGAGGATTACCCTGATGGTATCGAGCAGCACATGGAATACTTTCCAGATCTGATTCGATTTGATTAGTTTATAGGAAATATCCTCAACCGATTCGATCTTTTTATGTATTTTTTTTTGTAGCTCTTTTTTTATCCGTCGGATAAGCCAAAGAAGCAGTACCAAAAGAAGGATTAGAATTACTGCAGCTATGACGGCACGGGCAATCTTTTTCTTTAAAACCGCTGGACTGCGTTCTTTACGGTATAAGCTAATCGATGCATGTATTTTTTGTTCAATGGTTTGTGCAAGAAGTGTCTTTGATATTCCTTCCAGAGCTGCATCGGCATCGTAAATTCGCGTAATGATAATGTTGCCCGCAGCTATTATAGCGTGGTCCTCTTCCACCCTCATTTCAATTGCATCAGCCGAAATTGAATCGTTGGCGGCCACCTGTTTGATCTTGTTGCTGATATTTGAAGCCCTTTCTGCTGCCGGAAGCGAAGAAACGCCGCGAACATTAAACAATAGCCTGCCATCTAATTTTACGGGGGCAACTTCAAATCCAGATTGCGGGGAAACAAGGCTGTTATTTTCCGCTTGCTGTCCGTAAATATTCACAGAAAAGGTTGGGAAAAGCAAAAGCACTATTAATGTTGAAATGATAAAAGATTTCATAGATTGTTGATTTTATTAGATAGTGATGCCCATAAGGTTTCGATTTTTAGATCAGTTTTCCAGTCAAAATTTAATTCGATCGAGTCAAGAATGTCTGATCCCAATTTGTTGTTGCTCTTGTAAATTTATTGATTAAAATTTCCAGTTTTAGAGGGTGTCGTCCGGGCACAATATTAATTTCTCCGACACAGTACCGGAGGTGGTGAAAAAAAATCGTGCTGAAATTGGCACCTTCTTCTGAAATAAAACCAGCAATATAGGTCTCAAAGTCCAGGTCTAAGATAAGTGAAAAAATCCATTCTCTGACCGTTAGCTAATGGCGTCGGCAGTAATCATTTTAAAGAAGATATCCCAGGGACATAGACCAATACATTTTGCCCCAGTTTTATAATCCTAACTATGACCCATTTCGAATTTTCTAGTACTCTTGCAACGCAAAAAGCCATCTACAAAATTATTTGACCTTTCCGGAAATGTAGCATTAGTTACCGTTGGAAATGGAGGCATTGGCCGAAGCATTGCAATTGGCCTGGCTGAATCCGGAGCTTCAGTGGCAATATTTGGGCGTAACGAAGAAAAAAACAGGAGTTCCCGTAATGGCTATGCAAGTTGATATTACAAATCGCCTGGAATTAGAGCCGGCAATGAAGAAGGTGGAGAATGAATTAGGAAAGATTGGTATTCTGGTAAATAACGCCGGAATTGTATCATTACGCGGAGGAGTCCTAAATGAAACAGAAGAGATTGCCGGAACGGCTATCTTTTTGGCATCTAAGGCCTCTGATTTTGTTACTGGCGAAACCATTCGTGTGGATGGTGGCTATGCTATTCGATAATAGTTTATATGTTGGCGAATGCATGTTTAACATTACACATATATTGAAACATAGGCACTTAGAAATCCCTTACCGCATATGACAAAATCGTTCGGGTCACTGGGGAAAAAGTGACTTTTGGCAACATCAAATTCCGAGGGTTTCCAACAGTTCAATTGAAGGACGATTGAAGCAGGCACCTTATAAAAGAATATCCTTTATAACTATCCGTTTATATTTATTTTACTTTAAAATCGAGTGCAGCATCCAATCCTATATGCACTCCTTTGATCTTGGTCACGTAGCGAATAGCCAGCAAAGCTCCATTAACAAAACACTCGTAGGAAGTACTGCTGTGATGTAAGGAGAACATTTCCCCCTTGTTGCTAAAGGCAACTTCCTGGTCAGACAACATGCCTTTCATACGCAGTGAATGAACGCGAACCCCGGACACCAATCCGCCACGTGCTCCTTTCACTACTTCAGTGTGGTCTTTTTGGACTGTTGCACTCCTGTGTTTTCCCATTCGCATGGCAGTAGCCAAAGCCGTGCCTGAGGGGGCATCCGGTTTAGTGTCCTCATGCCGTTCTATAATTTCGGCCGAATCAAAATACGGTGAAGCCATTTCCGCAAAGCGCATCATCAGTACAGCACCTATTGAAAAGTTAGGAACGATCAAACATCCTGGGTCATTTTCGCCCCAGAAAGTTCTTAATTCCGCTATTCTGTTTTCCGTAAAACCAGAGGTTCCAATAACCACATGCATTCCTTTGGCATGCCATCGTTTCAGGTTTTCCATGACCACTCCGGGATGGGCGCATTCCACCAGAATCTGAGCGTCTATTTTTTCCATGGCATCTTCGATCGCTATTCCAGCCATACTTTTTCCGTCATAACCCGGCGCATAGGCCCCTGTAAGCTGCATATCATTGGCTTTTGTAATGCCATGTGCAATCGCGCTGCCTAACCGGCCCATTGCCCCTGAAACTGCTACATTCATTTTGCGTTTATTTTATAATGATTTTTCAATACCTTATCTATTTGTTCTACAGTTTTGAATGCATCTTCCTTAGTAAACCTTAACGGAGGCTTTGACTTTAACACACTATCAAATGGCCCATCCGTACTAATAAGTATGTATGCATTTCGCAATTCATTTTTAATGTGCTGTGCCAACCCGGTATCCGGATCCATACTATGATCCTTCACAAGTTCAACACCAAGGTATAAGCCGGAACCTCTTACATCCCCGATGCAAGGGTATTTTTTTTGCAGTGCTGTGAGTAATGATTTGTAATAATCGCCTACGTTTTTTGCATTTTCCTGCAAATTTTCTTCATCAATAACTTCAAGAACAGCTAAAGCTATTGCGCAGGAAACAGGATTCCCGCCAAATGAACTGAAAAATTCCACGCCTTTTTCAAAAGATGCCGCAATTTCCGATGTACAGACAACAGCCCCCATAGGATGGCCATTGGCCATGGGTTTTCCAAGAATGACCATGTCCGGGACAACATCCTGGGCTTCATATCCCCAATAATGATCCCCCATACGACCAAATCCTGTTTGTACTTCATCAATAATGCACACACCTCCCTGTTTTCTAATAACCGGATAAAGGTTTTTCAGGTAACCTTTTGCCAAAGGCACCTGACCTCCGCACCCCAGCATGGGTTCACAGATAAATGTTCCAATTGGGCTGTCCGAATTTTTTACCAGTTGTGCCGCTTCTTCAGCATAGCGCCTTCCGGCATTTCCATCGTCATTGGTGTACTTACCTCTGTAGGTATCGGGAATGGGCGTTACCACAATATGCTCTTTTCTGCCTGTTCCCTTAGGGTTGCTGAATTTATAATAACTCACATCAACAGCAGATAAAGTATTTCCGTGGTATCCATGTTCCATCACCATTGTTCTTTTAGATCCGGTATGGACCTCAGCCATACGGAGTGCCAGATCGGTAGCCGCACTTCCGGAATTCACAAAAAAAACTTTGTCTAAAGAACCGGCGAATTTTGACAACAACTTTTCGGCATATTCATTCAGGGAATCATAAAGATACCTTGTGTTTGTATTGAGTTTTGCCATTTGCCGCTGCCCCGCCTCCACTACTTTAGGATGTGAATGCCCTACCTGCGGGATATTATTATATGCATCCAAAAAGGTGTTCCCATAGGCGTCATACATATATTGAAATGCTGCCCCCTTCATGTAAACAGGCGTGCTGTAACTCACTGAAAGTATAGAACTCATATGCTCATATCTCTTTGCCAGTACTGTTTCAACATCTAATTGATTTTTAACGGGATATCCGGCTGCCTGACGAAAACAATTTTCGGCCGCAATGGGATTGATGGCCAGCCAACGATAAATCATTTGCCAGGCATATTTTTCACTTACAAAGGCATATTCATTGTTGAGATCATTATCTCTGGCGTGAGCAGAATTACAGACGCTAATACAAAGTCTGGCTGCGATGAGGTAATAAAGTACTTCTAATTCCCTCTCCTGTAAAGGCAATATTTCATGGTAGGATTTTATAAGTACAGAAGCCCATTCCAAAGGATTGTCCTTATCGTAGCAAGAGTACGTAATGGCAATAGCCAATTCATTTATAAGTAAGGAATGCGTCATGTCACCGAAATCTATAATTCCTGTAACTTCATCCCTATTTACAAGGACATTCCATTCATTGGCATCATTCTGGATAATAGAGGTTCTCAACTGTGGGAGGACAGCTACCACATTTTCCTCATATTGCTTAAAAAAAAAGTAAACAGTGCTCCTGGCCTTTTTATCCTGAATATGCTCCAGGTATTGTTTGCTCATATCCAGGTGCAGAATGTCCCATTTGAGTTTCCTGGCTTGTATCCTGTAATTAATAAAACTTTGAAGTTTCAGGTCTAATCGGGCCAGAAATCTCCCAAGTGATTGAATCAATTCTTTATTATGAGGAACATCTCCCAGGAACTCCCCATCCAGATAGGATAACATTCTGCAGATACATTCCCGCCCATCTATTTGAACTAAAGCGGCATAGCTTTGGTTCTTTGACGGAATAGGCATTTGCGTGCCCTTCTGTCCCTCATTCTGCAGGAATAAAAGCGCGTCATTTTCGGCTTCTACGAGAGTAAGTGTATCCTGTGAATAGGGATATGTTTTGAAAATATAATGCTCTGTTTTGGTTTTAACAAGGTAGTTGGCATTGTCTAATCCGCTTAGTCTTTTGACTTCTGTGGCATTAATTCCAAATTGTTCATGTAGGATGCTCTTCATGGAAACTTCAAATGTATTTATTTGTTTACCGAACTTAGTAACCGGCCGCCTGTCCGTCCTTACGGGATTCCGAGGCTCCGGTATAGACCTTGTTTTCCAAATCTGCGCCAATGGCCTGATAGCCCCCATAAATCCCAACAGCATAGGAGACGCGATGCCCTTTTTTGCGCAATTCTCGGATAGTCTTATACTCAAAACCGCTCTCCAGGTTCAGGGTTCCCCCATTGGTCATGACCGAACCGGTTGGTTGAGAACTCCCCTGATGGCGCATTCGGGGTGCATCTCCGGCTTCCTGAAGGTTCATCCCAAAGTCTATCAGATTCACTACTATCTGAGTGTGTCCCTGGGGCTGTACAGATCCCCCCATGAGGCCAAAGCTCACCATGGGTTTCCCGTCCCTCGTTATAAAGGCCGGAATTATGGTATGGAAGGGCCGCTTGCCCGGTTCCAGAGCATTGGCATGGTTCTTATCCTGCACATTAAACATTTGTCCGCGGTTCTGCAGTACAAAACCCAGTCCGTCTGGCACCATCCCGGAGGCAAACTCCGAATAGATGCTCTGAATGAGGGACACCATGTTCCCATCCTTATCCGCCACCGTTAAATACGTGGTATTCCCGGTTTCAATCACCAGGTCACCTGCCGGGTAGGTATTTGCAGCTTTATCCTGATTGATTAGCGCGCGCCTCTGAGCAGCGTACTCCTTGGACAAAAGTTGGTCTAAAGGGATTTTATTAAAGTCGGGGTCCGCGTAGAATTTTGCCCGGTCTTCAAAGGCCAGCTTTTTGGCCTCCGCAAGTACATGCAGGTACTCGGTACTTCCAAAACCCATGGAGGCAATATCATAGCCCTCCAAAATATTCAGCATCTGAAGGGCCGCGGTGCCTTGCCCGTTAGGGGGCAGTTCCCAGATATCGTAACCCCGGTAGTTTATGCTTACCGGCTCCACCCAATTGGAAGTATGGCCGGCCAGGTCTTCATATGACAGGAAGCCACCGTGTTTTTTCATGTAGCTATCAATAGTACGGGCAATGGCACCTTTGTAAAACGCATCCCGCCCGCCTGTGGCAATCATTTCGTAGGTATTTGAGAGGTCCGGGTTTTTAAAAACCTCACCCTTTTTTGGTGGCCGTCCATTGGGTAAATAGGTGGCGGCAAATCCCGGAAGGTCTTCCATCCCCTTGCTGCCGTAATCCATTTCATAGCTAATGACTTCCGATACAGGGAAGCCTTCCCGGCCGTAGTTAATGGCTGGTTGCAACAATTCTTTAACAGGTAGTTTTCCAAATTTCTGATGTAAAGCAAACCAGCCGTCTACACAACCCGGAACAGTTACCGGAAGGGGCCCGGTTAAGGGGACATATTTCATTTCCCGATCCATAAAATACTCGATCGAAAGGGATTTTGGTGCCCGGCCGCTACCGTTAAATCCGTAGAGCTTTTCTTCTTTTGCATCCCAGACAATGGCAAAGATGTCACCACCAATTCCGCAACTGGCGGGTTCTACCAAACCAAGCATGGCATTCGCTGCAATTGCTGCATCCATGGCACTTCCACCTTTTTTAAGAATATCCAGGGCAACCTGGGTGGCTAAAGGCTGACTCGAGGCAGCCATGCCATTGCGGGCCAGAATTTCAGAACGGGTCGTGAAGGTTTCCCCCGTGAGCCGGTCCTGCGCCCAAAGATGGCCGTTAAGGAGCACCAATAAAAACAGTGAAGAAAGCTTTGTCATAGGAATCAGTTTTAATCTCCCTAAACTAGCAAAAAAGTTAGTGGATACAAGGAGAATACCATGAAATATTCTTGAATTCCTTGTATCTAAAAACCGGAGGTTAAACGCAAAGAGGCCTGGCAATTCAACTTCTATATTTGTTTTTAAAGGAAATTCGGGCACTTTGATTGAAAACTATAAAATATTATCTTGCGGTATGACCAGAAAAATCACCTTCGTAAGCATACTGCTTTTACTGGCTGCCACGTATGGATGCCAGCAATCAACATCAGTTATTTACATTAATTCACCTTCAGACAATAATGAAGTCTCGCTGTCTTTGGATAATGAAGGTGGTGTCTATTATCAGGTTAGGCACAATGGTGAAGTCGTAATTGATACCTCTTATTTAAGTTTTGATTTAAAAGACCAGCCTGCCCTGGCCAAAGGGCTTAAGATAGTAAGTTCTGAAAGTGCTTCTCAAAATGAAACCTGGGAAATGCCCTGGGGTGAGCAGCGCCAGGTGGTCAACAATTATAACGAGGTGACCATACATCTGGAAGAAAAGGTGGCGCCCAAAAGAAAATTTGATGTGATTTTCAAAGTCTATGATGATGGTATCGGCTTCCGGTATCATTTCCCAAAGCAGGAAGCGCTCTCAGAAGTCATCATTATGGATGAAAATACGCAGTTTCAGCTTACCGGCAATCCTATGGTTTGGTGGATCCCCGGAGATTGGGACATTTATGAGCAACTGTATAGTACCACGCCATTCAATAAGATTGATGCAACCAGTAAACGGAATCATCCCGATCTGGCAGCCACCTACATTCCTGAAAATGCTGTCAACACGCCAGTCACCATGAAAACGGAAAATGGCTTATACCTGAGTTTTCATGAAGCCAATCTTACAGATTATGCAGGAATGACGTTAAAAGTGGACACCCTCAACCTTTCGATGCAAAGTGAGCTGGTAGGATCGGACATCACGGGATACAAAGTAAAAAGGGAAACCCCGTTCAGTACCCCCTGGCGCACCATTCAAATTGCCGACAGAGCAGGTGACCTTATTGAGTCAAAATTGATTGTAAATCTGAATGAACCGAATGCATTGGGCGATGTTTCCTGGATAAAACCCATGAAGTATGTGGGCATCTGGTGGGAGATGCACCTTGGCAGGAGTACATGGGACTATGCAGGCACCCAGGATATGAACAGCTGGGAGAATCTTTCCAATGCAAAGCCCACAGGTAATCATGGTGCAACAACCGAAAATGCCAAAAGATATATTGATTTTGCTGCCGCAAACGGGCTTAAAGGAGTGTTGGTAGAAGGCTGGAATACGGGATGGGAACATTGGATAGGGTTTGAAGACAGAGAAGGCGTTTTTGATTTTGTTACCCCATATCCGGACTATGACCTTGAAGAGGTTGTGCGGTACGGAAAAGAAAAGGGAGTAGATCTGATCATGCACAATGAAACCTCTGCAGCACCAAGAACGTATGATCAGCAAATGGACGCGGCCTATGAATTGATGGAATCATTGGGCGTTCATGCCGTGAAGACTGGTTATGTGGGGAAAATAATCCCGAAAGGGGAATACCACCACGGGCAGTGGATGGTGAACCATTACAGAAGGGTCCTGTTAAAAGGGGCAGAACACAAGGTAGCCATCAATGCACATGAGCCCATCAAGGCTACCGGAATACGGAGAACCTACCCGAATGCCATTGCGAGGGAAGGTTTGCGGGGCCAGGAATTTAATGCCTGGGCTACAGATGGCGGGAATCCACCGGAACATTTGCCAATTGTGGCCTTTACACGGATGCTCGCCGGACCCATAGACTTTACGCCCGGTATTTTTAAAATAAAACTGGCGCCGGATAAACCGGACAATCAAATAAACACCACCCTGGCACAACAACTTGCCTTGTATGTGGTTATCTATGGTCCTGTACAGATGGCTGCAGATCTCCCGGAAAATTATGAAGGGCAAGATGCCTTTCAATTCATTCGGGATGTAGGGGTAGACTGGGAACAGAGCAAGGTATTGGATGGGGAAATAGGCGACTTTGTAACCATAGCCCGGCAGGAACGGGGAACCGAAAATTGGTTTATAGGATCCATTACCGATGAAAATGCGCGTGAGGTAACCATCAATCTGGATTTTTTATCCCCATCCAAAAAGTATAAAGCCATTTTGTACACCGATGGGGAAAATGCGCACTGGAACGACAATCCCCTGGAACTTGAAATTGAGGAGCAGGAGGTAGATCATACAACTACACTAACACTCCAACTGGCAGCAGGGGGTGGGGCGGCTATAAGTTTGGTGCCTGCTGAATAATACGGTGATGGCCCAGGCTGTTGACTAAATTGGTTGACTATTTAAACTTTTTCGCCTGAAAATAGAGTGCATTGGGACATAGAAAATAAACCCTGGGACATTTAAAGGAGCCATTGGTCCTTTAAAACTATTTCACCTATACTTTTTCTTTATCTTTAATATAGCACAAAGGGATTTTATAAAAGTACCGGCGTTCCCTGCAGTTATTCGGCTTTTGCAAAATTCCTTTGCCAATCAGTTCTCTAATAAAGCCTGATTTACCTGTCCCCCGTTATTGCTTGCGCATCCTATTATTTAATCCAACACCAAAAACTATTAATTATGAAAACAATTGAAAACCCATTTGTAAAGTCATTTCTTAGGCTCGGCTTTTTTTTGGCTGTGCTTTTCCTGCCATTTTCCTGCAGTGATGATGATACTACGCCCGCCCCTGAAGAAGACAATGAAGTAAATTATGTTTCGACTGTTTTTGTGCAGGGCGCCCCCTTGAAAGGAGCCAATGGGATAGACATTGGTGCAGATGGCAATCTTTACGTCGCCAGTGTTAATAGCCAGGAAATTTTTGTAATGGACAAGAATGACGGAACGATCATCAATCGATTTGGACCACAAAATGGTGTGCTGGGTCCCGATGATCTTGTGTTTGGCCCGGATGGAACCCTCTACTGGACCGACATACTGACGGGCTTTGTAGGACGAATGACCGCTGATGGCCAGCAGTTAGGGTACCAGGAGGTTGCTCCAGGAGTGAATCCAATTACATTCTCACCGGATGGGCGCCTCTTTGTGGCGCTTGATTTCCTGGGCGACGGGCTATATGAGCTTGATCCCAATCTGGTTGAGGCTCCACGTCCGATCATCATATCCACTGAAACAAACCCATTCCCACTTGGTTTTTTGAATGCCTTTGACTTTGGTGAGGATGGGCGTCTATACGGACCGCTGTTTGCAGCAGGCTTGGTGATAAGCGTGGATGTCGACAGAACCGGTGATCCTGCTTCAGATCCTTTCGCAGATGGATCTGTTCAAGTAGTCGCAGGAGGATTTACGAATCCAGCATCTGCAAAGTTCGATCCGGATGGAATACTTACGGTACTTGATCAAACAGGCGAAGTTTTCAAAATAGATATTGCTACCGGAGAAAAAACACTCTTCACCACCCTTGATCCAGCGCTGGATAACATGGTCTTTGACTCAGATGGCAGCCTTTACATGACCAATGCGGACGAAGGATGGGTAGCTGAGATCCTGGCAAATGGGCAAGCTCGCAACATCAGCCCAGGAGGATTGATTTTGCCGATGGGCCTGGCCGTTATAGGCGAATCTCTTTATGAGGCGGATCTCTTCAATTTGAGACAATTCAATGGAAGTAGCGGCCAACAGGAAAATATGTATAAAGGCTATTTGGTCCCGCCACCAGGAACTACGCCACTGATTTTGCCGATGAACATTTCAGCCGATGGGAACAACCTTATTGTCTCTTCATGGTTTAGTGCCGGGGTACAGGTCTGGAACCCTCAAAATGGGGTCCTGGAGAACTTTCCCGGGTTACCAGTTCCTATTGATGCCGTGCGTGTCAATGGAGATATTGTAGTCTCCGATTATGGATTGGGTGGCGTGGTATATGCAAGTGACAATTCGCTGATAAAGGAATTAACTGCGGCCAGTGGTTTGGCTACGGATGGGGAAACCTTATGGGCGGCCGATAGGAGCACAGGAGAAATATGGAAATTAGATTTTGATAGCGAACCAACAGTTGTTGCATCCGGGCTGGAGAATCCCGAAGGCCTGGCTTTGGATAATGAAGGAGGGTTACTGGTGGTTGAATCAGGGGCTTCCCGTCTATCCCGTATCGACTTGTCTACTGGAGAGGTGACTGTAATTATGGAAGATCTTGAATTTTTTACAGGTGGTCTGGGTGAGCCGCCCACCTGGGGCTTTGATGGGGTAGCCGTCGGTCCATCTGGTGACATCTATGTTTCGGGTGGCGGACCAAATGTCATTTACCGCATTTATAAAGAATAAAACTAATATAAGGTCATTGAAAGAGAAATTAAATATGGATTATATTTCATAAGTTATTATTCGAATTTCAGATCGGCTATTGAAACCTCTATTCAAAAAACCAGTGCTATGCGCTGGTTTCTTCTTTTTCAAGATGTACAAACCGGGACTCGAATTAGCTTAGCCCCTGTTTCGTATACAGATATGCAAATCCAAAGGCACACCATAATATACCATACCGCTAGTTCATAAGTGCCATAGCCCCGTAATAAGCGGCTCCCAGAAGTGGTGTCTTATCATTTAAAACTACTTGTACCGGCATAAGTTGAAGCAGGGGGTTCATACGTCCGGCCGCAACAAAGTTTTCAGTAAATAGTTCCCGGTTTATCATCCTGAGTATTTTTGGGACAATCCCTCCTCCTAAATAAACCCCTCCCGTAGCCTTGGTCTTTAAGGCAAACTGGGCAGCTTCTATAGCCAGGTACCGTACAAATAAATCCAGGGTTTCTATACAAATCGGGTCGCTTTTTTCATGCGCAACAGCAGTTATAACAGCGGCGGCATCGCCCTGTTGGATTTTATCGGTAAGCCATTTGGGTTCCGGCATTCCCCTGAAACCCCTTAAAAAATCATAAATACTATAAATGCCGGGGCCGGATATAATTCGTTCCCAGCTCACATGCCCATACTTTTGATGCAGGGATTTCCATAGTTCCCAATCCAGCTCGTTACGTGGACTAAAATCGCAATGTCCCCCTTCGGTGGCATAGGGGTGATACAGTGCCCCATCCCAATACAATCCGGCCTCTCCAAGGCCTGTGCCCGGCGAAATAATGACCGCATTCCCTGGGATATTTGAGCCTTCTTTCAGAACTTCAAAGTCATCTTTCCCAAGAGCCGACATTCCATAGGCATTGGCCTCCATATCATTGATGAGGGTGACCGATTGAACCCGGAGTTCCCTGCTGATTTCTGCACTATCTATTTCCCACGGAAAATTGGTCCCTTTAACTTTGCCCCTGGTTACAGGGCCGGCTACGCCCAGGCAGATCCCGTCTATGACAGATAGTTTATCCGTATGAAAGGAAAGTACCATCTCTGTAAAAGCATTGAAATCCCCGGTGTGATATGTTTTCTCCTTAACTAAGGTGAGTTGCCCTTTATGGATTTCAAAAAGAGCCAGGTTCGTTTTGGTTGCCCCAATATCGCCGGCTAGAACCACTCCATTTGTAAGTCCGGTTTTGGTATTTCCCATAAAAGCCAGTGGAATTTGGGACTCATTGGTTAAGGGTAACGAAAAACTTTCCTGCTTTTTCATGGTAGTGATCTAAAGGGTTATCGCAATGCTCTTGTCCTGAATATCACGGTTCCTCAGAAGGGGGTAACACTTTTAGTCAGGACTCCCCGGACAGCTATTGCCAATACCTGTTTAAATGCAAATATCTCCCGGAAGAGGGAATTTTAAAATGATATAGGTCATCAGGTATGAAGTTTACCTGATTACCAAACAAGCCCCAAACATAGTTGAACAACTAAGAAAACAGATGCTTTGAGTAAAGTTGAAAGCAGGCAAAAAGCAACCGGAACAGGGTTTCTGAATGTTCTGTTGGTTTATATATTTGCGGGAAGAAGCAATTCCTGTTTACTTTAATATTTGAAGGTAACGGTTAAGGTTATGGAATTCCTCTTACATGAATATCTAGTTTGAGAGGCTTTTCTTAAGTCGATGGGCCTTGATGCTGTCCATACTTAAATTATTCATGAGTTCATAAACTTTTTCATTCAGAGCTTTTGAAAAGTCCCGTTTAAAAGATAAATATCTTTCAAGTTCTTTCCTATTTTTTTTATACAATTTGTTTTTTTCTTCATCTATGGATTCCAGGCATTCTTTTCTTTTTATTTCACATTTTGTCAAATTTGCATTTTCATTATTCCCAGATATGGTGCCCTTCTTTTTATATGGACATTCTTTACACTTCTCTTTTATTTTCTCCAGAAAATCTTCTCTAATAATTGTGCCGTCATAATTCGCTAATAGGTCATTCTCCTTAATGTCTGTATAGATATAGGGACCATAAATCTGGGTGACTTTTACTTTATCCGGCAAGACTAATTCAATGGTATAATTCCCACCTTTAATGGTAATTATTAGTGTGTATCTAATAGCAATTTCAACCTCTTTGTTATATTCACCTTTCAAAAACTCGTAAAGGGGGTAGTCTACATTGAAATTCAAATAGCCCCTGGTAATCAACTTTTCTCTGGCGTTTAAAAGAATTACATCCTGATTTAATGCTGCCCATTCCATTAAAGTGAAATATATTTCTTCATTTTTATATTCGACATTATAACTTGTCCAATACCCATTAATAGTGGTATCCACTCTTATATTAGTAGCATTCTCCTGTTGCGAGATACCCTGAGTACACACTAAAATCAACATAAACTTAAAAATGGCGGGATATGTTTTTTTCATGCTAAAGACGGATTAATAAATGGCCCGGGGTTTCTCTCCCAATCGCGTAGACACAATTAATTTACCCACAAAATATCCTATGAAAAATACGGCAGCGGAAATGGCTACGATAAGGAGCATGGCACTCCAAATTTCCTGCAGTGGAATAGTGTTGACAGGAATGTTTTCCAGCACCTTTAAGCTACGGAAAAGCCTGAAGGGAAAACTAAAATAATTGATTAAAGCTTCCCGCAATTCACCAAACTTAAGAAACATATAGACATTGCTGGAAATTCCATAGGCTATAATACTCAACCCAAACCCGAACATCCTACTGTATGTCCTGCTGTATTGAACTCTATAGGATTGTCTAATTTCTGTATGATCAGTAAGTCCATTTTCGGTTCGCAATTGTGCTAAATCTTTATTGTGCCTGAATTTTTTTACATATTCCCTTGAATAATAAATCCAGCAGCCTAATAACACCAATGGTGTAATTACCACAATCAATGTAATACTAAAAAGAAGCAGTAAAGACACCACTTCACTAAGTCCCTTATAGTTAAAATAATTATCCTTCGGAGCCTGATAACTTTGCAAACCATATATGGCTTTTACAAAAACAGTGACATATTTTAGAGCTAGTTGGTCCATTCCCAAAGTAATATTGGATTAAAGTCAGTTATTGTTAGTTACCGCATTCATAAAATATTCGCAATCACCATCTGAAAATAGTGAATTATTCCTAAACAGAAGGACACTTTCAATGGCTAAGCTATACTAGTTTTTATTTTATTCAATAGCAAGCCTTAAATGACAGAACGGTTCATTCCATGTCCCAATAGGTGGATTTTTTTATCTAATCTTCGTTCCGTTAGGAATTTTTGAAGTTAAAAGGCAGTTCTGCTTTCAAAACTATTTTGGATAATATCCTGACTTTTAATCTTACACTTATTTAAAATACTAAAGACACATAAGATTTTTTATCTTAGAAGGATCGTTATTATAAAAGTATAAAATGAATGATATTGTAAAAACAGCCATTAAAAACAGAAAAAAATTATTATCAATTTTAGCTTTCGGATTAGTTCTGACAATTCATTCACAGGAAATTCAGTATGAAACCAAACGGAATGTTCAGTACTACAACACCACTATAAACCAGGGGGATGAATACATTAATGAACGCTGTGTTTTGGACATCTATTACCCCAAAAATGTAAAAGATTTTGCCACAATAGTATGGTTCCACGGAGGCGGATTAACGGGTGGTGAGAAAGAAATTCCTGAACAGCTTATGGACAAAGGAGTTTGCGTAGTAGCCGTTAATTATCGTTTGTATCCAAAAGTCAAGGGGCCCTTATATATTGATGATGCGGCCGCGGCCGTTAGCTGGGTTTTTGATAATATAAATGGCCTGGGTGGTGACCCTTCATTGATTTTTGTCTCCGGACACTCAGCGGGAGGATATTTGGCGAGTATGATTGGCCTGGATAAATCCTGGTTGAATAAACATCATATTGACGCCGATAGTATTGCGGGGCTTATACCTTTTAGCGGGCACGCTATTACCCATTTTACCATTCGTGAGGAAAGGGGTATACCCGGATTCCAGCCGGTAGTGGACAGCTTAGCGCCTCTCTATCATGTTCGTCCAGATGCCCCGCCTTTATTGTTAATTACGGGAGACAGGGAATTGGAACTCTTAGGGAGGTATGAGGAAAACGCGTACCTGATGCGAATGATGCAAATTGCTGGACATAAGGAGACCACTCTGTACGAATTAGACGGATATGGCCATGGGATGACCGAACCTGCTTTTCCGCTTTTATTAAAAGAAGTTCAAAGAATTATTGAAAAGAAAAATATCCAAAAATGAATACCTTAAAAATTACTATCGCATTTGTACTATTTGCCATTTTACAACCATCCCATGGCCAGAAAATAGATCCTGCTGATGTTAAAAAAACCATGGAGCAAGTTGCTGACTGGCAGATAGCACATTTCACTGATCTGTACAGCGGGCACAAAGAGCCCCATCACCCTTTGGACTGGACAAATGGTGCCTTATACGTTGGAATGGTGAAATGGGCTGCAATGTCTGATAACAAAAAATATTACAATTGGCTTCAGGAAATAGGGCACAAAAGTGAATGGAAACTACACTCTCGAAAATACCATGCTGATGATCATACAGTCGGACAGATGTACCTGGAGCTTTATCGCAAGTATCTGGATGTAAAAATGATGGAACCAACAAAAGAGCAATTCAATTATATCATGCTCCATCCGGCAGTTACATCGTTACATTGGGAGACACCATACCACCAGGATCGTTGGAATTGGTGCGATGCATTATTTATGTCACCCCCCGTATGGGCAAAGCTTTACCAGATTACCGGAGAACAAAAGTATCTGGATTTTATGATGGCTGAATACAAAGCTGCCACCGACTTTTTATTTGATAAAGAAGAGCATTTGTACTACCGGGACGAAAGTTATATGGGCCAATTGGACCAGGGCACTAAAATATTTTGGTCACGGGGGAATGGTTGGGTATTTGCGGGACTTACAAACATCATGAATGAATTAAATCCCGGAGGTAAGGAGTACAACTATTTCCTTGGTATTTATAAAAAAATGGCCGTAAAATTGCTACAAATACAAACTCCGGAAGGCCACTGGGCTATGAGCTTATTGGGACAGGAGTTTTATCCTACACCGGAAACAAGCGGAACATCATTTTATGTCTATGGTTTTGCATGGGGAATTAACAAAGGAATTTTGGACCAGGCAACCTATGGCCCTGCAGTAATAAAGGGATGGGAAGCAATGGTAAGCCACGTAACAAAAAATGGGATGTTAGGTTTTGTCCAGCCCATTGGGGCGGCCCCGGGCAAAGCCTGGGCAGATAAAACCGAAGTGTATGGAACAGGAGCGTTTTTAAGTGCAGGTTCCGAAGTGTACAAATTGTATGGAGGAAAATGAAGTTTTGGACAAACACTAAAACAAAAATAAACTTAGCCTC
>Ga0316188_10000120_pt1 | contig 26318 bp, 18 predicted proteins | sample Phiworburrow1_MG_FD_204933 | JGI IMG/M metagenome (GOLD analysis project Ga0316188, IMG submission 204933) | Coastal sediment microbial communities from Maine, United States - Phippsburg worm burrow 1 | ecosystem: Environmental > Aquatic > Marine > Coastal > Sediment | place: USA: Maine... | reverse complement strand
CTAAAGGAAGTTAAACTTACAAATACAGATCTTAGTCAAAAGAGGATCGATTCTTTTAAGCGGATAAGACCGGATGTGAAAGTGATTATGTATTAATTTCAGGTAAGGTCAGGGTGATGGATGATGGGTGTGAAAAAGCTCTAAGACCGAAGACCGAAGACTGAAGCAAAAAAAGGGTTGTATCACAGAGGTTCGCAAAGATAAAAGGAGTTTCACAATGTTTTCTCTGAGGGAATCTGCGAGACCTGCCTGTCGGCATGTAGATCTGCGACATCTGCGGGAGATTTCATTTTAATCCTCCGGGAAAAGCGATTTCATTTCTTTTAATTCAATAACGTTATCTTCTTGTTCATCCTGAAGATAGGCATTGATGAGATTATTTATAATTCTCAGAATGATCGCTTTAGAATCACACGGAAGTATAAACTCATCTTTTAAAGGAAGTTTCAGCTCAAATAAAAAGCGCTCAAGGTCATCATTCATTAAAAGGGCTCCCTTGCTATACGGATTGATATAAAACACCACATTGCTCTTGCTATTGCCAGTAAGGCGAGACAAGTGTTCGTCTACATAACCTAAAATAAAATGATTAGGAAGATTAATGCCATGCAATGGAAATTCCAGCATTTGAGCAATGATCATATAAATAATAGATAAGCTTAAGGGATTCCCTTTTTTACTTTCGAGAACGGTATTAATAAATGAATTTTTTGGAGAATGATAATTATTTGCATTGCCTCTGAATCCATAGATCTCGAAGAAAACCTTATTGAAGACTTTAATTTGCTCAAAGGCCGTTAAGTTTGGGTTTAATTCGATCCAGATATCTTGTTTTATTTTTTCGAGATATTTTTTTACGTATTCCGAAGAGATGTCGGGATATTTATATCTGCTGATCAAAATAAAACCTTCAAGCAGATCCGGTTCATCTGATTCACTCCATTCTTTCAGTAAGTTTTTTGTATTAACAAACTGGATGTGGTGCTTAATAAGTTCTAATTCTTTTTTAAGTGACTCACTGCTATGGTCAAAATTCCAGACTTTATCGAGATAGGGGATTGCATCCAGCCCGTAATCGATGATCTTTTCTTTTACATGGACATGAATGAACTCATCGGGATCATCGACAAGTTTTATCAGCGCATTTATTTCTGCAGGCTCTATCAGCATTTATGCTAATATACTTTCACTCAAAGCTGCAATTAAGAAAAGATTTTAAATTTTTTAACAATTAACTTGTTAATCGTTCTAAAGTCTGGTCGATCAAGTCAGAAATCACAAGATCAGGTCTTTTGGTAAATTCTTTACGATAGCGATTGGCTATAATGGCACAGACCGTAACAGCTTTATGGCCGAGTAATGAAGATAAACCATACAAGGCAGAAGTTTCCATTTCGAAGTTTGTGATTCGATTGCCTTTAAATAAAAATTTGCCTAAAGCTTTATTTTGTTCAGGGAAAAGCATTTCCAGCCTTAATTTCCGACCTTGCGGGCCATAAAAACCAGAAGCAGTAGCGGTAATTCCGGTCCTATTTCCCGGGGCTAATAATTTTACTAATTTTTCCGAAGCTCTAACGATATAGGGTAAAGGTAATTCAGCAGGATAGTCAATTTGCTGATGAAAAGCTTGTAATAGTTCCTTTTCGTCATCATCAAATAGCTTCTTATAAAAATTCAGCATCCCGTCAAATCCAATTGCATAATCAGAAACGATAAAACTCCCTGTTGGAATATCTTCCTGCAAAGAACCGGATGTTCCAAGGCGAATAATCTCTAATTCAGTATGGTCCTTTTTCTGAATTTTGGTCTCAAGATCAATGTTTACAACGGCATCCAGTTCATTCAAAACAATATCGATATTATCAACGCCGATCCCGGTTGAAAGCACCGAAAGTCGTTCGCCATTTAAATATCCTGTATGGGTTTGGAATTCCCTGCCGCTTATTTTATGCTCAATTTTATCAAATCGATCACTAATGATCTTCACCCTATTGGGATCTCCAACAACTATTATTTTTTTTGCCAGATGCTCAGGTCTTAGTTGCAAATGATAGATTGATCCATCCTCTCTGACGATAAGTTCTGAAGCTTCGATGGGCGTTTTATTTTCTATAAAGGGGGCTGTTTTCATTCCGGAATTTAAGAGCTACAAGTTAAATTTTTTATTCTGATCGAAGACTTAAATTTATGTTTTAAAATCTCTTTTTATACAACGATTTTATGTCGATTTTTGATGTCTATTCCAAATGCATGTTAGCTTCAATAATTACCATCGGAGATGAAATTTTAATCGGCCAGACAGTAGATACGAATTCTGCATGGTTAGGAGAGAAATTATTCCAAATCGGATTTACTGTTCGTCAAATTCACAGTATTAGCGATAAGCCTGATGAGATCATTAGAGCGATCGATGAAGCGATCGAATTAGTTGATCTGGTTATCATTACCGGAGGTCTGGGCCCCACAAATGACGACCTGACGAAGAAAACCCTGGTGACTTATTTTGGGAGTGAATTACTTTTGGACGCCGAAGTTCTTATTCGATTGGAAAATTATTTTAATGGTCGAAAAATTGAGATAAAAGAGTCTCATAAGCTGCAAGCCATGCTTCCGAATAATGCACAAAAACTGATCAATAACTACGGAACGGCCTCAGGGATGTGGTTTGAAAAAAACAATAAAGTGATCATTAGTCTGCCGGGTGTTCCCTATGAAGTAAAAGGAATTATGGAAGATTTTGGTTTAGCTAAGATCCAAAAGACCTTCAAATTGCCTTTTTTGTATAAAAGAACCATTTTAACCTGGGGAAAAGGCGAGTCATTTATTGCTGAGATAATTAAAGATTGGGAAAAAGAAACGACTGATTCAGGGATCGGTGTAGCCTACCTTCCTTCACCCGGAATTGTGAAAATACGTGTAAGTGGAAGTGGCGATAATGATCAAATTAGAGCGAAGGTCGATAAAAGAGTGGAGGATTTATATCAATTGATCTCTGAATATGTTTTCGGAGAGGATAATAATAAATTAGAAGTCAGTGTTGGAGAAGAATTAAAGCGAAAAGGATATACTGTTGCCAGCGCAGAAAGTTGTACAGGTGGATATATTGCCAGTTTGCTTACCTCCGTTCCGGGTAGTTCCGAATATTATAAAGGATCGATCATCGCATATTCGAATGAGATTAAAATAAATATACTTGGAGTTTCAAAAATTGACCTGGAAAAAAACGGTGCCGTGAGTGAGTCGGTCGTGAAGCAAATGGCACTGAATATTCGCAAAATAATGGGCAGTGATTATGGAATTGCGACTAGTGGCATCGCCGGACCGACCGGAGGAAGCGAAGAAAAACCTGTAGGAAGCATTTGGATTGCCGTTGCTTCTAAGAATGGCGTTAATGCTACGCTTTTGAGACTTGGGAGGCAGCGATCGACTAATATTAAAGTAAGTTCAATAATGTGTTTAGGAAAATTACTAAAAGAAATACAACTATAGTGTTGTACGATTGAATTATAATCACTTAATTTGCACCCAATTTTTTTAGAAATTTGAGTTAAAGGAAATCATGTCAAAAATCTGTCAGATAACTGGTAAAAAAGTAATGGTAGGGAACAATGTTTCTCACTCATTAAGAAGAACGAAGAGACGTTTTCATCCAAATATTTTCAATAAAAGGTTTTTTATACCTGATGAGGATAAATGGGTAACCTTAAGAGTGTCAGGAGCAGGTTTGCGAATTATTAACCGATTGGGAATTAGTGCCGCCATGAAAAAGGCTAAAGTTAAAGGACATTTATAAGTCATTAAAAGTTAAATAAAATGGCAAAGAAAAAAGGTAACAGAGTTCAGGTTATTCTAGAGTGCACTGAGCACAAAGAAAGTGGTATGGCGGGTACATCTCGTTATATTACAACTAAGAACCGAAAAAACACCCCGGAGAGACTGGAGATTAAGAAATATAATCCTGTTTTGAAACGTACAACTGTTCATAAAGAAATTAAATAATTAAGTTATGGCTAAGAAGACAATTGCGAGTTTACAGAAAGGTGGTGGAAAGAACCACAGTAAAGTGATTAAAATGGTGAAGTCAGAAAAATCTGGAGCTTATGTTTTCAAAGAGGAAATCGTTGAAAATGATAAAGTGAAAGACTTTTTTGCCAAGAACTAATTAGAAAATCTTTAATTGAAAAGCTTTCTTCTTATGGAGAAGGCTTTTTTTTTATCTCATCGCTAGCTTAAAAAGGAGTATTATTTTTACCTTAGCGTTTACTGATAACGATCAAAAAATCAATAATTTATGGCATTATTCGGCCTGTTTAATAAAGATAAAAAGGAAAGGCTTGATAAAGGTCTTGAACTGACCAAAGAAAGTGTCTTTAGTAAACTCTCTCGCGCCGTAGCCGGTAAATCAACTGTTGATGATGAGGTATTAGATAACCTGGAAGAAGTATTGGTTAGTTCTGATGTTGGAGTCGATACCACTTTGAAGATCATTAAAAATATTGAGGCTCGAATTGCAAAAGACAAGTATCTTGGAACAAGCGAACTCAATTCTATTTTAAAAGCTGAAGTAGCCGAATTACTCGATCTGAAAACAGAACAGCAAAAAGGTTATTCGATCCCTTCAATTGAAGGACCCTATGTTATAATGGTTGTTGGAGTGAATGGAGTCGGAAAAACCACAACCATCGGAAAGCTTGCGTCTCAATTTAAAGCGGACGGGAAAAAAGTATTTCTTGGAGCCGCCGATACCTTTAGAGCGGCCGCCGTTGATCAGTTGAAAATATGGGGTAAAAGAGCCGATGTTACCGTGATTGAGAAAGGAATGAATGCTGACCCTGCTTCAGTGGCTTATGACACCTTAAAATCAGCCCTGGCGCAAAAGGCGGATATTGTTTTGATAGATACTGCAGGAAGATTGCATAATAAAGTGAATTTGATGAATGAGCTCACGAAAATTAAAGCCGTGATGCAAAAAGTGATTCCGAATGCTCCTCATGAAGTATTACTTGTTTTAGATGGCTCAACAGGCCAGAATGCTATTGAACAGGCACGTCAGTTTACTAAAGCTACCGAAGTAAGCTCGCTTGCGCTTACTAAGATCGATGGCACAGCAAAAGGAGGCGTTGTGATTGGAATCGTAGACCAATTTCAAATTCCTGTGAAGTATATAGGAGTTGGAGAAGGAATTGAAGATCTTCAATTATTCAATGCTCACGAATTCGTTGATTCTCTTTTTAATTAAGACTGATCTATTTCCAATATGAAAGTTCGCCAACTCAAGAAAAATAAAGTCAATGTAATCACTTTAGGCTGTGCTAAAAATACTTACGATTCTGAAGTATTGATGCGTCAGCTTCAGGCAAATAGTTTCGAAGTGGAACATCAGTCTGAAAAAAATGATGCCTCAATCGTTATTATTAATACTTGCGGTTTTATCGATGATTCAAAACAAGAATCGATCGATACCATCCTTCAATTTACGGATGCTAAAAAAAGAGGTTTAGTCGATAAAGTCTATGTTACCGGTTGTCTCTCTCAGCGCTATAAAGATGATCTTGAAACTGAGATCCCTGAAGTAGATGCTTATTTCGGAACCCGTGAAATGGCCCGACTTCTGAAAACATTAAATGCAGATTATAAAAAAGAATTATTGGGAGAGCGATTGCTTACCACCCCAATGCATTATGCTTACTTAAAGATATCCGAAGGATGTGACCGGCCCTGTTCTTTTTGTGCGATCCCATTGATGAGAGGGAAGCACGTTTCAACTCCGATCGAGGATCTCGTTAAACAAGCTGAGTTTTTAGTTAAAATAGGTACTAAGGAAGTTATTCTGATCGCTCAGGATCTTACTTATTATGGCCTGGATATTTACGGTGAACGAAAACTAGCCGAGCTGCTTCGCAAATTAAGCGATGTTAAGGGGCTGGAATGGATCCGTCTTCATTATGCCTTTCCAACAGGGTTTCCGATGGATGTATTGGATGTAATGAAAGAGCGGGACAATATCTGTAACTATTTGGATATGCCTTTACAGCACGCTTCTACTAAGATGTTACAATCGATGAGAAGGGGAACAACAAAGGAAAAAACAACAAAACTGATCGAAGAGATCAAGGCAAAACTACCGGGCATAGCGATTCGAACAACTCTTATTTCAGGATATCCTGGAGAAACGATCGAAGATCATGAAGAGATGAAAACCTGGGTGAACGATATGAAATTTGATCGCCTCGGGGTATTTACGTATTCTCATGAAGAGAATACGCATGCTTTTCTATTAAATGATGATGTTCCTCAGGATGAAAAACGCCGGCGCGCTGACGATATTATGAATATGCAGTCGGAACAAGCCTGGGAGAATAATCAAAAATTAGTTGGGCAAGAATTAAAGGTCATTATCGATCGTCACGAAGGAGACTCTTTTTATGGACGTACTGAATTCGATTCACCGGAAGTAGATAATGAAGTGATCATCCCGTTTCAAAAGGATGTTAAAGTAGGTGATTTTGTGATGGTAAAAATTACAAAAGCCGATTTCTACGATCTGGATGCCGTGTTAATCTAATTTTAGAAAGTTGATCTTGGAAGCTAAACATTCAATTTCAACAGGACAAGAAAAGCTGGGCTCCCCATCCATTTCCAGGTAGCAATCGATCGCTGAAACATTATTTATCGAGATCTTATCAGCATGAAAATAACTTACGAGAGGATGATCTACTCTTTTGCCACTCAATAATTTTGGAATTTTTATCAGGTAGGTTAAAATTGAAATATCTCCAATGACTGCCACGAAGAATTTCCCGTCGTTTAATTTTGCGTCAAATAATATTTTATAACCTCCTCCGAAACTAATACCCTTTCCTATAACCACGGATATCACTTTCGTTACAATATCTTTTTCTGCAGTTTTTATATGTAATGTTGGTCTTTTAAAAGTAAAAAGAGATTGAAGAATCGTCTTGAAATAGACCCATTTACCCATCACATTTCCTGAGGTAGCGATCTTTTGGGCGATCTCTCCACCCATGCCTGCATCAGCAACATTAATAAAGTAACGCTTAATATGATTCTTGTCTGTAACTCTTCCTATGTCTACACGAATTGTAGAATTAACCAGGAGCGCTTTTACAAGTTCTTGAGGATCTCTTGTAGTATTAATACTTAAACTGTAATCATTTCCGGTGCCTACCGGAAACATGGCTAAATTGGGTATGTCTGGGTCGCTTTCATCTTCATGAATTAAACCGTTCACGATTTCATTTAAAGTTCCATCACCACCAACAGAGATGATCCAGTCGAATTTTCTTTCTTTTAAATTCTGACTAAGCAAAATTGCATGACCTGCATATTCGGTTGGGAAATACTCAATAATAAGATCAATACTTTCAAAAGAAGAAAATATCCTTTCCATTTTCTGTTTTGAACTGACTAAACTATTTATGATAAAGCCTACTTTCAATTTTCTTATATGATTACATGGATACAATCTCCATCATGATCGCCGCCATGATGGCTCCGAATGTTCCAATTGCATAGCCTAATACAGCCAGTAAAACTCCAACAGGAGCCAGTACCGGACTAAATGCAGACGCAACGATGGGTGCTGATGCAGCACCTCCAACATTCGCTTGTGAACCTATTGCCACAAAAAAGAAAGGAGCCTTTACGAGTTTAGCAACCACAAGCAGGATAGTGATATGGATCAGCATCCAAACTAAACCGATAATGATGAGGTATTTAAAAACGGCCCATTCACGTATAAGTTCGCCGATATTCATTTTCATTCCAATGGTTGCGACCAGGATATAGAGAAAAACGGAGCCTATTTTAGAAGCTCCCGCACCTTCATAATTTCTGGCTTTTGTAAATGATAACAAAACCCCAAACGTGGTGGAAAAAACCACAAGCCAAAAGAAACCGGAACCAAAAGAAGTGATGTATTGAACCCCGGATTTTGGATTTACTGCAAGCACTGCTTCAATATAGCCGCTAATTCTTGGGGCGATCAGATCAGCTAGTAGATGCGATAAACCAACGGCGCCTAAACCGATCGCTGCGATCATAAATAAGTCGGTAGTAGAAGGGATCCGGGTGATCTTATCCGAAAAATCTTCCATCTTCTTTTTTAAAGAAGCAATGGCTGAATTATCTGCTTTTAATTTCACATCTAATCGATCACTTATTCCGGCACCATATAAAAGGAAAGCCATCCATAAATTAGCAACGAACACATCCACTACGATCATGGCCGAAAAAAGCTTATCGCTGGCACCAAAAATTTCTTTCATCGCGGTTTGATTTGCTCCACCGCCAATCCAGCTTCCTGCTACGGTAGCAAGTCCTGGCCAGATCGCTTCACCATCACTGGTAAAAAAAACATCCGGTGAAAAATAACCTACGATCAATAAGGCTAATGGTCCGCCAATAATGATCCCTATAGTCGCTGTAAAGAACATGATCAGCGCTTTGGGTCCTAAACCTATGATCCCCTTCAGATCGATGTTCAGACTTAATAAAACTAAGCTGGCCGGTAAAAGATACCTTGAGGCAACGAAATATAAATTGGAAGATTCACCATCAATAATTCCTAAAGAATTAAAGATCGCAGGAATGAAATAACATAATAATAACGCAGGTATATACTTATAAAAAGAAACAAGGAATCGGTTCTTTGAAGCATGAGTATAAAATATAAAAGCCAGGATTATGATAAGTATTCCAAGAACAATTGCATCATTTTCGAATGGTAATTTTATCATTTAAAGATATTTTTGGGGTTAAAATAGGAATCTTTTATGAAAGGATGATTTATAGTGTAAAATGACTCCCATTCCACAATCTCAAAGGATCCGAAATAAAGAGCTAAATTAGAGTAAATTATTTTTTACAGGCGGCTTATTTACATCTCCAAACAGCAGATTTATACCAAATCTGATATGGACACTTTTGTAATCATACAAATTGAAAGAAGCGAGCAGATTATCGCTCATCACATAAAGCTGAACAGGTCCGAGTCTTCCGCGAAGACCAAAACCAAAGTTTGAAAAAGAATTATTATAGATCGAATAGTTCGCTGTTAAACCAAGGAATTTATTTAGATCGAGTTCGTAACCGGCAGAAAATCCAAATCGAATTCCGGATGAGTAAAACTGAAGATTAGTACTTGCATAAACCCGGTTCTTATGGTTAATGTAATATTTAACCCCTCCATACCATTTAGGGCTAAGGCTTGTACTGTATTTTTTCTCTATTTCTTCAAGGCTAAAAACATCTTTCAAAGAATCACCGATATCAGTCAATAGTGAATCCCCGTCAAGGTTGTTATCGTAAACAAAATCTTTTATATCGATCCCTGTTAAGGTGAATGTTTTGTAATTATTAGTATAGGTATTCAGATCGTTTTTCCACCAGATCATTCCCAAATCGATCAAACTGGTGCTTATTTCCCATTTTTCATTAGGGCGGAATATCGCCCCTAAATCGATTCCTACACCGAAATTTCCCCCCTGTTTTAAATAGTCTGTTGTATTTCCCTGTATACTGTTTAATCCTGAAGTATTTACTTCAATATTTCCATCAACCGTAATATTATAATTTTCCGGATCGGTATAAATTCCAATGGAAGAATTTTTCGATCTGATATTAGCCAGACCAAAAAGCAGATTAAAATGACCTCCAATCTGCCATTTATTATTGAGCTGGTGTACATAACCTAAGCTGATTTCACGGTAATTGATCGCGTTAAATCCTAGCTTTTCGATACTGACCCGTTCTCCTAGGAAATTTGCATTTCCTTGTAAAATAAAATCAAATAATTTTTTTGGAAAAGCAAAATCGACGGCTGCCTTTTCAGAAATGCTGATTTGAAAATAATTGTCTTTTAACTTATAGCCGAATAAAAACCATTGATCCTGAGCTTGAAGATTTAGGAAATTAATTTTATCAAGCTTGCTTATGAGTAATTCGGGATCGATCACTAATATCCCTTCTTCTGTTAAAAGACCGTCGTTTAAAGCAAAGGCCCGATTATTATAAACGCCATTAACAGAAGATAAAACAGGAAGTCCAATAACGATCTTGTCGTCAGGCATCGAAGCAGGATTGACAAGGTTATTTTGGGGAATTCCTGAAAATTGAAACAGAGTTAGATCCTGTTGCCCAAAAAGAGGGAGATTAAAAAACACATACAGCGCTATGAACAAATTTATTCTCATAGGCTATTGGGATCGATATTAACGTTTGCTCTTATTCCCATTATTAATCCAATACTATAATGCGAATAAATTTGTATGACTTCCTGCTCACCTCCATTGGAAGTTTGCATCATAGCCAGAGTAATAAAATGATGTGCATTTTGTACATGTTCTCTTTTTAGACCTGAGAGTTCTATATCGGTTATTGTTTTTGATGCTTCAGTAACAATTCCATCGATTAAAATTCCACTTTCCAATATCGGAGATGGGCCAACAAATAAACTATCGGTAATCTGATACAGGGAATCGGCGGTGTAGATCTGTAGCACACCATCTGCAGGAAACCCATTTTCAATGATCAGTCTTAATGATAATTCATTTATCTCATCAGGGTTTTCAATTGTGATGCTACCTGAATCTATATGTGTTGTATCTGTAAAAACCCAATCCCAGGCATATCCTTTCAAAGGAATAGTCACTCGTGTAGTGGCTTCCATTTTGCTGGTATGAGAGATAAAATTAAAATTACCTTCCTGACCATTTGGATTTGATGAAGCGTTAATTCCCCAAATTATATACTTATCTCCATCATTCAAGATCGTTTCTAAATTGGAATTACTATTATCAAAATAATATTGATCTAATGTGGAATCACCGATCTGCAAAGGGTAACTTATCTCAAATGGAGCTTCAGTGATCCCTTCCAGAAATAGGGGAGTTTCGATTCCGGTATTTTGATTCACACTTTTAAATTCGGTTACATCGATCTCTGTTGGAAAACCAAAGGAATTTTTGAAGTCTAAATACATATACGGATCAATAAATTGAAAGTGGCCTTGTATGGTATTATTAAATAACGAGATCTTGATCGTATCGATATCATTCGCTATTGTATTGCTTCCAAAATAACCTACAGCATAATTCATTTTTGGTTCATTAAAATGAAGATCGATAGTTACATCTTCACCGGTTGACGGTAAATTCGGATCATAGTTTATAATAATTCTGTAATTTACTTTCAGTTGATTATATCCAAGATTTTCTTGAGTAAGATCCATTAAATAACCGTTTAATGCTTCGCTATCACTGATGCTTTCTCCGGCTTGCAATCCGGTTTCAAATTGATAAGGAATCCCATTTTTATTCATTTTCGGGATCTGAATACGAACCTGACTAACATAAGCAATATCAGACTGAACCATCAAGTCAAGATCCCCCGAGAGAAGGGATAAAAAGTAAGTCTCAATTTCATTTGAATTCTGCGTTTCAAAATCGAGTGTAAATACTTCACTTTGATATAATGTATCTGTAAAACTTACAGGTAATCCGGGATCCGGATAGGAAATGATCTTCTGGAAATGTTGATCTGCCACTTCAACAATATCACTCGCTTGATAAGATAGGATTTTACCTGTGTAAGTAATTCCCAGCAATCCACTTTCTTCATCGATCAATTCCAATATTGAATTTTCATCAAGATCGAAAACATCACTGACCGAAAAAGTACTGTTTATCAGAGGTAAAGCAATTGATGCATCCCATGGTAATATTTGAACATCATTTATTGCATACTTCGTACATGAAGTAATGACTACTATTAACACTAAAATAAAACCTATTCTTTTCCTCAAACTAGTTTTGCTTTGTTAAAGAGTATACTATTAATTGTCCTTGTTCGCCTCTTATGATCAATTCCATGATGCCATCCTGGTTAATATCATCTATTCTAAAGGATCCTGATCCGCTATAAGGTGCATCCGAACGAATTCTTCCTTTTACATCCCTTAAATAAGCTTCTTTGGTTTTATTATCAGTATATCCAATCCAGTTTTTCTTCTCAAATCGATATTTATTGGGAGCATCTTCTAATTCATTTACGCTGATTTCATCAAAAAGTTTTTCACCTTTTAAATCATAAATACGAATGGATGAAGAATTATAAAGAATAAATTCCCTTGTATTGTCATCATTAATTCTGGCCATTAAAAGCCGATCTCCTTTTTTGCCTTTGATAGGAAGGTATTCTTTCTGCCCTCCAAATGTGACATTAACGATCGCGCCGAGGCTATCGATATAATAAATTCCTGAGCCTGAAATTGACTTGGCAGTATAGATAAATGCATTTCCTATTTTATCAGCTATATTTTCCTTCGCTTTATACCTGGATTTTCCTTTTCGATCGAGTAATAGAATGGTTCCATTACTTGTACTCGTGTAAATATAATCCTTGCGGTCAATTCGAATATGTTGTGCTGTTTCAGAGATCGAACTTCTCACTTTATCAAATTTCCATCCTTTTACCGGATATCCTTTTGCATCATACAGCTCTAGATCTCCATCAGGAAAGGAAATGATAATACGGTAATCTTTATTTGAGTCGTAATCTAGTAAGGTATGTTGTAGCTGTGTTTTCGACTTTAATGAAACCGGAAATTTCTCCAAATTATTTCCTTCCCGATCGAGGCAATACAATTTACCGGAGGTATTGAAGAGCATCTGTAATTTACCATTTTTATAAATATCGATCTGATCGATGTCTCCGATAATTTCTTCTTTTAAGTCTTTTTTCCATAAAAGTTCTCCTTTATTATTGATCAGATAAAGGACGTTGTCAGTGTCCTGAACGGCAATCTCTAAATGTTGTGAATAGTGATTTCTCACTAAATGAATTTGTCCTTTAATTGGAGCGTTTACCGACATTTCCCAAAGGCTGTTGTCTTTTTCTTGAAAATTCACCACCTGATGACGAAGAACTGAATGCAGATACATTTTGCCCGGTTTATATGCCGAAACTTGAACGACCATCGCTTGAAGAGTATTTATTTTATTTTCGTCAGGAAGCCAGTATTTTTTCAGAGAGTCGGGGATCTCTTTTTCCAGAAATGAACCTGCCATCGCAGGTGAGATATAAAATAAATAATTGGTTTCATCCGATAACTCATCTCTCAGATTTGAAAAAGACTCTTGCTTTGAAAGTGTATTATCATTTAAAAATCGTTTGATAATTTCCTTGAGTGTTTCTTCGTTAGAGCTGAATACAACATAATCTTTAATAAGAGTATAATAAGGAGAGTGGATCTGCCTATATCCATCTGAAAAACAAGAAAAAGAAAATGTAGAATCTAATTTGTTGATCTGATAAGTTCTGTAATCCATTTCAGCCACATTAGCGTCTTTAAAAACCTGAGTTTTCTCTAAAAAAGTTTCTACATCACGGATCTCAAAAAATGAAAATCGCAATTCTTCGATCTTTCTGTCACCATTTAAAATGGCATTCCCAAAAGCATTCCCCATCCATGATGAAAAATATTTGGTACAAATGGTATCGCTATTTGCAGCATTTAACTTATTCAAAAAGTTTTTTGGATTACTTTGACCAGAAGCAGTTAGAATAGCAGTATTTGCAGGTAAAATATCAAAATATTGAAGTCCTTGTGCGATTTGTCCCTCATAGGCACTAAAGAAATGTTCTTCCTTAGGATTGAATTCAATAAAACCACTGGATACGATGGTATTGGCTTTATCGTAAAGATCAGAAGCGATCCATCCTTTCAAGTTATCCGGAAAATCAAAGATATCCTCCATGATCGCCCGGTTCATCGATTCCGAGAAGCGTTCAAGATTGATAAAGATCTTAATGGAATTTATTTTTTCTAAATAAGGCCGGATCTTAACAAAAGAGCTGTCATTTAGAATCGAATGATCCAGTTCCGTCTCTTTCTTAGCATGAATTAATAACTCACGATTTTTAGATACCCGGATAAATTTATCCTCCATATCGAATAAATAATCAACTCCTGCTAATTTTAAGAATTGAGGATTTTCGCCCTCTTCCTTTTTAGCACCATATTTAGATAGCATTGCTTTTATATGACCGGAAGGATCACTTATACTTATTAAATTTTGATTTATATCCCCTCCCGGGTGTAAAGAGATAATGATCTGATGCTCTTCGTTTAAGCTATCTAAGATTTGAAAAAACGGACTGGCATCCTTTGCGAAAGGAGTTCCCTCAAAATCATTCCATAACATCGAACGCTGATAAAATAGTGATGCTTCTGTTCCTCCGTCGGCAATTTCAATGATCATAACAGCATCATCCGGAATGGTAGATAAAAGATCAAAAACTGCTTTTTGCTTCTTTACAAATTCATGGAATGCCCAATATCCAACTGAAATTAAGACAATGATAGAAAGAAGAACAGATACCTTTTTCATTTATATTTTGATGCTTTTCAGAAAACAACCCGACTTATAATAGTTAGGTTAACCTATTTTTCAAAAGTAAGGACTTGAGATTTTGCTGGGCTTTTAATTAAACTTTTATATAAACAGAGAAATGTTAAAGAAGGACTTGTGCAGCCTTATCGATTGTGTAATTTTAGAAAGCAATTTTCCGAAAAAAATATGGGTAAAGATTTTTTAGTTTATAGTGCTTCTGCAGGTTCGGGAAAAACATTTAATCTCGCCAGGATCTTTATCGAAGAGCTGATCCGTAAAGATGAATTCGCCATCGATGAGCATTTAAAAAGCATTATGGCGATTACCTTCACCCATAAAGCAGCAAACGAGATGAAGGATCGTGTGCTTTCATTTCTTGATCAGATCAGCAATCAAAAAACAGAAAGTAAATCGATCGAATCGCTTGTAATAGACATTTCCAATAATCTGAAGATCTCTCGTGAAGAAGTAAGGAGTCGTTCAGGTATTGCCCTCGAACTAATAATGGAGAATTTTAGTCAACTCTCTATTTCTACCATAGATAGTTTTAGTCATCGTGTAGTAAGGTCTTTTACTAAAGAGCTCAATTTGCATTACGATTTTGATGTAAGTCTCGATTATAAAAGTTGGATCGAATTAGCAAATGATCGTCTTTTCGATCGTTTTGGGTCTACTACTCCCGAAGGAAAAGTACTATCAAATACCTTAATTCATTTTTTTATTAGTCAGTTCGAACAAGGAAGTAATTGGAATCTAAAGTGGTTGCTAAACGATTTTGCAATTAGAAATTTTAATGATGAATTGCATGATATATACGAAAAACACAAAGAACTCGCCTCTTTCAACTTAGAAGAGATCGTAATAAAATTAAAAGAACCGGTCGATCAATACATTTCTGAGTTAAAGTCGATGGGTGAGCATGGACTTGAACTGATCAATAATGCAGGCTTAAGTGTCGATGACCTTTTTCAAAAAGGAAGTGGAGTGTATGGCTTTTTCAGAATGGCTTCTCAGGGAGATAAGAAGTTTGACCGGCCAAATTCCTATGTCAATAAAGCTTTGAATGAAAACATATGGCTAAAAGCTAAATCAAAGTCGGATATAACAGATCGTTTTTCTCAAATTGAAGATGAGTTACATTCACTGTTAAGCGATTTGATCGATCTAAAAGCAAATGCTGAAAAAGTGAGGATCAATGAATTGATCTTAAGTCAAATTCATATCATGTCTCTAGTGTCTTTTATTGTTAAAGAGCTGGATGTGATTCGCAAAGAAGAGAATATATTGCTGATAAGCGATTTCAATCGATTGATCGATAAAGTGGTTAAGAACGAAGCAGTCCCTTTTATTTATGAAAAATTAGGCGAACGTTATAAGCACTTTTTACTGGACGAATTTCAGGATACCTCCATTAAGCAATGGCATAATTTCGTGCCCTTATTTGATAATGCGATCGCAAGTAAAAATAGAAATCTGATTGTTGGAGATGGTAAGCAGGCCATCTATCGATTTAGGGGAGGGGAAGTTGAATTGTTTACTGATCTGCCTAAAATTTATAAGGCAGAAGGGAATATTTTTGGTTTATATGAAGAAAATCTATCTCGTGAAGTGGAGCGAATTAGCTTAGAAAGTAATTTCAGATCATGCAGGGAAATAGTAAAATTCAACAATGATTTTTTTACAAATATTAAGATCTCTTTAGCAGAATTTTCGAATGTATATAATGATCTGATGCAAAAATCAGTGATCGAAGAAGAAGGTTTTGTGAAGTTCGAGATATTAAGCAGTGAAGAATTAGAAGAAAATGATCTCTATTTAACTCGAACTTTAGAAAGTATAAATGAATGTATCAATGATGGTTATCAATATGGAGACATTGCGGTTTTAGCCCGGAAAAAGGATAACCTAAAATCAATAGCAAGTTTTTTAAGTGAGAATGGGATCGATGTCGTATCTGACGAATCACTGGTGCTTAAAAATCAAGAGGATGTTTCATTACTTATTTCCGTGATGAAATATTTAATTCAACCCGAGGATCTTCAGAATCAATATACCTTGTATCGGTCGCTTATCTATAAATATGAAAGAGATAGTTTAAAAGATCTGCAATTGATCACTTCACATTCCATTCCTGTAAAAAATAAATTAAAAGAATTAGGTTTTGGTTTGAATCACGAATACCTGCGTTCTTTAAGTTTATTGGAGCTGGTAAAGAAGCTTGAGAGTATTTTCTCTTTAGGGATCTCCTTAAATGCTTACTACAATACTTTCTTAGATGTGATTGCAGAATATGTTCGTTATAACGGGAATCAACTGGATGGCTTTTTAAGCTACTGGGATGAAATCGACCCTTCGATCAGCACTCCTGAAAACTCTAAGGCCGTAAAATTACTGACGATCCATAAATCAAAAGGACTGGAGTATCCGGTGGTGATCATTCCTTATCTGGACTGGATGAAAAAACTCACTCAGAATTATCAGTGGATCGATGCGCCTGAAGATTTAGTTGAAGAAATGCCGAAAATACTGGTTAAGTTAAGTGGCGCTTTAGTGGATACTCCTTTAGAAGTGAATTATGACTTTGAGAAGAAAAAAAGTCTCTTAGATGATATTAACCTCATTTACGTTGCATTTACAAGGGCAAGAGAACGATTATATGTGTTTACCAGTGATAATAATCGATCGGATAGTATTTCCCAGGAAGTTTTATTAGCGATTAAGGGAATGGATGGGATGGAGGAATCAACCCTTCTTGAAAGGGGAAAGCGAAGTAAGGTTGAAAAAGGAATAGAAGAAGTGCAAAGTGAATATTTCGAAATGCAAGAGGTGGAGGGAAGTTCGAGAAATGAAAATTTAAAGATCGCATATGAATTTAAAAAATATCGATCTGAAAAGAATAAAGATGCCCTGGATTATGGAATGGCCATTCATCAGTTGTTTTCTAAAATAAATAATAGAGAAGATCTAAATGAAGCGCTGAATGAATCATTGACAGAAGGAATTATCAGTCATTCCGAAATGGAGATCCTAACCGATAAGATCAATCGAATTATTGATCTTGATCCGGTTTCTTCGTGGTTTTCAGAAGAGGGTGAAAAATTTTTAGAACGAGAATTGGTCGATGCTGAAGGAAATCTTTTGCGGCCTGATCGTATTGTGATCATCGATGACAAAGTAAGCGTGATAGATTACAAAACGGGACAGATGAACGAAAAGAAATTGGCTAAATACAGAACTCAGGTAAATCAATATTCAGAGGCCTTCCGATCGATGAATTATAGGGATGTAAAAGGCTATATTATTGCCATTGATGAAGAAAGAGTATTGGTGCTTTAGTTAGCTGTTTTTTTTCTCATCATCATTTCTCCGTTCCCTTCCCGGACTATGTCCCATTCCAAATAATTTATTGTGTTTGCTAAAAACAATGTTCGATTCCGGATTGATTCGCTCACCAATCGGTTCGATCAGTTCACGACCTTCTGCACTTGGGTTTTTTATTGCGGAGGAGATTGGGTAAGCATTCATTTCATCAGAAGGATAGGGTTGTAGTAAGCGGGTGATATCCGTTAGAGGAGCTTGTTCATTTAGCCAGGTATTTTCATGTTTTTTGTGCAATATCACCGGACTTCGATGGTGAGGTATTTTTTGTAGTAAGGAATTTGAAACGGTAGTGATAATAGCATAAGTGAGGATGATCTCTCCTGAAGAGGGATCGATCCAATCGTCATAGATTCCTGCAAAAGCAAAAGGACGTTCATGATTTTTTAAATAAACAAGGTAGGGTTTGTTTAATTTATCGATCGTACTTCCTTCAATAAAGGCATCCGCTACCACGAGGCATCTTTTATGGCGTATTGAATTTCGAAATGAGGGTTTATTTATTATGCCTTTTCCACCTGTGTATTCGGGGTCATTTTCTTTATTCGAATCTCCTTCGGCACGCGCATTGAATAAATACATTCTTTTTGTAGACCATGATGGACTGAAACCAAATTGACCTAAAGAAATTGAATGTTTGTCCCTATCGAGTATAATTGGAGCAGTTTTACCCGGAGAAACATTAAATTGTGGCAATAGATCGAGTTGATCTCCACTAACATTAAATCGCTTTTCAATGGTTTCAACTGTAGAAACTTGGACATATCTTCCGCACATGTTTTTTCTTTCTATAAAAATCAATGAAATTTAGCATAAAAATAAATGATGATGCAAAAAGAAGAAGAAATCCTTTGGAGCGCGATCCATTTTAATGATCTATCGCTTGATCAGTTGTATGATCTGTACGCACTTCGAACGGAAGTATTTGTGGTAGAACAAGATTGCCCCTACCAGGAAGTAGATCAAAAAGACAGGTCAGCAATTCATCTTCTTGGATATTCGAAGGAGGGAGAATTAGCGCTTGTTGCGCGGGTTTTACCTCCCGGAATAAGTTATAAAGAATTGTCTTTCGGAAGGGTAGCGGTTAAAATGACATATCGATCAAAGGGTTATGGTCATCAACTTAACAAAAAACTTATAGAATATATTACATCTCGTTTTCCGGGAAATGCAATTCGTATTTCCGCTCAAAGTCATTTAAAGGGTTTTTATGAAAGCAGTGGTTTTAAAAAAGTATCGGAGGAATATGATGAGGATGGGATTCCTCATATCGAGATGTTAAGATTAGCGGATTAAAGTGATCGTACCGTTATAATGATGAGGTAGTTTTGTTAGATCAGTTAGTTTTACGAGATAAGTGAAAACTCCTTCCTGAGTATTATTTCCATCCCAGCCAACAAAAGGGTTGTAACTTTGAAATATTAATTGACCCCAGCGATCATATATTTGAAGGGAATATTCCAGCACTCCGGTGAATTCAGGTATGAGAATGTCATTATAACCATCGCCATTCGGAGTAAAGGAGTTAGGCATAAAAAACAGGAATCCATTTACTTTAACTCCACCTGTAATCTGACTAAAACAACCATATTCATTAAATACAGTTTGTGTTATTTCAAATAATCCGGCATTATCAAAGACATAGGAGAAATTTGTCTGATTTATGGTGTCGCCATTACTAATATCATAATAGACAGAAATCGCGTTTTGCGAATAATCCGAAATATAGACTTGAGGATCCAGTATGTCTACAATATTTGGTTCCACTGTGAAATTTGCCTGCGGCAAAGGAAAAACATGAATAGGCCATTCTAAAGTATAAGAGTTTTCATCAATACACCCACTGCTTGTAGAAACGGTTAAAGAAGGATAAAAGGATCCAGAAAAATAATAGTCTGTCGAAGGGCTTTCATCGATAGAAAAAGAGCCATTATCAAAATTCCATTGATATTGCATGGGGGTCCATGCTTCTGAGATATTTATAAATTGAACATTTAACGGTTTGCATCCGGTGGAATCTAAGACAATGAATTTGGCCAGTGGATTTGGATGAATTTCAACGTTTTGGGTATAATTTTTTTCGCAGCCATTTTCAAAAATACTTAAGGTTACGGGATATATTCCGGGTTCTGAATAAGTGATGTCTGAAGTTAGAATATCATTAGAAAAGATCTGACTGGCATTTGCCCCAAAGTTCCATTCAATAAGTGCATCATCCTGATAAGTTCCTTCGGCTAGTAGATTAATTTCATGACCATCAAAACAATATACATCTTGAGGAACTTCAAAATAAGGCATCATATAAGGAAAAACCTCAAAAAATTGAATGCTGGTGTCAGGACAAGCGAGGTCATTATAGGCGATCAGTGTAGCAGGATAAACCCCTTCATTATTAAATGTTACAGTAGGAGAAATAGCGGTAGAATAAAATTGATCTCCTGGATCACCAATGATCCATTGAAAGGATTGTGCATTCGTACTGGCATTTTCGAAAGTGATCTCTAGGCCATCACAAAATTCACTTTGAGGAACAATTTCTGAATTTACATTTTCCGGAATATCGACCTGACCAACGAAATTGCTTAAACATCCACTGGCCTGTACTGTAAGATAAACATTATAAGATCCGGGTCCGGGAAAGGTGATCTCTCCGGGGTTTTCAAGTGTACTTGTTTGAGAATTCCCAAAATTCCATTGAAAAGTAGCAGGGCCGGTATAATCTCCTTGAGCTAAAAAAGAAAAAGTAGTGAAGGTGTCACAGCTGATCGTTGGGTTTTCAAAAAAAGCACTTATAGGATTTTCAACTACATAGGTTTGATAGGAAGTATCAGCACAATCTCCACCGGGCTCTGCAATAAGAGTAACGGTATATGCACCGGGATTAGGGAAAATAAACGTTGGTTCAGTTACATTTGAAGTATCGGATTCAATTCCATCAATACCAAAGTCCCAAAAGAAATTGCTACTGTTTGATGAAGTGTTTTCAAAAAGGATCTCGAGTCCTGAGCAAAGGTCATCCGCTTGTTGCTCTGCAAATACGGATTCGATAACAGAAGGACAATTATAAATATTGATCTGATAATCCCTGTAGACCTCTGATAGGAGAACACCGTCTCTATATTCCTTAACACAAATTGCAACAGCAAAAATCCCAATTTCATTCGGCATTCCGGTTAAAAATCCTGTCTGACTATCCAGTATTAATCCATTTACTGTGCTAAAAGGATCGCTTGCATTATATCCGGAAGCCCAGGAGATATTGAAAAACGGGGGAGAGTCAGGAGGTGAAGGTTGTGGTATATCTACAGAAGCTCCCCAAAAAGGAGTGCATAAACTATAAACCAAAGAATCACCATCAGCATCACTTGCAGAAAAATCCAATTCAAAATCGTAATTATTACATAAAAAAGAAGGAGGAAGAACATCAAAGATTGGAGAGTTGTTACAAGTAGAATCAATAGGTTCAGGAATATAAGCATGTAAAGTCATACCTGTTGTACCTGCATTATTGATATTACTTATACTCCAGTTTCTACAACAGCGCTGATAAACAACATCATAACCCCCATTTTCAAAACTTAGATCAACCGAACTTTCGTAAACAGCCTTGCGAACACAGGCTGAAATGGGAATGGTAACGCAGGGATTATTTAATTCAGTGTCGATTAATGTAAATCCACCCGGATAATCAATGAGTAGAGTTTCATATAGATCATTGCCTTCGAAAATACCGATAGAAGCCAGGTCATCAAAAAAAGTATTATTTACATTTGCAGGGCCACAATCGTTGTAAACAGTGAGTGTGATGGTATAAGTATAAGTATCATCATTTGCATTATAACCTTCACATTGATAGGTGATCTCTCCGCCAACAATGTGTGTTGCATATCCAAAAATTGGAAAAACAGCAAGAATAATCAACAATAAGATGGTCCTTGTCATAAAAAGTTGTTCGGCAGTCAGTTACTAAAGATACAATTTTGTTTAAAATACATGGTTCGAAAAAAAATTTAAATATTTTCTGGCTTTTCCCTCTCAATATTATCGTTGATATTTAGATAACAAAAGGTCGTTTTTTGTAATTAAAGGTAGAAGAACAAAACAAAGTGTATTACGTATATAAATAGCAGAAAATCAATTATATATGAGAAATTTTTTTTCTCGAATTATTTTCTAAATTTGTTTAGACCATGAAAACTCAATCTAAGCTATTTGATACGTGTAATGATCATTACACTAAGACTTTTGAGGAGATTCAGATCAATAAAAGAGTACTTATATCTTTTTTTGGTCATTTTTCTCAATCTCGGGTAAATCAATTGCTTGAGAAGATGGAAGCTGATCTTGCCTTATTAAATGAATCAAAAAGAACGGCAAAGCGGGTATTCAGTATTACGGTTGAGGGATTACAAAACATTAAGCTTCATGGTCATAAAACACTCGACGGTCATCTCTTAGGTGTTTTTATGTTATCCTATAATAAGAAGGAATATGATATGCGATTCGGTAATTTAATTAATGAATCGGGTAAAGAATTTATCGACTCAGAGATCAGGAAGATCAATTTATTAAGTTCCGAAGAATTAAGAGAATATCATAAAGAAGTATTATTTAATGGGAATATCTCCAGCAAAGGAGGTGCAGGGTTAGGACTTATAATTACTGCCATGAAATCGAGTGAAAAGATGCTGCCTGAATTTATTAAACTATCAGAAGATCTTTATTTCTATAATCTACATGTAAATGTTGAATGTGGATTGTAAATGGAAGCATTAGGAAAAATCTAAAATTTTAAAAAAAAAGAATATAAAAAAAGGCTGCCATTTGGCAGCCTTTCTCATTTTAATTAAAATCAATTATTGAACAATGATACGTTTTTGAATTGAAGCATTTTCATCTTCAACTTTCAACATATATACACCGCGAGCATAATTACTCATATCAATTTCTGATCGGTATTCAGAAACATTATCGTTTATCGTATTTTGATAGATATATTGACCTTGCATATTAAGAATGGAGATAGAAGTCCCTTTCTTAATTTCAGCATTGATCTCGATCGTTAGCTTGTCTAAAACAGGATTTGGATAGATATTTATATTTCTTCCAAAAGCCAGTTCACCAATACTAAGGGTTATGAAATAATTTGGTCCGCTTAAAGTATTACAATCATCAATACAATAGATGCTATACTCATATTCAGTATTTATTTCTAATCCATCAATAATGATTGGAAGATCAGCCGTATTACCAAAATAAGAACCGGTATCGCCTGTAAGAACATTCGTATAAACTAACCAGAAATCCGTATCTGTTCCTGAAGTCGTAAAATACTCCCAATCGATTGTTATATCAGTACTTGAAACAAAATCAATTAGGTTTATAATAGCGGCTTCTTCATATTCAACCGAAATTGGGAAGTTAGCTCCATTTCCAAATGAACTGTATGGATCAACCTGGATATAATAAGTGACACCACCTTCTAAACACACTGAGACAGTAGATGCAAAAGTAGCAGCAGAACAACCACCGATCTGATCATCATTTGCAGCAACAAGAACTAAACTTGAAAGATCATTACAGTCTCCGGTATATACTGCTAATTGGGTATCATAACTACCGGTAAAACAAGTAGAAATAACACTCATTCCATTCATCTCAGGAGTGAAGGAATACCAAGTAGAATTAGAAATATTACTGTTACACCAACCCATTTGTGCTGGATCCTGACAACCTGTGGCAGGTGGTACAGGCTCTCCCGCTTGTACTGAAGCGTATAGATTTGTTGTTTGTAGTATTTCACCTGCAACAAGTTCAATGGCATTACAGATATCATCGTTTGCCGGAGGCGGAAGTAAATTTGTTGTCCATGTAGTACAGATAGTATCCGTATTAGACGTTTCAGCTTCACAGTATTCGAAAATACACACATCATAAGTTGTGGCTGCAGTTAAACCGGTAAGAAGTACAGGTAAATCTGTATTAACACCTGAAACTGTTGTTCCGTCTACCCAATCAAATCCGGCTTCACCATAAACCAGTGTATAACTTGCACCGGGGATATATGAGCTCCATGAAATATTTGATGTTACATCGGTTGTACTTACAGCTAATCCACTTGGATCTCCACAAGGGTCACATTCATATGAAATTTCGTAATTACCGGTATAAAAAGCACTCCAACCGGCAACGGCAACATAATAAGTAACACCTTCTTCAGCAAGGAATTCGACGATGGATGGTCCCCAGGTCGTTCCACTTGTACAACCGCCATTGTTTCCATCAGCGCCTACATAGCAAGTTAATTCATCACAAGTTCCGGTAAAAACAAATAGTTCAGTATCAAAATCAGACCCACAAGTAGTAACTGTTGCTAATTGACCATTCCCTACGATCTCATACCAAACGGCATTTGAGTTCAGCGTCATAAATCCGCATAATGAACCGGCAGGATTACCTATTTGTGTAGCATAAACTGTTGAACCTGAATCGGTATCTCCACAGTTTAATAAAATGGCGTCACTGCATAGATCATTTGCCGGTGGAGGTAATAGGTTAGTGGTGAATGTGGTGAATAATTCATTGGTAATATCTACCGCCGAACATTCTTCATGTACATAAACATCATACGAAGTTCCAGCTGTTAAACCGGTAATATCGTCCGCAGGTCCATCTGTACCGACAACTCCACTAATAATTGTTCCTGTTCCCGGAGTAAATCCAACGGGACCATATTCTATAAAATAATCTGCACCGTCGTTACTGGTAGTCCAGTTAACATTTGCAGAAACATCGGTTACTGAAACAGTTAAACCACTGATCAAAGGACAAGTGATACAATTGTATTCCAGATTATAAATACCCGTATTAGAAGAGAATCCTGAAACGATAACATAATATGTTACCCCGACTTCAGTACTCGCATATAAATAAGAGTTCAATCCATTGGTAGGACAATTTGCAAAGTTGTCGTCATTTCCTCCAACGCAAACAAGGTCGGTACAAGTTCCTGAAAACAAATGAATTTTAGTGTCATAATCTGACCCACATAAGTTAAGGGTGATATCGTCGCCTGTTCCAATAAAAGTATACCATACAGAAGCGGCTGTTAAGCCTGTTCCACAAAAGGCTGTTGGGTTTCCGGTAATAGTTGCGGCAGCAGTATTTCCTGTTACAACATCTCCACATTCAATACTTATGGCATCAGCACATAGATCATTTGCCGGTGGTGGTCCTGAAAATTCAAAAGGACCGGCAGGTAAACTTATACTTCCAAAATCACATAAATCGGTAATATAAAATTCATAGTTGTTCTCTGAAGTTAAACCCTCAATTGTGAAAGGAGGTCCATCCACACCATAATCTCCGTCTACAACAGTACCTGTACCTTGTTCAAAACCAGCGATACCCCATTCAAGTTGAAAACCGGCAGCTCCACTATTAGAAGTCCAATTTAATTCTGCACTTCCATCCGAATTTGAAACGGCACTTAATGCTGAAGGAGTTGGGCAAGTAACAAGATTGATCGATAAATCGAAAGTAAGACAAGGATTCCACGAATAGGTAGAGATCATTATATAGTATATTTCACCTGATAAAACATCAATTCCATCTAAAAGCACACTCGTTTCTCCAAAATTACTTTGAATACTTGCAATACAAGAGGCATCTACATCATCAGGACATCCATCTAAAACAGATATAAAAGCATAATTACCACTTAAGTTTTCAAGTGAAATTGCTAGTACTTCATCATCCGTTTCGGGTGAATAAGCAAAAAGAATTTCCTCGTTGGTAGTTGTAAAAGGGAAGCAATTAGAAATACCAATATTATTTCCATAACCACAAATTGTAGCTTCCGGGGATACATAAGGTAAATTATTATTTAAAATGATCGGATCAGCACAATTCGTACCGGGTCCATCAACAAGCGTATTGAAAGTAAAAGGACCTGTATTATCAGAAAAACCTAAACCATCTCCTTCACAATCCATGAATAAATAAATATCATAAAAAGTCAGTGGATCTAATCCGGTTATAGTATATGGTGAAGTTACTGCAGCGGTAGTGTCTCCACCTGTGCCGAGAATAAAATCTTCTGCTCCATAAATAATATATACGTCACCAAATCCCTGATTAAATGAAATAGTAATGCCATTTGTAGCAGGATCTGAGAATGCAGTAAATACAGGAACCGGACATCCAATCGTAGTAGTGAAAGATACTGGTCCTGACCAGCCACTTATTCCATCTACTCCACAATCATCCTGAACATAAAATTCGTAGCTAGTTTCAGGATCCAGTCCGCTAATATCATATGGAGAAGTAGCAGAAGTGATAAGAGTTCCTCCTGTACCGACGATATCATTAATATCGAAACCGGTCGGACCATAAGCAAGGTTAGAATTTCCTGAACCTGAATTCCATGTTACCTGAGTGCTAATAGCACCAAGTTGTGAAACGGCTAGTTGTTGAGGTTCTAAACAGTCGACAGAGCTGACAACAACGTTATCAATTGCCCACCAC
>Ga0316188_10000119_pt1 | contig 26388 bp, 24 predicted proteins | sample Phiworburrow1_MG_FD_204933 | JGI IMG/M metagenome (GOLD analysis project Ga0316188, IMG submission 204933) | Coastal sediment microbial communities from Maine, United States - Phippsburg worm burrow 1 | ecosystem: Environmental > Aquatic > Marine > Coastal > Sediment | place: USA: Maine... | reverse complement strand
GGGTCGGGTAGATGTTGGCAAGGAGATTGAACAACTGCCGGGCCCCGGCAAGCTTGTATTTCAGGAAATAGGAGAGGCCCGGTCCCACGTGGCATTCCACGCATTCGACGTTGGCGTGGGGCGACGATTGGTGCGTCACGTATTCCGGGGTCATGGTGTGGCAGAGCGCCCCGCAGAATGTCACCGACTCCGTGTAGTGGTAACCGGAAAAGGATGCGAACACGGCGACATTCAGGGCCACGACTCCCCCGATGCACCAAAGATAGAATTTGCGCCGATCGGCCGGCTCATTCAGGTTGAGGCGTTGTTGCGGGGGAACACCGACCGCCCTACGGCGCCGCTCCCGCCAGGCCCCGAAGAGGGTGAGCACACCACCCATGAGGACCATGCCGAAGAACAGAAGCAGAAGCAGACCGACATAGGAGCTGTGCTCACCTTGCATCCAGTCGATGGCGGCGGTGAAGAGGATGAGCACCAGCCCCACGCCCGCCAGGTACAACCCGACATAACTGGTGCTGTTACGGAAAAGAGACCAGACCCGACCCTGCCGTTGAGATCCTTCCACCAAGACCCTCTCCTCTCCGCCAACCATACCTCTACCTGTCTACATAAAACAGCAGTGGCTGATTAATATTTATGAAAGTATGTCAATTATAAAAGAATTACCCAGAATGACTATTTGCAAGTTCAAATTATCAGAGTGCCCTTCGGCAAGCAAATATAAAAAGCATGAGATCCGGGAGTTACTCTAACATCCTGGCACGCTTAACGATGCTTTGAATCATATCTTTGAAGATAAAGGAATGAAAGGGGAGCATCGAATACCAATAGAGCCTGCCTAATATACCATCAGGCAGGTGATACGCCGACTGGGTCAGTGTCCTGCCATCGATCCTGAACTCTAGCCAGGCTTTACCGAAGACCGTCATCTGGGCTTCAAGCAGAAGTCTCTTGTCCTCGACCAGATCCACCACCCGCCAGACATCCAGCATTTCACCTATGCGGAGGTCGGTCTCTGTTCTTCGCCCTACCGACGTGCCAAATCCTCCCATAAGCTTGTCCATCAACCCCCTGATCTGCCAAAGGAGATCGAAGGTGAACCAACCCCGCGTTCCCCCGACGGATTTCACCGCGCGAAATATTCTGCTGGGTGGCAGGTCACCAAAATCAGTGACCTTGACATCTCGAAAAACCGCACTGGCAACTTCTTCTTCACTGAAAGTATAAGAAAGCTCCGCCAGACTGTCCGTCCATCTGTTGAAGACCTGATCATTTTCCACATCCCTGGTCGCCTCCGCAATGACCTGTCGTAAGGATCTAGAAGAGCCTTGCGAGAAGAGAACATCTCGGGATATGCCGATAGTTGCCCTGGACTTCGAATTCGCTGGGCTGAAGGTTTGTATAATTGTGGAGGCGAGTCGGAAGGAAAGAGGGGTGAACATTATTAGAGACAACGATGAAAGATAATCAAGGTTAGCAGGGACGTGAAATAAACGGATCTTCACTCCCATAACTTCGGCGGTTACTTTCAAAATATCCTCTAGGCTCACCTCCTCTGAACCCAACTCTATCACAGCGTTGTCTGCGACAGAGTAACTACCGGCACGCGCCAGAGACTCTACTGCGTCGGCGATACTGATCGGAAAAGTCCTCGTCGTCATCCATGTGGTCACCGGGATCACGGGTGCTTTCATAACCAGGCTTCTCAGCGTGTCAAACATGATACTTCCCGACCCGAGGACAATGCCAGCCCTCAGCCAGACGGTTTGTATATGTTCCGGGAGGGCACTCAAGATGTCCCCGGTTTTGGCCATACTCCGCACTAGAGGATTGGACGAATCATAGCTGTCGTGAGCTCCAAAATACACTATCCTTTTGACACCATTGTAGATACATGCATCCCGGAAACTTTCTGCAAAGGCCATGCTCAGCTCTTCAAACTCCTTATCCATCCCTAGGAAGCGGATTGGGTAGTAGACCAAGTCCATGCTTTCAGTGGCCTGCACAAGATCCCGTTTGTCAAAGAGATCGCCCTCAATTATCTCCACCTTCTGCTGAATATTTTCAGGCAGCCTACGGGCGTCACGGACCAGTACCCTTACCCGAACCGTTTCTTCATCTGCAAGACGCATAACGAGTCTCTGGCCTATGTACCCGATTGCCCCGCAAACGAGGATTTTTTGGATCGGACCTTCGATTTTATCGCTATCCATAAAATTTCACTGACCCATTCAACGCTTTGCAGAAATCTGTAGCAATTGTTGTCCGATAGGTGATCTTAACAAAAACTGGAGCAGTTAGTGACCTATCAAGAAGCATTTCTCAACCACCCTGAAATGTAAGGAAGCCATCGCCCTCGGCCTGAAGATCGCGGGCTTTCGTGTCTGATAGTTACTCAAAGAAACTCTCTCGAATCTCGGTGATGTATTTCAGCGAGGAAAGCCCACGCAAGACGTCGCGCCAGCGAAGTTGGTGTGTTTCCCCGACGCACAAGGTCTGATTTGTTGAACAACCGATGCGACCAGGTGATGCAAGATGGATTTGGAGACTGGGGTCAATCTGCCGTACGTCCTGATACACCTGCTCGTTCGCGGGCACACAAAACTCATACGACACCGCCACCAAACCGTTCGGGGAACCTCGCAATCCATCAGGACGAATGCTATCGAGCCGGAATTTTATCTTTGCTGCCTCTGGCCATTGGGCGCCACCTGGCTCAGCCGAAGCAAGACATCCTGACACAGAGGCAGCAATGAGGATTACCATCATGATTCTCAAGAATGAGGTGCTCATGCTCATAGAATGTGACCTGACATACCCAAACAAAGCCGGCTGGGTCTTCAAATATGAAGAAATCTTTACGCGAACGGCCCCCGCATCATTCAGTCCGTTTGAGCATTTTGTTAGGGGGCTACAAACAACCTTCAACGTACTCTACCGAAGGCTCTATTCCTCCCCTGATAGAAGTAACCTTACCGTCAACCGCTTCCATTACTATCGCGTTCTTTCCGTTCACAGTTTTGGAAACCAGGTAAAAGCCATTGCTGACGTATTTGTGCGGCTTAACTATTATATTAGGATGAGTTTTTTTAATTTGTTCTATAGGGGTACCGACTTTAATACTGAGTGTATTTTCAACATCTGCTTTTACTTCCGCGCGGGTGACAACACCTGCCTCTATCATAAACTCGACTCCCGGATATTTGGCGAACTGGACGTAGTAGCAGAAGGGGTCTTCATGCTCACGAGAGGCCTTCACGTTCAGAATACGCTCGACATCGACAAGTTGAGAGCCAAAGACGACAGGGCCATACGCTTCGGCAGAAAGAACTGTTTCTTCGTGACACGCGAGAAGTGAACAGAATAAAGTCAGAGCGAATAAAGAAGCGGCTCTTTTTGACATGTGTGCACCCTCACTCGAGAACATACGGAAAACTTACTATATATTATTCCTGACGATTTGCCGGAGAATTTTTGATTTGTCTTGGGGAATTGTGGTCTTACAGGAGGAGTTTAGGAATATTAAATCTTAATGCCAGCTGCCTGATTGGCAGGAAAGTCCCTACAATAAATTTCTCTCCGTAATCAGTACTTTCAATCTTCTCATCCTTCAGAGTAATAGGCGTTTAATACTTCCCTGGTAATGTTGGAAAGCTTTATCGAGAGGAGACTTTCTCTGCTAAACCAGTATGCATTACAATCCCTCACATGAGACATTTTCGCGCTACGGATCTCTCCAATATAGGCTGAGACTTCAACTTCTCCCCCTCTGACAGGGGAAAGCCCCCTGATGGGCTGTGCGAGTTTCTTGAAAATAGTTGAAACCTGATCATTGATCTCTCGAGCGACAATTTTTTCGAGACATTGCATCTCGTCTTCACCGGGCTCACTCTCAGCGCCTGGCAGTATCCAGTAGTCGCCTTTTTTTGTTAAGAGGATCTTACCTTTTCTCTCGACAATTATATCTACGACCTTTATTGCCATTGATCTGACCCTTTCCCGAAGCTCTTAACACAAAAAGCTCGTCCCGGGGTGCCGGGACGAGCAAAAAGATTCTTTGTGCTTTTCCCTTCGGCAACCCAGCTACCCTCAAGGGGCCTGTGGCTTTGCGTCACCGATTCGCATCGGTTTTGCTATTCTCGGAGATTAAATGTCAGTAGAGCAACAAACAAGCCAACCGATATCGTCGATACTCACCTTTGGTTTCTTTGTTAAATATCAGCTATTTAGGCCTGTAATTCTCAAACGTGTAGCTTCCGGAGGGGTCGGTTTATTAACCAGAATGCCAAGGAATTTACGTGATTTGACCGATCAGTGCACATCGAGCAAGGCCGCCGAGCGTGCAAATGCAATTTTTCAAGCGAGATTCCCACGGCCCATGCTTCTCTGCAGATTTTTTTGCCGATCAGAATATCGATGCCAGCCGCATGTAGGCTTTTTGCAGGCGGCTCGCCTCTGACAGCAACATCCCTTTCAGGAGCTTGGTGGCGATCGGGGGATAATCTTCAAGTAACCGGTTAAAGTTATCGTGAGCAAGCAGGATCAAACCGGAATCTTCCATGGCCGTGGCGGTCGTGTAGCGCGGCGCCGTGTCGACCGCGCAGCTGGAGCCGATAACAGAGCCGCGACTGAACACTCCGACGACGACCTGCTTGCCGGGAAACTCGGTGTCAACCTTGATCTGGACCCGTCCGGAGATGATGAAGGCAATATAGTCACAGGAATCGCCGGCATTCCAGAGATTCGTCCTGGCCGTGACGGTGCGACAGTTGAAGAAGGCGCTCACATCACCGAGGTCGCCCTCGGACAGAAAGCTGAAGAAGCCGAGCTCGCGCTTCATCTGCTTACAAAGGCGTGATGAACACTCCTCACCAAGGCAGACGCTTTCAAAAGGTTCCAGGGCTGTCATGTTTTTTCCCCGGCCCCCACGGGCTGCTCATGCAGTTCGGCGATTTTCTTTCTCATGCGGTCAAAGAGCCCCGCATAGCCCTCTTTGCGCACTATTTCACCATAACTGCTCCGATAATTCTTGATCAGGCTGATATCTTCGACCACCACATCATAGACAAACCAGTCATCGCCTTTTTTGACCATACTGTAATCAATCGGGATATCCGTATTGTGGCTGTGGACAACAGTGGCGACGACCGCGCGGGTGTCATCGATCTTTTCTGAGTTAAAATCGACCGATTCGTCTGTGTAAGCTTCAATCTTGCCAATGTAGCTTGCCTCAAGAAGTTCGGAATACAATCGGACGAATTCGTTCTGCTCCTGTTCCGTGGCCTTTTTCCAGTGTTGCCCGAGGGTGCGCTGGGACATGATGACGAAATCGAAACGCGACCTGATCAGCTCACCCAGGACCTTGCGCCGAGCCTCGCCCTGCAGCTCGCCTTGACGCAACACCTCGATCACCTGATTCACAGCAACCTTGACCTGCTCCAGCGGTGATGTGGCACAAATAGCTTGGGGCACCCCGAAAACCAGGCAGCCGAAGATTATCAGCAATACTTTTTTCAACCATATAGTCATTGTTCAGACCTCGACAGTTCCCGGTAGCAATCATTATTTTTCAACTTTTGCCGCCCGGTTCTGCATGAATGCGTTACGAACAAAGAGATACGGGTCGAGCTCATCCCTCTTGATCGATTCATAGGTGTCCTTGTCGAGAGAAAGCTCATTCACCGTATCGTACGTCTCCAAAGCAACGGCCTCAAGTGGCTTAATTTCCTGATGAAAAGGTGTGGTTACCGGGTGAGTCAGCGCATCAGCAACCAGGCCGACGGCATCCCTGGCATTTGACGGCCCGAGCACCGGCAGGACCAGGTAAAACCCGGGAGACGTCCCGTAGCGCCCCAGCGTTTGCCCAAAATCCTCGGCATCCGGCTTGACCATGTCATCCGGGGTCAGGTCAAACAGACCCACGATACCGAACGTGGTATTGAGCATGAACAACGCCAGCTCGCTGGCAGCGTCGTGGCCTTTACCCTGCAGCAGGCAGTTCAGGAACCTGACCGGCGTCGCGAGGTTACGAAAGAAGTTGTCGACGGATTCGCGGACCGGCTCCGGCGCCACGTAACGATAGCCCTTCGCAACCGGCTTAAACAGGTAGAAATAGAGCTTGTCGTTAAACGAGAACATGCCGCGGTTGAACGGCTCCAGCGGGTCCCAGACTTCCAGTTCATGGTCATCCTCGTCCAACTCCGTCCAATCGATCTCGGTCTGGTCTGTGGCTGAAGCCACAGCGGCGTCATCTTCCACCTGGCCGGCCCAGGGACTTTTCACCCCGACAGCAAGGAAGACAACCAGAAGCAGAATGATTCGACTTATAACCGGCATGCGGAGATCCTTATTGATTACGTTTCGCAAGAAACGGCTTTAATCTTTTTCAAAGATGTACTTGCTCACAAGTTCTTCGAGGTTTATCGCCGACTCGGTCTCGTAAATGCGGCCGCCATCACCGAGCAGTTCGTCAGAACCTCCGGGCGAGATATCGATGTAACGGTCACCGATAATCCCGGCGGTACGGACTGATGCGATGCTGTCATCCTGCAGGATGACACCCTGGTTTATCGACATGACGACTTTCGCCTCGTAGTCCTCAGGGTCGAAAGTGATATCAGTCACCTTACCCACCTGGACACCGGCGATCTCGACAATCGCACCGTCTTTCAGACCGGAGACCGAGCCAAACTTTGCCGTGACAGAGTAGGTCTTCGGGCCAAACACATCAATGTCCCCCAATTGTATCGATAACCATGCGAAACAGAGAAAACCGGCGATCATGAAGAGACCGACCATCATTTCAACATTAAACCTGCGCATAAAAGTTGCTCTCCTCTCTGTCGCTTGAATAGAGATGTCCCATGGTTTCTTCGACAAAGGCCCTGATCGTCGGCTGCTCGGACAACTGGAAGTCCTCGGGGGACATACACCCCTGAATCCGACCTTCTGCGAGTAATGCTACCTCGTCAGCCAGCTTGAAAATTTTCGGCACATCGTGACTGACGATCACTGCCGTATAGCCGAGCTGCTGCTGGGTACGGTAAAACAGTCGGTAGAGCTCATTGCTCTTGTGAGCGTCCAGACCGGTGGTCGGTTCATCGAAAAAAACGATTTTCGGCTGCAGCATCAGGGCCCTGGCCAGGCCAACACGTTTACGCATGCCGCCGCTCAGTTGTGCGGGGTATTTGTCGATCGCTTCCTGCAGACCCATCAGGCCGAGCTTCGCCATGACACCCTCGCGCACCTCGTCTTCACTCCTCCGGGTCCTTTCACGCAAAGGCAGGGCGACATTGTCGTAGACGTTCAGCGAATCAAAGAGCGCGGCATTCTGGAACAGGACGCCGAAGTTCTGGCGAACCTCATCCTTCTCTTTGCGATTCAGACGGTTAATGTTTCGACCAAAAACTTTGACTGAGCCCCGGTCCGGCCTGACCAGGCCAAGCATGTGCTTGATGATAACGCTCTTGCCCTGCCCGCTCGCGCCAACAATCACCAGGGTTCGGCCTTCGCGGACCTGCAGATTAACTCCACGTAGCACCGACTGGCTGCCGAAGGACTTCTCGACACCAGAGAGCTCGATGACTACGGGGGAACTATGATCGTCCTGATTACTCATCATTAAAGTTCTGTCCGCATTGCCATCGTCACAATAGCAATGCACTGATCAGGTAATCCCATACCAGCACGCTGACTGAGGAGAGCACCACGGCATCGGTTGTCGTCCGACTGACCCCTTCCGCGCCGAAGCCTCCCGATCGTTCCATGTGCAGGTAAAATCCCTTGCAGGCGGCAATCCAGACCATCAGCAAACCGAACACCAGCGACTTGACCAGGCCCATCTCAACGTCGGCCCAAACCACGCTGGAGTACATCCCCTGGAAATATGCGCCGGGGTTGATGCCGAACAGGCCAGTCCCGACCAGGTAGCCACCCAGAATACCGATCACGTCGAAGATCGCCGTCAGCAGCGGCATGGCGATAATCCCGGCAAGTAACTTTGGTGCGATCAGGTAGCGGAACGGGTCAACCGCCATACACTCGAGGGCATCAATCTGCTCGGAGTTGCGCATAATGCCCACCTCGGCGCAGATCGCCGAACCGGCCCGGCCGATGACCATGAGTGCGGTCAGGACCGGCCCGAGTTCGCGGATCAGGCTCAGGGCGACCGCCGAGCCGAGGAAGCCCTCGGAACCGAATTTACGCAGTGTATAGTAGCCCTGCAGGCCGAGGACCATGCCGGTGAAGAGGCCGGTGAAGAGAATCACGAATGCCGAGCGGGCGCCGATAAAATGCACCTGGCGAACCACCGGGTTCACCTTGAACGGCATCTGGAACATACTCGTCAAGGCGCGCATCAGGAACAGCCCCATGCGACCGGAGGTCTCGAGAAACCCGAGTGTTCCCGAACCAATTTTTTCCATCAACAGATACATAAATTAGTTTCTCTGGCTTGAAAAAGCCTCGGCAATTGAGTGTCTCACGTAAATATCATAACACAGCCAAGACTTTTTACATCATGGCTATCGAAAGCCAAAGAGATCATTGATTACAGGCAGATGAGAGGTTCCTTAGAGTTCGGTCGCATGACTCATTAGCAATCGCTTTGGCGACGAAACAGAAGCAGAAAAGTCTGCGCGACATCTTGATTGATGCCAGTCGGCCCCAGGAGCTGAAAATAAGGCCGACTCATTTTGAGTCAGCCTCAGATTGCTGACTGTCCTGTCCTGCACTTCTTCTAGAAGTACGGGCCGATTCAGTTATGGCAGGTCGGATCGTACATCATTGCCAGCCGTCCACGGCTGGCCAGGCAATTCGCGCAGACCTTGCCATCGTCACCGTAGCGTTCCCTGGCGAGGATCATGCCGGCCTCGATCTCCGTACCGCCCGGCAGATTGTCGGGGTCGAATTCTGCTCCACAGTGCCTGCAGGAAATCATCGGGAGCCTTCCAGGTGACTGCGCACCAGCGAAGCGAGGGCCTGCAGAAAATCCGCGTTGTCGTTCAGCGACGGTGTGCGTTCAAATCGCGGCAGGCCAATCGCTTCGGCATGCATGCGGAATTCGAAGTCGATCTCCTGCAGGGTTTCGATATGGTCCGAAACGAACGAGATCGGCACAATCAATGCGCCCGGGGCCTTCTCTGCGCCGAGCTGGTCGAGCACCGCCAGGGTGTCCGGTTCCATCCACTGCACCGGACCGGTCCGGCTCTGGAAGCCGAGCTTCCAGGGGCGTTGCTCGAAGCGGTCCATGACGCCCCGCACCGTGCAGAGGACATGGTCGAGATAGGGATCACCTTCGTCGATGAATTTCTGTGGCAGGGCGTGGGCCGAAAAGAGAATCGGAATTTCGTCGCGGACCAGTTCGTGAAACTTTTCCAGCCCCTCACGGATCCGGTTGGCAAGAGCATCGAGATAATCCGGCCAGTCATACCATTCGCGGATGACCGTGTATTTCAGCTCCGGGTAGACCCGCGCCGCGGTCGCCTCGAAATCCTTGATACTGCTGCCGGTGGTCGCGTTGGTGTAATGCGGATACATCGAGAGCACCACAGCCTGCTTTATGCCGTCCTGCTTCATCCGACGCAGGCACTCTTCGGCGCGGGGTTTCCAGTAACGCATTGCCACGTATGGTCTGACCTGCTCGCCAAGTTCCCGCGCAGCGCCCTGCGCCTGTTTCTCCGTCCACTCCAGAAGCGGCGAGCGGCCACCGATCATGGCATAGTTAACCCTGACCTTCGGAGCCCTGATCCGGCTGATCAGCCAGGCGAACGGCTTCTGCAGTAGAGCTCCGGCCGGCAGCTGGATCAGCTCCCGGTCGGAGAACAGGTTATAGAGAAACGGGCGAACCGCTCTTAATGAGTCGGGTCCGCCCATGTTGAGCAGAACCAAGCCCAGCGGTTTCTCCAGGGAAACCGCTGACTGGGGGCTGGGGACTGGGGGCTGGTTATTCGCGCCTCGCACTTCGCGCCTCGTTATTTACCGCTGTGTTTGTGCACGCATTCGACCATGAACCTGGCGTGCTCGGGGTCAACCGTCGGCAGGATACCATGGCCGAGATTGAAAATATGACCAGGTCGCCCGGCGTTCTCGTCGAGGATGCGTTTGACCTCGCGCTCGATGTGCTCTTTCGGCGCATAGAGGACGGTCGGGTCGAGGTTGCCCTGTACGGCGATATCGGGGCCGATGACATCCCTGGCCTTACCGAGATTGACATGCCAGTCGAGGCCCATGACATCCGACCCGGCCTTGGCAACGGTATCGAGCATGGTGCCGGCACCCTTGACGAAGTGGATGATCGGGACACTGCGGTCAAGACCGTCAATCAGTTTCTTGGTGTAGGGCAGGATGAATTTCTCGTAGTCGAGGGGTGAGACGATGCCGCCCCAGGTGTCGAAGATCTGGATGGTCTGGGCGCCGGCCTTGATCTGCGCGTTCAGGTACTGGCGGTCCATTTCCGTGATCTTATCCATCAACTTGGCAAACAGCTTGGGCGCCCCGTACATCATGCGCTTGATCTGGGCGAAGTCCTTGCTCCCCTTGCCTTCGACCATGTAGCAGGCCAGGGTAAAGGGTGCGCCACCGAAACCGATCAGGGGGACACGGCCTTCGAACTCGCGGCGCAGGATCTTGATCGTCTCGAGGACGTAAGGGACGTCTTCTTCCATCACCGGGATACGCAGGGCATCGATATCGGCCTCGGTACGCACCGGGTTCTCGAACACCGGACCGGGCACGAAGTCAAGCTTCAGTCCCATAGGCTCCACCGGGGTCAGGATATCGGAGAAGAGGATCGCCGCGTCGGCATTCAGGTAGTCGATCGGCTGGATGGTGACTTCGGCAGCCAGCTCCGGAGTTTTACACAACTCGAGGAAGGTCACCTTCTTGCGGACCGCCATGTACTGGGGCAGGTAACGACCTGCCTGGCGCATCAGCCAGACCGGGGTGTAATCGGTTTTTTCACCGCGACAGGCTTTCAGAAACGTATAATCTTGGGACATCAATATTCCTCCTGAAAAATGCAATCAGTAATCAGTGATCAGTGATCGGTATTTATAGTGTACTACTGGTCACAGTTCACTGGTCACCGATCACTGGTTATTAGCTTCCTTCTCCATCCGCTTGCGGGTGCGGTTGGGGATGTAGTTGCAGAACGGCTCTTCTTCCATGTAATCGCCGTAAACCGCATCGGCACGGGCGCGACAACCACCACAGACGTTGATAAACTCGCACTCGCCGCACTTGCCCTTGTACTTCTTGAAGTCACGCAGGTCGTTGAAGGTCTTGCTGTTGAACCAGAGCTCCTTGAACGGGATCTGCTTGACGTTGCCGACCGACGAGTGGAAGTAGGAGCACGGCTTGAGGTTGCCGAAGCAGTCAATCAGGCAGATCGTCTGGGCAGCGATGCAGCCCTTGCCGCCACCGGTGGAGAACGTCAGACTGCGCCGTTTGAAATCGACGCCTTCGGCCTTGGCCATCTGCGGCACGATCCGGTAATAGTGCGGCGCGCAGGTCGGCCGCATCAGGATATCGTCCTCGCCCTTCTCCTGTTCGTAGTGCCAGGAGAGAATTTCCTCGTAATCGTCCGGCGAGATCAGTTCGTTCATGATCTCTTCGCCACGCCCGGTCGGCACGATCATGAACATGTACCAGGCTGTCGAGCCGAGGCTCTTGGCCACCTTGAAGGTCGCGGCAATATCATGCTGATTGCGCTTGGTAAACGACGAGTTGATCAGGAACTTGATGCCGTTGCGTTTGAGCGTCTCGGCGCCGCGCACGACGCCTTCGAAGGCCCCGGGGCAGGCCCGGAAGTTATCATGAGTTTCGGCTGTCGAGCCATCAAGAGAAAGCGATACCATCTTGATGTCGGCTGCCTTCATCTGCTGGCAGACTTCGTCGGTAATCAGGGTCCCGTTGGTTGCGATACACATGCGCAGCCCCTTACTGGTACCGTAGCGGGCGATTTCAAAAATATCCTTGCGCAACAGCGGTTCACCGCCGGACAGGACCATCACCGGGGTACTGACTTCGCAGATGTCGTCTATCAGCTTGAACGCTTCTTCGGTATTGAAATCGCCGACCGCGGCATCCATGTCAGACGAACAGCGGCAGTGTACGCAATTAAGGTTGCAGCGCTGGGTCGACTCCCAGGCAATCCACTTGGGGATGAATTCTTCATTTTTCGCCATCGTGGCAGCTCCTCAAGAAAAGAATGAGGTCCGGGGTTATCCCGAACCACATCGTTTGATACTACAACAGGACGAGTTGAGCTGACAAGGGTTATAGGGATATTTTCATACCCCTGTGCCGTTTGTTATGTGGTGGATTAAACAGGCATAAAAAAGGCAGCCATGCGGCTGCCTTTCAGAATTCATGAATGCTGTGCTTTATCCGCAAGCGGCCTGGGTTGCCTGGTCATGGAAGAACTCGTCGAAAATCCCCTGGACCGTTTCAATGCGCGTAGCCTTCCAGGCATTGCTGCCGCAGAACACCAGCCCGGTTTCCATATCGCCTCTTTGCGCCCGATCAAGGGCATGGACGATGCAGAAGCGTTCCTGCTCCGACTTGTAAGTGCACTTGCGCAGACAACCGGTCGGGCAGGTCGGCGTCATTTCCAGGTCATGTTCGCGTATCGCCGGCACATTGGCCACCAGGGCCCGGCCCGGCAGACCAGCCGGGCTCATCAGCAGCCCGATATCGTCTTTGCTGCAGTTCAGGTATGCCTGTTTGAAGGCGTCGTCGGCATCACACTCTTCGGTACAGACAAAACGGGTTCCCATCTGCACGCCGTCGGCGCCCTGAGCCATGGCGTTTTCGAAATCGGCCCGGTCCCAGATGCCGCCCGCAGCAATAACCGGGACATCAAGTTTCCAGGTCTCGCGAAGATAAGCCTTGACGCCGCGCACCGTCGCGTACTGATCATATTTGCCAACACCGATATTTTCCAGTTTCTCACCAAGATGGCCACCCGCGGTGTCGGGGTCTTCGACCACCACGGCGTCTGGCAGACGACCGTAGCTTTTGTGCCATTTGCGGGTGATCAGTTCGGCGGCCTTGACCGAAGACACGATTGGCACAAGGGCCACGTCCGGCCAGTCAGCGGTCAATTCCGGCAGGTTCATCGGCAGGCCGGCACCACTGACGATCAGCTTGGCGCCTCCTTCACAGGAAGCCTTGACCAGCTCGGCATAATCGGTGACCGCGACCATGCAGTTGGTGCCGATCACGCCATCCGGGGCTATTTCGTAGGCCTTGGCCAATTCATCCTTAAGCGCCAGAGGCTCTGCGGCAAAATAGTTGTCACCCTTGAAACGCGGAGTGTTGATGCCGATCCCCGCTGTGGCCACCAGGCCGATGCCGCCGCAGCGGGCCACATTGCCGGCCAGGCGATACCCCGAAACGCGGACGGCCATGCCGCCCTGGATCAGGGGATAGGGAACTTCATGTTTACCGATGCGCATTGTGACTCCTGCAGCTAGAGGTCTTTGGCAGTTGACCTTAAATATCGAATAATACTAACAGAGGGTTTCCTGTAGATATGTAATACTTCTGTAAAATCTTCCTCAAAGGGCAACAGCGTCCTGCACGTATAATCCAATCTTTCTTGTACGTTACAGACTGAGTATCAAGACTGGTTTCTCCTTGTCGCGTGCTGGCGGTAATGGTAAAAATATCGCTTATGAAGTGGCTGAAGCGCATATTTAACCCGCTCATGGCTTTTATCGGTATCCAGCTGGCGTGGGTCCTGGTGGTCATTGTCTGGCTGAACTGGTTCCTCGGCAGTCATCGCAAGTTGCGGCAACTGGCGGAAAAATACAGCCCTGAGTTGCTGGTAGGCGGCCCGGACTGGCTGATCCTGACCGAAGGTCTGCTGCTGCTGATTTCGATTCTGGTTGGGGTTTACGTTATCTTCCTCTACTGGAAGAAACAGTCTGCCCTGGTCCGTGAGCAACGCCATTTCATCTCCCAGGTCACCCACGAGCTGAAATCTCCACTGGCCTCGCTACAGCTGCACCTGGAAACCATTCGCCGCCACCAGCCGCCACCGGAAAAACTCGCCGCGTTTCTCGAAACAATGTTGAGTGACACGACCCGGCTGAACGGTTTGATCGACAACCTTCTCTCGGCCAGCCGGGTGGAGCAGAAGCACTGGCGCCTGGATTTGCAGACGATCGACTTCAGCGCATTCGTCGAAAAATATTTCCGCACCCGGCAGTTCACCTTGCCCAAGGCCGGCAAGCTGACCATGGAAATCAACCCGGGTATCCATGCCGCTGTCGATCGCGAGGCCATGGAGACGGTCTTGCGCAATCTGCTGGAAAACGCAGTGCTCTACTCCGACAAATCCCCAGAGATCAATGTGAGCCTGGGCACTCAAGGAAACAACTGCTGCCTGGCCATTACCGACCAAGGTCGCGGCATTGAATTTAACGAGCAGAAAAAAATCTTCAAGATGTTCTACCGCATCCGCCGCAAGGATGAGAATATTCGCGGCACAGGGCTCGGTCTGTTCATCGTACATGCAACGGTTCGCCGTCATCATGGCCAGGTCAAGGTGGAAAGCACAGGCAAGAATCAGGGCACGACCTTCAAAATCTATCTCCCCCTAGTGCATCAGGTGGAGATTGCCGAGACATCATGACAGCGCCACGCATCCTCGTCGTTGAAGACGAAGAACATATCGCCCAGGGCCTGGTTTACAATCTTGAGCAGGAAGGTTACCGAGTGACCCACGCGGAGACCGGATCCGCCGCCATGCAGATTTTCGACAGCGAGCGCTTCGACCTGGTCGTTCTCGACCTGATGCTGCCCGATGGCCATGGCATAGACCTCTGTAAAAAGATGCGCGAGACCACAGCACAGCTGCCGATCCTCATTCTCACAGCATTAGGCGAAGATCACAGCCGGGTCAAGGGGTTGCAGGCCGGTGCCGATGACTACTTGAGCAAGCCTTTCAACCTTGAAGAGTTCCTGCTGCGGGTCAGCGGTATGCTGAAACGCTCGGCATGGTATCAACCGGATTTCAGCAGGAGCGAGAGTTACCAGTTCGGCAGCAACAGCGTCGATCTGAAGAACCTCAAGGCGGTTACGGCCAATGGCGTCATCCGCCTCACCGAACTCGAAGGCCGCATGCTCGAGACCTTCTTCGCCCGCGCAGGGGACACGCTGACCCGTGCCGAGTTGCTGAAGTCGGTGTGGGGCATGGCCGAAGACACCGAGACCCGGACCCTCGACAACTTCGTCGTCAGGCTGCGTAAATATTTTGAACAGGACCCGACCAACCCGCAACATTTCCTGACTGTGCGGGGGCGGGGTTACCGATTTGAACGCAGCCAGGGGGAATAAGCTTCGCCACGAAGACACCAAGGCTCAAAGTAAAGAGAAACCCCTCAGTAAATTTCTGGATAAAACCTGAAGATTTATTATACTTTGTGTCTTCGCGACTTGGTGGCCTGCACTTAATAAATACAGACAGCGTTTATAAAGGAGATTAAAGATGAAAGCAGTATTGATGGATGAATTCGGCGGCGTGGAGGTACTCAAGGTCGGTGAAGTCGACAAACCGACACCGAAAGAGGGCGAAGTCCTGGTCAAGGTCATTGCCACCTCGATCAACCGGCCGGACCTGGTGCAGCGTCAGGGCAACTACCCGCCCCCTCCGGGAGACTCGGAAATCCTCGGCCTTGAAGTATCAGGGACGATCGCGGCGATCGGACCAGGAGTTGACGGGTGGAAGGTCGGCGACCGGGTCATCAGCCTGGTCGGCGGCGGCGGTTACGCCGAATACGCCGTGGCTTACGCCAGCCACCTGATGCGCATCCCCGACAGCCTCAGCTTCGAAGAGGCGGCCTGCATCTGCGAATCCTACATCACGGCGTTTCTCAACGTCTTCATGATCGGCGACTTCCAGGACGGCCAGACCGCGATTCTCCACGGTGGCGGCGGCGGTGTCAACACCGCGGCGATTCAACTCAGCAAGGCGCTCACGCCGAACAGCAAGTTGATCGTCACGGCCCACCCGAGCAAGCTCGACCGGGTCAGCGAACTCGGTGTCGACCTGGTGATCAACTACCTTGAAAACCCGGATTTTACCGAAATCGTCAAGGCATACACCAACAAGAAGGGTGTCGACCTGATCCTCGACCATGTCGGCGCCAAGTACCTCGGGCCGAACATGAAATCGCTCGCCTACAAAGGCAAGCTGGTGGTCATCGGGGTCATCTCCGGCATCAAGGCCGAGCTCAACCTGGCCCTGATGATGGTCAAGCGCCAGCAGATCATCGGCTCGGTATTGCGCTCGCGTCCGGTACCGGAGAAAGCCGAGATCGTCGCCGAGTTCACCCGCAGGGCTCTGCCGAAATTTGCGGATCGCACCATCGTGCCGATCATCGAAAAGGCGTTTGGCATCGACGAGGTGGTCGAAGCCCACCGCATGATGGAAGATGACAAGCATTTTGGCAAGATCGTCTTGAAAATTTCCGACTGAGGTGAGTATCGTAGACGCATGCGTACAGATTGTGCTCTGAATATTATCCTGATCGGCATGCCCGGCGCCGGTAAAAGCACGGTTGGCGTACTTCTGGCAAAACGCCTCGGGTACAACTTTGTCGACACCGATCTGCTGTTGCAGACAGAACAGCGCGCTCGCCTGCAGGAGATCATCGCACGCGAAGGAATGGAGCGGTTCAAGGAACTCGAGGCGGACACGCTCTGTAGCCTGGCAACCACTCACAGCGTAGTTGCAACAGGCGGCTCGGCGGTGTATAGTGCGCGTGCCATGGACCGGCTCAGAGCCCTGGGACAGCTGGTCTTCATCGACATACCGCTCGAAGAACTGCTGACCAGGATTCATGACATGGACACCCGCGGCCTGGTGATTGGCCCGGGCGAAAGCTACCAACAACTTTACCTGGAGCGTCAACCGCTGTATGAAAAATTCGCCGAAATAACCATTTCGGGCGGCGGGATGACGGTGGAAACCGTTGCGGCGGCAATCGAACAACAGGTCTGCGGATAAGCAGAACGACAACCTCAACTTTACGCTATATGTCATTTGGAAAATACTTCAATAAAGGGCAGAAAGTTTTCATCAGGCGACTCTACAGCGATGAGAAACCGCCGACCGTGGATACGATCACCGGCTATGCCATGCACAGCCAGCCGATGCAGCTTGACCTGGCCCTACCCTACGGCTCGGACGCAGCCGATTCCTATCCTTTCGAACCGGGTATGAAGTTCGAAGTCATGACCGACAGCAAGGGGATGGGGTTGCGCCTGACCGCATCATTCATCGAGAAAATCAGTAGCCAGGACATCCGGCTGGAATTTGCAGGGGACCTGGAATTTATCTCCCGCCGGACTTACCCACGGGTTGACGTCAATGCCTGGGTGGGTCTGAAACGCGGCGCCGGCAGCCTCTCGGAAATGCGCCAGCTCTGGCGCGAACACCTGGATAAGATCAAGGCCGGGGTTTCTGCTGAAGAACTCACCGAATTCAACAAATACCTGGTCAACCTTGCCGGTGGCGGCATACGCCTGCCCATGCAGCCCCCGGTCGACATGGCTGAACTGGTCCTGATCTATTTATCGATCGGAGACAAGCAAGGCATCATCTGCGGCCTTGCCGAGGTAATCTGGGTCGGGGAGGAGCAGAGCAACGGTCTGCAACAGGGTGGATTGCGTTTCTTGAAAATCCTTGAAGAAGACCAGGCCCGGCTCGATGCGGTCGTCAACAGGCTGCTTGTCCGACTTGATCAAGCCGGCCAATAAGTGGGTTGCCAGACGGTCAGTTGCCCGCGCCAATCCTGCTGTTCAGACTTTCCCATAACGTTTCATCCTGCCCGGCAAAGACACTGTCCTCATCAACCGGAACAACATGCCAGCTGCCGCGCTGCATTTCATGATTCAGTTGTCCGGGAGCCCATCCGGTATATCCGACAAACGCCCGGTAGTTGATCACTTCTTCATCGAAGTCAGGCCACATATCCAGAACGCCGATTCCCGTTAAGTAGAGGCCGGTGAGGATTTCCTCGGCCGGCTGCGGAGGGTTCCTGTGCACCTTGACCAGGGCGAGCAGGGTATTCGGTTCGACCGGCCCACCGTATGAGAGGGTCCTCCCCTGCAGGTCAAGTTGTGAGTCTTTCGGCAGCACAGCGTTCAGCTGCAGCCTGCTGCTCCGGTTAACGATCAGCCCTGCGGAGCCATGGGCATCATGCTGGATGAGCAGGATCACCCGTGCCTTGAAGCGTGGGTCGACCATCCCCTCATCGGCAATCAGGAACATCCCCTTGGCCGGGGCAAAAGCATGCAGGCTCAGTGGTGCGCAAACAGTACACAACGTCACAAGCAGAAGGAAAACCTTAAGACTTCGAGACGGATTGATCATTCTTGCTCCTCGTTGGTTTTGGGCAACAGCACCCAGAATTTTGCGGCCTGCTTCATGCGCCCGGCCTTTTCCCCGGCAGCATCGCCCATGCCCCAGAAAAAATCACCCCGAATCCGGCCCTTGATGGCACCCCCTGTGTCCTGTGCCATCATCAGGCGCCGCAACGGCTGGTCGCTGTTCGGCCAGCTGGTCTCGACAAAGACCGGTGCACCAAGCGGGATATAACGCCGGTCAACTGCAAGGCTGCGCCCCGGCGTCAGGGGCACCCCGAGTGCGCCGGGCGGGCTATTTACGGCGCTGTCCAGCTCACGGAAGAAGACATAACTCGGGTTCTGGTTGAGCAGTGCAGTAACCTCTTGCGAATTGTTTCTGGCCCACTTGCGGATGTTCTGCATTGACATCTCATGCCGTTCCATGACGCCGCGATCAAGCAGGTAGCTGCCAATCGATCGGTAAGGATGACCGTTCTGATCGGCATAGTTGACCATGACTGATTCACCATTATCGAGCAGAATGCGCCCCGAGCCCTGGATGTGCAGAAAAAAAAGTTCAACGGGGTCGGCGACCCAGAACAGTTCCTGACCGGCCAGGGGACGATCATAACTGTCGATCCCTCCCCGGTCCCAGTAGGGGATGACCCGGTGACCGTCCAGGCGGCCGCGCAGCCGGTAGTCACCAAGGTCGGGATAGACGTCACTCAGGTCAATGGTCAGCAGGTCATCGGGGCGGCGATAGAGCGGATACGGGTATTCCGAGGATGCATAGCGACTGCCCTTCAGGTCCGGGACGTAATAGCCGGTCATCAAACCTTCTGCGGAACCGTCAGATTGCCTGACCTGGTGCGGCACAAAATTTCGCTCGAAGAACTGTCGCACCTCATCCCCCGTAGCACGCTCCATGTCGGCTGCCTGCTGACAGGGCGACTGCCACTCGGCACGCCAGCGCAGCGCGCTGCAGCTGCTGAGGAAAGCGCCAAGCGCCAGGCCCGGGTCATCCTCCTGCCAACCCGCTACATCCTGCCAGGTCACTGGCTGCAAGGTCGGCACCTCTTCTTCAACGACCGGTTCCTTTACAATTCCAGGCTCCTCAATAACCGGCGCCGGAACAACCGGCGGCGGCTCCGGAGGCCGGGCGCAGGAAACCATCAGGAGAAGAAAAATCAGGATCGGCCAAAGTTTCTGCAAAAATTTACCCCACACACGCACTGTCACATTTTCACCTTTAAGTCTCTCCATCAGAACATATCAACCGGGTCAATATCAACTGTGAGTTGTACACCCGGCGGCAAGCCCTTTTTCAACCGGCCCAACAAAGTTATATCCCGGCGCAGTGGATCGCGCTGTTTTGCCTTGAGCAGAATCTGCATACGGTGGCGGTTACGCAGGCGCGCCAGCAGGCAAGGCGCCGGGCCAAGGACTTCGACATCGTCCTCGGCCCGGGCGAGCTCGACGGATAGCTGCTCTGCGGCGGCCTTCAGCCTGGCCGCGTCATTGCCGCTTAAGACCAGGTTAACCAAATGTCCGAAAGGCGGATACGCGAGGGCCTGGCGCTGGGTCAGCTCGAGTTCGGCAAAACCACGGTAATCGTGCCGGGTCACGTAGTCGAGAGCATAATTGTCCACCGCGTAGGTCTGGATCAGGACCCGCCCCGGCCGGTCACCCCGGCCGGCCCGGCCAGCAACCTGGCTGAGCAGGGAGAACACCCGTTCGGCACTGCGAAAGTCCGGCAGGTTAAGAGCCGTGTCGGCATTCAGGACCCCGACCAAAGTGACCGCCGGGAAATCATGACCCTTGGCGATCATCTGCGTGCCGATCAGCACGTCGATCTGCCTGGCCGACATCTGGTCGACCAGTCGATGATGTGCTCCCTTGCGCGTGGTAGTGTCACGGTCCATACGCGCCACCCTGGCGTCGGGAAAGGTCTGCCGGATTTCTTCTTCGAGGCGCTCGGTTCCCATCCCCTCCGGGAGAAGGCCGGCACCACTGCAACGATTGCAGCTGTCCGGAGGGGGCTGGCGAAAGTCGCAGTAGTGGCAGCGCAGGGAACGCTGGACCTGTGAGTAGGTCAGAGTGATATCACAGTTCGGGCAGCGCGGGGTGGCACCGCAGTCGTGGCAGAGCAGGAACGGGGCGTACCCCCGGCGATTGAGCAGCAGCAATGCTTGTTCACCGGCAGCGAGGGTTTCTGCCAGAGCCGTCTGCAGGGGCTCACTCAACAGCCCGTCTTGCCGATGTTCGGCGAGATCGACCAGATGCACACTGGGCAGAGGTCGCTCGGCGGTGCGTTCAGGCAGTGCCAGGTATGTGAGATACTCGTCTCTGGCCCTCTGGTAGGTCGTCAGGGTCGGTGTCGCACTCCCCAGGAGGACGACGGCCTGGTCACGCTGGCCACGCATCAGCGCCAGATCCCGCGCATTGTAACGAAAACCTTCCGATTGCTTGTAGCTGCCGTCGTGCTCTTCATCAACGACGATCAGGCCCAGTTCGTTCAGGGGTGCAAAGACCGCCGAACGGGCGCCGATGACCACGTCAGCGTCACCCCGGGCAACCCGGCACCAGGCATCGTAACGCTCGCCGTCCGACAACCCGGAATGCAGCACGGCCAGATTGACATCAAGCTCCTGAAACCAGCTGCGGAACCGGGCAACCAGTTGCGGGGTCAGAGCAATTTCCGGGACCAGGACCAGCGCCTGGCGTCCCAACTCCAAAGTTTCCGCGATCGCGCGCAGATAGACTTCGGTTTTTCCGCTACCGGTCACACCGTGCAGCAGAAAAGACTGGAATTTCTTTGCCTGCAAGGCCGGACTAAGGCGGTTGACCGCCTCCTGCTGAGCAGAATTCAACGCAACGGCATGGTGTGCCTGTACGGCGATTTCGGCAAACGGATCCCGTAACCTTTCAATCTCTTCGACCTCAAGGAACCCGAGTTCAACCAGCCGCTGCAGGACCGTGTGAGGTGCGGGGAATTTGTCGCGCAACTGGCTCATGCTGACGGCTTTTTCTGCCCGGATGAAATCGAGGACCTGCCGTTGCCGCGCGCCCTTTGGCTGTTCATTGTTTGCCGTTGGCCGGTAAAGCCTGTCACGCAGGACCGGCGGGCTGGTATCGGGTGCGGACAGTCCGGCCGGCAGCGCCGTGCGCACAGCCTGGCCGGGCGGATAATCGTAATAGCGAGCCGCCCGCAGGTAGAACGCGGCATGACGTTCGTGAAACAGCGGGTGTGGATCGATGATTTCGATAATTTCTTTCAAGGCTGCGTCACCGGGATCGACCCGGTTCATGACATACCCGACCACCTGCCGCCGCCCGAGCGGGACTCGCACACGGCTGCCAACCCTGAGCTCCCCGGCCAGCCTTTGCGGCACGGCATAGGTGAGGGTCTTGTCAAGTGGCGCAACCACCGCGATTTCTGCAGCCTGCAAATGTTTTGTTTCAGATGTCATGACAGGTCCGCAAGCTACTTAATAAAGGCTACTGACAACCCCGAAAAATCAACTTAACGCAAAGGCGCAACGTTTAAAAAACAAGACGCAAAGGATACCTTCATAAAGGACTAACCTTTGCGCCTTTTTTATCTACCTGTGTATTTACCCTAAAATTTGAAGCTAACAGCTTTTAGAATCCATTCAAGCCGCTTCCAGGTCAACCACATGTGCCGCAAACTGGCGGGCGAACTCACGGCATTCCTCGAGGTTTTCTTCGGTCGGCGAAAAACGCAAGGTCAGGCCGGGAACCGGCAACTTGAAACGAAGTCCCTTGAGACGTTCCTCAATCAACTTCACGGCCTCTCCACTCCAGCCGAAAGAACCGAATGCTCCGGCGATTTTGGCCTTGGGTGTCACCAGTGAGAAGAGCGACAGGGCATGCCAGGCCTGCGGCGGAGCGTCACGGTTGATCGTCGAGGAACCAACCAGGACCAGGTCGGCCAGTTCCAGTTCATCCCGCAGATCGCCGTCGCGCATCTCGCACATACGCATCACGACCACGTTGAACCCCTTGGCCTCAAGCTCCTCGCGTATGGTTGCGGCCATGGTGTGCGTATTGCCGTGAGAGGAAAGCGTCAACAAAAGGGCGCGTGGGTTCGGTTGTTTCGGCGGCAAAGCCGACCAGCGCCGGTAGGAATCGACCACGGCCTTCGGGTCGATACGCCGGATCGGACCGTGAGAAGGACAGATCATCTTCAGCTTGAGCTTGTCAACCTTGGCTACCGCATCGCGTACCTTGTCCTTGAATGGGCGCATGATGCAGTCGAAGTAGAAGTGGAAATCCTGCGAAAAATCAGGGATTTCATCATCAAACAGCTTGCGCGCGCAGTAGTGGGTACCAAAAGCGTCACAGGGAAAAAGGATCTGTTCCTCGACCAGGTAGGTAAAGATGGTATCCGGCCAGTGCAGGTATGGTGCGAGGATAAAGCGCAGGGTCAAACCGCCAAGATCCAGCTCTTCCCCATCACTCACCACGTGCGCATTGAATGGATGGTTCAACAGCTGACCGAGGAAATTTTGTGAAGGGCGACTACAGTAAACCGGCAGCTCAGGACGCATTTCGAGCAGCCTGCCCAGGGCTCCGGAATGGTCGGGCTCGGTGTGGCTGATCACCACCAGGTCGATCTTGTCCAGGCCGATCGCGGCCTCAACCTTTTCCAGAAATTCTTCAGTAAAGGGGGCCTTGACCGTATCGATCAGTGCCGTTTTGTTCTGCCCTCGCACCACGTAGGAATTGTAGGTTGTGCCGTTGTGGGTCGGAAACAGCTCGTCAAATATCTCAAGATCGGGGTGCCGGACACCGACCCAGGAGACATTGTCGGTAACTCTCTGGTATTGCTCCATAATTTGTATCGCCTTTCCTTTTCGATAGTGATCCCTATATAATTACCGAATGGTGCAATGTCATAAGATAATACAACCGGGCCGTCCTGGCAACCTCGCTGCGCACCCTTACGGCAGGTTTTTATGACCTTTTTCGCACGTCATCACCAGGGTATCAGCAGACGCCGGTTTCTGACTCTCGGGGCGGCCGGGCTGACCGGGGCCTTGCTGGCAGAGACTGTGTGGTATGAGCCGCAGGCGCTACAGGTGGAGCAAAGTTCGATACCATCCGCTTTGCCCGGCGGCCGGGTTCGTATGGTCCAGGTCAGTGACCTGCATTTGAGCAGCTTTGATAATTATTTCAAGAAGGTGGCAAGCCAGGTCGCCGGGTTGGAACCGGACCTGATCGTCCTGACCGGAGACTACCTCGAAGAGGAAAGAAATATCAAGGGTGTCCTGAGCTTCCTGAAACAGCTACATGCCCCGCACGGCATCTATGCTGTGCAGGGGAACTGGGAATACTGGTCAAGGCTGGAAGGAGAAAACCTGCGCAGGCATTTCGCCGGCGCGGGAGTCAAACTTCTGATCAACGAACGTGCAGACCTGGAGATCAAGGGCCGCGCCTTGTCGATTTACGGTATGGATTACCCCTCGTCAACCGACTACCTGCATCGTCTGCAACAGGACATCGACCCTCGACGTTTCAACCTGCTTTTATCTCATGTTCCGGCTTTCGCCCATGAACAACTGAGCGAACACATTAACCTGGTCCTGAGCGGCCACACCCACGGCGGGCAGATCCGGTTGCCCTACCTGCCGCCATTCTACCTGCCACGCTATTCAGGCCGGTTCGTCGCCGGCTATTACCAGGTCAGCGAGCACCAGGTCCCGCTTTATGTCAGCCGCGGTGTCGGTACCAGCGTTCTACCCCTAAGGTTCCTCTGCCGCCCGGAAATCGGGTTGTTCGAACTGGGAAGACAGTCAATCACCTAAAAGAGTCCAGTTCAGAGTTGACACGGCAACTCTTGCCAGGTTTGGGCCCTAAATGGCACCCATACAGCAATCCTCTTAGAGTTCTTAGATCGTCGTGGTTGCCGAAACTCATTTGGGTGGCTAGAGAGCTGGAGGGTTCTACTTACAATGTTACCCAGGGAATTGATTATCTTTACCTCAAGGCGCCAATTCTCCCGATAACCGCATAAATGACACGACATTAAGCACCTGTAAAATAAAGACAAATCACAAAATACTTGACCACAGACAAAAATATTATCATAATCTCAATCATAGTCATGGTAATAATCGATTAACATTTTTATTGTCTCGACAGAGGAGCCCTGCAGCCCAACAAAAAACAAATGTCTCCGAAAAAGGCAAAACCAGAGAAATCTGGTGACGCAAAGCCACGGGTCCTCAAATTCAGGACAGCCGGGTTGCCGAAGAGAGTGTTCGCCTAGCTTTTGCCTTGATCAACTTCTGCAACGTTAAGCGCCCATCTTCGGTATCGAGGTGGGCGCTTTTTTATTCTGCCAGAGTGGATGCAGATCATCGTGAAACATTTCAGACTGAATTGCATTGAGAGACCAGTGATGTGGTTAAATGACTACACCTTTTCAATCATGGACACACTTTCGATACGCACGACACCTGTGCACGCACACTGTCCAATCAGCTGCTTAATACAAACCTGCGTGGAGATGCATAAATTCCTTGCAATGATATCAACCGCTTCTATTCGATTCTGTGGAAGGCTTGTCATCTCTCATGTCAATTGGCACGCTCTCTGCTTAATCTGGATGGTGTTCGCATACAGGCGCGATGCAAAGAATCTCGAATGAGCATGAGTCGATCAACAGTCTTTTGCAAGACAAGGTAACCGCGACACGGAGTGCAAACCGATGGTATAGAATCTTTATTTTAAAAACTAAATAAGTCTCCGATAAGGGCAAAGCCAGAGCAATCTGGCGACGCAAAGCCACGGGTCCTCGAATTCAGGACAGCCGGGTTGCCGAAGAGAGTGTTCGCCTAACTTTTGCCCCGATCAATTTCTGCAATGTAAAGCGCTCACCTTCGGTAACGAGGTGAGCGCTTTTTTAGTCTGGAGGTTAACCGTCAGTTCAGCAATTGCATGAGATAAAAAGCCATAGAGGTCCTGGGCAACCGACATCGAATGATACATAGACAACCAACAGACAACCAACACACTTTTATCAGGCAAGGGAACAACGACATGGAGTGCAAACCGATGGCATAGAATCTTCATTTTAAAAACTAAATAAGTCTCCGACAAGGGCAAAGCCAGAGCAATCTGGCGACGCAAAGCCACGGGTCCTCAAATTCAGGACAGCCGGGTTGCCGAAGAGAGTGTTCGCCTAACTTTTGCCCCGATCAATTTCTGCAATGTAAAGCGCTCACCTTCGGTAACGAGGTGAGCGCTTTTTTTAGTCTGGACGTTAACTCTCAGTTCAGCGACTGCGGGAGGAAAAAGATGGAGGATACAATGTCAAAAACAATTTTACTTACAGTTTTTCTAATTCTGGCCATCACGGCTACGGCCAATGCCAAGACGGTTAACCTGGCTTGGGATCCGAGTCCTAGTAGCAATGTTGCGGGATATAAGATTTACTATAAGGAAGGCTCTTCAAGTCTACAATTTAATGGCACTGGCGCTAACGAAGGATCTTCTCCGATTGATGTGGGAAAAGTCCTGAGTTCAAGCCTCACGGGTTTGCCAGATACCCAGACACATTATTTTGCTGTTACGGCTTACGATACATCAGGGAACGAGAGCACACCTTCAAATATCGTCGATAGCTCACCGGTTATCATAGCCATCAATCATCCCCCGGTGCTGGCCGCCATCGGCAGCAAGACGATTAATGAAGGAACCAACCTGAGCTTCACCCTGAGCGCCACGGACCCTGATGGCGACAGCCTGACCTACAGTGCCAGCGGCCTGCCGAACGGCGCTACCTTCAATGCCGCGACGCGGACGTTCACCTGGACCCCTGGCAACACCCAGGCCGGCAGCTACAACGTGAGCTTCAGGGTTAGTGACGGCAGCCTGAATGATGCGGAAACGGTCGCGATCAGTGTCGGCAACGTGAACAGGCCGCCGGTGCTGGCCGCCATCGGCAGCAAGACGATTAATGAAGGAACCAACCTGAGCTTCACCCTGAGCGCCACGGACCCCGATGGC
>Ga0316188_10000118_pt1 | contig 26412 bp, 26 predicted proteins | sample Phiworburrow1_MG_FD_204933 | JGI IMG/M metagenome (GOLD analysis project Ga0316188, IMG submission 204933) | Coastal sediment microbial communities from Maine, United States - Phippsburg worm burrow 1 | ecosystem: Environmental > Aquatic > Marine > Coastal > Sediment | place: USA: Maine... | reverse complement strand
CCCCGAGCTGCAGCCCGTTGAGCAACTGGGTCAGGAAGAGGCCGGTGGTCACGGTGCGAAATACACCACCGCCCCAACCAGCGGCCACCGCGGAACCGGCTCAGCCGGGCCGCCGGTGGCGCCCCCGTGGGGGGGAGCGCCGAAGGCGCTACGGGGGGGGGTCATTTCACATCTTGCACTGCGGCGCGTAGGCATCGCTGTGGTTCTTCAACGGCGTGGCCACGGTCTTCAGGTTGACGCGACCCTTGGCGTCCTTGGCGACTTCGAAGATGTGCATGTCCTGAACCGGGAAGTGGTTCGGCCCGAACTTGAAGTCGCCGCGCACCGACTTGAAGTCGGCCGCCTTCAGCGCCGCGCCGAAGGCCGCCTTGTCCGCGACGTTGCCCTTGACCTTGGCGATGGCCGAGTCGAGCAGCAGCGCTGCGTCGTAGCTTTGCGCCGCGTACTGGCTGGGAATGCGGTTGAACTTCTTCTCGAACTCCTCGACGAACTGCTTGTTGGCGGCGTTGGCGAAGTCAGGCCCCCAAAAAGTGCCGGAGATGATGCCCAGCGCGGTCTCCTTCTGCGCCGGCAGCGTGGTGCCGTCGGAGGTGGACGCCGACAGCAGCGGGATCTTGCCCAGCAGACCGGCCTGCTGGTACTGGCGCACGAAGTTCACACCCAGGCCGCCGGGGTAGAACACGAACACCGCGTCGGGCTGCTTCGCCGCCACCTGCGCCAGCTCGGCCGAGAAGTCCGGCTGGTTCAGCGGCGTGTAGATCTCGTCGATCATCTCGCCCTTGTAGAAGCGCTTGAAGCCGGCGATGAAGTCCTTGCCCGCCTGGTAGTTCGGCGCCATGCCGATCACCTTCTTGTAGCCCTTGTCGGTGGCGTACTTGCCGACCACCTCGGACTGGTTGTCGTTCTGCCAGGAGACGATGTACTGGTAAGGGCTGCACTGCGCGCCGGCGATCGGCGCCGGCCCGGCGTTGCTGCCGATCAGGAACACGCCCTTGTCGGTGATCGGCTTGTGCACCGCCATCATGATGTTGCTGAAGGTGATGCCGGTGATGATCGACACGTTCTCCTTCTCGATCAGCTTCTGCACGATCTGCGTGGCCACGTCGGGCTTGAGCTGGCTGTCCTCGCGCAGCACCTGGACCGGCACGCCGCCGAGCTTGCCGCCGTTGCGATCGACCACCATCATGAACGCGTCGTACTGGTCCTGGCCCAGGGCGCCTTGTGGACCCGACAGTTCGGCGACGAAGCCGATCTTGATCGGCGCCTGCGCAAGCGCGAGGCTGGCCGACGCGCTCAGCGCGAGCGCGGTGGCAATGCGGGTGAAACGTCCGGTCATTGGGGTCTCCTTCAGTTTGAGGAAAAAAGTAGTTTAGAGCTCAACTAATTCAACGCGCCTAGGGCAAGCCCGAAGAAAGCCTCGGCATTGCCGCCGAGCACCGCGGAGCGCTCGGCGTCGTTCAGGCACGCGGCATCGCGCACCAGCGCGCCGATGCGCTGTTCGCCCAGCGGGAAGGGCGCGTCCGAGCCGAGCATGATGCGATCGGCGCCCATCACCTCGCACAGCAGCCGCAGCGCGCCAGCGTCGAAGACCGCGCTGTCCACGTGAAAGCGCCGCGCGTAGCTCGACGGCAGCTGCGGGCAATCCTGGCGCACGATGTCCCGGTGACGCCAGGCGTTGTCCACGCGGCCGAGCAGGAACGCGAAGCTGCCACCGCCGTGTGCGAAGCAGATCTTCAGCGACTCCGGGATGCGCTGCAGCGCACCAGACAGGATCAGCGACAGCATGCCCAGCTGCGTCTCGGCCGGCATGGCCACCAGCCAGGGCAACATCCACTGTTTCATGCGGCCCTCTTTCGCGCCGCCCATCATGTCCCAGGGGTGCACCAGCACCGGAATCGACTCCTCGGCGCAATGCACGAGGAACTGCACCAGCTGCTCGTCGTCGAGGTCGCGTTCGCCCACATGGTTGCCGATCTGCACGCCGATGCAGCCCGCCGCCATCGCACGCGTGGCCTCGCGGCAGGCCAGGTCCAGCGACTGCAGCGGCACCTGCGCCAGTGCCTTGAGCCGCGTCGGCGCCGCGGCGCAGTAGGCCAGCACATGCTCGTTCATCCGCTGCGCCCAATCGGCGGCTCGCCCGGCCGGCCAGGCATAGCCGAACATCACCGGCGTGGCGCACACCATCTGCAGCGCCACGCCCTGGACGTCGAGCTCGGCCACGCGCACCGCCGGGTCCCACAGCGAATCGGTGACCGGGCGGAAGCGCTTGTCGCCGAGCATGATGTGACCGTTGCGGCCGCCGGCGTCGATCTCGAGCCAGGGCGCGCGTTCCGCGTCCACGGCCAGCGCCTCGGCGCGCGTGATCTTCGGCAGGCAATGCGCGTGCATGTCGATCATGTCCGCACCTCGTCGAGCAGCAGCCCCGAAGCAGCCAGCGCCGCATGCCAAGCCATGTGGTCGCGCCCCGGGTGCACCTGGCCGCAATGCGGGCAGGTGCGTTCGGCATCGGACGACGCATAGAAGCGCTGGTAGGTCGCCGGCAGGTCGGCCACGATGTCGGCCAGCTGCACTTCGATGCGTGCGACCCGGCTGCCGCAATGCGCGCAATGCCACTGGAAGGCATCCTTCTGCCCGGCCGGGCGCTGGCGCTCGATCACCAGGCAGCGGCTGTCGGGTTCGGGCCGCTGCGGCGAGTGCAGCATGTGCGGCGGCATCAGGAAGATGTCGCCTTCCTTCAGGTGCACCCGCTCAAAGCGGCCGCGGTCCCAGATCAGCAACTGCGCATTGCCCTTGAACTGATGGAAGAACTCCTCCAGTGGATCGTCGTGGAAGTCGCTGCGCGCGTTCGGCCCGCCGACCACGGTGACCATGAAATCGGCGTCGGCCCAGATCTGCCGGTTGCCCACCGGGGGCTTGAGCAGGTGCGCGTTGTCGTCGAGCCAGCGCTGGAAGTTGAAGGGGCGGCCGTAGCGGAAGTTGGGCATGGTCAGGGTTTGTAAGCCGTGCACTTGATCTCTATCAGCAGCAGCGGATGCGGCAGCTGGTGCACCGCCACTGTGGTGCGCGTCGGCGGCGATGCCATCGCCCCGAAGACCTTGGCATATTCCTCGTTGTAGCCTCCGAAGTCGTTCATGTTGACCAGGAACGCACCGACATCGACCACGTCGGCCAGCGTCGCGTCCTCGCTGGCCAGGATGTCGCCGATGTTGGCCAGCACCGCGCGCGTCTGCTCGCGGATGTCCAGGGTGGCCGTACCCATCGCATCGACGCTGGCACCGGCGAAGCTGCCGTCGGCGCGGCGCGAGCTGATACCCGAGACGAACAGGAAGGGCCCCGCGCGCCTGATGTGCGAGTAGGCCCCGCGCGGCCGCGCCTTGTCGGTCAACACGCTCATTTCCTGAACTCCGCGATGTCCGGCAGCGAACCCCACATGCAGAACGACGACGGCACGGCAGGGAACTGGCGCGGCCGGTAACTCGCCTCCTGCTCGGGGTGGATGAGGCGGACGCCGGTGGAGTACTCGAAGACCATGCCGTCCGGGCCTTCGAAGTACAGGAACACCGCGCCCGAGGTCGGGTGCCGACCCGGGCCGAAGACGATCTTCACGCCACGCTCGCGCAGCTGGTACCAGGCACGCATCACGTCGTCGATGCTCGCCACCTGGTGGTTGACATGCTGCACCCCGCTGCGCGTGGTCGGGAACAACGCGATCTTGTGGTGCACCGGGTCGATGCGCAGCAGCGCCGCGTCGCCGATGCGGTCGCTGACACGCGCGCCCAGCGCACCGCACCAGAAGGCCTCGTCACGCGGCGCGTCGGTGCTGCACAGCCCGACATGGCTGAAACCAGTGATGCCGGCATCGCGCGACGGGAAGTGCCGCCGCCCGCTGTGCTGGGGCCGCACGACCAGGTCGATGCGGTTGCCGCTGGGGTCGGTGAAGCCGACGAAAGCGTGAACATGGCGCTGCTCGCAGGCATCGGCGCTGCCGTGGTCCACCCGCAGCCCGCGCGCACTGAGCGCCGCGGCGGCGGCCTCCAGCGTGGCCGCATCGCGCAACTCGAAGCCGACGGTGTGGTCGCGCGGGTCGCCTTCGAAATACACGAGCGTGTGGTCCCGATCGTCGCTGCGGTAGTAGCGTGCGCCGGCTTCCTCGCGTGCCAGTTCCAGGCCCACCACCTCGCGCGCGAAGCGGTCCGCCGCGTCGAGGTCACTGGTGCCGAGTCGCACATAACGGATGTCGAGCAAATCGATCAATCGGGCATCCTCGAGCACGGGCGCCGCGCCCGTTGCAGGTCCAATATACAGGCGCGACAAGTGCGACGTCTCACTCGCCCGCCAGCACGGCCATCGTCAGGCGGGCGATGCAGGTCGGCCGGCCCTGCTCGTCCTTCATCTCGATATGCCAGACCTGCGTGCTGCGCCCGCGGTGGATCGGCCGCGCGGTACCGATGACCCAGCCGCTACTGACGCTGCGCAGGTGGTTGGCGTTGACTTCCAGCCCGACCACGCGCCGGCCCGACGGCGACGAGAAGGCCGCCCCGCAGGAGGCCAGCGTCTCCGCCAGCAGCACCGACACGCCACCGTGCAGGATGCCCATCGGCTGCCGGGTTCGCCCATCCACCGGAACGCGTGCGCTGATGAAGTCGTCGCCAACCTCGAGAAACTCGATACCCAGATGCTCGCCGGTCGTGCCGACTTGCAAGCGGTCGAGGGCTTCGACGGTCAGGGGCCGGGTCCAGATCGAGCTCATCGGCAAGACGGGGTTGGTGAGACCCCGAGTCTGGCAGATTCGCCGCGCGGTCAGCGCGAGCCGGCTCGCAGCCACGCCGCGGACCGGCGCGTCACCCGATGGTCAGAACGGCAGCCCGACGTAGTTCTCCGCGAAGGAGCGCTGCGCGGCGTCCGACGAGAAGACATAGGCCAGTTCGGTGCGCTGCAGCTGGCGGTCGTAGTCGAGGCTGTCGGGAAAAGTGTGCAGCATCGTCGTCATCCACCACGAGAAGCGCTGCGCCTTCCACACGCGCGCCAAGGCCTTGTCGGAGTAAGCCTCCAGGCCGGACGGGTCGCCGCGTTCGTAGTGCGCGAGCATCGCGTGGTACAGGTAGTAAATGTCGGAGGCGGCGCTGTTCAGCCCGCGCGCGCCGGTCGGCGGCACGATGTGCGCGGCGTCGCCGGCCAGGAACAGCTTGCCGTAGCGCATTGGCGCGGCGACGAAGGAGCGCAGCGGCGCGATCGACTTCTCTATCGACGGCCCGGTGATCAGCCGGGCCGCGATGTCCTCTGGCAGGCGGCGCTTCAGTTCGGCCCAGAACGCGTCGTCGGACCAGTCCTCGACCGTGTCGCTCAGCGGCACTTGGATGTAGTAGCGGCTCAGGACCTGCGAGCGCAGCGAGCACAGCGCGAAGCCGCGGTCGTGCTTGGCGTAGATCAGTTCGGGCGATACCGGCTTGGTACGCGACAGCACGCCCAGCCAGCCGAAGGGATAGATCTTCTCGTACTCCTTCAGCACCGTCCTGGGGATCGACTTGCGGCTGACGCCATGGAAGCCGTCGGCGCCGATGATGAAATCACAATCGATGCGCACGACCTCGTCGCCGGAGCGGTAGGTGACGTAGGGCTTGTCGCCGGCCATGTCGTGGGGCTGCACGTCCTCGGCGTTGTGGATCACGACGCCGCGCATGCGGTCGCGCGCCTCGTACAGGTCGCGCGTCAGCTCGGTCTGGCCGTACACGATCACCGAATTGCCGCCGCTGTACTTGTGCAGGTCCACGCGGTCGAGCCTGCCGTCGTGCGCGACGAAGAAGCCCTCGTGAATCTCGCCCTCGCGGTCCATGCGCTCGCCGCACTGTGCCTCGCGCATCAGCTTGGCGAAACCATGCTCCAGCACGCCGGCGCGGATGCGGCCGAGCACGTATTCGCGACTCTGTCGCTCGAGCACGATGTTGTCGATGCCCTTCAGGTGCAAGAGCTGGGAAAGCAGGAGTCCGGACGGACCGCCGCCGATGATCGCAACCTGGGTCTTCATGGCGATGTCTCCATGTCACTTCGCGGTGCCCACAGCTTAGCCCACGGGGTGCCGCAGCCCAATGGACAGATCGCGCGATCGCTTGAACAATCCGAACATCCTTGCCGCCCCCGAGCCGATGTCCTTAACACCCCCGCTGCCCGCCTTCGCGCTGTATGGCGAGACCACGTTCCCGGACAGCCTGGACGGCCTGCACATCGAGAGCATCGCTGCGCGCAGCCGCCTGCACGACTGGGAGATCCGCCCGCATCTGCATGCGATGTTGTTTCAAATTCTGTACATCCGGCACGGGCGGGCGGCACTGACGCTGGACGCCGGCACGCGGCCGCTGCAGGGGCCCTGCGTGGTTGCCGTGCCGGCCATGGCGGTACATGGCTTTCGCTTCGACGAGCGCGTCGACGGCAGGGTCATCACGCTCAGTGATGCCATGCTGCCGCGGCTGCTTGCCGACGCCGCGGGTCTGCGCGAGCGGCTGGCACGACCGTGCTGCCTGCCGCTGCAGCGCGGCAGCCCGGACGCGCGAGGCATCGACCAGGCCTGCGCGCTGCTGCAGGCCGAGTACACCGGCGACGCCGCCTGGCGCAGCCGGGCACTCGATGTCGCGTTGCTGCGGCTGTTGCTGTGCCTGGGCCGCGCGCTGCCGCCGCCGGCGGCGCACGACGCGGGCGCGCCGCCGCGCACACTGGACATCGTGCAGCGCTATCGAGCCCTGGTCGATGCGCAGTACCGGCAGCAGCCGCCGTTGACGCAACTGGCCACAGCGGTCGGCGTCAGCGCCACGCACCTGAACCGCGCCTGCCGCCGCCTGTTGGACCGTCCGGCACTGGCGGTGCTGCATGCGCGCATCCTGCTCGAAGCACAGCGCGAGTTGGCGTACACCGCGATGAGTATCAAGCAGATCGGCCTCGGCCTGGGTTTCGACGACGCCGGCTATTTCACGCGCTTCTTCCGGCGCGGCACCGGCAGCACGCCGTCGCAGTGGCGCGCCGCAGCGCACGAGCCAGGCCCGCGTCGCGCCGATATCGGGCGCGAGCCGGGTTAGGATGATCGGCATGTTGCCCCGGCGCACGACGCATCGCCCCGACATTGACCCCGCACGGCGTCGTCTGGCGGCCGCTGTGCTGTGTGCCGGCCTGCTGCCCTGGCCCGCGCTGGCCGCCGCGTCGGCCGACGCCATTCTCGGCACCTGGTTGACCGACGATGGTGCATCCAAGGTCGAGGTCAGTGCCGCCAAGGCGGCCGACGGCAGCACCGTCTACGACGGCGCAATCGTCTGGCTTAAGGATGCGACGAAGGACGGCCAGCCACTGCACGATGCCCACAACGCCGATGCGGCGCTGCGCAGCCGCCCGTTGATGGGGCTGCGGGTGCTGTCCGGATTCAAGGCTGCCGGCGGCGGCTGGAGCGGCGGCACGGTGTACGCGCCGCGCGCCGGCAAGAGCTTTCCGGCGCAATTGTCGATCGGTGCCGACGGCCGGCTGCAGCTGAAGGTGGACGCCGGCCTGCTGTCAAAGACCGACTACTGGACTCGCTGACGCGCCCGGGCCGCGCGGCTCAGTGCCTGGCCCACAACACGGCTGCCGACTGCGCGGCCGACTGCCAAGCCACCTCGTCCGCCGCCAGCACGGCCTGCAAGCCGCCGTAGCGCTCGGCATGCACGCCGGCGGTGGCCAGGTCGCCGCGCTCGAGGGCGGCGGCCAGCGCCAGCAGCGGCGCCCAGGGGCCGCGACGCTCGACCAGCGCTGCGACCATGTCCGGCGGCAGCTTCAGCGGCGCCACCGCATCGGCCATCGGCATCGGCAGCATCACGTCCAGCAGCGACAGCAGCCCCATGGTGTACAGCGTCGGCGCACTGGCGCCGACGGCGCCGGCCAGGCGCTCGAACAGCATCGCGCGTGCCAACGCGATCTCCTGCAGGGCGCGCGCCGTTGGGCGGCCGGGCAGCGCGGCCAGCAGCCTGGCGCAAAGCCAGCGGTAGATCGCATCGCGGCCGAGCAGCAGCACCGCCTGGTCGGTGGCATCGATCTGCCGCCGCAGCCCCAGCAGTGGGCTGTTGGCATGACGCAGCAGCTCGTAGGACAGGCTCACGTCGGAGCGCAGTTCCGCGGCAATCTCTGAAAGCTCGGCGTCGTGCAGCACCCGGTTCAGCAGCCTCGTCACGCGCGCCATCGCCGGCGGCAGCGGCGCGGCACCGCGCGCTGCGCCGTGGCGCTCGTGGTGCCCGGCAGCCAGGTCGGCACCGGCGGCGAGCACCGCCTCGACGTCGTCGACATCGCCGAGGCCGGCGACCACGACGCGCGTGCGTGGCGCCGCAGTGCGGCACTCCGCGATCGCCGCGCAGGCGGCCCTACGGTCGATGCCGGTGGCATCGATGTGCACGAAGCTTGCACCGGGTTGCAGTGCCTGGGCCGAGCCGAGCACGGTACCGATAGAGCGCAGCGCATCCAGGCTGGCGCCGGCGTCGACGGCGAAGCAGGCATCGTCGAGCACAAGCCACTGACACTTCAGCTGCGCCTGCAGCGCGGGCCGGGCCAGCCACGATGCCGGCAGCGGCCTCGGCAGCTCCACCAGTGCGACACGGCCGGACTCGGCCACCGGCCGCGTCGCGGCGATCCATGCGCTGAGATGCGCACCGATGACGGTGACTTCGGCGCCCTGGGCCATGCGCCGCGCCAACATTTCGGGCAGCGGGAACTCGAAACCGGCCAAGCGGCCTTCGCGGTCGATCAGCGGTCGCCGCGCCACCGGCAGCGAGGCCGCCGGTGCTGGCTTCGGCGGCCCGCCTTGCGACGACGGTGACGCCGCGCGCGACGAAGCGGGCGCCAACGCGCTGGCTGGCGCACCGCGCGTGGGTGCGCCCCGCCCTACCAGCCGTGCGAACCACGAACTCATCAGCCGCCCTCCCTGTCCACCGGGACCTGCAGGGACCAGTGTAGGAAGGCCGCTGGTGCCTTGAAGCTGCGAAGTGCGGGGTGAACCCCGACCTTCAGAACAGCGGTGGTGGCAGTGCGCTGGCTGGAGGCGGGCTCGGCGGACTGACGGTGCGCTGGTCGGCCAGACCGATCCAGCCGCCGCCCATCGCCTTGTAGATGTTCACCGCCGACGCGAACAACGACGCTCGCACCGAGACCTCGTTCAGTTCAGCCGGGAACAGCGCCTGTTCGGCCTGCAGCACGGTGGAATACCCGACGTAGCCGCCGTCGTACTGCAGCCGCGCCAGCTCGTTGTACTGCTTCAGCGCCGCCACCAGCTTGACCTGAGCGGCCAGTTGCTCGCGCAGCTTGGCGTTGGCGACGAGCGCGTTGTCGACGTCGGCGAAGGCATCGCGGATCGCCAGCTTGTAGCTTTCCAGCGCGGCCACCTGTCCGGCCTCGGCCTGCGCCACCTGGCCGCTGACCGCGCCGAAGGTGAAGATCGGGCCGATGATCGAGCCTGCGTAGCTCCATACCCGAGCACTGCCCTTGAACAGGTTCGACAGGTCGCCGCTGGAGCCGCCGAAGGTGCCGGTGAGCGAGATGCTCGGGAAGTACAAGGCCTTGGCGGCGCCAATCTGCGCGTTGGCGGCGATCAGCTGCTGCTCGGACTGCAGCAGGTCGGGGCGCCGCTCGAGCAGCTGCGACGGCAGCCCGGCCGGCACGCTCGGCAGCTTCAGCTCGTCGATCGACTTGCCACGTGTGATCGGCCCGGGGTCGCGGCCGATCAGCACCGCCAGCGCGTTCTGCGTCTGGGCGATCTGCGATTCGATCAGCGGTATCTGCGCCGCCGCTGTCTCGTACTGCGACTCGGCCTGTGCCACGTTCATCAGCGACACCTGGCCGTACTGGAACTGCAGCTTGAACAGCTCGACCGATTCCTTGTAGGTCTCGAGCGTCTGCTGGGCCACCTGCAACTGGGCGTCCAGCCCGCGCAGTTGTAGGTAGCTGTTGGCCACCGAGGCCACCAGCGACAGCACCACGCCGCGCCGGGCCTGCTCGGTGGCCAGCACGTCGGCCAGCACCGCCTCGGACTGGCGCTGCACGCGGCCCCACAGGTCGATCTCCCAGCTGGCCTGCAGCGCCGCCTGGTAGGCGCTGGTCGGGTTCGGGTAGTTCGGCAGCTGCGCCGCGAAAGCCGGCTCGCGCGCACGTTCGCGCGCGCCACCTGCGCCATAGCCGAGCTGCGGGAAGAACTGCGAGCGCGCCTGCGTCAGCACGGCGGCAGCCTGCTGCACGTTGGCCGCGGCGATGGCGATGTTGCTGTTGTGCGCCAGCGCCTCGTCGATCAGGCCGTCAAGCACCGGGTCGCCGAACTGCTGCCACCACAGCGTGTCGCTGGCTTCCACCACGTCCTTCGTCGCGTACTGGAAGGCCGGCGGCGACGAAAGCTCGGGGCGCTTGTAGTCAGGCCCCATCACGCAGCCGGCCAGCAACATGGCCACCAGCGCGGGCAGGAGGTGCCGCCGCATCTCAGTCGTCCCCGGTCTTGGCCACGGCCACTGCGCCCTGCGGCGCGCCCTTTCGCCGCTCGGAGAGCCGGTCGAAGATGTAGAAGAACAGCGGCACGTAGAGCATGGCCAGCGTGGTCTCGCCAATCATGCCGCCGATGATGCCGGTGCCGATGGAGTGGCGCGCATTGGCGCCGGCGCCCAGAGCCAGCGCGAGCGGCAGGCAGCCCACCGCAAAGGCCAGCGAGGTCATGATGATCGGCCGCAGGCGCTGCTCGCCGGCCAGCCGCGTCGCGTCCATGATGCTGTAGCCCTGCTTGCGGAAGTCCACCGCCGCCGACACGCGCAGCACCGCGTTCTTCGCGCCCAGGCCGATCAGCACCAGCAGCCCGATCTGGAAGTACACGTCGTTGTCCAGCCCGCGGATGGCGTTGACGGCCAGCGCGCCGAGCACGCCGAACGGGATGGCCGTCATCACCGCACCGGGCAGCGTCCAGCTTTCGTACTGCGCCGCCAGCACCAGGAAGACGATCAGCAGCCCGAAGGCGAAGGCCAGCATCGAGGTGCCACCGGATTTTTTCTCGTCGAAGGCCAGCCCCGACCAGGCCGGCCGGTATTGCGGCGGCATCTCCGCGGCCACCTCCTCCATCGCGGCAATGGCCTGGCCCGAGCTGTAGCCCGCCGCAGCGCTGCCGATGATCTTGGCCGAGGGGAAACCATTGAAGTGCGGCAGGATGTCCGGCCCCGAGGTCCAACTGGTGTTGACCACCGCCGACAGCGGCACCATCTGGCCCTGGTGGTTGCGCGTGTACAGCCGCGTCAGATCGGACGGCTGTTCGCGATAGCGCGCGTCGGACTGCACGATGACCCACCACACGCGGCTGAACTGGCTGAACTGGCTGACGGTGAGCGAGCCGAACTGCGCCTGGATGGCGCTGTACACGTCCTGCACCGGCACACCCAGCAATGTGGCCTTGTCGCGGTCGACCTCGGCACGCAGTTGCTGCGCGCTGGCGGTGAAGGTGCTGTTCAGTCCGGTCAGTTCCGGCCGCTGGCGAGCGCGCTCCAGGAAGGCCTTGGTCTGCACCTCCAGTTCCACCGGCGAGCCGGCCGCGGTGTCCTGGATCCAGAACTCGAAGCCGCCGGTGGTACCGATGCCCGGGATGGGTGGCGGCGCGATGGGCAGCACGACGCCTTCCTCGATGAGCTTGGCCTCGTTGAACAGCCGCACCAGGATGGCGCGTGCATTCTGTTCCTTGGCGGCCTGGATCGAGCCGTAGCGTTCCTTGAAGTCGGTGAAGTTGACGAAAAGGGTGGCGGCGTTGTTCTTGAAGCCACCGTCGATCAGGCTGTAGCCGGTGACCATCGCGCGCGTGGCCACGCCGGGAATCTTCGCCAGCATCGCATCCACACGTTCGGCGACCGCCTGCGTGCGCTCCAGGCTGGCGGACTGCGGCATGACGATGGCGACGAAGGCATAACCCTGGTCTTCCTGCGGCACGAAGCTGGTGGGCAGCAGCTGGAACAAATGCCAGATGCCCCACAGGAAAACGCCCAGCAGCGCGAACGCGATGAGCATGCGCTTGATGACGAATTCCACTGCATGGCCGAAGGCGCGTGTCACCCGGTCGACCTGTCGGTTGAACCAGGCGAAGGGCCCGCGCTGCGGCGGCGGGTTGTGCTTGAGCAGCGCCGCGCACATCGCCGGCGTGAGCGTCAGCGCGATGAAGCCCGACACCGACACGGAGATGACGATGGTGATAGCGAACTGCTTGTACAACTGCCCCGTGGTGCCGGGCAGGAAGGCCGCGGGCACGAACACCGCGGCCATGACCAGCACGACGGCCACCAGCGAGCTGCCGATCTCGCCCATCGAGCGGATCGTCGCCTCCTTCGGCCCGATGTGGTGCTGCTGCATGTTGCGCTCGACGTTCTCGCAAACGACGATGGCGTCGTCGACGACCATGCCGATGGCCAGGATGAGCCCGAACAGCGTCAGCAGGTTGATAGAGAACCCCAGTGCCAGCATGCCGCCGAAGGTGGCGATCAGGGACACGATGATGGCCACCGCGCAGATCAGCGTGGTGCGCAGGCTCTGCAGGAACAGGTAAACCACCAGCACCACCAGCACCAGCGCCTCGGCCAGGGTCTTCAGCACCTCCTCGATCGACAGTCGAACGAAGTCGTTGGTGTCCAGCGCTATGGCGTAATCGATGCCGGCGGGAAAGCGCGACTTCATGTCTTCCATCGTCTTGCGCACCGCGCTCGACACCACCAGGCCGTTGGCACCGGGCTGCTGGTACACGGCGATGAAGGTGGCCGGCGCGTTGTTCAGCCGCGTGTTGGTGATGTACTGGCGCAGCCCCACCTCGGCACGTGCCACCGCGCCCAGCCGCACGATGGCGCTGCCATCGCTGTTGGCGCGCAGGATGATGTTTTCGTACTGGCGCGGGTCGGTGAACTGGCTTTGCGTGATCACCGGAAAGGTCAGTTCCACCGGCTTTTCGTTGGGCTGCTGGCCCACTTGGCCGGCGCCGAACAGTTGGTTCTGCTGGTTGACGGCGTTGGCGATGTCGCTGGTGGTGATGCTCAGCGAGGCCATGCGATCCGGGTTCATCCAGATGCGCATTGCCTGGTCGGGTACACCCATGACCTGCGCCTGGCCGGCGCCCGGCACGCGCTTGAGCGCATCGAGCACGTAGACGTTGGCGTAGTTGGCGACGTAGTCGGCGCTGTAGCGCGCCGCGTCGCCGGTGACGGCCACCAGCATCATGATCGTGGCCGACTTCTTCTGCACCGACACGCCCTGCTGCGTCACGGCAGAGGGCAGCTGCGGCAGCGCCAGGTTGACGCGGTTTTGCACCTGCACCTGGGCGATATCGGGGTCGGTGTCGAGTGAGAAGAACACCGTCAGCGTCAGCTGGCCGGTGGCCGAACTGGTGCTGCTCATGTACAGCATGTTGTCCACGCCGTTGATCTGCGCCTCGATCGGCGAGGCCACTGAGTCGGCCAGCGTCCTCGAGTCGGCACCCGGGTAGGTGGCCTGCACCGTCACCTGCACCGGCGTGATCGCCGGGTATTGCTGCACCGGCAGCGCGGTGATCGACACCAGGCCGCCCAGGCAGATCAGCAGCGCCACCACGACCGCGAAGATCGGCCGCTCGATGAAGAAACGCGAAAACATGCGTGGCGAGCTGCGTCAGCGGCTGGCGGCCTTGGCTGGCGCCGATGCCGATGTCGCGCTGCCGCTGGGCGCGGTGACGATCACCTTGGCGCCGCTGGAAAGGCGCTGGCCACCGTCGACCACCAGTTGATCACCGGTGCGCAGGCCTTCGCTGATGAACCAGCTGCCCTCGTACCAGTCGCCCACCGTCACCGGCCGCTGCTCGGCCTTGCCGTCCTTGTCGACCAGCCAGACGAAGTGGCCTTTGCCGCTTTCCTGCACCGCGCGCTGCGGCACCAGGATGGCGTTCGGCCTCACGGCACCTTTCAGCCGTGCCCGCACGAACTGGTTGGGGCGCAGCATGCCTTTCGGATTGTCGACGGTGGCGCGCAGCAAGAAGGTGCCGGTCTGAGGGTTGAATGAGGGGTCGGCAAAGATGATCTTGCCGGTGAAGGGGAACAGCGTGCCGTCCACCTTCTCGATCTCGACCGTCATGTTGCGGTTCGGCGGCAGCACCAGCCGGCCCGCCTTGACGTCGTTCTCGATGCGCTGGAGCTCGTTTTCGGACAAGCTGAAATTGACCCACATCGGCGACAGCACCGACACAGTGGTCAGCTGGCTGTTCTGCGGGCTGACGTAACTGCCATCGGCCACCTGCGCGTAGCTGCTGATGCCGTTGACCGGCGAGCTGATGACGGTGTACGACAGTTGCAACTGCGCCGATTCGAGCTGTGCCTTGGATTGCTCGACAGCCGCTGCGGACTGTTCGTACTGGCCCTGTGCATCGTCGAGGTCCTTCTGCGACAGCGCGTTCTTCTGGGCCAGCGGCTTGGTGCGGTTGAGGTTGGCAGTGGCCACCTGCAGCGCGGCCTGGTTGCGCTGCAGCGCCGCAGCGGCACCGTCAACCTGTGCCTGGAAGGGCTTCTGATCCATGCGGAACAGCACCTGACCCTTCTTGACCATGCTGCCTTCGGTGTAGACGCGCTTGTCGAGGAAGCCGGACACGCGGGCCTGGATGTTCACCGCCTGCGAGCTTTGCGTCTGCGCCACGTACACCGCGGTCACTGCCACGTCTTGCGGCTGCACGGTGACGATGCTCACGTCCAGCGGTGCGGGTGGGGGTTTCTCGGGCGGCTTGCCGCAGCCGGCCATCCCTGCAGCGCCGATGGCCAGCAGCAGCGCCAGGCAGCGGGCGGTCAATGAGTTGCTGCGCTTACCGGCACGTTGCATGAGGGTCTAGGCGATCTGAACGGGCGTGATCGGAGCGAGGATAACAACAACCCGATGCGGCCCGGGCGCGCCGCCGAGCTTCTCGCCGATGATGCGTCAGACGGCGTCCGTGATCGACCGCGCCGGCAACATCTGGACGCTGAACAACTGGAAGCCGCTGTTCGCGGTCGACGCCGATTCCAATGGCAACCCCGGCGGCGACGGCATCTTCATCTTCGTCGGCCTCGGCGCGCCGCCGCGCGCACCGCGATAGGCCTGCTGCAGGCCGGCGTCCTGACGGGTGTCGTCAGACTCGCTCGATCACCAGCGCGATGCCTTGGCCGACACCGATGCACATCGTGCACAGGCCGTAGCGCCCGCCGATTGTCTCCAACTGGTTCAGCGCGGTCGTTGCCAGCCGCGCGCCGCTGGCGCCGAGCGGGTGGCCGAGCGCGATCGCGCCGCCGTTGGGGTTGACGCGTGCATCGTCATCGGCGACGCCGAGGTCGCGCAGCACCGCCAGACCCTGCGCAGCGAAGGCTTCGTTGAGCTCGATCACGTCCATCTGCGCCAGCGACAGCCCGGTCAGCTCCAGCACCTTGCGCACCGCCGGCGCCGGACCGAAGCCCATGATGCGCGGCGCCACGCCGGCGGTGGCCATGCCGACGACGCGCGCGCGCGGGTTCAGCCCGTGTTTCGCGGCCGCACCCTCGCTGGCCAACAGCAGTGCGCAGGCGCCGTCGTTGACACCGCTGGCGTTGCCGGCCGTCACGGTGCCGTCGGGCCTGACCACACCCTTGAGCTTCGCCAACGCCTCGAGCGAGGTCTCGCGAGGGTGCTCGTCCTTGCTGACGATGACCGGATCACCCTTGCGCTGCGGCACGCTGACCGGCGTGATCTCGCGCTCGAAGAAGCCGCTCTTCTGAGCGGCCACCGCCTTCAACTGGCTGGCCAGCGCCATGCGGTCCTGCGCCTCGCGCTCGATCTTGAACTGCACGGCCACGTTCTCGGCCGTCTCGGGCATCGAGTCGATGCCGTACTGCGCCTTCATCAGCTTGTTGACGAAGCGCCAGCCGATGGTCGTGTCGTAGACCGCGTTCGCGCGCGAGAAGGCGCTTTCGGCCTTGGGCATCACGAAGGGCGCGCGGCTCATGCTTTCCACGCCGCCGGCGATCATCAGCTGCGCCTCGCCACTGCGGATGGCGCGCGCCGCCGAGCCCACCGCGTCCAGCCCCGAGCCGCACAGGCGATTGATGGTCGCGCCCGGCACCTCGATCGGCAGCCCGGCCAGCAGCGACGCCATGCGCGCGACATTGCGGTTGTCCTCGCCGGCCTGGTTGGCGCAGCCATAGAGCACGTCGGCCACGGCCTGCCAGTCGACCTTGGTGTTACGCTGCTTCAGCGCTCGGATCGGCACCGCGCCCAGGTCATCGGTGCGCACCGAAGACAGCGCGCCGCCGTAGCGGCCGAAGGGGGTACGGATGGCATCGCAGATGTAGGCGTGGGTCATGTCGCGGCTCCTGAAGGCATGGATGCAGTTTAGGCTTCAAGCCCCCGGCGCCGGCTCCAGCACGTGGATCACGCGCTGCGCCATCAACTCCTTGACGCTGGCGGCATAGGCCTTCATGTGCGGCGCCACCGCGTGCGCCTGCAGCGCCGCCAGGCTGGCCCACTTCTCGATCACGACGAAGGTGTCCTCACCCACCGTGCCGGGCGAGGCCGGCAGGCCGGCGGCATCGATGGTGGCGACGTATTCGATGCAGCCCTGTTCCTGCCGCACCGTGACGGCGTTGGCATTGAAGGCCTGCAGCACCTTGCTGCGTTGGCCGGGCTGGGTGGTGAGCAGGGCGACGACGTGGATCATGGGGATACCTCGATGCGTGGCAGTGGATGGGGCGTCGATTCTGTGCCCGGGCCGCCGCATGCGGGTGCCACCGAGGCGACAACCGCAGCGGCGCGGTGTAGGCTGGACGCACACGACCCCGTGCCCCGGAGCGCCGCCATGACCTTGACCCTGTCTCACACCAAGGGCCCCAGCGAGCCGCCGCTGCGTGACCTCACGCTCGGCGAACTGCTCGCATGGGCGGCGCAGACCGTGCCCGAGCGCATCGCGCTGATTGCCGGCGTGCCCGACCCAGCGGCGCGCCGCCAATGGACCTACGCCGAGTTGCACGCTCAGGCTGTGCGCACCGCACGCGCGCTGCGCGCGCGCTTCGAGCCTGGCGAGCGCGTCGCGGTGTGGGCGCCCAACCTGCCCGAGTGGGTGATGCTGGAGTTCGGCGCGGCGATGGCCGGCGTGGTGCTGGTGACGGTGAACCCGGCCTTTCGCTCGCAGGAGCTGCATTACGTGCTGAAGCAGTCGCGCAGCGCCGGCATCTTCGTCGTCGAAGCCTTCCGCGGCAACCCGATGCTGGACACGGTGCTGAAGGTGGCGCCCGACTGCCCCGAGCTGCGGCACGTGATGCGTTTCGACCAGTGGGAGGCCTTTCTCGGTCTGGGTGAAGCGCCGGGCATCGAACTGCCCACGGTGCGCTCGACCGACCCGGTGATGATCCAGTACACCTCGGGCACCACCGGCTTCCCCAAAGGCGCGCTGCTGCACCACCGCGGCCTGGCGAACAATGGCGCGCACACGGCCGAGCGAATGGGCGTGACCGACGGCGCGGTGTGGGTGACGACGATGCCGCTGTTCCACACCGGCGGCTGCGTGTGCTGTGTGCTCGGCGCGGTATCGAAGCGCTGCACGCAGGTGCTGGTCGAGGCCTTCGAGCCTGGGCTGGTGCTCGAGCTGTTCGGCACCTACCGCGGCAACGCGATGATTGGCGTGCCAACGATGCTGGTGGCGATGCTGGAGCACCCAAGCTTCGCCGCCACCGACCTGTCGAGCACGCAGGCCATCTGCTCGGGCGGCTCGACCGTGCCGGCGGCGCTGGTGCAGCAATTCGAAAGCAAGCTCGGCGCACCCTTCACCATCGTCTTCGGCCAGACCGAATGCTCGCCGGTCGCGACGATGACCCGGCCCGACGACAGCGTGGCCGACAAGTCCGGCACCATCGGCACGCCGCTGCCGCACGTCGAGGTCAAGATCATCGATCCCGACAGCGGCGCCACGCTGCCGGTGGGCCAGGTGGGCGAGTTCTGCACGCGGGGCTACCTGGTGATGCACGGTTACTTCGAGAACCCCGAGGCCACCGCCGCGGCGATCGACGCCGAGGGCTGGCTGCACACCGGCGATCTGTGCGCAATGGACGGGCGCGGCTACTGCACAGTGGAGGGTCGGCTCAAGGACATGATCATCCGCGGCGGCGAGAACATCTACCCACGGGAACTGGAAGAACTGCTGTTCCGCCACCCCAGCGTCGGCGAGGTGGCAGTGGTCGGGCTGCCCGATGCCAAGTGGGGCGAGCAGGTGGCGGCCTTCCTGCGGCCGAAGCGGGGGCAGCGCATCGACAAGGGTCAGCTCACTGCCTACCTGCGCGAGAAGCTGTCGCCGCACAAGACGCCGCGCCACTGGTTCGAGCTCGATGCATTCCCGTTGACCGGCTCGGGCAAGATCCAGAAGTTCAAGCTGCGCGAGCAGTGGCAGGCGGGCGAACTGAGCGAGATCTGACGACCCCTCGCTGCCGATAGCAGCGGACCTTGTCGGCGCTTTCGGTGCACGGCAGCCATCCGCGGCTGGCTGCTTCAGCGCAGACCGGGGACGGCGTGATGCTCACCGAATCTGCTGCGCACCGGGCGCGCGCGGCTCGGCGGAGTACGGCTCAGCCGTCAGGGCTGCGTCGGCGTCGCCGCCGGCAACGGCAGGCCGCGACGCTGCATCTCCTCGCGCACCAAGTCGGGCCGGTCGCTGACGATGCCATCGACGCCCATGTCCATCAGGCGGGCGATCTGTGACGGGTCGTTCACCGTCCAGGCCAGCACCGTCAGGCCCAGCGAGCGCGCCTCCTTCACCTGCGCCGCGTCGAGGTCGCCGTGAAAGCTCGACCAGATGCGCCCGCCGGCTGCCTTGATCATCTTCGGCACAGAGCCATGCTCGGCGTAGGCGAAGCCCGCAGTCCAGGGCGAGGCGCCTGGCCGGCCGGCGCCGATGTTGTCGAAACTGCGTTGCTGGATCGACAGGTACACGGTGCCGACCTCGGGCGCCAGCTGCTGCACCACCTGCAGCGTGCGCCAGTCGAAGGACAGGATCGTCGTGCGCTCGGCCAGGCCAGCCTTGCGCACCGCCTCGACCAGGGCGCGCGCAAAGGGCTCGGGCGCCGGCGTCTCGTCGGGCCGGTCGGGGCGCAACTTGGTCTCCAGCGCCAGCCGCACCTGCGTGTTGCCCGACTTGTGCACCAGCGCGAACAGTTCCTGCAAGCGCGGGATGCGCGCACCATCGTGCGGCTGCTGCGCCGGGTACAACGCAGCATAACGCGTGCCCGGCTTCAGGCGCCCTACATCGTAGCGCTGCAGCTCGGCGAAGTCGGTGTGGCGGATCACCGCCCCGCGCGCGGCGAGGAACTGCCCGTCCGGCCCGCGTGTGAGGTCCGGGTTCAGCGCCGGGTCGTGCGAGATCACCAGCACGTCGTCGCGCGTGACGGCGATGTCGGTCTCCAGCGTCGTCACGCCGAGCCCCAGCGCCAGGGCGAAGCCGGGCAAGGTGTTCTCGGGCGCCAGGCCGCGCGCACCGCGGTGGCCCTGCAGGTCGAAGGCCTGCGCCGCGAGGGCCTGGCACAGCAGCACGAGGGTGATCCAGGACTTCATCGGGGCTCCAGCTGCCGGGTGGCGCATTGTCGCGGCCGTCAGGCCGCAGCGTGCGGCGCCCGAGAATTCTTGTGCCATCTCAATGTCTGCGCGGCCAGCCATGCCTAAAGTGACGCTCCGCGCATTGCGACGCGGCTTGGACGGGGGATGCCATGTACCAACGCATACTGGTGCCGGTGGACGGCAGCGAATTGTCCGACCGCGCAATGGCCGACAGCATTGCACTGGCACGGCCGCTCGGCGCGACCGTCGTTGGCTTCGTGGCCGAGCCGCTGCTGGCGCCGGTGTCCGGCCCGCCCCAGCAATCGTTGATCGAAGACCAGATCAAGGGCCACGACGCGATGACCGAAGCGCATGCCCGTTCGGTTCTGCAGCGTTTCGAGGCGCAGGCTCGCGCCGCCGGCGTGGGCTTCGAGGGCCATTACGACCAGGTGCCGAACGTAGACCGCGCCATCGTCACGGCTGCCGAATCACACGGCTGCGATCTGATCGTCATGGTCACGCACGGCCGTGGCGCCTTCGGTGAGTTCCTGTTCGGCTCACACACCAAGGCGGTGCTGGCTGGCAGCAAACTGCCGCTGCTGGTGCTGCGCTAAGGCGAGGATTTCAGCTCGGGGAAGTCCTCTTCCCAGAACTCCAACGCGCCGCGCTCGCCCTGCGCGCGCCGGGCTTCCTCGGCCTGGCGCAACTGCACACGGCGGATCTTGCCGCTGATGGTCTTCGGCAGCTCGGCGAACTCGAGCCGGCGCACGCGCTTGTACGGCGCCAGGCGCTGGCGCAGGAAGCGCAGGATGTCCAGCGCGGCCTCGCGCGTGGGCTCGCGCCCGGGCTTGAGCACCACCACTGCCTTCGGCACGGCCAGCTTGATGGCGTCAGGGCTGGGCACCACCGCGGCTTCGGCGACCAGCGGGTGTTCGAGCAGCGCACTTTCCAGCTCGAAGGGGCTGATGCGGTAGTCGCTGGCCTTGAACACGTCGTCGGCACGGCCGACATACCAGTAGTAGCCGTCGGCATCGCGCCGCGCGACGTCGCTGGTGCGGTAGTGGGCGCCGCCGAGCAGCTCGGCGGTCTTTTCGGGCTGGTCGATGTAACCCTGCATCAGGCCGGTGGGCGCGGGCTGCAGCAGCACCGCCAGTTCGCCCTCGTCGGCCTCACAGTCCTCGGTGTCCAGCAGCACCATGCGGTAGCCCGGCATCGGCTGGCCCATCGAACCGGCGCGCACCGCCAGCCCCGGCGGGTTGCCGACCATGCAGGTGCTCTCGGTCTGGCCGTAGCCGTCGCGCAGCGTCAGGCCCCAGGCGGCGCGCACCTTCTCGATGACCTCGGGGTTCAGCGGCTCGCCGGCGCCGATGGCCTCGGTGAGCTTGACCGGCCACTTCGACAGGTCCTCGAGGATCAGCACGCGCCACACGGTGGGTGGCGCGCACAGCGAGGTCACGCCGCAGCGCACGACAGTGTCGAGCGTGAACTTGGCGTCGAAGCGCGCCTGGTTGACGATGAAGATCGTCGCGCCGGCGTTCCACGGTGCGTAGAAGCTGCTCCACGCATGCTTGCCCCAGCCGGGCGAGCTGATGTTCAGGTGCACGTCGCCGGGGCGCAGGCCCAGCCAGTACATCGTGCTCAGGTGGCCCACCGGGTAGCTCTGCTGGGTGTGCAGCACCATCTTCGGCTTGGCGGTGGTGCCCGAGGTGAAATACAGCAGCAGCGGGTCGTTGGCCGGTGTCGGGCCGTCCGGCACGAACTCGGCGGATGCCAGCTCGGCCCCGGCATAGTCGGCCCAGCCGGCTGCCGTGCCGCCGACCAGCGTGCGTGTGTAGTCGCCGGGCACGTCCGCAAAGCGCTCCACTGCCGAAGGGTCGGCCACCACATGACGCATGCGGCCGCGCGTGATGCGGTCGTGCAGGTCTTCGGCAGCCAGTAGCGTGGTCGCCGGGCTGACCACCGCGCCGAGCTTGATCGCGGCCAGCGTCACTTCCCACAGCGCCACCACGTTCGGCAGCATCAACAGCATGCGATCGCCACGCTGCACGCCTCGCGCGCGCAACCAGTTGGCGACGCGGTTCGAGCGCTCGGCCATCTGCGCGAAGCTGAGCTTGATCTCGCTGCCGTCTTCGTTGACCACCCACAGCGCGGGGCGGGGGTTGTCGCGCGCATGCACGTCGAACCAATCCAGCGCCCAGTTGAAGTGTGTCAGTTCAGGCCAGCGAAAGCCGGCGACTGCGCGGGCATGGTCGCCGCGATGCGACAGCAAGAACGCGCGTGCGGCAGCGAAGGCATCGGCGGATGAATTTTTCATGACGGTCGGCTTGGCAGGCGGGCATGGCGCCCGGGCCGACAATTGTGTAGGCTTTGGCCCTGACCCGAGCGGAGAACGCATCATGAAACCTGTCGTCGAACTGCTGAAGAACCGTGCCGAAGACACGTTGTGGCATGCGCGGCCCGACGACACGGTGTTCCAGGCGCTGCAACTGCTGGCCGAATACGAGGTCGGCGCGCTGATGGTGATGGAACAGGGCAAGCTGGTCGGGGTGTTCTCCGAACGCGACTACACGCGCAAGATCGCGCTGCAGGGCCGCAACTCGAAGGAAACGCGCGTCAAGGACATCATGACGCGCGAGGTGATGACGGTCACGCCCGACACCGGCACGCGCAAGTGCATGGCCCTGATGAGCGAGAAGAAGATCCGCCACCTGCCGGTGATCGATGGCCACACCGTGATGGGCATGATCTCGATCCGCGACATCATGGACGACATCATCGCGGACCACGAGGCGACGATCGAGCAGTTGGAGAACTACATCCGCTCCTAGACCGCGCCGGCCAGGCGAAGCGCCAGCCCAGCCAGTGCGCACATCGCGATCACGCCGCGCTTGAAGCGCCACAACGCCAGCAGGGCGGCCAGGGCGATCAGTGCGGCTGGCCATTCGAAGTGGCCACCCAGGCCCGCCGGCCACAGCACATGCCGGGCGAAGTACAGCGCCAGGTTCAGGATCACGCCGACCACGGCCGCGGTGATGGCGGTCAACGGCGCCGTGAACTTCAGGTCGCCGTGCGTCGATTCGACCAGCGGGCCGCCGGCCAGGATGAAGACGAAGCTCGGCAGGAAAGTGAACCGGGTCACCAGCACGGCCGCCAGCACGGCGCCAACCAGGGTGCCCTGCGGACCGAAGGCCTCCGCCATCAGCGCGTTCACATCGGCACTCTGCCAGCCGCCGACGAAGGCGACGAAGGCCACCACCATGATCAGCGGGCCGGGCGTGGTTTCGCCCAGCGCCAGGCCGTCGATCATCTGCGTCGCGTTCAGCCAGCCGTAGTGAGCCACCGCGCCCTGCACCACATAGGGCAGCACCGCATAGGCGCCACCGAAGGTGAGCATCGCTGCCTTTGTGAAGAACCAGCCCATCTGCGCGAAGGTGCCGGTCCAGCCCAACCAGACCACCAGCAGCGCCATCGGCACCAGCCACAGCAGCACTGCGGCGATCAGCACACGCGCCATCTGGGCATGGCTGTAGCGCGCGTGCGGCGGTGTCGGCGTGTGGTCGTCGATCAGCGCGGTGCCGTGACGGCGGGCCGCCGCGCCATGCCTGCCGTTGGTTTGGAACACGCCGGGTGCGATGCGCCCGCCGAGCGCGCCCACCAGCGCGGCCGTCGCAACGATGGCCGGGAAGGGCGCGTGCAGCGTGAAGATGGCAATGAAGGACGCCGCAGCGATGGCCCACATCCAGCCGTTGTTCAGCGCACGCGAACCAATGCGCCAGGCGGCATTCAGCGCGATCGCGGTGACGGCCGGCTCGATGCCGTAGAACAGCCCGGCCACGACCGCGTGCTACCCCATCTTGAGGTACAGCCACGACAGCAGGATCAGCAGCACCAGCGAGGGCAGCACGAACAGCAGCCCGGCAGCGATACCGCCCGCCGTGCGGTGCATCAGCCAGCCGATGTAGGTCGCGAGTTGCTGCGCCTCGGGGCCTTGAAGCTGCATTCAGTAGTTCAGCGCATGCAGGAAACGCCGCTCGCTGATCCAGCGCTGCCGCTCGACGAGCTCGGTGTGCTTGATGGCGATCTGCCCGGCCGGCCCGCCGAAGCTGATGACGCCCAGCTTGAGCCAGAAGCGCAGCGCCTCGCCGAAGGCCACGGCGGTCGGGGCGGCAGCGGGCGTCTAGTGATTCATGCGGCGCTCGCTGCATGCTAAGGCGCCACAGTGCCGGCGGCGTTGCAAAATCGCCCTGCCCACCTGTCGAGACCCGAGCCATGACCACTGCTTTCGACCCGCGCACGCTGCGCGCCCTGGCCTTCGATGTCTTCGGCACCGTGGTCGATTGGCGCAGCTCGATCGTGCGCGAAGGGCAGATGATGTCGGCCGCCACCGGATTGCAGGTGGACTGGCCCGCCTTTGCCGACGCCTGGCGTGCCGGCTACGCGCCGGCGATGGACCGCACGCGAGGTGCCGGCGATGCCTGGGCCGACATTGACACGCTGCACCGGCAGATTCTCGACGATCTGCTGCCGCGTTTCGGACTGCAGTCGCTCGATGAGGGGCAGCTCGCGCACCTGAATCGCGTGTGGCACCGCCTGATGCCCTGGCCCGATGCCGTAGGCGGCCTCAACCGCCTGAAGTCGCGTTACCCAATCAGCACGCTTTCCAATGGCAATGTCTCGCTGCTGGTGGATATGGCGAGGAACGCTGGCCTGCCCTGGGACATGGTACTGTCCGGCGAGTTGATCCGCAGGTACAAGCCCGACCCCGAGGTCTATCTGATGGCGGCGCGGCTGCTCGGCTGCCAGCCTGCACAGCTGATGCTGGTGGCCGCGCACCCGAGCGACCTGCAGGCTGCCCGCGCCTGCGGATTGCGCACCGCCTACGTGCACCGCGCGCTGGAGTTCGGCCCCGATGCACCGCCGAGGACGGCGCGGCCGGAGGGCTTCGATCTGCTCGCCGCCGACTTCCATGACCTTGCCGCGCAGCTGGCCGCCTGAATGAACGAGGCCGCTGCTGCGCAGGTGGTGCTGCTGCGCGCCTACGAAAGCACCGGCTTCGCGCCCTGGTCCGACGCCGATCGCGCCTGGGCCGGCCGGGCCGCGCTGCAGACGGTGGACGCGCAGGCCACGGCAGAAGACTTCCTCGCCACGCGCGCGCGACTCGGCTTGCAGCGCCTGGCGTCGCAAGACCCCCGGCTGGTGCGCTGGCAAGCGCTGCGGCCCTGGCGCGTCGAAGCGCTGCTAGCGGTGGTGGTGCTGGGCCTGCTTTTCGGGTTCCTGGTCGACCGCATCGGCAGCACGCAGCGCATCAACCTGCTGGCCCCGCCGGTGTGGGCCGTGATCGTCTGGAACCTCGCCGTCTTTGTCTGGCTGCTGGGCCAGTCCGCATTGGGCGTGGCCGGGCCGGGCGCGCTGCGCCAGGGGCTGGCCGCGGCACTGCGGCGCTGGCGCACCCGGGGCCTGTCGCGCGGCGACGGCGCCGCCGCTGCGGTCTGGAAGGCTTTTGCTGCCGACTGGGCCACGCTGTCGCTGCCCCTGGGCGGCGCGCGCATCGCGCTGGCGCTGCACCTCGGCGCGGCGGCAATGGCGCTGGGGCTGATCGCCGGCATGTACCTGCGCGGCCTGGTGCTCGACTACCGCGCAGGCTGGGAAAGCACCTTCCTCGATGCCGGCACGGTCAGCGCCGTGCTGTCGGCGCTGCTCGCGCCGGCCAGCGTTGTGTCGGGCATCGCCGTGCCCGACGCGGCGGCGATGCAGGCGCTGCGCGTCGCACCCGGCGCCGCCGGCGAGGCCTCGGCCGCGCCGTGGATTCACCTGTATGCGTGGCAACTGTTGCTGCTGGTGGTGCTGCCACGGCTGCTGCTGGCGCTGCGGGCCGGCCTGCGGGCCCGCCGACTTGCCCACGACTTCGCGCTGCCGCTGCACGAGCCGTACTTCCAGCGCCTGAGCACGCTGCAGAGTGGCGAGCAGCGGCTCGTGCAGCTTTGGCCGCACGCGCAGGCCCCGGACGCTGCCGCGCAGGCGGCGCTGGGCCGGCTCTTCGCTCGCGTCCTCGGCGACGGCGTGGTGTTGCGCTTCGCGCCGCCGGTGGCCTATGGCGACGAGGACGAGGTTGCGCCGCGCACCGCCGACGGCACCGTGCAGGTCGCGCTGTTCGACCTGGCGGCCACGCCCGAGCCGGACAGCCAGGGTCGGTTGCTGCAGGCGCTGGCCGCCGGCGGGGTGCCATGGGTGCTGGTCGACGAGGGCGCGTTCGTGGCGCGCTTCGGCGCCAATGCAACGCGTCTGCCGGCGCGGCGCGAGGCCTGGTCGGCGCTGGCCGCATCGGTAGGCGCTGAAGCCGTGTTCGTGAACCTTCGCGAAGCCGACCTGTCCGCCGCCGAAGCCGCGTTGCAGGCGGCTTCGGCATCGCCGAGCACCGCATCATGAGCGAAGTCAGCGCGCCGATCCACCTGAGCCTGGTATCGCACACCAACGTGGGCAAGACCACGCTGGCACGCACGCTGCTCGGTCGCGACGTCGGCGAGGTGCGAGATGCACCGCATGTCACCGAGTTCGCCGACGCGCATGAGATGCTGCGCACGCCTGAGGGCGACGCGCTGCAGCTGTGGGACACGCCCGGCTTCGGCGACAGCGCGCGGCTGCTCAAGCGCATGCGCGCCAGCGGCAACCCGATCGGCTGGTTCATGGGCCAGGTCTGGGACCGCTGGCGCGACCGAGCGTTCTGGGCCAGCCAGCAGGCACTGCGCCATGTGGTCGAGCGCTCGGATCTGATGCTGTACCTGGTCAGCGCAGCCGAGGAACCCGCCAGCGCAGGCTACGTGGCCAGCGAGATGGACCTGCTGGCCTGGGTGGAAAAGCCGGTGATCG
>Ga0316188_10000117_pt1 | contig 26683 bp, 22 predicted proteins | sample Phiworburrow1_MG_FD_204933 | JGI IMG/M metagenome (GOLD analysis project Ga0316188, IMG submission 204933) | Coastal sediment microbial communities from Maine, United States - Phippsburg worm burrow 1 | ecosystem: Environmental > Aquatic > Marine > Coastal > Sediment | place: USA: Maine... | reverse complement strand
CCTGCGGTTTTCCTTTGAGCTCTTAAGTGAAAATAGAAAGCATACTGCTGACGCAGTTGATTTTCCATTTTATTTCACTTTCAAAAACCTGCGGTTATTGACGTTTCTAAAATGAAAAAGTCCATTACTTAGGGAATGGACTTTCTGCTTTAAGTGACCTCGACAGGATTCAAACCTGTAATCTCTTGAGCCGTAATCAAGTGCATTATTCAATTATGCTACGAGGCCTTATTAATATGTTCCCCAATGGGGCTGCAAATATATTTCTTTTTACATTTAGGGCAAAATAACAAGCTGTATAATAAATGGATTTTAAAAAATACATCAGGGATATTCATGATTTTCCTGAAAAAGGAGTGACGTTTAAGGATATTACACCCCTTTTAAAAGATGCCGGGGCTTTACAGGCTGCAGCCGAAGCCATGCTAAAAATGATTGGTGATGTGAAAATAGATAAGGTAGTGGGAATGGAAAGCCGGGGATTTTTCTTTGCCCCTATCATTGCATCACGATTAAATGCCGGATTTGTCCCTGTTAGAAAGGTGGGAAAGCTACCGTCGGATAAGATCAGTAGAACATATGCCCTGGAATATGGAAAAGATACACTGGAAATACACGCAGATAGTATTGCACCGGGAGAACATGTGATCATACATGATGATGTACTGGCCACTGGGGGTACCGCAAAAGCAACCTGTCAATTGGTAGAAAGCCTGGGGGGTAAAGTCGTCCAATGTAATTTTTTACTGGAGTTATTGTCGCTGAAGGGCGCAGCCAAATTGAAAGGTTATAGTGTTAAATCCCTGATAAGTTTCTAATCCAGAGCATTTGTGGTAATAAAATAACGCCAGCCTATTATGGCCATTTGATACCTGGAGGCTTTGGAAAGGTCTAATCTCTTTTTGGTATAGGAAGGTAATAGCAGTTTATTGATCCTGGCAAGAAGCTTGAAGAGTATTTTTTTCATACTTGGCTTTTTGTAAATATACCATCTTATGGCAAATACAAATGAATGCCCCATGCACTCATTTATAATCCTGACTTCCGATTTCTTTTTATGTAATTATCAGAATCAACGATACCAATATAAAAATTATAATTTTCGCAATTGTGATCATTATATATATATTATAAAAGGTTAAAATTTCTTTCTATTGATTATTAGTAGCCGAAGATATAGGAATCCTTACGGCCGCTCCAAACCAATCATTGAAAAATAATGCAATTGCATACATTATTGTAAGTAAAATAATGAGTTATATAACATATATTATATACCGCTCTTGCTCAAAGTTTTAAATGGTAATGAAAATAACCATAAAACCTTATAAATTGAAATAATTGTAGGGGGTATTTTGAGGTATTTTTAAATTACAAGGCGTTTTTATATCCAAAAATGGCTTTTTTTGGACATTTCGTTCTCAAACAATAAACTACCGATCAATTTTATGATTGGTAGTTTTTAGGTAATTCATATAAATTTTGGATTTTTTCAACTGCTAATCCTCCTTTTTTGTTTTAACTTCTATCACACCGTCCTTTGCTTTTTCCCCATACTTCTCTATAGCCTTGTCACCTTTGATTACATCTATGGTTTCAATTTTATCCGGTCCTATAGATTTAAGGTCTTCTTTGCCGGCTTCCTTTCCGTCAATAATGTAAAGCAGGTCTTTATCATCATCTGAATCCATATAGAAATACGAATTACCTTTCTCACTTATTACGTGCATATCTTCAGCTGAATCGTTTACAATAATTACATGACTATTGTCACCGGTTGAGTACTTTTTTTCTATTCGTACATGTTTGCCATGAATCTTGTCTTCGTGTTCCATATCATCCAATTGTTCGCGGGAAACTTCCTTACCATTAATAATAATTATTTCTTTGCCGTTACCAGTTCTTATTTCGATATGTTTCTCCTCTTTATCATCGCTGTATACCCGGGTATTTACTTCGGTTTTTTCATGTAATATTTCGTGCTTTGATTTACTGTCACCCATAAAAAAGGAGTTATTATCCTCATCATAAACAATCGTGATAGGATCTATCGGTTTTCCATCATTGTCAAAAGAAGAGGAGCCTCTGAATTTTTTTCCATCCTTCTCCTTAGAACGCATGTCAATTTTAATATCTATGATCTCCTTATTGCTATTATGAACCACAGTATAAGAGAAATCTATTCCAATAGCAGTAAGATCCTTTTTAATCTCCTCAAGTTCTTCATCTGTGGTGTCTTTATTTATAAGAATCTGAACTGTCTTTTGACCTTCGGCGGATACATAGGCAACACCTGCTTCACTGTTTGTTTTTGGTACGTAGATTGTCCTCGTATTAAAGCTTAATAGGAAAACTGCCAAGGCCGGCAGAATCAAGGCCATTTTAAGGGCATTTCTTTTGTTTGATTTTGATTTGTGTAACATGACTATTCGTTTTTTGATTAATGAACTGTAAAAATTATTTGTGATGGGCGTGAAGAATTGATTTCCGGAAACTTTAAGCAAAGTATACTTATACGCCCTTTCAGATGCGACATTTTTTATTGCGGTATCATCTGCCAAAAATTCCAGATTTTGTTCAATGTTTTTCTTGTATAGCCAACTAAATGGGTTGCCCCACATGACTATGGTAACCAGATGTGCAATCAATAAGTCTATGGAGTGTTGCTGGGAACTATGTGCACGTTCATGTTTTAAAATTGCCTCAAGTTCAAGGGGTTCGAACTTGTCAGGATTATAAAAAATATACCTAAAAAACGAAAAAGGGGCAATATCCCTGTCGGTTTCCACATAAATACAACCATCTTTTTTACTGATATGGTTGGAACGTATTACCTTTCGGATAGCGAGAAGCTGAAACATAAACTTAAGTCCAAGCACAAGTATTCCAATTAAATAGGCGATAAACAGTAAATCCTGCCAATTAAATGCAGGCTGACTTGTTTCGAAATAATAACTTTCGGGTAAAGAATTGGTAGAAGCAAATGGGGATGGTGTGATTTCTATGTAAGTATCGATAATAATGAAGGGGCAAATGAAAGCTGCGATCACCCCGATGAGTAAAAAATACCGGTTCACCCTGAAAAAAGTTTCCTTTTTAAGAAATGCCTGGTAGACAAAATAAAACAACGTGAGTATTCCCGAGGCTTTTAAAACGTAAATCATTAAAGCTTCCATCTAGTTTTCTTTTTCAATTAATTCTATAATTTCCTTTAGCTCCTCAATGGAAATCTTTTGCTCCTTTGCAAAAAAGGAAACCATGCTTTTATAGGAATTGTCATAGTAATCTGCAAGAGTACTGGAGATAAAACGCTTTCTATACGCATCTTTGGTAACCAAAGGATAATAGCGATGGGTATTTCCAAATGCCTCATGAGAAACGTAATCCTTATCCTCCAGGTTCCGTACAATGGTAGATAAGGTATTGTAATGCGGTTTGTCCCCCTTCAATTCTGCCCTTATTTCCTTAACAAACGCCTTTTTTAATCTCCAGAGGATTTTCATTATTTCCTCTTCTTTATTGGTAAGTCTTTGCATAATGCCGATATTTTTAATCAAACTTATTACTAAAAATTTAGTTAAACAACTACTTTTATAGTTATTTAACTATTTTTTTGGTTTTAATAGTACTGCCAATTCTATTCTGAGGTGTCAATTACAAGTGTAAACCACTGGAAATTTACCGAAAGACATGATTAATTAATTGTATACCCCTCGCTGTTCCGGGCGTATTCTGCTATATTTGCTAAAACCTTCCGGATGCTCAATATATTTTTTATCGTAATTGGTTTGGTCTTATTAATACTAGGGGGTAACTGGTTATTAAAGTCGGCTGTAGCCCTTTCTTTACGGCTGAATATACCCAGAATTATCATTGGGATGACCATAGTATCCTTCGCAACTTCAGCCCCGGAACTTATAGTGAGTATTAACGCAGCCATAGATGGTTTTCCGGATCTGGCGCTGGGCAATGTAATAGGATCCAATATTGCAAATCTTGGGCTGGTATTGGCAGTGGTTATTTTGATGGGCAGTATCGAAGTGCGCAAGGCTTTCTACATAACAGACTGGCCGGTAATGATGGCTGCTTCACTCTTATTTTTTGGTTTTATATATTTTGATGGCGTACTGCAGTCTTATGAAGGCGCAATTATGCTGCTTTTTCTATTTCTGTTTTTGATTTTTTTACTTCGTTTTCAGAAAACGGCAGTGGTAGATGATTTTCATGAGGATGATGTACCATTACCGCTGTATAAGGCATTGCTTTTCCTGGGAATAGGAGGGGGGGCTCTGTGGGGAGGCTCGGAATTACTTGTAAAAGGTGCTGTAGGAATGGCTACTTTTTACGAGGTGAGCGAACGTATTATAGGGATTACGGTGGTTTCTGTGGGAACAAGTATACCTGAACTGGCGGCATCTGTTATTGCCATAGTCAATAAGGAAAAGGCAATTTCTGTAGGAAACCTAATTGGGTCCAATATTTTTAATTTAATGGCGGTTTTGGGTATCACTTCAATGATTACACCAATTTATGTTATAGACCAGGGCCTTCTGACTAATGATATTTGGTGGATGCTTGGCATTTCATTTATTATCCTGCCATTGGTATTCTTTCCCAAAGGCCTCCGACTTGGTTGGCGTGACGGAATTATTTTAATTACCTTTTACACTCTGTTTTTATATTTTACATTATTCTGAGTTGAAACGCATTTTGGTAAATAATTGTCATGAAGTCAAGAACACTTCTTTTCTTTTCTGTGCTTACGGTTCTTGGTATGTCCGTTGGATGGGCACAGCAGGCAGAATTTCTATATGGAAACGTCATAGATGCTGAAACAAAAGAACCTGTCCCTTTTGCCACGATACGAATTCAGAACAAAGCAGTAGGTGTGATCTCCAATGAGGATGGCGGGTTTGCAATACCATTAAAATTCCGGGAAATAGGTGAAATGCTTGAGATAACATCAATGGGCTTTATGGAGCAGAAGATTCTCATTTCTGAATTGTCTTTGGAAGAAGTAAACCTAGTAAGGCTTTTTCCCGGGACCATAGAGCTCCAGGAAGTAATAGTCATCAGCAGCAAAAAGAGGAAGTTGTCTGCTTTAAAAATTGTAAAAAAGGCCATAGAAGCAATTCCTGAAAATTATCCTCAATATTCTTTTTCAACAGTGGGTTATTATCGCGATTATCAAAAAAGGAAAAATCAATATATCAACCTAAATGAAGCTATATTAGGAGTTTTTGATAAAGGGTTTAATCAACCCGATAATGAAACCACTGCTATTCGGATATATGATTACAGGGAAAACACAAATTTTGAAAGAGATACAATAGCTCAAAAGGCCTATAATTATAAAAGTGGTGTAAAGGTTATAGATAAAGCATTTTTACAGAATTATGGGGGGAATGAATTTACTATTTTGCGAATCCATGATGCCTTGCGAAATTATGACATTGACTCATATTCTTTTGTGCATCAGTTAAAATATGATTTTGTTAAAAATCACAATTTTTTTAAAGGGGCTGAAACCTATTTAGGAAATGAACACCTATATACAATTAGATTTACAAAACGAGATGTCCAATATTCGGCCTTTGGCACATTATATATTTCGAAAAGAGATTTTGCTATTTATAAAATGGAGTACGCCCTATATGATAATCTAGTAACCTATTCCAAGGATGACATAAACAAACACCCAACTAAAGGTCAGCTTATTTTTGAAGTCATCACAGAGTACCAAAGGGTTGATAATAAAATGTTTTTAAATTATATTTCTTTTAATAATTCTTTCAGGTTAAGGGAACCTCCGGAATTTAAAGTAGAGGAAATGTTAATGGATATGAAAAATCTGAGTTTTGAAGTAGTGTTTAACAAGGAACCCGAAAAGAAATCAGCCATTAATAAAAACAATTATTCTTTAATATATAATGGTAAAAAATTGAAATTAAAGGAGGTTGAATTGGGAAAAAAGCGCACTTACATATATCCCAATTTCAGCAATACCGATGAAAGCTTATCTTTCTTTACAGAATTGAAAACGACCCGAAATAAGGATAATATGATAGATTCCAACGTATTTTATTTTGTTGCAAAGAATATTATTGATGAGGAGGGTAACGAAATAAATGCACCGACTTACATGTATTTCAATCAGTTTAGGGAATTTTTTGTCCAGCAGGTAAAACCATACGCCAGACCTCCTGTAGACAGCCTGTATATGAAAAAAAACAGGCCTGTTTTTAAAGATCAGCCTATAGTTAAACCAGATGATTTCTCTGATCTATGGATGAATACTCCGTTAAAGACCATAAATAAAAAAAAAGCCGTTTTTAAGTAAATAAAAACGGCTTTTTTTTAAAATAATCCTTAAAAAAATTAGTTGGCTAAGGCTTCAATATTTGCTGATTTTACAGTTTTAATAATTCTGCCTGCAATTTTATAGGGATCACCATTTGAAGCTGGTCTCCTGTCTTCCAGCCAACCTTTCCACCCTCTTTCAACGGTTATGATTGGAATACGGATTGAGGCACCCCTGTCTGATACACCATAACTGAAATCCTTAATAGATGCTGTTTCGTGCAAGCCTGTCAGTCTTTCGTCATTATAAGCACCATAAACTTCAATGTGGTCAAGGGCCACTGGCCTGAATGCTTCACAAATTTTTTCATATACTTCTTTAGAACCACATGTCCTTAAAGTAGTGTTTGAAAAGTTTGCATGCATTCCGCTGCCATTCCAATCACCTTTCACGGGTTTTGGATGCAATTCAATATAATAGCCATATTTTTCAGTAAGACGATTTAAAAGATAACGAGCAACCCATATCTCATCCCCCGCTTTTTTTGCGCCTTTAGCAAAACACTGAAATTCCCATTGTCCGGGTGCAACTTCCTGATTAATGCCTTCAATATTAATCCCGGCCGCAATACATAAATCCATATGTTCCTCTACAAATTCACGTCCCCAGGTGTACCTTCCACCTACGGAACAATAATATTTACCCTGTGGTCCGGGAAATCCACCACGTGGAAATCCAAGTGGTAAGTCCGTTTCAGTATCCATCAGAAAGTATTCCTGTTCGAATCCAAACCAGAAATCATTATCATCGTCATCAATTTGAGCTCTGTGATTTGATGGATGCGGTGTTCCATCCGCGCTTAATACCTCAGACATTATCAAATATCCGTTCTCTCTTTCAGGATCGGGATAAATGGCTACTGCTTTCAATAAGCAATCCGATGAACCTCCTTCGGCTTGTTCTGTTGAACTACCGTCAAAAGACCATAAAGGGCAGTCCTCCAATTTACCACTGAAGTCTTCTTCTATCTTGGTTTTACTTCTTAATTCTTGTGTTGGCTCGTGGCCATCCAGCCAAATGTATTCTAATTTTGCTTTGCTCATAATCTTCTGTGTTATTTTTTCAAATTAATGATTTCCAAAAGTAAAATATTTTATATACATCTATAAAAAAACAGGGGGTATTTATCAAGAAAATCGACATAATTATTAACACCCCCAATTTTTTGAGGGGATTTTGCAATATTTGCATAAATAGCTCATAATTCTATGAATTGTTTAATTTTGTTCTTAATCTAACTATCAAACATATTTTATGTCAAAAATAAGATTCAATGCAATTTCAGAGAGCCTAAAACGGCAACAGATACCAATTGCAGAAAACGGGAGGCGATCAGAATTGTTTGGAACCCAGGTTTTCAACGAAGACAGAATGCTGCAATACCTTACAAAGGATGCTTATTTAAGTGTTAAGGCAGCAATATTCTCCGGTTCCAAAATTGATAGAAAAATAGCCGACCAGGTAGCTGAGGCAATGAAAGGATGGGCTATTACCATGGGAGCTACTCACTACACGCATTGGTTTCAGCCATTAACTGGTGCAACCGCAGAAAAACACGACGCTTTCTTTGATTTGTTGGCGGATGGCAGAGCAGTTGAAAAATTTGGTGGGGCTCAGCTAGTCCAGCAGGAACCGGATGCTTCCAGTTTTCCTAGTGGGGGTATTCGAAATACCTTTGAGGCAAGGGGCTATACGGCCTGGGACCCTACTTCTCCCGCGTTTATTTATGGAACGACACTCTGCATTCCTACCATTTTTGTTTCTTATACAGGCGAAGCCCTGGATAATAAGGCTCCGCTTTTAAGGGCCTTGCATGCGGTAGATATGGCCGCTACAGCTGTAGCCAAATATTTTGATAAAAATGTAACCAAGGTCAATGCAACCCTGGGATGGGAACAGGAGTATTTTCTGATTGACAAAGCATTGGCCAGCTCACGCCCGGATATCGTTCTTACCGGCCGCACACTTGTGGGACATCTGGCAGCTAAAGGACAACAACTGGATGATCATTATTTTGGGGTCATTCCCACAAGGGCCATAAACTTTATGCGCGATTTTGAAAAAGAATGTGTTAAGTTGGGTATTCCTGTTAAAACCAGGCATAATGAAGTAGCGCCTAACCAATTTGAATTGGCACCTGTGTTTGAGGAGGCAAATCTGGCGGTTGATCATAATTTGCTGCTAATGGATGTTATGGAAAAGGTGGCAGACAGGCATAATTTTAAAGTCCTTTTTCACGAAAAACCCTTTGCCGGGATAAATGGATCTGGGAAACACAACAATTGGTCGCTGTCAACGGATACAGGTGTTAACCTTTTAAGCCCGGGTTCTACCCCTATGAAAAACCTGCAATTTCTCACTTTTTTTGTCAATACGATAAAAGCCGTAGACACTTATGAGGAATTGTTGCGATCTTCTATTGCTTCTGCCAGTAATGATCACAGGCTGGGCGCTAATGAAGCTCCGCCGGCCATTTTTTCGATCTTTATAGGTACACAGCTAAGCAATGTATTGGATGAATTGGAAGGCGTTTCCAAAGGAAAACTGTCGCCGGAAGAGAAAACTGAACTAAAACTTAATGTTGTTGGTAAGATCCCTGAGATTTTGTTGGATAACACAGATAGGAACAGAACCTCCCCCTTTGCTTTTACCGGAAATAAATTTGAGATGAGGGGAGTGGGCTCAAAAACGAATTGTGCTAAGCCCATGACAATTCTGAATACTATTGTTGCCCGGCAATTAAAGGAATTTAAAAAGGAAGTGGATATTTTAATTGATAAAAAGAAATTAAAAAAAGATGAGGCGGTTTTTAATGTTTTGAGAGAGTATATAAAGGCTTCCAAAAGAATTCGTTTTGACGGGGATGGCTATAGTGCGGAATGGGAAAAAGAAGCGAAAAAGAGGAAGTTGAGTAATAATAAAAACACACCCTCCGCTGTTCAGGTCATGACCTCCAAAGAAAGTCTGGAACTTTTTAATGACCTCGAAGTCATGAGTGCCATTGAAGTTGAAGCCAGGAAGGAGGTTGAACTGGAAACTTATATTCTTCAGACACAAATTGAAGGCAGGGTCTTTAATGAGCTGGTTTACAGTCATATTATTCCTTCCGCGATTGAATACCAGAATAAACTGATTAAAAATGCACTGGGCATTAAGGAAATTTATGGCGCGGCACATAAGAAGTTATCCGATGGGCACTTCAGCCTGATTGAACAGATAGCTGAGCATATGGTGGATTTAAAAAAGAATACCGATGATATGACCAACGCCCGAAAGATTGCCAACAATTTGACAGACCTGAATAAGAAGGCTTTTGCTTACTGCGATAGCGTTCGCCCCTATTTTGATAAAATCAGATATCATAGCGATAAGCTGGAGCAACTAATCGATGATCAGTCTTGGCGACTTACCAAGTACCGGGAATTATTGTTTATCAAATAAGCCAATAATTAAAGCTCACATTTTGTGGGCTTTTTTTATGGTTTATCCTATTTTTGCGGAAACCAAAACCCATGGATCCGTATACAAGTAAACGATATGACCAAAGAGGGGTTTCTGCCTCCAAGGAAGACGTGCATAATGCCATAAAAAATATTGACAAAGGCCTATTCCCAAATGCATTTTGCAAGATTGTAGAGGATTACCTTACCAGGGATGAGGAATTCTGTTTGGTAATGCATGCAGATGGCGCAGGTACCAAATCTTCACTCGCTTATATGTATTGGAAAGAAACAGGTGATATTTCTGTCTGGAAAGGTATTGCCCAGGACGCCCTGGTGATGAATCTGGATGATCTTTTATGTGTTGGAGTAACAGAAGATATTTTGTTGTCCTCTACCATTGGAAGAAATAAAAACCTGATTCCGGGAGAAGTCATTTCTGCAATAATTAATGGCACTCAGGAATTAATTGAAGATTTGGCAAAACACGGGATCACTATTTTTAGTACAGGTGGCGAAACGGCAGATGTAGGGGATTTGGTACGTACGGTGATAGTTGATTCGACGGTAACCGCCAGGCTAAAAAGGGCCGATGTAATTGATAATGCCAATATTCGCCCGGGGGATGTAATAGTTGGTTTGGCTTCATATGGAAAAGCCACCTATGAATCTGAATATAATGGGGGAATGGGCAGCAACGGGCTTACCTCTGCAAGACACGATGTGTTTTCCAAATATCTAAGCACTAAGTACCCTGAGAGCTATGACTCCCATGTTCCGGAAGAATTGGTGTATTCGGGAAGCGTCAAGCTTACAGATAATGTGCCTGGTGCTCCTCTGAATGCCGGCAAACTTGTTTTATCCCCAACGAGAACTTACGCACCGATTATCAAAAAAATTCTTCAAAAGTACAATTCCAAAGAAATTCACGGCATGGTACATTGCAGTGGCGGAGCACAGACAAAAATTCTTCACTTTATAGAGAATCTTCATATAGTAAAAAATGACATGTTTCCTGTACCGCCTTTGTTTAAATTAATCCAGGAGCAATCAGGCACAGATTGGAAAGAAATGTATCAGGTTTTTAACTGTGGTCATCGCATGGAACTTTATGTGCCGGAAAGTATTGCGCAAGATCTTATCAAAATTTCCAGAGAGTTTGAGGTAGAAGCCCAAATTGTCGGCTATGTAGAGCCAAATTCTACAAAAAAACTAACAATTAAGAGCGAATACGGAACGTTTATCTATTAAGGTATACGAATCCCTCTTTTAAAACGTTCTTTTTATAGTTGTTTTACCCGATTCCCCGGGTTAAAATTGCCTCGATATCGAATTAACAAATTAAATGCTATGGAGAGAAAGGATTTTTTACGCAGCCTGGGAGCAGGGGCTGCTTTTGCGCTTACGTTCCCTTGTATTAACGGTTGTTCCAGCGATAGTGAAGATCTGGAAATGAAACCCGTACCTACAGGTATTGATTTTAATGTGGACCTTGACTCACAGGAAGGTTCGGGTTTGCAGAATAATGGTGATTTTATATTAAAAAATGACGTGGTGGTGGTAAAGAACCTTGAAGGTATTTTTGTTGCTGCAAGTCAGATATGCAGTCATCAGCAAACAGATCAGGTGCGATTTTTAGATGATAATGGAGGAATTTTTCGTTGTTCCACACATGGATCAGAATTTGATCAGAATGGAATTCCTTTAAACACGATTACAAGCAATCCGCTTAAAACGTTTAACACAGAACTAAACGGTAACATACTTCGTGTTTTTGAGTAATTACCGATTATTTGCATTTTGATATTTTCATGAAAAGTTTGGCCCCGGATCTTTTCGTTTTTTCTTGTGCTTTTTATTCAGCAAATAAGAATTGTACAACTGCACACCTGATATTTTCACCTAAGAAAAATCAAAGCAAGTGAAAAGTTTAGTGGCACTATTTTTTGGCATTCTTACCATTACTGCAGTTTATGGTCAGGATAAAAAATTTGTTACTGTAACGAGATCAATAAATTTAATGGGCAGTCCCTTCGAACTAACTGTCGTGGCCCAAAGCGAAGAAATTGGATATATCAATTTGGAAGAGGCTATTGCAGAGGTCAGACGAATAGAAAAATTAATATCTTCCTGGGATCCTGAATCGGAAACTTCAGAAATTAACCGGAATGCGGGCTTAAAACCAGTTAAGGTAAGCTATGAACTTTATAAACTGATCGAACGTTCCATCCAGATTTCTGAAATTACAAATGGTGCTTTTGATATTACGGTTGCAGCAATGGAAGAAGTCTGGAGATTTGATGGTTCCATGACAATGTTACCAAGCCCGGAAAAAATCAGTAAGGCGGTTTCTAAAGTAGGCTATAAAAAAATTATCCTGAACAGTGCGGAAAATACTGTATTTCTAAAAGAGAAAGGAATGAGGATAGGATTTGGAGCAATTGGAAAGGGCTATGCAGCGGATAAAGTTAAGGGACTACTGGTATCCAAACTGGTTCCTGGTGGTATGATCAATGCTTCAGGCGATATAGCAACCTGGGGCACAAAGGCGACGGGTGAGAAATGGTTAATTGGAGTGGACCATCCAGGAAGTAATGGAAAAATATTTACCTGGCTGCCACTGATAGAATCATCAGTGTCAATTACAAGTAATCAGGATAAATATGTAGTTTTTAATGGTAAAAAATACTCGCATTTTATTGATCCATTATCAGGCTATCCTGTAAATGAAATAAGTAAAGTGACTTTACTGGCAAAAAGCGCTGAACTATGTGATGCTCTGGCAACGGCTGTGTTTATTTTAGGTAAGGACAAAGGAATTTCATTAATAAATCAGCTTGGAGATACTGAAGTAATAATTGTAGATCGCTATAATCAGATTTTTGTAAGTAATGGAATAATCCTCGATAAGATAGAATAATTATGCGTTATCCTCTTTTGAAAAAACTCTTGCTATCTTCTTAAAGAAGGGGTTATTATACCTTGAAAAATTTGTAAATTCGCATTCCTAAGAGATGATTGGATGTTAGATAAATTAAATATTGTTAAACAACGTTTTGATGAGGTATCCGACCTTATTATTCAACCTGATATTATTTCAGATCAGAAGCGCTATATAAAGCTGAATAAGGAGTACAAGGATTTGCGTGTGCTTGTAGATAAAAGGAATCGATATGTTGAGCTGACAAATAATATGAATGAGGCCGAGGAAATCATTTCTGACGGAAGTGATTTGGAGATGGTTGAAATGGCAAAAATGCAATTGGATGAAGCGAAGGGGGCTATACCTTTGTTGGAGGAAGAAATAAAGTTATTGTTAATTCCAAAAGATCCGGAGGATGCCAAGGATGTAGTGATGGAAATACGCGCTGGTACGGGAGGGGACGAGGCCAGCATATTCGCCGGAGACCTTTACCGCATGTATTCCAAGTATTGCGAATCCAAAGGCTGGAAAACGAATATTATTGATTTGAGTGAAGGCACCAATGGGGGCTATAAGGAAATCCAATTCGAAGTCAGTGGAGAAGATGTATATGGCACACTTAAATTTGAGGCCGGGGTGCATCGTGTACAGCGTGTGCCTCAGACAGAAACTCAGGGCCGGGTTCACACCAGTGCAGCAACCGTTATGGTATTACCTGAGGCCGAAGATTTTGATGTTCACGTAGACCCGAAGGATGTCCGCATAGACTACTTTTGTTCGTCAGGCCCTGGTGGTCAGTCCGTAAACACAACCTACTCTGCCGTTAGATTAACCCATATTCCTACAGGTTTGGTAGCTCAGTGCCAGGATGAAAAATCGCAGCACAAGAATAAGGACAAAGCCTTTAGGGTATTGCGCTCCAGGCTCTATGATATGGAATTGGCCAAAAAGCAGGAAGAGGATGCTGCAAAACGTAATTCACAGGTTAGCAGTGGAGATAGGTCGGCCAAGATCCGCACATATAATTATCCGCAGGGAAGGGTTACGGACCATAGGATAGGCCTTACACTGTATGATCTGCAGAATATAATGAACGGAGATATTCAAAAGATCATTGATGAGTTGATGTTCGTTGATAATACCGAAAAACTGAAAGAAGCTTCGGAGATTTTTTAAAAATCAGGATGAAAATTGAACACTTAGTTGAGCAGATCCATAAAAAGGAATCCTTCCTCTGTATAGGCCTGGATACAGACCTGGAAAAAATACCAAAGCATCTTCTAAAAGAAGAATCACCTATTTTTTCATTTAATAAAGCCATTATTGATGCTACCCATCACCTTTGTGTTGCATACAAACCAAATATTGCTTTTTATGAAGCCTATGGTTCAAGGGGTTGGGAGGCCTTGCGCAGAACAATCGAATACCTTAATGAGTTTTATCCCGAATTATTTACCATAGCGGATGCAAAACGGGGTGATATAGGGAACACATCCTATCGCTATGCAAAAGCCTTTTTTGAAGATTTGAATTTCGACTCTATCACGGTTGCGCCTTATATGGGAAGAGATTCTGTTGAACCTTTTTTATCTTTTGAGAATAAACATACCATACTTCTGGCACTTACTTCCAATGAAGGTGCCTTTGATTTTCAAACAAAACGAATTGGTGAAAAGACACTTTATGAACAAGTCCTGGAAACTTCAATTACTTATAAAAATTCTAAAAACCTAATGTACGTAGTTGGCGCTACAAAGGCGAGCTATCTAATTGAAATCCGTAAAATAATTCCTGATAGTTTTCTTTTAGTGCCCGGCATAGGGGCGCAGGGGGGGAGCCTGGAGGAAGTATGTAAATATGGGATGACTAAAAATGTCGGTTTATTGGTGAATTCTTCAAGGGGAATTATTTATGCATCAACAGACCGGGACTATGCAATTAAAGCGGCACAGAAAGCCGGCGAGTTAAGGGATAAAATGGCGAAGGAACTCCGAAAGAATTGATGTTTATTGTACAAAATTTTCCAACAGTTTCTTAAGTTTCTGCGCTTTCAATTCAAAAAATTCCGCAAGCTTATCGTCTGTGGCTTTGAAATCCGATGCCTTATTTAAAAAATTCTGATACTGATGCTCTATTAGGGCAAGAGCATGTTGTCCGTTAGTTATTGGAGTAATCGCTCCAACTCTACAATACTGATTCTCCATGGTCAAATTCTTAGTTCTTACAAATATACGACCAAATTGAAGTTTTGGATGTTCATATATGCATGTATTCATCTAAAAATCAGGTGATTTGTCTAATTTTTAACTATATTAATGAATATAGGCCCAAAATGACTCCAAAAAAATGCGCATTCGCAGATGACACACTTTTGTTTCAGTCGGTAAAAAATAGTATCATGATTCCTCCTATGAACTCATAAAGTACAAGTACTGATTTAATAAATGTCACTTTTTACAGAAAGTAAAAGATATCGGAATAATTAATCTGTTGAGGTATTTGAATAAAAAAACCGGTGCTTCCACCGGTTTAAACTAACTAACTCAAAAAATACTAACTCAAATAATTCGTTTAAGGCTGTCCGCTCTATATTATCGGCGGAATTACAAAATTTTAAAATTGTAGTGATTTTCCTTTAAAATTTTAACGTTAATATTTTCCGTTTATTGCAGGTATTTAAGAATAATGGCTACATTATCTTAAAATGAATGGGAATTGTTATAAAAATCTAAAAACGGGTGTCAAAACCTGATAAATTAATTTGCTTGAGAAGCACTTAATAATGATCTGCGATTAACTTATCAGTCTCTTTCTTGTTTTTAAAAACCTCAAAGGTTTTCCCCTGAGTACGCAAAGCACCAAGTGTGTTTGCATATTGGGCTGCTTTTATGGGATCATTGTATAAAGAAAATCCATAAGCCAGGCCCCCCGCAAAAGAATCCCCACATCCTGTAGTATCTATAACATCTTTCATAAATACAGATTTTACAAATTCTTTCACAATAGCATTATCTTTCAGGTAATAAACAACACAACCTCTTGAATCCAGAGTCACGTAAAAATATTTAACCCCTTTAGCTAGCACATGTTCGGCCATGGCATCTAAATGATCGGTCTTATCTTCCTCATAACTGGTCATTTCTTCATATTCATATTCGGTTTTAAACCAACAAGCCTGGGATTCTTCAAGATTCATTTTAAGTACATCTATGAAGGGAAGCCATTCATCCATATCCACCCAAAACTTTCGGTACCGGTCTCCGGTCATACTCATAGTGGTAGTTGGGCCATGGGCATCAAAGATTATCAATCCATTTTTACTCTTTTTAATATAACTCAATGTACTAAGTGAAATCTCAAAGTCGGTGATAGGCACAAAAACATAAGCATCAATATCATTTAATTCTGAAACGTCTTCTGGCAAGATGGGTTTCATACAAGCCGTTTGTTTCTCCAATCTGTTATTTTGATCTATAAACCTCAATTCTATAACTGTTCCTCTGTCTTCCTTATTCCCAATATGGGAAGTGTCAATATTTGAATAAGGTTCGAATACTTCCAAAATAGGATCAAAATCTTTTTGATGTACATTGGTTATTGGGATTACTGTTCCTTCATTTTCCAATAGTCTGGACAATGCAATTACGGGATGTGTGACACAACCATATTTTTGTATTACCTCATCCTGGTGTGTATAGATGGTGTCTCTGGGGATTGGTCCTAAAACCGCTATTTTAACCATAAGCCTAACCTTAGTATAATATTATGCCGTTAATATACTAAATAATTTGCGGTGTAAAAAAAGGCTTTTTGCCCATGGATTTAGGAGAAAATTACTGTTTTGTTATTGTAGACCATGGTTTTTCTGTTGATATGTAGTTGAACCGCTCTGGAAAGCACAATTTTTTCCAGATCCCGCCCCTTCGCAATAAAATCTTTCACTCGGTGTGAATGAGACACCCTGGTGACATCTTGTTCAATTATAGGTCCGCCATCGAGGGCTTCAGTCACATAATGACTTGTTGCTCCAATAATTTTAACCCCACGTTCAAATGCAGCATGGTAAGGTTTGGCTCCGGCAAATGCAGGAAGAAAGGAATGGTGAATGTTGATGATTTTATTTGGATAGTGATCTATAATTTTACTGCTTAATATTTGCATATACCTGGCCAATACAATAAAATCTACCTTTAGGGATTTTAGGAGATCAATTTGCTCCTTTTCTGCTTCTGCCTTGGATTCTTTGGTAACTGGTATATAGTAGAAAGGTATTTCAAATTGTTCGGCAATATGTTGTGCTTCTTTATGATTGCTTAAGATGAAAGGGATGTCCACTTCCAGTTCGCCCGATTTATATCGGCTGAGGAGGTCATAAAGACAATGGTTGTATCTGGATACAAAAATGGACATTCTCGGTTTTATATTTCCAAGATGAACACTCCATTTCATGTCATAAGGGATAGCCAGAGTAGTCTTAAACTCCTCTTTAAATTTAGCAAATGCAAAAGTTGAATTTGAAAACTCGCTTTCCAAACGCATAAAAAAAACACCCAGCTCTTCATCAACATGCTGATCCAGGTAAACGATATTTCCTCCTTTATGGTGAATAAACCCTGTTATTGCACTTATTATTCCCGATTGATCCGGGCAGTTTATAAGGATAGTGCTTCTCAAAATGATATATTTTAGCTTGCAAAATTATGGTATTGGGACCTGAGGTTTATTAAATCTAATGATTTTTATAAAATTCTGATTGTAATGTATTATTTTTTGCATTTTCCGTAAATTGCTAACTTAAAGGAGCCCAATAATTATCAATGGAACAAGCAAAGGTCTATAGGCCAAAAAATAAAATAAGAGTAGTTACCGCAGCTTCTTTGTTTGATGGTCACGATGCAGCCATCAATATTATGCGCCGCATAATTCAATCCACAGGAGTGGAGGTTATACATTTAGGTCACGACAGAAGTGTTGATGAGGTGGTTAATTGTGCCATACAGGAAGATGTTAACGCGATAGCCATGACTTCTTATCAGGGGGGTCATAATGAATATTTTAGATATATGTATGATCTTTTGAAGGACCGGGGGGCAGATCATATTAAAATTTTTGGTGGTGGCGGAGGTGTAATTTTGCCCGAGGAAATTAAATCCCTGATGGAATATGGAATTACCAGGATATACTCTCCGGATGATGGGCGAACAATGGGCTTACAGGGCATGATAAACGACCTGGTCGAGCAAAGTGATTTTCCGGTTCCCGGCTTGGTACTTGACAAGGGAACAACATTGGTGAAAGCGTTGAAGAACAGGCAACCAAAGACTATTGCAAGGCTCATAAGTCTTGCGGAAAACAGACCTTCTGAATTTGAAGAACTCTTTTCCGGAATTGGCAAAGATGGAAGAGATGTCCCGGTTTTGGGAATTACCGGAACAGGGGGTTCAGGGAAGTCCAGTTTAGTTGATGAGCTCGTCAGGCGGTTTTTAAGAGATTTTCCAAAGAATTCTATTGGTTTGATATCTGTTGATCCTTCAAAAAGAAAAACCGGAGGAGCTCTGTTGGGGGACCGTATCAGAATGAATGCGATAAATGACGATCGTGTGTATATGCGATCTCTCGCAACACGGCAATCTAATTTGGCTTTATCCAGGTACGTGGGGGAGGCTGTAGAGGTACTAAAAACAGCGGGCTTTGATCTCATTATTCTTGAAACTTCGGGTATAGGCCAGTCAGATACTGAAATAATTGAACATAGCGATGTTTCTCTTTATGTGATGACCCCGGAATTTGGAGCCGCCACTCAACTTGAGAAAATAGATATGCTGGATTTTGCCGATCTCGTAGCCATAAATAAATTTGATAAAAGAGGAGCCCCGGATGCATTAAGAGATGTTAGGAAACAATATGTTCGGAATCACGGATTGTGGGAAACCGATGAAGAAGCAATCCCTGTATTTGGGACTATCGCTTCCCAGTTTAATGACTCTGGAATGAATCGCTTATACAAAGCGGTTATGCAGAAATTGACGGAAAAAGCGCATGCAGATCTTGTTTCTACTTTAGTGGTTAGTCAGGAAATGGATCAAAAGGTGTTTGTTGTGCCACCTTCCAGGACAAGATATCTTTCAGAAATTTCCGAAAGTATCAAATCTTATGACTCCAAAGTATCCCGACAAGTTGAAGTAGCTCAGCAATTATATGGAATTTACAAAACAATAGCTGGTCTTTCTAAAACTCCTCCGACACTAACCAGTTCAGGAATTGAGATTTTAGATTCAGATATTTTAGAGGAAGGTAATAAAGACAATCTGATTCAGCTTTTGCTTATTGAATTTAACCGTGTAAAAATGAATTTTGATCCCTATAATTGGGAAATACTTCTCAACTGGGAAAATTTTGTAAATAAGTATAAAGATCCTGCCTATATTTTTGAAGTAAGAGATAAGGAAGTTAGTATAGCTACATATGTTGAATCACTTTCAGGTCTTGCTTTTCCCAAAGTGGCTTTACCCAGGTATAAAGCTTGGGGTGACCTGCTTCAATGGAGGCTTCAGGAGAATGTGCCCGGGGAATTTCCATATACATCCGGACTTTACCCGTTCAAAAGGACGGAGGAAGATCCTACACGCATGTTTGCCGGTGAAGGTGGCCCTGAGCGCACCAACAGAAGATTTCATTATGTAAGCATGGATATGCCTGCCAAAAGATTATCCACTGCATTCGATTCGGTAACCCTTTACGGTAATGATCCTGATCACAGGCCCGATATTTATGGTAAAATAGGGAATGCTGGCGTGTCCGTTTGCTGTCTTGACGATGCTAAGAAGTTGTACTCCGGTTTTGACCTGAGTGATCCGCTGACTTCAGTTAGTATGACCATTAATGGTCCTGCGCCAATGTTGTTGGGTTACTTTATCAATGCTGCAATTGATCAGAACTGTGAGAAGTATATTCATCAAAATGGCCTGGAAAAGGAGATAACCTCAAAAATCGAAACCCTATTGGGCAGAGACTTTAAAAAAAGTATAAAATATCAGGGTCCTCTACCGGAAGGAAATAACGGACTTGGTCTTTTTTTATTGGGGATAACCGGAGATAAAGTGCTAGCGCCTGAGGTGTACAATACCATTAAAAAAGAGACTTTAAAAACAATACGGGGAACGGTTCAGGCTGATATTCTGAAAGAAGATCAGGCACAGAACACCTGTATTTTTTCTACAGAATTTGCACTGAGGCTTATGGGGGATGTACAGGAATATTTTATTCTCAATGATGTGAGGAATTTTTATTCGGTTTCCATTTCAGGTTATCACATCGCTGAGGCTGGAGCCAATCCAATAACGCAGCTGGCTTTTACACTATCAAATGGTTTTACCTATGTAGAATATTACTTAAGCCGTGGAATGGATATAAATAAGTTTGGTCCGAACCTTTCCTTTTTCTTTTCTAATGGTATTGACCCTGAGTATGCCGTAATTGGAAGAGTTGCCAGACGTATTTGGGCTAAAGCCATGAAAGACAAATATGGAGCAAATTCGAGGGCTCAAATGTTAAAATACCATATACAAACATCCGGGCGTAGTTTGCATGCTCAGGAGATAGATTTTAATGATATTAGAACTACATTGCAAGCGCTTTATGCTATTTATGACAATTGTAATTCGCTGCATACCAATGCATATGACGAGGCTATTACAACGCCCACGGAAGAATCTGTCAGAAGGGCAATGGCAATACAATTGATTATTAACAAGGAATTTGGGCTTGCCAAAAATGAAAACCCTTTGCAAGGGTCCTTTATAATTGAAGAACTTACAGATCTTGTGGAAGAGGCTGTTTTACTCGAATTTGACAGAATTACCGAACGAGGGGGTGTTTTGGGCGCGATGGAAACAATGTATCAACGATCCAAAATACAGGAAGAAAGTATGCACTATGAAACCTTAAAACACACTGGGGAATATCCAATTATTGGGGTAAACACCTTTTTGAGTTCTACAGGATCTCCCACTATACTGCCCGCCGAGGTGATTCGTGCTACAGACGATGAAAAACAGCAACAAATTACTACGTTACAAGACTTACACAGAAGAAATAAACCAATTTCCCAAAAGCACCTAATGGAGTTGCAGGAAACGGCCATAAAAAATGAAAATATATTCGAAAAGCTTATTGAAGTTACAAAATACTGCTCCTTAGGGCAAATCACTAATGCGTTATTTGAAGTAGGTGGGCAGTACAGAAGGAATATGTAATGTTATTTCGGTAGTATTCCTGTACTTAATTTCAGGACCTCAATTCATCATATTTAAAGGCCTTTTTTAGTAACCCATATAATCATTAAATCCCCAGGTTGAACTGCCGTCATTTTTACCTATGGATTTTCTCCATTTCTTAAAAGACCTCCTGAAACTGCGTATTTCCTGTCTCAACAAATCTATATATTCTCTTTCCTTTAATCCATCATTTTCCAGCCCGTTACAATAGGAGATAATGTTACGTATCATAATATTGATAAATGAAGCACTTTTCATTCGAACGGCATATGATTCAGAGGATTCTGCCCGGGCAATCTGCTGCGGGATCAAAATGGCATCGGTCAGCAAAGAATCTGCAATATGATCTCTTAAACTATTGGATTGATACAATTTTAACAAATCTTTGTTTTGGGAAACAAATGATGCGATTTCCCTGCTCATTGAGCAGAGTTCCATTGCTTTTATATAAACCGGTACGGTTCTTAAGTTTTTGTAGGGCATTTTCTTTTTTAGCAAAAATATTATTATAAAGTTACGTTCAAATTTCAGATAATATCTTTATAATATAAAGCAAATTTGTAATTTAGCTTTATAATCAATATTATAAATGGTAATTTACTTTGAATAATAAGATAGATGATTTAAACTGGCGCATCCTTAAGCTCCTTCAGGAAAATTCGAGGATGTCTTTGGCCAAAATTGGCCGACAAGTAGGGCTTACTACCCCGGCGGTGGCTGAGCGCGTCAAAAAAATGGAAGACATAGGTATTATTGAAGGTTTTAATGCAAAAGTCTCATATACCTTAACGGGTTATCAACTAAAAGCGATAATTACATTAAAGGCCTTTATGGGGAAATTGAAACCTTTTCTTGAAATGGTTCATAGCCTGGATGAAGTCATCAATTGCTACCGGATTACCGGAAATGAAAACATTATTATGGAGGTAGTTCTAAAAGATCAGGCGCATCTGGAGAGGTTTATTGACGAACTGATTAGATATGGGGAAACCAGGACACATATTATTTTGTCTGATGTGATTTCCGATGCCCCAATAAAGCGACTTAAATAATTAGGGCAGTCTTAAATATTACAGGGATGTATAGATGATTTTGCTGCACCCATTTTTATGATAAGGGATTGAAAAAACATCCTTTCAACAGAAATTAACCACCGGATATCAGTGTGCAATAAATAAATAGTTTTGAATATTTGTGGTTGAAGTATTTAATTACTTAATTTAACTCATGGGTTATAAACGGGATATATATTATTGGAATGCTGATGTCTCCAATTAATAAGATTTATACGATAACTCGGAGTTTTATTAGTATCCTCAATTATTTTGGCTAGGTTTTTGATTATTTCAGAAATATGAAGCAAATTTTAATTCTTCTTTTATTTGTAGGTTTTGTTTATACAGGCAATTCACAAACAAGACAAGTGGTTTTTAAAAAGGGAGTTATCACTGATTCTTTAAGGGTCAATGACTCTATTTCCGAAACATATAAATTATATCTTCCAAAGAAGTTTGATGGTAAAGGAACTTGGCCTGTCATATTTGTCTTCGATATGGAGGGTAAAAATAGTCAGGCGTTAAATATTTTTAAGGCTGCTGCAGAAGAACAAGGATATCTACTGGCTTCTTCAGACAATATTAGCGATACACTTTCTATTTCCAAAAATATAATAATTGCAAGTAGGATGTTTCAGGCAGTTACTGAACTTTTCCCTTTGAACAGCAGTAGAATTTATACTGCCGGATTTTCATCAGGAGCTAAATTTGCATCCCTTTTACCCTCTTTTGTTAAGCAGGTGGATGGCGTAATTTCTTGTGGGTCCTTTGTGCCAAATGTGGAATTATTGGATGATAAAAAACCCTTTTATTTTATCGGAATTGTTGGGAACGAAGATTTCAACTACATTACAATGCTGCAGGGCCGGGAAGTGCTCAACAAAATGAAATATCCAAATAATTTATTGGTATTTGATGGGGGTGAAAGCTGGACAGACTATAGTTATATAGACAAAGCCTTGAAAATACTTACGCTTTCGGCTATGGCTAAGGGGAGTGTTGAAAAGGACGATGAATTTGTTGCCAAGGATTATTTCCAAAACTTTGAGGAGTACAATCGGTTATTAAATTCAAATCAGATGCTACAGGCGTATAACCTTCTGAATGAAATCATTTCTGTTTACAGGCCGCACCTTGAAGTTGATTCATTGAGGGAGAAAGAGAAAATACTTAAAAAAGATAAAATTTATAAGACTCAAATGCGGAATTTTAACAATATACTACTCCGGGAGTCCTTCATAAAAGAGGATTATAACTTTAATTTGAATGAAGATCTGGCCACATTAAATTACAATAATCTGGGGTGGTGGAATTATCAGATGACAGAGCTTAAAAAATATGACAATAAGCAGGATCCTTTCGAAAGACAAATGGGAAAAAGATTATTGGGATATCTAAATGCGCTTATCGAGGATAACATAGATATGGAAGAGGAATATCCTGTGGTTAACGATGAAGTATTAAGTTATCTGTGGATGTTGAAAACTATTACTGAGCCAATGGCCTATTCATATTACTTGAAAATTATATCAGACAGCTCCAAGTACGAAGACTTTGGAACAGCCTTATTTTATCTTGAAGAATTGCTCAAAAATGGATATCAGGACAAGGCACAACTTTATTCACTTGAAAATACAGCGCTATTGAGAATTATGCCCGAATTCAATGCGATTGTAAATAAGTACCTCAAGGAATCCCGTTATGATGCCATTATTCAGGAATAGACTTTGCAAATAAATCGATGTCCCAATCAATTACTAATCCTTTGGCCAGAGATTTTGCTGTTTCCTTTCCATAAAGGTATTCGCAAAGGTATAAAGAAGCTTCAAAGCTTTTCGCCCCGCCTGCGGATGTAATATACTTACCGTCATGCACAAAAAGTACGCTGTCTTTTACATTTAGATGAGGAAACATCTGTTTGTATTTTCCTATATCGCTGGGGAAAGTGGTAGATGCAACCCTGTCCAACAAGCCGGCTTTTGCCAAAACAAAGGCACCATCACAATGCGAAGTCATAAACATCGCATTCTTGTTTACCCTTTTTACAAAATTAAGCATAGCAGTATCTTTTAAATCTGAATCCAGATGATGTTCTGCACTGGGAATTACCAGAATATCTATGGCAGGGAGGGAATCTCTCAAATAATTAAAATCAGGTAAAATGCGAAGTCCCTCAAAAGTAGTTATTGGCTCCAGAGTATTGGCCACCGTAAATGTGTTCATAGCTTTAATGCCATCCCTGAACCGGGTATGTTGAAAAATATCATAGGGGGCAGTAAATTCTGTATTATACGTACCGTCCATAATCAGGAAAGCCACATTATAATAATCAGGATTTAATTTGATTTCACTATTGAGAATGGTACCTGAAGGAATCAAATGATTATCTTTTTTCAGGCATCCGCAAGTCAGACCAAAAACGAATAATAGGAGGAGGAAATTTTTCATAGATTTTACTTATGGGTAGTTCTTAGCAGTACTTTTTTCAACCACAAAAGTAATAAAATGCCGAGGATGCCCACAAAAGTCACCAAATACCATGTAGTTCTATAACCAAACCTGGAAATGGATATCATCCCGGAATTATGTGCGAAAATATGAGAAATAGAAAAGGCAATACTATAGAGCGCCATATATTCTCCTTGTCTGCCTCTTTTTGCTCTGTCCATTGCAAATGCATTTGAGAAAGGGAACGCTATCATTTCGCCAAGAGTCATCAATAACATACCTATAACAAGTACTCCAATCCATGGAGTACTATTTAGTAGGAGCAGACTTAAGCTGACAAGTGTTAAACCTATGATCATATTTGATATTTTGGACAAGGACCTTGTTTCCAAAAACTTTATAAGAGGCATTTCAAAAACAAATATTAAAAACCCATTCATGCCCAGCAGCAAGCCTATTTGAGTCTCATTTAATGAGTGTATGTCCTTATAGTAAATGGGAATTGTGGAAAAGTACTGCACAAAAACAAAACCGAACAGGACCATGGCGATGATAAATACCCAATAAGGCGGATCTTTGTATGCCGATAAAGGTGTTTTGTTTTCAATGCTGTCAAGAACTTTAACCTTTTTAGGATTAAGGAGGATTAATAGCAATATACCGGCGGCTAAACAGGTAAGTCCATCTGCCCAAAATAAACCACTGTAACCTGAAAGGCCTATTATTAAACCACCTAAGGCAGGTCCTGCAGAGAATCCGAGGTTTATGGCCAGGCGTATGAGCGTAACAGACCTCGTCTTGTTTTCGGGCTTGCTGTATGCGCTAAGTGCAACAAATGTCGCCGGCCTGAATGCATCAGCTATGATCATTAACAAAAAAATACCCCCGCAAATTGCCCAAAAGGAAACAAGATATTGTAATGTTATAAAAAGTATTCCGGTCAATATAAGGCTTACGAGCATAACCTGATATGAGCCAAAAAGATCAGTCAATTTGCCTCCCAGCCAGGAGCCAACCAGTGAACCTAATCCAAAACAGCTCATGATTATACCTACATTTTCCAGGGTAAAACCGAGATCCTGGGTAAGATAGAGCGATAAAAACGGGATGACCATGGTCCCGGCCCTGTTAATAAGGGTTATTAAAGACAACCACCAAACCTCTTTAGACAAGCCTCTAAAGGAATTTAAATAAGCTGTAAAAAGTGATTTCATGTCTTACAAATCATAAAAAAGCCTGACATATTTGCCAGGCCACATTTTCTAAAAACGAAATTGATTCTAAACATGGCAGCACCGGTTCCTTGTAAAAGGATACTCCATTACGGTAATTTGAATCAATAATCCGCTCATATCTTCAATCTTAAAAAGTAAAAATAAATAAAAAAAAGAGATATTGTATTTTTGGTAGAAATATGTGTCTATGAAAATAAAACTAATATTTGGAATTGTTTGTCTGTATATGTTTGTTTTGGGATGTGCGGATAAACGTAAATATCACGATGCTATAAAATCCGATGCAGCTTTAGTAAATTCAGAGCTCACTAAGGAGATTTTGTTATTTCAAAATGCACTCAATGAAGAATTTAAAAACCCGGAGACTTCTCCCTTGCCGGACAGGTACCGCAAAGATTTTCAGGGATTGGATTTTTTTAAACCGGATACTTCCTTCAGGGTAATAGCTTCATTGACCAGGACGATAGATGCAACTCCTTTTATGATGCCTACCACCACAGAACGTCTTTCTGAGGAAGTAGTTTACGGGGTAGCAAATTTTGCTTTAAATGGGAAAAATTATAGGCTCGAAATTTATCAAAACCTGGAATTAATGAAAACTGCAGAATATGAAAATTACCTCTTTCTGCCTTTTTTGGATGACACCAACGGGGAAGAGACGTATGCCGGTGGTCGCTATCTGGATTTGTCAATTCCGGAAGGGGATACAATTGTTCTTGATTTTAACAGGGCCTATAATCCTTATTGTGCTTATAACAAAAAGTATAGTTGTCCTATTGTCCCGAAAGTAAATTACCTGAACACCAAAATCAGTGCAGGGGTGAAAAGCTTTAAACCGAAATCCATTAAATAGGCCCCGATGTGTTACCATCAGGGCCGGCATTAATTTAACTAAACAAAACCAAACTAATTTTTTATCTAGAACGCAAATACAGCGGCTATTAG
>Ga0316188_10000116_pt1 | contig 26694 bp, 21 predicted proteins | sample Phiworburrow1_MG_FD_204933 | JGI IMG/M metagenome (GOLD analysis project Ga0316188, IMG submission 204933) | Coastal sediment microbial communities from Maine, United States - Phippsburg worm burrow 1 | ecosystem: Environmental > Aquatic > Marine > Coastal > Sediment | place: USA: Maine... | reverse complement strand
TATCCGGCAGGCCGCCTGGACGCCGACAGCGAAGGGCTGCTCGTGCTGACCAGCGACGGACGCCTGCAATCGCGCATTACCGACCCTCGTCATCACTGGCCCAAGACGTACTGGGTCCAGGTCGACGGTGAAATCACCGACGCCGCGCTCCGGCGCCTGGGTTCTGGCGTCCTGCTGAAGGACGGCATGACTCGCCCCGCCAAGGCCGAGCGCATGGCGGAGCCTGCGAACCTGTGGCCGCGCGATCCTCCGGTGCGTTATCGCAGGTCCATCCCAACCAGCTGGATCAGCCTGACCATCGCGGAAGGGCGCAACCGTCAGGTCAGGCGCATGACGGCCGCGGTCGGTCATCCGACGCTGCGGCTGATCCGCTATGCCGTGGGTCCCTGGACGCTCGAGGGCCTCAAGCCAGGCGAATGGCGCGAGGTGGATCCCCTGGAACCCACGACGGGTCTGCGCAGCCCTGGCTGAATCCCCGCGCCTGCTACGACCTCAGCGGTCCCTTTCGCCCGCGATGATCATGGCCAGCTCGAGCGCCTGCTCGTAGTTCAGTCTGGGGTCCACGGTCGAGCGATAGGCGCGCCCCAGGTCCACGTCCGCCAGGCCCCGCGCGCCGCCGGTGCATTCCGTAACGTCGTCGCCGGTCAATTCGAAGTGGACCCCGCCGAGGGTCGACCCCAGCGCCTCGTGCACGCGAAACGCAGACTGGACCTCTCCCAGAATGTTGTCGAAACGGCGCGTCTTGACCCCGGTGGCGGTCGTCTCGGTGTTGCCGTGCATCGGATCGCAGACCCACAGCACGCCCTTGCGGGTTGCGCGCACGGCTTCGATCATGGTCGGCAGGTGGGTCTCGATCTGGCTGGCCCCGAAACGGTGGATGAAGGTCAGGCGTCCGGGTTCATCGAGAGGATTGAGGATCTCGACGAGCTCCGCCAGCCATTTTGCATCCATCGTGGCACCGACCTTGACGGCGATGGGATTCGAGATGCCACGGAAGTACTCGACGTGCGCCCCTTCGGGCTGGGCGGTGCGCAGACCGATCCAGGGCATGTGCGTGGTCAGGTTGTACCAGCGGTTCTGCCTGGGAATGAAGCGTGTCTGGGCCTGCTCATAGGGCAGCAGCAGTGCTTCGTGGCTGGCGAAGAAACGAACCTGGCTCGCCTCGTGAATCCGGCCACCCGACAGCGCCTCGAAAAAGTCCAGGGAGTCCGCGATGGAATCCGCGATCCGCCGGTAGGCATCGCGCAGCGGCGAGTGCTGCACGAAATCCAGGTCCCAGTATTCCGGGTGATGCAGGTCCGCGAATCCGCCATCCACCAGGGCGCGAACGAAGTTGAGCGTCAGCGCGGCGCGCTCGTAACCGCGCAGCATCAGCTCCGGATCCGGCTCGCGCTCCTCGGCGGTGAAACCCGGGCGGTTGACCACATCGCCACGATAGCTCGGCAACGACAGATCGGCACGCGTCTCCGTGTCGGCCGAGCGGGGCTTGGCGTATTGCCCGGCGAAGCGACCTACCCGGATCACCGGTTTCTTCATGCCGTGCAGCAGCACCAGGCTCATCTGCAGCAGGATCTTCAGTTTCTTGGCGATCTGGTCCGACTCACAGTCGGCGAAGCTCTCGGCGCAGTCCCCCCCCTGCAACAGGAATCGCTCACCTCGCTGGGCCTCGCCGAGCTGGCGTTTGAGCTGCTCGACTTCCCACGAGACGACGATGGGCGGCAGCCGGGACAGTTCGGCCAGCGCACGTTCAAGCCGGGCGGCGTCCTTGTACACGGGCATCTGCCTGGCGGGACGCGACTGCCAGCTGGTCGGGGTCCAGGGCGCGGCTGAGACGGGTTTATCCATGGCTATCAGCATCGTACACACGCTTTCGCTGCACTGCAAAATGAGCTTGCGGTCAGGACTGTCCACACTGGTTTATCCGCCGCCAACTTGGCACAATTTCGCCCACTCAATCGGGCCTGGACCCGGCGCGAGCAGCGCCGCCGCCGGGCCCGTCGTGCTTTTTAGGAGACGTCCCATGCATCGGGTTCTGGTACTTGGCGCCGGCAAGATCGGCGCACTCATCGCAGGCTTGCTGGCCGAGTCAGGCGACTATTCGATCGACCTCGTCGATGTCAGGGAAGGCACTGCGGCCTCCGTCGCCAAGGCCCATGGCCTGAAGAACGTCACGGCCTACCAGTTTGACGCGGGCGACGCCAGGAAACTGACTGCGCACCTGGCAGCCCACCCGACCGACGCGATCGTCTCCTCGTTGCCCTATTACTGTAATCCTGCTGTCGCCCAGGCGGCGCGGGACATCGGAGCGCACTATTTCGACCTGACCGAGGACGTCGAGGTGACCCGCAAGGTCCGCGCCATCTCCGAAGGCGCCCGCCAGGCCTTCGTACCACAGTGCGGCCTGGCTCCCGGTTTCGTCTCCATTGCCGCCAACGAGCTCATCACGCATTTCGATGATCTGCGCTCGGTGAAGCTGCGCGTCGGCGCGTTGCCGCAGCACCCGAACAACGTCCTCAAGTACTCGCTGACCTGGTCCACTGAAGGCCTGATCAACGAATACGGCAACCCCTGTCTCGCCATCGCCGACGGCCGGCTGGTCGAGGCGGCGCCACTCGAAGGCCTCGAGGAGATCGAGATCGACGGCACGTCATACGAGGCCTTCAACACTTCCGGTGGCCTTGGCTCACTGGGCGAGACCTACGGCGATCGATGCAACCAGATGAACTACAAGACGATGCGCTATCCGGGTCATTGCGAGCAGGTGCGCCTGCTGATGAACGACCTGAAGCTGAACCACGATCGCAGCACCCTGAAGCGGATCCTGGAGAATGCAGTGCCGCAGACGCTGCAGGATGTGGTTGTCATCTACGTCGCCGTCACGGGACACCAGGACGGCGAGCTGCGCGAGGAAAACTACGTCAACAAGGTCTATCCTCAGGAAATCGCCGGGCGCCTCTGGTCTGCCATCCAGGTCACCACGGCGGCTGGACTGACGGCCGTGCTGGATCTGGTGATGAACGACACTGCCAAGTATCACGGCTTCGTCCGCCAGGAGCAGTTCCGCCTTCCCCAGATCCTCGCGAACCGCTTCGGCGCCTGGTACGCGCGCGGCGGCGACAAGTCCGTTTCGGCACGCGCAGTGGTTGAAGGCAGTGCGGGACACCAGCGCTCGAACCCGGGAGACGCGGCATGAAGGCAGCCGAAATCCTGGCCGGGCTTGGCCTGGAAAAGACGAATCCTGGCGGCTGGTGTGGCGACGGCGGCTGGCTGGCGGACCCTGCCGCTCCGCTGATCGATTCAATCAATCCCGCCACGGGCGAGGTCATCGCCCGCGTCCGCGCGGCCACTGCCGCCGACTACGAGCGTGTGATGGCGACCGCCGTGACCGCTTTCCGGGCGTGGCGACTGGTGCCGGCGCCGCTGCGTGGTGAGGCGGTCCGTCGCATCGGCAATGCCTTGCGGGCCAGGAAGGATCTGCTCGGCAGCCTGGTCACGCTCGAGATGGGAAAAATCAAGGCGGAAGGCGACGGCGAGGTCCAGGAGATGATCGACATCGCCGACTTCGCAGTCGGCCAGTCGCGCATGCTCTACGGCCTGACCATGCATTCCGAACGGCCCGAGCACCGGATGTACGAGCAATGGCACCCGCTCGGTGTCGTGGGCATCATCTCGGCGTTCAACTTCCCGGTCGCCGTCTGGGCCTGGAACGCTTTCCTGGCGGCCATCTGCGGCGACGCTTGCGTCTGGAAGCCCTCGCCCAAGGCCCCGCTTACGGCGATCGCCGTACAACGTATCTGCAACGAAGTGTTGGCGGACATGCAGCTTCCGCCGATCTTCCAGTTGTTCATCACCGCCGATAACGAGCTCGCCGGGCGCTTTGTGGACGATCGGCGGGTCGCGCTGGTGAGTTTCACGGGCTCGACGCCAGTCGGCCGCAAGGTTGCCGGTCGCGTGGCGGCCAGGTTGGGCAAGAGCCTGCTGGAACTGGGCGGCAATAACGCCATCATCGTCGACCAGTTCGCCAATCTGGACCTCGTGGTGCCGGCGGTCGTCTTCGGTGCGGTTGGAACGGCCGGCCAGCGCTGTACGACCACGCGTCGCTTGCTGGTTCATGAATCGCGCTTCGAGGACCTGCAGCGGCGCCTTGCGGCAGCCTACGCGCAACTGCGAATCGGCGACCCGTTGGATCCGCAGACCCTCGTCGGCCCGATGGTCGATGGCGCGTCGGTCGAACGCTACACGACGACACTCAAGGCTGCCGTGGCGCAGGGCGGTCGCATCGTATGCGGAGGCAAGGTGCTCCCCGGGCCCGGCCATTTCGTGCAGCCGACGATCGTCGAGGCCAGCAACGACCTGCCGGTCGTCCAGCATGAGACCTTCGCGCCGATCCTCTACATGATTCCGTTCGGTTCGCTGGACGAAGCGATCGCGATGCAGAACGACACGGCCTACGGCCTGTCCTCGGCCATCTTCACCGATCGCCTGCAGCATGCCGAGGCGTTCCTGTCGGCAGCTGGCAGCGACTGCGGCATCGCCAACGTCAACATCGGCACCTCCGGAGCCGAGATCGGTGGGGCTTTCGGCGGCGAGAAGGACACCGGTGGCGGCCGCGAATCGGGCTCGGATGCCTGGAAGACATACATGCGCCGGCAGACCAACACCATCAACTACTCGGCGGAACTGCCGCTGGCGCAAGGGATCAAGTTTACGGTGTGAGGCTGGACAGTGAGCGGTGAGCGGAAGGAAGGCGGATAGCGGGTAGTAAGACGGTAAGCCCCGATCGATGCTCAGTGGCCCGTGAGTCGTGAATCGTGAGTCGTGAGTTGTAAGAGGAAGTCGGGGCTTTACGACTCACAACTCACCACTCACGACTCACTTCCTCCCCCACCCTGTTATCATCAGGACTCTGGCATGGAGAGCCCGCGATGAAAGCCTTTCTGGCCCTGTTATGCGCGGCGCTGGGTCTCGTGACGTCGGGATCCGTAGCCGCGACGGAGGAAGTCACGCCGCAAGGCCGTGTCGCCGTGCTGGTCGAGATCCACGACGCCATCGGTCCCGCGACCAAGGAGCACTTCCTGAGTGCGCTCGAGGCAGCCCAGGACCGGGGTGCCGGTCTCGTGCTGCTCGTACTGGATACCCCCGGCGGGCTGGACGCTGCGATGCGCGACATGATCCAGGGGATCCTGAATTCACCGATCCCGGTCGTGACCTATGTGTCGCCCTCCGGTGCGCGCGCCGCCAGTGCGGGAACCTACATCCTCTATGCCAGCCACGTGGCTGCGATGACGCCCGGCACGAACCTGGGCGCCGCCACGCCGGTTTCACTCGGCGGTCCACCCGCTCCCGACGCGCCCCGCGGCAAAGACAGCGACAAGGACGGCGACAAACCGCCGCAACCCGGCACTGCGATGGAACGCAAGGCGGTCAACGATGCAGTGGCCTACATCCGCAGCCTCGCCGAGTTGCGGGGCCGGAACGTCGAGTGGGCCGAAGCGGCGGTGCGCAGCGCAGCCAGCCTGCCTGCACAGGAAGCGCTACGAGACGGCGTGGTGGACGTCGTTGCCCAGGACATCCCGGACCTGCTGGCGCAGATCGACGGCCGCACGGTCAGGATCGGCGGCAACGAAGTCACGCTGGCTACCGGCGGCATGGTCGTCGAGGAGTTCCTGCCGGATTGGCGCATCGGACTGCTGTCCGTCATCACGAATCCGCTGATCGCCTACGGCCTGCTGATCGTCGGCCTCTACGGCCTGATGTTCGAGGGATACAATCCCGGCGCCATCCTGCCTGGGGTGGTCGGCGCCATCTGCCTGCTGCTCGGCCTGTACGCCCTGCAGGTGCTGTCGGTCAATTACGCCGGCCTGGCCCTGGTGGGCCTGGGCGTCGCGATGATGATCGCGGAGGTTTTCGTGCCAAGTTTCGGCGCGCTCGGCATCGGCGGCCTGGCCGCCTTCGTCATGGGCTCGATTATCCTGATGGACAGCGACGCGCCGGGGTTCGGCATCAGCAAGGGACTCGTCGGCGGCATCGCGACCGTTGCGGGAATCACCATGTTCGGCACCATGTGGCTGGCGATGAAAGCGCGCCGCAAGCCCGTCACCACCGGCACCGAGCAGTTGACCGGGTCGATCGCGGAGGCGGCCGAGGCCTTCAGCGGCCGCGGGCGCGTCAGGATCTTCGGCGAGGAATGGGCGGCCGTGAGTGCACAACCTGTCGCGACCGGGCAGCGGGTCAGGGTGGACCGCGTCGAAGGGCTGACCCTTCACGTCAGTCCGGAAGATTGAACAAGGAGAGCAGACCGTGCTTCAGATTCCATTGATCGTCATTGCCGTCTTCATCCTGGCGGTGCTCGTCAACGCCATCAAGATCCTCAAGGAATATGAACGCGGAGTCATATTCACGCTCGGCCGCTTCACCGGCATCAAGGGACCCGGGCTGGTCCTCGTCATTCCGATCATCCAGCAGATGTCCCGGGTCGACCTGAGGACCATCGTGCTGGACGTCCCGAAGCAGGACGTCATCTCGCGGGACAACGTCTCGGTCAAGGTCAACGCGGTGGTCTACTTCCGCATCGTGGACCCGGCCAAGGCCATCATCCAGGTCGCCAACCCCTTCGAAGCGACCAGCCAGCTTGCGCAAACGACGCTGCGTTCCGTCCTCGGTCAGCACGAACTCGACGAAATGCTTTCCCAGCGCGAAAAGTTGAACAGCGACGTGCAGAAGATCCTGGACGATTCGACGGATATCTGGGGCATCAAGGTCTCCCATGTGGAGATCAAGCACGTAGATCTCGATGAGTCCATGATCCGCGCGATGGCACAGCAGGCCGAGGCCGAGCGCAGCAGGCGCGCCAAGGTCATTCATGCCGAAGGCGAGAAGCAGGCAGCGGCCGCGCTGGTCGAGGCGGCCCGCGAACTCGGCGCCGACCCACGCGCAATCCAGTTGCGCTATCTGCAGACCTTGAGCGGTTTGTCGGCTTCCGGAACGACTACGATCGTGTTCCCGCTGCCCATGGACCTCATCACGCCATTGCTGCGCCGGGAAGACTCGGACGGCAAGCGGTCAGGCTGAAACGGCCAGGCGGGCCCGCTCCAATTGCTGGCTGAGGCGTTTCGGCGACACGGGCACCGAGGTGCGCAGGTCCTGGGCGAATAGCGACACGCAGTATTCTTCCACCATCCAGCGCAGCAGGGCGACGGCATCGTGCCGGTCCGCCTGCGCCACGGCGGCTTGACTGGTCACGGCCAGCACCGTCTCCCGCCATTGGCGGAGTTCGTACTGGCTGTCTGCGCCGGCCCCGCGCGCGCCGCGCAGCCGGCCGATGCGACGCACCAGAGCCTTCATGAACCGTGGCAGGGAATCGAGCCACGGGTCGGGCGCCCGCGCAATGAAGCGACCTTCGACCAGTGCCGCGACCTGGGAGCGGCAGTCATCCACCAGCGCGTGATCGGTCCCGTCCGGCAGCTCCGAGAGCGCCTTTACGGCCAGGCGCCGCTCCGCCAGCGCCGCGCGAGCCACCTCGGCAATCCTCATCGCTTCGTCATGAAGCTCCGCCCTGCCCCGCTCTGCCGCCGCTTCAAAGGCCGCCTTGTCGCGCGGTATCCGCTCGCCCGCGGGCAGGCAACAGCGCTCAATCGCCCGGTCGCAGATGTCGTCGGCCAGGTCACGCAACGGACCGACTGGCTGCTGCAGAAGTGCCAGCCCGGTATCCGCGGCGAGCGCCCGCCGGATATACCTCAGCGGGCCCTCCAGTCGCAGCGCGAGCAGGCGCACCATGCCGCGCCGCGTGTGGTCTGCGGCGCGCTCGGCCGTCTCCACGCAGGTCAGGGATACCGAATCGCCGCGGTCCTCGATGGCCGGGTGCAGGACGATGCGCACGCCCTGGCGGATCACTTCCAGTGTCTCCGGCAGGGTGTCGAAGTCCCAGGCCCGCAGGCCGTCACGAACGAAGTCGCCGGCATTCTGCCGCAGCGCCTTGCGCTGCACGGTTCGCAGGCGCCTCTTCAGGTCCTCGACGTCTCGTCCGGCGGCGATGACGCGCCCTGCCTGGTCGACGACGTGGATGTTCAGGAACAGGTAATCCGGCAGGCGCGAGCTTCGCAGGTCGGACGTCGCGATCGGCGCGCCCGCGCTGCGCGTCAGCCAGCCCGCCGCAGCCTCGAGGAACGAATTGCCCTCGTTTCTTTCGAGCTCGGCGAGGCAACGCGCGGCGACGTCCGGGGCGGGGACCAGCTGGCGGCGCAGCGCCTTGGGCAGCCCGCGTATCGCCTCGGTCAGCATTTCATGACGCCAGCCCGGGATACCCCATTCGACTTCCGCGCTCGTGAGCTGCGGCAGGAACGGCAGCGGCACCGCGATGGTGGCGCCGTCGTCATCCGCACCCGGCTCGAAGCGGTACTCGACCGGCAGCTCGTGCCCGGCAATCGTGAGGCTGTCCGGAAGCTGCGCAAGATCGATTTCCGGCGCGCTGGACGACTGGATATCCGCGACCGAGAACTCGAGCAGGCCAGGATCGCGCTCCTCGGCCCGCTTGCGCCAGCGTTCAAAGGTGGCGGCGCTGTGAATCGTCTCCGGAAGCCTCTCGAGGTAAAAGGCGGTGATGCGGTCCTCGTCGAGTAGCGCGCCGCGCCGGCGAAGCTTTGCCTCGCCCGCCTCGAGCTGGGCGCGAACCCGGGCATTGTGGTCGAGGAAGCGTCCGCGCAGCCGCGACCGGCCATGAGTCAGGGCTTCGCGCGCGAAAATCCCGCGTGCCTCGGCCGGTGCGATGCTGCCGTAGTTGACCCGCCTGCCGGCGGCCACGGTCAGCCCATACAGCGTGACGGTCTCGCGAGCCGCCACGTACCCACGATCCACCACCCACTCCGGGTCGCCATAGCTTCGACGAACGAGGTGATGCGCGGCCGTCTCGATCCATGCCGGCTCGATCGCCGCAACGGATCGGGCGTACACCCTCTGCGTCTCCGCCAGCGTCGCGGCCATGATCCACTTGGGCGACCGGCCCTTGAGCGCCGAGCCGGGCGCGATGACAAAGCGCAGCCCCCGCGTCCCGAGATAGTCGCCCTTCTCCGTCTTCTCGCCGACATGCCCGAGCAATCCAGGCAGCAGTGATCGATGTATCGCCTCGGCGTTGGCGGGCTTTTCACCCGGGCGCCAGTCATTCTCGGCCACGACGTCGGCGAGCTGCGCCCGCAGGTCCTCCCATTCGCGCATGCGTGCCGCGGACAGGAAATTGTCGCGACACCACCTGCGCGCCTGGGACGCAGACCGCGCGGCGCGGACCTCCTGCCAGGCATTCCAGAGATTCAGCAGGGAAAGGAAGTCGGAGCGTTGATCCGCAAACGCGGCATGTTTCTCGTCCGCCGCCGCCCGGAACTCGGCAGGTCGCTCCCGCGGATCCTGGATGCTGAGCACCGCTACCAGGGTCAGTACCTCGTCGAGGGCGCCGAAGCGACGTGCCTCCGAAAGCATGCGACCAAGCTGGGGATCGACTGGCATGCGCGCGATCTGCCGCCCGAGCTCCGTGACCCGGCGATCGGCATCGACGGCCTCGAGTTCCTGCAGCAGTCGATATCCGTCATTGACGAGCCGGGTATCAGGCGGATCCGGAAACGGAAATTCGTCCACGGCGCCCAGTCGCAGGACCTCCATCTGCAGGATCGCGCTGGCCAGGTTGATGCGCAGGATCTCCGGCGGCGTGAACGGCTCCCTGGCCTCGAAGTCCTCTGCGGAATACAGCCGGATGCAGGTCCCCGGACCGACCCGGCCGCAGCGGCCCTGGCGCTGATTTGCGCTGGCCTGCGAGATCGGCTCGATCGGCAAGCGCAGGATCTTGCTGCGCGCGCTGTAGCGACCGATTCGAGCCAGGCCGGTGTCGATGACGGCCCTGATGCGCGGGACCGTTATCGACGTCTCGGCCACGTTGGTCGCCAGCACCACGCGCTGCTGCGCGCCAGGCCTGAAGACGCGTTGCTGCTCGGTCCACGACAGGCGGGAGAACAGTGGCAGCACCTCCAGGCGCGGTCCGAAGGCGCGGGATACGGCATCCGCGGTGTCGCGGATCTCCCTCTCACCCGGCAGGAACACCAGGGTGTCGCCCTGATCCCCACCGTCCGATGCCAGTTCCCTGATGGCCGCGACGATGCCCGGGACGATTCCCGGATCCAGGTCATCGTCTTCGTCGGCACCGAGCGGACGATAGCGCGTCTCGATGGGCCAGCCGCGACCCGAGACCTCGATCACCGGCGCGTCGTCGAAGAATCTCGAAAAGCTCTGCGGATCGATCGTCGCGGAGGTGATGACCAGGCGCAGATCAGGCCGACGCGGCAGCAGCCGTTTCAGGTAGCCGAGCAGGAAGTCTATGTTCAGGCTGCGCTCGTGCGCCTCGTCGATGATCAAGGTGTCGTAGCGCAGGAGCTCCGGGTCGCCCTGGATCTCGGCGAGCAGGATGCCGTCCGTCATCACGCGAATCAGCCCGAGGTCGGAGCCCTTCTCGGCGAAGCGAACCTTGAACCCGACCTGCTCGCCCAGCTGCACGCCCAGCTCCTCGGCAAGGCGCGTGGCCACGCTGCGTGCGGCGATGCGACGCGGTTGCGTGTGGCCGATCAGGCCGGTCAGCCCCCTGCCCGCCTCGAGGCAGGCCTTCGGCAGCTGCGTGGTCTTGCCGGAACCCGTCTCGCCGCAGACGACCACGACCGGGTGTTCCACGATCGCCGCGCGAATCTCGTCGATCCGCTGGCTGACCGGCAGCTCGCCCGGATAGGACAGGGGCGGAACCGAAGCCTGACGCCGCTGGGCACGCTGGCGCGCCTCTGCCAGTCGCTTCTCCAGCGTTGCCAGCTCGCGCCCTGCCGGCTGGCGCCGCGCCTGCCTCTCGGCAATGCGCTGCGCGAGCTGCGCCATGCGGTGAACGTCCACGGCGAGCAGGCCGTCAAGCGCCTCGGGTGGCAAAACCAGCGCAGCCTTGTCTCCCCGCGACACTCAGCGCCCCGGCAGGCTGACACGCACCGCCGCGCCGCCGAGTTCGCTCTCGCCGATCTCGATGGTTCCGCCGTAGGCTGCCGTCAGTTCGCGCACCGCGGCAAGCCCGATGCCCTGGCCCGGGACGGACTCGTCGGCTCGCACGCCGCGTTCCAGAACACGCTGCCGGTCCACCGACAGGATGCCGGGGCCGTCATCATCGACCTCCAGCAGCAGCCCGCTGCGGCGCCACTCCGGCCTCTGGTCGGCGCGGGCGCGCAGCCCGACCTGGGTACGACAATACTTGTACGCGTTGTCCAGCAGGTTTCCGGCCAGCTCCATCAGATCGCCAGAATCGATCGGGTAGGCCAGGTCGTCAGGCAAGTCGCAATGACAGGCCACGGATTTGTCGCGATACACCTTGGACAGCGCCCCGGTCAGGTCGGTCAGAGGCGCCTTGACGGCAATCGAGGCGACCGTCGATCCGGCGCCGGCCAGCACGGCCTTGCGCAACTGGTGCTCGACGATCGACTGCATGCGATCCAGCTGGGGACCTGCGGCAGCCGGGTCTGCGTGCCCGGTAGCAAGGATGCTCTTCAGTGCCGCGATCGGCGTCTTCAGGCTGTGTGCAAGGTTGCCCAGGGTCGTCCTGTAACGGGCCAGACGGGCCTGCTCGCCCGCAAGCAGCCCGTTGAGGTTCTGGGCGACCCCTTCCAGCTCCCGCGGCCAGCCGGCACCGAGCGCCTCGCGCCGTCCCGACTCCACCTCGAGAATCTCCAGCTCGAGTCGCCTCAGCGGCCTGAGGCCGGCCCGCAGGCCCAGGGAGAGACCGATCACGAGCGTTGCCATCAGCAGGGTTGCGCCGGCCAGCAGCCATGAACGGACGCGCGCGACCTGGCTGAAATACGGTTCGAGGCTCTCGGCCGCGCTGAGCACGTAGGTGGCCGGCTGGCGCAATCCGGTCTCCCAGCTCACACCAAGGGAAAAGGCGAGCACACGGGTCCCGTCGGGCAAGGTTACCCGCTCGACCAGACGTTCGCCGGCCTTCGGGCGCGCCTTGAGCTCCAGGCCGCTGCCGACGGTCGAAGGCGAGCGCCAGGTCACCTCGTCTGTCTGGTTGCGGATCTCGGCATACAGGCCTGAACCGGGCGTGCTCAGCCGCGCCTCCGCAATGCTGGCGGGAGCCAGCGCGCCCGCTGGATCAAGCTCGGCTGTTGCCACCAGAGCGATGACCTGTGCGTCCAGCACGTCGCGGCGCGAATCCAGCGCGAGGTCGCGATACAGGGCATCGAGCGCCATCGCCGCGGCCCCGGTCAGCAGGACGCTGGCAGCCGCCATCCCGAGGACCAGGCGGTTGACCAGCGATGGAGCGCTGGCGGTCACCGGCTTGCTGCCCATCGCGCGCTGCCGTGGCAGGCGCTCATTCACGCGCCATGCGGTAGCCGCGACCTCTCAGGGTCTCGATCGGAAGCAACTGGCCGTCCGGGTCGAGCTTGCGCCTGAGGCGACCGACGAAGACCTCTATGACATTGCTGTCCCGGTCGAAGTCCTGCTCGTAGAGCTTGTCCGTCAGCTCCGACTTCGACACGACCTGCCCGGCGCGCAGCATGAGATATTCGAGCAGCCGGTACTCGAAGGCCGTCAGCTCCACGGCGCGTCCCTGACAGCGGACCTGCTGGCTGCGGGTATCGAGCTCGACCGGTCCGGCCTGCAGTACAGGTTGCGACCAGCCGCCGGAGCGACGCAGCAGCGCCTGCAGTCGCGCCTGCAATTCCTCGAACTGGAACGGCTTGGTCAGGTAATCGTCCGCCCCGGACTGGAGCGCCTCGACCTTCTGCTGCCAGCGGTCGCGGGCGGTCAGGATGAGGATCGGAAAGGCCTTGCCGGCCTTCCGCCACGCGCGGATCACGTCGAGCCCGGGCCTTCCCGGCAGCCCGAGGTCCACCACGGCCACGTCTATGGGATATTCGTTGCCGGCGAATTCGCCCTCGATACCGTCCGCTGCGGAATCGACGACAAAACCGGCGCTACGCAGCTGCTTGATGAGGGACTCGCGCAGGACCGGCTCGTCCTCGAGCACCAGTACGCGCATGGCCGTCTACTCCACCTTGCCGGTCGCCGCATCCACGGTGACGTCAAAGACACGACCGTCGCCGCTCAACAACCGGATGCGGTAGACCCGTCGGTCGCCTATCTGCTTTTCCTCGGCGCGCACGACCCGGGCATTGAATTGCGCTTCCACCTTGGCCACCGCCTGGTCCAGCGTCAGGCCCTCGGCCTGGCCCGCAGCCTGGCTCGATGCCGGAGGGCGTGGGTCGCCGTGCGCCGACCACGCTGCCTGTGACAGCAGGGCCAGGATCGCGATGGCAGTGGGACGCACAAGCATGATGGAGCAATTGTAGTGCAATCGTCCATGAACCCGCCCTGAATGGCTCACGGTGACCCCTCCTGCTTCTTCGCTTCCTCCCACCAGGCGTCCAGCTGTTCGAGGCCGGCCCGGGGGCCGCTGAGCCCAGAGGCCCGGAGCCGGCCCTCCACGTGCCGGAATCGCCGCACGAACTTGTCGTTGCTGCGCCGCAGGGCAGCCTCCGGATCGATGCCCAGGTGCCTGGCGTAGTTGACCATCGCAAACAGCAGGTCACCGAACTCCGCCTCGACCGCGTCCTGGTCTGCCGCGCCGGACAGCGCGTCGTCGAGTTCGACCAGTTCCTCGTCGATCTTGCGCCGCGGCCCCCTCGCGTCCGGCCAGTCGAAGCCGACCCGCGACGCCTTGCGTCCCAGCTTTGCGGCGCGGGTCAGGGCCGGCAGCGCGAGGGGCACGTCGTCCAGCAGGCCGCCGGCACCCTTCGCCGCCTTCTCGTCCGCCTTCAGGCGTTCCCAGGCCAGCGTCTGGGCCGCGGCCGACTCGACCGTCTCGTTACCGAAGACGTGCGGGTGGCGCCTGACCATCTTCTCGCAGATTCCCTGCACCACGTCATCGAAGTCGAACGCGCCCTGCTCGCGCGCCATCTGCGCATGAAAGACGACCTGCAGCAGCAGGTCGCCGAGCTCCTCGCGCAGCTCGGCCAGATCGCCGCGCTCGATCGCATCGGCCACCTCGTAGGCTTCCTCGAGCGTATACGGGGCGATGCTGCGAAAGTCCTGTTCAAGGTCCCACGGGCAGCCCCCGTCGGGGTCACGCAGCGTCGCCATGATGTCGAGCAAACGGTCCATGGTCACGGGCTCAACCCTCTAGCAGGTCGCGGAACGTCAGCAGCATGCCGGCCGTCGCGCCCCAGATATTGTGGCCCTGCCAGGGCAGGTCGAAGGCCTCGAGTTCTTCTTCGCCGACCTTGTACTTGCGCGACAGGTGGGTAGCGGGATCGAACAGATGCTGCAGAGGTGCCTCGAAGGTGTCGGCCACCTCGGTCGGGTCGAGCCGCAGCGTGAAGCCGGGCCTGACGAGCCCGACGACCGGTGTCACCTGGTAGCCGCTGATGATGACGTGGTCGGGCAGTCGGCCGAGGATACGGACGTAGTCCCGACCCAAGCCGATCTCCTCCTCGGTTTCGCGCAGTGCGCCGGACTCCGCGTCGGCGTCCCCCTGTTCCAGTCGTCCGCCGGGAAAGGAAATCTGCCCAGCGTGATGTTCCAGGTCGGCAGCTCGATAGGTCAGCAGTACGTTCAGGGTCTCGTCCCGCTCGACCAGGGGGATCAACACCGCAGCAGGACAGAGACTCTCCGGAAAGAAGCGCCGGATGCGCGCGCTCACGGCCGCCGGGAACGGACCGATACGCAGGTCGCCCGCCTGGGGCTGGCAGTCAGCGAGGCGGCGAACCACCAGGTCGTGAAATTCCGCCGGTGTCAGGCGGTGCAAGGGTGTCGATGCGACGGTGTTCAACTCTTGCCCTCTTCCATGAGACCGCCGTCGGCCAGCCGCCCGGGGTCCAGCAGTCGCTCGAGCTCCCTGCGGTCGATGCCGCTACGCTCGGCCGCCACCTCGATGACCGGCCGACCTTCTTCATACGCCTGCCTGGCGATCGCGGCAGCGTGATCGTAGCCGATCAGTGGGTTGAGCGCGGTGATCAGTACGGGGTTCAGTGCCAGCGCGCGTCGCAGCCTTTCGCTGTTCGGCTGCATGCCATCCACGGCCTTGTGGGCGAGCGCCAGGGCAGCGCCCGCGATCAGCGATTCGCTGTCCAACAGCCGGTCGGCAATGAGCGGCAGCATGACGTTCAGCTGGAAATTCCCCGACTGGCCGGCAATCGCGATGCCGGCGTCGTTGCCCATGACCGCAACACAGGCCATGGCGACGGCCTCGGGGATCACCGGATTGACCTTGCCCGGCATGATGCTGGAACCCGGCTGCAACACGGGCAGCTTGATCTCGTCGAGACCGGCCAGGGGTCCCGAGCTCATCCATCGCAGGTCGTTGGCGATCTTCATCAGGCACACCGCGGCCACCCGCAACTGTCCGGACAACTCGACCGAGGTGTCCTGGGCGGCCAGTGCCGCGAACAGGTCCGGCGCCTGCTCGAACGGCAGGCCTGTGCGTTCGGCCAGCAGCTGGGCCACTCGACGGCCGAACTGGGGATGCGCGTTCAGGCCGGTCCCGATGGCGGTCGCGCCCTGGGCCAGGCGTGTGAGGCGCACCTCGGTACTTCGCAGGCGCTCTATGCAATCCAGCAGCTGGCTGCGCCACGCGCCCAGTTCCTGAGACAGTCGCAGGGGCAACGCGTCCATCAGGTGAGTGCGGCCGGTCTTGACCTCGCCGGTCATGCGGGCGGCAGCGGTGTCGATGCTCGCTGCCAGCGCCTCGAGCGCGGGAATGACGGCGCTGCGCAACTGGACCAGGGCCGCCACATGCAGGGCGGTGGGAATGGTGTCGTTACTGCTCTGGCCGCAATTGACCTGGTCATTGGCATGAACGGGTACGCCGAGCCGCCGGGCCGCCAGCTCCGCGATCACTTCGTTCGCGTTCATGTTGGTACTGGTAGCGGAGCCCGTCTGGAAGACGTCCACGGGAAACTGGGCGTCATGCTGCCCGGCCGCCACCTCGAGCGATGCTTCCGCGATCGCCTCGGCGACGGTCGGCTCAAGCTGCCGCAGCTCGCCGTTGGCACGCGCCGCAGCCCACTTCACCAGCCCCAGTGCGTGGACGAAGGCTGGCGGCATGGCCTGCCGGCCGATGCCAAAGTTGTCCACCGCGCGCTGGGTCTGCGCGCCCCAGAGCGCACCGGCCGGAATCTGCATCTCGCCGAGGGAGTCACGGGCCGTACGCTGGTCGCTATGCTTCATGTGCCTGCTTGTTCGCCCGGCCCGGCCACGTCAGGGCGTACCGGAAACCGCGGGGCGGTCGCGGGTTGCGGTAAGATTGCCCAGTCTAACATTGGACCCTACCCGGATGACCGACGCCCGACTGCATGCCTTGTCCCCCCTTGACGGGCGCTACGCGGAACATACCCGGGAACTTGCCGGGATCTTCAGCGAGGCCGCCCTGATTCATTACCGGGTCCGCGTGGAAGCGCTCTGGCTGCTGCACCTGGCCGAACGCGCCCGGCTCCCGGAGCTGGCGGGGCTGCCGGATTCCGCGCGCAAGGAACTCGAGGCCCTGGCGGCCGGCCAGCCAGCCGACGGTCCTGCCCGCGTCAAGGCCATCGAGGCCCGCACCAACCACGACGTCAAGGCCGTCGAGTACTACGTCCGGGAGCGCCTGCAGGCGGCCGGCGCTGCGCCCGCCCAGCTGGAATTCGTGCACTTCGCCTGCACCTCCGAAGACATCAACAATCTCTGCTACGCGCTGATGCTCAGCGACGCACGATCCCGGGTGCTGTTGCCCCTGATGCGACGCGTCCTGGAGAAGTTGCGCGAGATCGCACACCAGACCGCCGAGATGCCCATGCTCTCCCGCACCCACGGCCAGCCTGCCAGCCCGACGACACTGGGAAAGGAGATGGCCAATTTCGCGGCGCGCCTGGCCCGGCTCGAGCGGGGCTTCGAGACGGTCGCAGCGCTGGGCAAGATGAACGGCGCGGTCGGCAACTACAACGCCCACCTCATCGCCTACCCGGACGATGACTGGGCGAGGATCACGCGGCACTTCGTTGAATCCCTCGGCCTGGAGCAGAACCCGTACACGATCCAGATTGAGCCGCATGACTGGGTGGCCGAGTATTGCCACGCGCTGTCCCGCTACGACACGGCCCTGATCGACTTGTGCCGGGACCTGTGGGGCTATGTTTCCCTCGGCTATTTCCGCCAGCGAACGGTGGCCGGCGAGGTCGGCTCGTCGACCATGCCGCACAAGGTCAACCCGATCGACTTCGAGAATGCCGAGGGCAATGCCGGCGTCGCCAATGCCTTGCTGGGCTTCTTCGCCGACAAACTCCCCGTCTCGCGTTGGCAACGCGACCTGACGGACTCCACCGTGCTGCGCAACCTCGGCGTAGCGCTCGGGCACGCCGCGCTCTCGCTCAGGTCGCTGCTGAAGGGACTCGGCAAGCTCGATGCGGACGCCCCCCGCATGCAGGCCGACCTGGACGCGAACTGGGAAGTTCTGGCGGAAGCCATACAGACAGTCATGCGACGCCACGGCGTGCCGGATGCCTATGACAAGCTCAAGGACTTCACCCGCGGACGCAGGGTGGGGCCGGCCGAGTTGCGGGATTTCGTCGCGACGCTGGGCCTGCCGGCCGACGTAGCCGCGCGACTGGCCGCGCTGACCCCCGCGGGCTACATCGGCCTTGCCGCCACCCTGGCCCACCGGGCCTGACGCGGAGGAAACGGGGCCGTGGAGGACACCGAGTTTCTTGTCACGACCTGGAGCGTCGATCGGCCCCTGCTGCAGCAGGTGCGGCGGCAGGTGTTCGTCATCGAGCAGCGCGTTCCCGAGGAAGAGGAATGGGACGACGATGACGAGGTCTGTGTGCACGTCCTGGCCACGCGGAACCGTGAACCAGTTGGCACTGGGCGGCTTTCCCCCGCGGGTAAGATAGGCAGGCTCGCTGTATTAAGTGAATTCCGCGGGCGGGGCCTGGGTGACCGGATTATGCGCATGCTCATCGAGCAGGCGTATCACCGAGGCCTGGTAGAGGTGACCTTGAACGCCCAGCTGCAAGTCGTGCCTTTCTACGAGAAGCGCGGCTTCAAGGCGGAGGGTCCGGTATTCGATGAGGCCGGCATTCCCCACAGGAGGATGCGCAAGGCCCTGAGGTAAGGGAATGCTGACACAGCCACGCCAGCCTGAGACCGCGCCGAGGACCATCTTGTCCTCGCTCGACGAGGTCCGTGCGGCGTCGCTGCAGGTCGCAACGGCCGCGACGCGACTGCTGGCCATGTACACGCAGGACCTGGAGCCGCAGGTCTACGACCAGCCCAAGTTCATCGATGCGATCAAGCGCCTGGTGCTGGCACGCGGCTATGCCAAGGTTCGCGTGCTGCTGGCAAACCCCGCCCGCGCCGTGTACGAAAGCTCGCGCTTCGTCGGCCTGGCACGACGGATCACCAGCTATATCGAGATCCGGCATGCGCACCCGGAATATCGCAATACCCAGTCCGCCTTCCTGATCGCCGATGACCACGCGCTCGTCTATCGGCTCCAGGCCAGCCGCTGGGACGGTATCGTGGAAATGAACGACCCCGCGGTCGCGCGCCATTACCTGAATTTCTTCGACGAGGCGTGGACCGCCAGCGCGCCGCACGTCGAGAGCCGTCAGCAGCACCTCTGACAGCCGCTGCCCCGACGTCGCGGTTCCGCCCCCGACCGGCGGCTATAATCGCCGGATGACCTTTCGACCCGACGTCACCGTTGCCGCAATCATCGAGCGGGATGGCCGGTTCCTCGTCGTCGAGGAGCGCGCCGCACGCCGCATCGTCATCAACCAGCCCGCCGGCCATCTGGAGCGCGGCGAGAGCCTCGTCGAAGCCGTCGTCCGCGAAACCCTCGAGGAGACGGCGCATGCGCTGGTACCCGAGGCCCTGACCGGTATCTACCTGTGGCATCAGCCTGCCGTCGACCGGACTTTCCTGCGGGTCGCCTTCACCGGCTCCGTGACCGGTCCCGACGCGGCGCGCAAGCTCGACCGCTGCATCATTCGCACCGCCTGGATGACGCGCGAACAACTTGCTGCACGCCCGAATGTGCTGCGCAGTCCGCTGGTACTCCGCTGCATCGACGACTATCTGGCCGGCACCCGTCATCCGCTGTCGTTGCTGTCCTGCATCGACATCGGCCAGGCGGCCACGACGGTCACCTGAGTCATGACGGCGCCGGTCATCGTCGGCATGTCCGGGGGCGTCGACTCGGCGGTCGCGGCGCTGCTGCTCAAGGACGCCGGACACGACGTGCAGGGGCTGTTCATGTCCAACTGGGAAGAGGACGAGGACGGCTACTGCACGGCCGCGGCCGATTTCCAGGATGCCCGTCGTGTCTGCGCGGAGATTGGCATACCCCTGCACCGCGTCAGCTTCGCCCGTGAGTATCGCGATCGGGTCTTCGCGCACTTCCTCGACGAATTTTCTGCAGGACGCACGCCAAATCCAGACGTCCTGTGCAACCGCGAGATCAAGTTCGGTGTCTGCTTCGACTACGCCCGACGCCTCGGCGCCGAGCGGTTCGCAACAGGTCACTACGCGCGGATCGGCCGCAGGGACGACGGGACGGCGGCACTCCTGCGGGCGAGCGATCGGGCCAAGGACCAGAGTTACTTCCTGCACGCCGTGGGGCGGCCCCGGTTGGAACGCACGCTCTTTCCGCTCGGCGAGCTGCACAAGCCCGAGGTTCGCGAGATCGCACGGGAACGCGGGCTGCCCGTGTTCGACAAACGAGACTCCACCGGCATCTGCTTCATCGGCGAGCGGCCCTTTGCGCGCTTCCTGGCGGGCTATCTACCGGCCCAACCCGGCCGGATCGAGAGTCCGAAGGGAGAAGTCCTGGGCGAACACCGCGGATTGATGTTCTACACGCTGGGCCAGCGCGCCGGGCTGGGCCTCGGGGGACGCCGCGGGGCGGCCGAGGCGCCTTGGTACGTGGCTGCCAAGGATCTGGCGCACAACGTGCTGGTGGCCGTCCAGGGGCACGATCACCCCCTGCTCATGAGCAAGGCCCTGGCCTGCGAATCGGCCACCTGGATTGCCGGCTGGCCGCCCGCCACCGATTTCTCCTGCACCGCCCAGGTTCGCTACCGCCAGCGGGACGTGCCGTGCCGGGTCACGGTTGACGCCGACGGAAGCCTCGAGGTGGTCTTCGAAGGCCCGCAGCGCGCCGTGACGCCGGGCCAGTACGCGGTCTTCTATCTGGGCGAGGAATGTCTCGGAGGTGCGGTAATTGCTTGTGCGCGGGCGCTGCCGGATGCACCAAAATCACCGCCCGCCGCGCTATAATTGAGCGGTTTTCTATCGCATCGACACTCGGCGGCGCCTGGCGCCGCGCCCGCCAGCTGGAGGATCCCATGACGGATAGTTTCAAGGCCCGCTCGTCACTGCAGGTAGGCACGCGCTCCTATGACATCTACAGCCTGCCGGCACTCAAGGGCCGGGACCTCTCCCGCCTGCCTTTCTCGCTGAAGATCCTGCTGGAGAACCTGCTGCGTTTCGAAGACGGCGTCAACATCACCCGTCGTGACATCGAGGCACTGCTCGACTGGGACCCGCAGGCTGCTCCCTCTCACGAGATTTCCTTCACGCCCGCCCGCGTCATCATGCAGGACTTTACCGGCGTACCCTGCGTGGTGGACCTCGCCGCGATGCGCGAGGCGATTGCCAGGCTCGGCGGCGACCCCGAGCGCGTCAATCCCCTCGCACCGGCCGAAATGGTCATCGACCATTCCGTCCAGGTGGACGCCTACGGCAACGCCGACGCCCTGCGGCGGAACAACGAGATCGAGTTCGAGCGCAATGGCGAGCGTTATGCCTTCCTGCGCTGGGGCCAGACCGCTTTCGACAATTTCAAGGTCGTGCCGCCGAACACCGGCATCGTCCACCAGGTCAACATCGAGCGCCTGGCAAGGGTCGTGTTCCACAACGAGAAGGACGGCACGGCCTACCCCGACACGCTGGTCGGCACGGATTCGCACACGACCATGGTCAACGGCCTGGGCGTCCTGGGATGGGGCGTCGGCGGCATCGAGGCGGAAGCGGCCATGCTCGGCCAGCCGGTGACGATGCTGATTCCCCAGGTCATCGGATTCCGGCTCAAGGGCAAGCTGCCCGCCGGCACGACCGCGACCGACCTGGTGCTGACCGTGACCGAGATGCTGCGCAAGAAAGGCGTGGTCGAGAAGTTCGTCGAGTTCTTCGGCGACGGCCTGGCCAACCTGCCCTTGGCCGACCGCGCGACGCTGGCCAACATGGCGCCGGAATTCGGCTCGACCTGCGGCATCTTTCCGATCGACGAGGAAACGATCCGCTACCTGGAACTGACCGGCCGCCCGCGCGAACAGATCGAGCTGGTCGAAGCCTATGCCCGGCACCAGGGCTTGTGGCGAAAGGACGGGCAGCCGGACGCACAATATACCGACATCATGGAACTCGACCTGGGCACGGTGGAGCCGTCCCTGGCCGGCCCCAAGCGCCCCCAGGACCGCGTGCCCCTGCGCTCGATGAAGACCGCCTACGGCGTCACGCACAAGAAGATGGCCGAGGAACGGCAGCAGAAGAACCCCGGCGCCACGGGCACGGGTTCCGCGAGCCTCGACGGCCAGACTTTCGACGTCAAGGACGGTGCCGTACTGATTGCGGCCATCACCAGTTGCACCAACACCTCGAATCCCACGGTACTCGTGGCGGCCGGGCTGCTGGCGCGCAAGGCCCGTGCACGCGGACTCAAGGCCCGCCCCTGGGTCAAGACCTCGCTGGCTCCGGGTTCCCGCGTCGTCACCGATTACCTGGACAAGGCCGGTCTCAGCAAGGACCTCGATGCGGTCGGCTTCTATACGGTCGGATACGGCTGCACGACCTGTATCGGCAACTCCGGGCCGCTGAAGCCGGAGATTTCGCAGGCCGTGAGATCCGGTGATGTCATCGCCACCTCGGTGCTGTCGGGTAACCGGAACTTCGAGGGCCGCGTGCACCCCGAAGTCAAGATGAACTTCCTGGCGTCGCCGCCGCTGGTCGTCGCCTATGCGCTGGCCGGCACCACCGACATCGACCTGACGACCGAGCCGCTGGGCACCGGCAGCGACGGCAAGCCGGTCTACCTCAAGGAGGTCTGGCCCACGGCGCACGAGGTCCAGCAGACGGTCGCTTCCTGCGTCGATTCCGCCATGTTCAAGAAGAGCTACGCGGGTGTGTTCGAGGGTGACGCCAACTGGAAGGCGATCAAGACCCCGCCCGGGAAGATCTATGCCTGGGATGCAAAGTCCACCTACGTCAAGAACCCGCCCTACTTCGACGGCATGACCATGACGCCTGAGCCGCAGACCGACGTCGCCGCCGCACGCGTCCTCGCGCTTCTGGGCGACTCGGTCACGACGGATCACATCTCTCCCGCCGGCAACATCGCCAGGACCAGCCCCGCCGCCCGCTACCTCGTCGAGCAGGGCGTCCAGCCGGCGGACTTCAACTCCTACGGCTCACGTCGCGGCAACCATGAAGTGATGATGCGCGGCACCTTCGCCAACATCCGCCTGCGCAACCTGCTGGCTCCGGGCACCGAGGGAGGTGTGACCGTGCACCTGCCGGACGGGGAACCGCTGTCCATCTATGACGCGGCGATGAAATACAAGGCCGAGGGCAGGCCGCTGGTCGTGATTGCGGGCAAGGAGTACGGCACCGGTTCGTCGCGCGACTGGGCTGCCAAGGGCACAATGCTGCTGGGCGTGAAGGCCGTCATCGCGGAGAGCTTCGAGCGCATCCACCGCTCGAACCTGATCGGCATGGGCGTCCTGCCGCTGCAATTCCAGGGGGGGCAAAGTGCCCAGTCCATCGGCCTGACCGGCCACGAGACCTTCGACATCACCGGGCTGCAGGGTGGTGCGGCGAAGCTCGCCAAGGTCATCGCCCGCGCCGATGACGGCAAGACGACCGAGTTCCAGGTGCGTGTCCGCATCGACACGCCCAAGGAACTCGAGTACTTCCGCCATGGCGGGATCCTGCAGTACGTCCTGCGGAGCCTTGCGGCTCCGTCGGGCGCTGCCTGACCGATACCCCCGCGGCGGAAAACGCCGCGGGCGACCGCGCCTCGGCCCGAAGCGGCGCGGCGGTCTGGTATCGTGTCGCCGTGAACCCTCCTCTCGTACCGGCGACGCTGGTCGAACGCCTTGCCGCGTGCCGCAAGGTCGTGGCGCTGACCGGCGCCGGCGTGTCCGCCGAGAGCGGCGTACCTACCTTTCGCCAAGCCCAGACCGGACTCTGGAAGCGTTTTCGGCCGGAGGAACTGGCGACGGTCGAGGCCTTCGAAGCCGACCCGGACAACGTCTGGTCCTGGTACGAGTGGCGCCGCGACCTGGTGCAGCGGGTCGCCCCCAACGCCGGTCATCGTGCCCTGGCCAGGATGGAATCCTTCATTGCCGACCTGGTGGTCGTCACCCAGAACGTCGATGGCCTGCATCACCGTGCCGGCAGCAGCACCGTGATCGAGTTTCACGGCAACCTGTTCGACAATCGCTGCTTGTCCTGCGCCGCGCCGGCCGACGACATCCCGCGTCCCTGCCCGACGCCGCCGCGCTGCCGCAGCTGCGGCGGTCTCGTCCGGCCGGGCGTAGTCTGGTTTGGTGAGCCCATTCCCGCGGGTCCACTCGAGCAGGCCATTGCGGCCACCGAGCAGTGCGAGCTGTTCCTGTCCATCGGCACCTCGTCCCTCGTGTACCCGGCCGCCGGACTCGCCGCGCGGGCGCACCGGGCTGGAGCGATCCTTGTCGAAATCAACCCCGAGCCAACCGAGCTGACCGCACAGGCCGACTTCGTGCTGGCCGGCCCATCGGGGCAGCTGCTGCCGGCGCTGTACCAGGCTCTTGCAGATCGAAACCGGCCCAACCGATGAACAGGATGGATTCGCATGGATAGTCTTCTCGCCAGGCTTCGCAGCTTTCCGGCCGCATCTCCAGCGGTTGGTTACGAAGGTCAGTGGTTCAATTACGGCGAACTCACCGGGCGCTCGGGCCGCGTGGCCGCAGCGCTGGCTGCCTGCACCCGACGCGGCGATCGCATTGCGCTGCTGGAGCTGAACTCGCCGGCCTTCCTCGAAGTCGTGCTGGGTGCCACCGAGGCGTCCTGCGTGCCCGTGCCCATCAACACGCGCCTGGCTGCGCCCGAGATCGCCTATATCGTCAACAACTCAGGCGCCCGGATCCTGTTCGTCGGCGAGGAGCACTATGCCGTCATTGAATCGCTCGAAGGCCAGCTACCCGAGGGCATGGTCGTCATCGCGATGCAGGGTGGCGGCCTTCCGGGCTGGCTCGATTACCAGGCGTGGCGCGATGCCGCGCAGCCCGGCGCGCGGTCCCGACCGCCGGCAGAAGACGACGACCTGACCCAGTTGTATACGAGCGGGACCACCGGCCATCCCAAGGGCGCGTTTCATTCGCTGCGCAACTGGAATGCCTGGATCCGGACCTGTCGGGAATCGGGCTGGGGGCAATACGGCCCCGACACGACCATGCTGGTGGTGATGCCGATGTTCCACATCGCGGCCCTGGGGACCGCCCTGCTGGCCCTGGTACAGGGCGCGCGCGTCGTGATCCTGCGCCGCTTCGATCCACGGCACACGCTGGAAACTATCGAGGCCGAGCGCGTCACGGACACGTTGCTGGCGCCCGCCATCGTCCATGCCCTGCTGGGCCATCCCGAGTTTGGCCAGCAGGACCTGTCGAGCCTGCGCTGCATCTGCTACGGCGCCGCGCCGATGCCGCCGTCCGTGCTCGCGGAAGTTCGCGCCAGAACCGACTGCAAGCTGGTACAGGTCTATGGCATGACGGAAAACCTGGGCCTGTCGACCTCGCTGGGACCGGCTGAACACGACCCGGCACTCGGCAAGCTGGCCTCCTGCGGCCGCCCCTATGCCGGCACCGACCTGCGCATCGTGGATGCCGAGGGCCGCGAACTCCCGCGCGGCGAGACCGGCGAGATCGTCGTGCGCGGCCCGACCAATTTCAAGGGCTACTGGCAGGACCCGCAAGCGACCGCGACGACGCTCCGTGGCGGCTGGTTGCACACGGGCGATGCCGGCTACCAGGACGAAGACGGATTTGTCTTCATCCTCGATCGCGTCAAGGACATGATCATCAGCGGCGGGGAAAACATCTATCCCGTCGAAGTGGAGAATGCCCTTGGGGCGCACCCCGAGGTCGCCGAGGTCGCCGTGATCGGCGTTCCCGACCCGCGCTGGGGCGAGGCCGTCAAGGCCGTGGTGGTGCGCAAGACCGGCTCCGCCCTTCAGGCCGAGGAATTGATCGCCTTCGCGCGCGAGCGCATCGCGCGTTACAAGCTGCCACGCTCGGTAGACTTCGTGAACGCCCTGCCCCGCAATGCGACCGGAAAGCTGTTGCGACGTACGCTCCGTGAACCCTATTGGGCGGGACACACGCGCAGGGTGCATTGATGGCCGAGCCGGATTCGGCGCCCGGCCATCCCGCTCGCATCGCCGTCTTCGATCTCGACGGCACGATCACCCGGCGCGACACGCATGTGCCGTACCTGGCCGGCTACGCGCGCAGGCACCCTGGCAAGTGCTGGCGCCTGTGGCGCCTGCCACTGACCCTCACGCGATTCGCAACAGGCTTCTCGGACCGTGGGCATCTGAAATCGTCGCTGATTCGTCAGGTCATGCTCGGCGCTCGCCGCGAGCAGGTCCTCGAATGGAGTGAGGAATTCTGCCGTTCACACTTGCCGGCGCTGCTGATGCCCCGCGCGCTGGCCACCATCGAGAGCCACCGCGCAGCCGGCGACCACCTGGTCCTGTTGTCCGCCAGCGTGGACCTGTACGTGCCTGCGATCGGTCGTCACCTCGGATTCCACGAGTCTATCTGCACCGGGATTTCCTGGAACGGCGATGCCCTGGAAGGGCGACTGACAACCCCGAACCGCCAGGGCACAGAGAAGCGCCGGGTCATCGAGTCGCTGCGTGCACGTCACCCGCAGGCGAGACTGGCAGCGTATGGCAACGCCACCTCGGATCTCGAGCACCTCATGACCGTAGAGGAACCGCAGGTGGTCAACGCCAGCGCAGCCACGCTGCGTCGCGCCAGGTCCCTGGGTCTGCCTTGCGCCGACTGGCGCGGCGATTGACGCTCGCGGCAGGCGAACAGCCCTACTGGAACAGCTTCCAGCTCGACAGGACCCAACCCAGCCAGGCCAGGGCGACCATGGCCAGCTGGCCCGGCAATATGCGCAAAGCGAAAGCCGCCCGACCGGACACCCAGGAGACCACGATCTTCATGGCAGCGTTGCCGCTGAAGGCCAGCAGCGTCGCGACCACCGCCTGCTGTACGCTCAACTTGTCCGCCGCGGCGAGCGAGGCCGCCGAGGCTCCCGCTGCCTGGGTGTCGGCGAAGCCCGCAACGGCCACACCGACCAGCGCGCCGGTCGTGCCAAACAGTCGTTCGAGCAGCGCGGCCGCGAAAATCACGGCCGAGACGGTCGCCGTGAAGATCAACGCATCGCGCGGCCTGAACGGCCGGCCAAGCTGCATCTGCTCGGGTGGCGGCGCCTGCACCGCACGCAGCGTGAACAGGGCGCCGTAGCCCAGCGCGCCGAGCCCGGCCAGCGTCATGGGCAGGACCATGGCGACCATCACCGCCTGGTTGGCGACAGCCAGCACGATGA
>Ga0316188_10000115_pt1 | contig 26735 bp, 26 predicted proteins | sample Phiworburrow1_MG_FD_204933 | JGI IMG/M metagenome (GOLD analysis project Ga0316188, IMG submission 204933) | Coastal sediment microbial communities from Maine, United States - Phippsburg worm burrow 1 | ecosystem: Environmental > Aquatic > Marine > Coastal > Sediment | place: USA: Maine... | reverse complement strand
GAGTGACTGTCTCCCACCAACCGGTGGCGTGAAGAATGGATCAGCCGTGTCGGCTTGGGAACGACCCCCTCGGGATGGCTGGAAAGATGTCGTTTGAATGCATCTATCAGGTCGCCAGGCTCCGCAGGCAGGGTCACGATGTCGCTGACTCCTGCGCGCAAAGCCTTGATAGCCAACTCGGTGTCAGGGCGGAAGGCGCTAAGGATTATGCTGGACGAACCCTTTAGCGCGGGTATCCAGTCCAGGCTCCAGTCTCCGTTGGCGGAGGGTTCCACTACCAGAAAATCGAAATGACATCGCGCTGCCAGTTGCCTGGCCTTATCCAGGCTGTCGGCAGATTCCACCAACCCGCAGTGCCTGGCCAGGCGATGTTGCAGTTGCGAACGATGATTCTGTTCGCCTCCTACCAGCATTACCGATAGCCGTTTGCAGGCGGCGTCATTGGCGGGGGCATCCTGCTCCCCTTTAGACTTTGTGTTCCTGGTCATCTTACCCTGCTTGTTCGAAAAACCTGCCGGGAAAACTGGACATATCTTCGGTCTTCCTGGCCAGGTCATTCATTCATTGTCACAGGATCCTGCTTTAAGGCGGTCCCGGGTAAAGTTGTTCGATAGTACGATATGACCCAACAAGTTACACTTTGGGACAAGATGACGCAATAAGACCTTCGGATATCGTCAATTTGACCCATTTTTTCCCTAAACTCGAACTATAAATTGGAAAGTGGGGTAGAAGGGCCTCGAAAAAAGCCCAATACTCCGCGGTGGCATTACACTTGCACGTATGCAGGTCTGTCCCAACAGCTCGCAAAACGAGAGCACGTGTCGCTGGGGAGGCGGCTAGTCAATGAGTGAGGTTTTTTCCGCTGTGGCCACGGCCGTTGAACTGGTCGTCGGGCTGGATCCGGACCTGGTGGAAATTGTTGCCTTGTCCCTGAAGGTCAGTCTTGCAGCCGTGTTGATCGCGTCAATAGTGGGGCTGCCACTGGGTGCTGCGGTGGCCCTGGTGAAATTTCCGGGTCGTCGGGCAGCGGTAATCTTGCTGAATGCCGCGATGGGCCTGCCGCCCGTGGTTGTCGGCCTGATCGTTTACCTGTTGTTATCCCGCAGCGGACCCCTGGGTGAGATGGGAGTTCTTTTCACTCCCACTGCCATGGTTATTGCCCAGAGCATCCTGGTTACGCCGATTATCGCGGCCCTGACCCGGCAGACCATTTCAGACCTCCATGAGGAATACGACGAGTACCTGTGTTCACTGGGTGCGGGATACTTGCAGAGAATCACCACCCTGTTGTGGGACGGCCGTTTTCGGCTGCTCACCGGACTGCTTGCCGGATTCGGGCGGGCCAGTGCCGAGGTGGGCGCAGTCATTATCGTTGGCGGCAACATCAATCACGTCACCCGGGTGATGACCACTACCATCGCCTTGGAAACCAGCAAGGGAAACCTGAACCTGGCGCTGGCTCTTGGCATTGTGCTGGTCATTCTCGCGGCCAGCGTGAACGCCGCCGCGGTGCTGATCGGCGATGCAGCGAGCAAGCGTTATGGATAAGCTCGGCGAACAACATCGGGTGATGCCGCTGGAGGTCTCGGATCTGTCCTATGTCGCCGGCGGGAAGATCTTGCTGAACAAGCTTGATTTCCAACTTGAGGACGGTGTTCGCACGGTAATACTTGGACCCAACGGTGCAGGGAAAAGCTTGTTGCTAAGGGTGTGCCACGGATTGCTGCAACCCGACTCCGGCCGTGTCAGCTGGGCAGGCAGGACGCCGTCACAGGCAGGCCGTGAACTGGCCATGGTTTTCCAGCGAACGGTTCTGCTCAGGCGCACGGTTTCCGACAATATTGCGCATACCCTGGGCGTCATGGGTGTGGCAAGGCAAGAAAGGTCTTCGCGTATCGACACAGCGCTTGAAGAAGCCGGTCTGTCGGAGCTGGCGGACCATCCGGCACGCACACTCTCTGGCGGTGAGCAGCAGCGACTGAGTATTGCGCGGGCAAGAGTGCTGCGTCCGCGGGTTTTGTTGCTGGATGAGCCTACCTCGAATCTCGATCCTGGCGCCACGGCGGCGGTAGAGGCGATGATTCGTGCAGCCGACGCGGATGGCACCCGGATTATCATGACCACTCACGACATTTTACAGGCCAGGCGATTGGCCGATGAAGTGCTGTTTTTGCACAAGGGCCGATTGCTTGAACATACCGCCGCAAAGGTGTTTTTTGGTGAACCGGTCACCGACGAGGCGAGGCGTTTTTTACTTGGAGAGTTACTTGAATGAGAAACGCAATTTTGAACAAGGTTTTATGCCTTATAGTTTTGTTTGTCGGCATATCGCCGGGTTTCTTGTGCGCGGCGAGTGACGAGCAGCCTTTCATCGTGCTGGCGTCCACCACCTCAACTGAAAACTCCGGCCTGTTCGATTTTATCCTGCCAGTTTTTACCGAGAAAACCGGAATACAGGTGCGGGTCGTCGCGGTGGGTACCGGACAGGCCATGAAGCTTGCCAGCAACGGTGATGCCGATGTCTTGCTGGTTCATCACCGGGCTTCGGAAGATGCATTTGTCGCCCAGGGCCTGGGTGTCAAGCGCTATCCGGTGATGCACAACGATTTTGTCCTGCTTGGAACGGCGGAGGATCCGGCATCGGTGGCGGGGGGCAACGATATCGTTAAAGCGTTGCAAGCGATCTCTACCGCGGGTGCGGCATTTGCGTCCAGGGGTGATGACAGTGGAACCCATAAAAAGGAGTTGAGCTTGTGGGCCGAGGCTGGGGTTGACCCTGCCGCGAGCAGCGGCAGCTGGTACCGGGAAACCGGCTCTGGCATGGGCACCACGCTTAATACCGCTGTGGGCATGAACGCCTATGTCCTTAGCGACCGGGCTACCTGGGCCAGTTTCGGCAACAAGGGTGATTTCAAAGTGATGGTCGAAGGGGATTCCCGACTGTTTAATCCCTATGGTGTGATACTGGTGAATCCGGAGCGCTTCGCGCATGTTCGCGCCGCTGATGGCCAGGCCTTTATAGACTGGCTGGTATCACCGGCCGGACAGGAGCTGATTGCCAATTACAAGATTGACGGGGCGCCGGTATTCTTCCCGGATGCACCGGCCACGAAATAGGAAGAACGGCTTGCCAGAGAACGCAGAAAAAATGGAAGGACAGCAGCGAGGAAGGATTACCGGCCTGGTGCTGGCCGGTGGGCGCGCGCTGCGTATGGGTGGATCGGACAAGGGTCTTGTGGACCTTGCCGGAAAACCCATGGTTGCCTGGGTGATTGACTGTCTCCGGGAACAGGTTGATGAGTTGATTATCAATGCCAACCGCAACCAGGACGTATACGGCGCCATGGGGTATTCGGTGGTGGCGGATCGCAGCGGAGACTTCCAGGGTCCCCTGGCGGGCATGGCCAGCGGCATACAGGCGGCCACCGGTGAGTGGTTGCTAACCGCGCCATGTGATTCGCCGCTGGTATCGCCCTTATTGGCCCAGCGCATGTGGCAGGCATGTGAACGGGGCGCCGAAATTGCCGTTGCCCATGATGGGGAGCGGCTGCAGCCGGTGTTTGCGATGATTCGCTGTAACCTGCTGGAAAGTCTCCAGGCCTACCTGGATTCGGGCGGCCGCAAGATAGATCGATGGTATCGGGAGCATGCCATGCAGGAAGTGGATTTTAGCGATTGCCAGGATACGTTTTTGAACATCAATGAACCGGCTGACCGTGAGCAACTGGAAGCCAGGCTGGCAGCACAAGGTGGAGTAAAAGAATGAGTCACGGAGAACCTATGGCCCCCGGGGATTGTTGTACGGATAGTCATGCCGACACCGCCATGCCCCTGCAGCAGGCGCTTGAGCAGGTGCTGGCCGTGGTGGAGCCGGTCAGCGAGGTTGAGGTTCTGGATATCCGGGAGGCCCTTGGTCGGGTGTTGGCAAATGATGTGATTTCTGCCGTGGATGTCCCGGCGCATACCAATTCGGCCATGGATGGTTACGCCCTGGCAGGTTCGGATTTGCCCAAGGCAGGTGAATGCACCTTGCAACTGGTGGGTACCGCCTGGGCGGGCAGGCCCTTGCAGACCCGGGTCGAGGCCGGCCAGTGCGCCCGCATTATGACCGGGGCAGTCATGCCCGCGGGAACCGATACGGTGGTCATGCAGGAACATGCTGAACGCGTGGATGACGGCGTCGTAATTGATGACCGGCATCGCGCCGGCCAGCACGTTCGCCCGGCCGGTGAGGACGTTGCGGCGGGTGCGGTGGGCGCCCGTGCAGGAATCGTGATTCATCCAGCCATGCTGGGTGTGCTGGCCTCCCTGGGGGTTGGCCGCGTGTCGGTGCTGCGCCGACCCAGGGTGGCATTTTTCTCTACCGGGGATGAGCTTGTCGGAATCGGTGAGACACTCAAGGAAGGCCAGATTTACGACAGCAATCGTTACACGCTTTACGGCGTGCTGACCCGGCTGGGTATGGAAGTCATGGACCTGGGGGTGGTACCCGATGACCCCGATGTACTGGAGTCGGTGCTGATGGAGGCATCCCGACAGGCGGATGCGATCGTGACCACGGGCGGCGTATCGGTGGGCGAGGCGGACTTCGTTACCCAGATACTTGAGCGAATCGGCCAGGTAAATTTCTGGAAGGTGGCCATGAAGCCGGGTCGCCCGTTTACCTTTGGTCGTATTGGCCGGGCCTGCTTTTTTGGTCTGCCGGGCAATCCCGTTTCGGTGATGTCCACGTTCTACCAACTGGTGCAACCGGCCTTGCTGGCCATGACCGGAGCCCGGGTCGAGGACCCGGTAATAATGCTGAACGCGCGGGTGACTCATCGACTGAAAAAGAAGCCCGGCCGCCGGGAATTCCAGCGGGGTGTTTTACAGCGTGACGCCCGGGGGGATTACCAGGTTACCGGCACACGCCACCAGGGCGCCGGGGTGTTGAGTTCCATGGCCGCAGCAAATTGTTTTATTGTTCTGGAAGAGGATCGCGGCGCGGTTGAGCCGGGAGACATGGTGAAGGTCCAGCCGTTCCGCGGACTGGTCTGAGCCAGCTTATTACCCCAAGGAGAACCCATGGCCCATAGCGATGGAAATGCACGTGATTTTGTACCGCTGAATATTGCCGTACTCACCGTTTCGGACAGCCGGGACGAGAGTACCGACAAGTCGGGAAAACTGTTGGTGGAGCGCCTGAGCGCAGTCGGCCATACCTGCGCCGAGAAGGCCATTGTCCCGGATGATGTGTACGCAATACGGGCCATTGTCTCGCGCTGGATCGCCGATCCGGATACCCAGGTCGTGATCACCACCGGCGGCACCGGGGTGACCGGCCGGGACGGCACGCCGGAAGCGGTTCAGCCCTTGCTGGATAAACAGATCGACGGTTTCGGCGAGATATTCAGATCTATTTCCCTGCAGCAAATCCGCACCTCAACCATCCAGTCCCGGGCCCTGGCCGGGGTGGCCAACGGGACCTATATTTTTTGTGTGCCGGGTTCCACCGGGGCTTGCGCTACGGCCTGGGATGAATTGATCAGTGCCCAGCTGGATTACCGCACCCGGCCCTGCAACCTGGTGGAGTTGATGCCCAGGTTGCTGGAGCGCTAATGAGCGTTTCGGCCGTGACTTTGCTGGTGGGAACCCGGAAAGGCCTGTTCCGAATCGAGTCAGACCCGGTTCGTGGTAGCTGGAAGCTTGGCGGTCCGTTCATGGCCGGCAACGAGATAATGCACATCGCGCAGTCCCCGGAGCATTCAGATCATCTGCTGGTATCGACTAACCATCCGATCTGGGGCGCTCACATCCATGCCAGTGATGACGGTGGGCATAACTGGCAATCGCTTCAGAACACGCCGCACCACCAGCCCGGTACTTTTTCTCCCAGCCTCAAGGCTATCTGGTTCCTTGCCACCATGCCTCATGGCCAGGGAGTCTATGCCGGCATCGACCCGGCAGGATTGTTCTACAGCCCCGATGGCGGTAATACCTGGGAGCCGGTGAACGGTTTGAACAACCATCCCACCCGCAATCGCTGGGAACCGGCCCGGGGTGGCTTCTCGGTGCATTCGATTCGAATAGATCCGGGTGATCCCCGCCGCATGGTGGCCTCGGTGTCCGCCGGTGGCATGTTCCGTACCGAAGACGGCGGCCAGAGTTGGGAGCCTGCCAACCGAGGCGTGCGCGCGGAGAACTTGCCGGGTGAGTTTCCGGAGTTGGGGCATAACGTACACCGTGTGATCCAGGCGCCCAGCGAACCCTCACGCCTGTATCGGCAGTGTTACAACGGCCTGTACCGCAGCGATGACTTTGGCCTGAGCTGGCGGGAGATTACCGCCGGCCTCCCCAGCGATTTCGGTTATGCGCTGGCCGTCTCGCCGTCCTGTGCGGATACTCTTTTTCAGGTGCCTGAGTCCGGCTCGCATATGCGAGCTGCGGTGGATGGCAAGCTGCGGGTATTCCGCAGTCGTGATGGTGGCAGTAACTGGGAGTCGGCCAGTCGCGGATTGCCCCAGGAGCATGCCTACGTAAGTGTACTCAGGCAGGCCATGTGTACCGACAGCCGCCCTGACTGCGGCGTATATTTCGGCACCACCAGCGGTCATGTATTTGGCAGCGCCGATGGGGCTCAGAACTGGCAACTGGTGGCCAGCTATCTGCCCAGGGTGCTTTGCGTGAAAGCCCTGGATTCGACTCAGCCTGGCGGTGACTCGTGAGCGCGTTGCTCGAAGCGTTCAATGCCCGGGAGGGCATCGTTTGTGCGGTGGGCGCCGGAGGCAAGAAGAGCACCCTGTACCGGCTGGCCCGGGAGCACCCGGGCAGGGTTGGCGTCACTGCCACCTCCTACACCACATTTTTTCCCGCCGAACTCAATGCCCTGGAAATCGTGTCCGAGCTTCCTGAGCTTGAACAGCGGGTGCTGGCCAGTGAGGGTCCGGGTTGCGTTGCCTATGCACGGACCGGTGACAAGCCCGCCCGCTTGCGTGGTCTGCCAATTGCCCTGGTCAGGAAACTGCATGAGATGGGCGGTTTTGACGCCACTTTTGTGAAAGCCGATGGTGCGCGAATGCGTTGGCTCAAATCCCCCAGGGAAGACGAGCCGGTGATTCCCGAAGGGGCGACCACGGTGTTGATGCTGGCCTCGGCACGTGCGCTGGGAGAGCCGTTGGATGAGCGCATCGCCTTGCGCCTGGACCAGATACACGCCCTGTGCGGAACCCGGCCCGGAGACCTGTTTTCTCCGGACCACCTGGCCACCCTGTTCTGTGATGAGCGTGGACTGCTAAAGGGCAGCGAGGGATGCACCGTGATCCCGGTTATCAATATGGTGGATGATGAGGCCAGGGAAGCCATGGCCCGGGAAGCCGCCCGCCTGGCCCTTGGTCGCAGCACCCGTTTTGACCGGGTCATACTGGCCTGCATGAAACGCGATGGGGCCCCCCTGGTGGACGTGATCTGGCGATGAACGGACCTGGCGACAAGGTGACGGTGCATCTCCCCCTGGCCCTGAGAGAGTTTGTGGGCGGCCAGGTGACGATTGAGGTGGCTGCCGGGACCGTCGGGCAGGCTCTGCGTGAACTGGCCCGGGAGTACCCCCTGGCAGGCGCTCGTATACTCGGGCCCGAGGGAGACCTGCGGCGTTACGTGAATGTGTTCCTTGGCGAGGTAAACGTGCGTGACAGGCAGGGACTGGATTCGCTGATAGAAAATGGCGATGAAATTTTTATCATTCCGGCGGTGGCCGGGGGCTAGGAGCGGGGCTGCTCCTCCAGCAAGGTGCCCAGCACCGCCGTAGTGTCGGGTTTCAGGCCGGTCCAGATGTGGAAGGACTCGGCGGCTTGTTCTACCAGCATTCCCAGGCCGTCCACCGCCATCCGTGCGCCGTTCTTCGTGGCCCACTTCAGAAATGGCTGGGCGGCAGGCCCGTAACTCAGGTCATAGCAAACCGTGTTGGTTCCAACCAGATCACCGGACAGTTCCGGCAAGCTGCCCCGGTGGCCGCAGGAGGTGGCGTTTATCAACAGGTCCGTTTTGTGCTGATGGGCTTGTTCCAGGCTGCTCCAGGTCAGTTCGCCTTCCTCGGCGAATACCTCGGCCAGTGCCCGGGCGCGATCGGTAGTTCGGTTGCTGATACAAATTGATGACACCCCGGCACTGAGCAGCGGGCCGAGAATTCCGCGGCAGGCGCCGCCTGCGCCTACCACCATGACTCGCTTGCCTTTGAGGTCCACGCCCTGGTGCAGGGTCAGGTCCCGGACCAGTCCTATGCCGTCGGTGTTGTCCCCGTGCAGAACATGCCCTTCCCACCACAGGGTGTTGACCGCCCCGGCCTGCCAGGCGCGGTCGGTTAGCACTTCGCACAGGGCATGCGCCGCCTGCTTGTGGGGCAGGGTGACGTTCATTCCGCTCTGGTGCGCCTCCTCCCGGTGTTTGACGAAGGCGGCGAAATCAGCAGGCAGTACGTCAAACAGGGGGTATTCAAGGGGCAGCGCGAACTGTTCGGCGAACAGTTCGTGGATGCGAGGGGAGCGGCTGTGTTCCACGGGATGGCCTACTACCCCAAGTCTCAGACCTGCTCCCCAGTCCTGGTTCATTTTTCAGCCAGCCATGCGGCGACCTGTGGGGCGTAATACGTCAACACGGCATCGGCGCCGGCACGCTTGAAGGAAAGCATGGACTCCAGCACTACCTTGCGTTCGTCCAACCAGCCATTCTGGCTGGCGGCCTTGAGCATGGCGTACTCGCCACTGACCTGGTAGACAAAGGTGGGCATTCCAAAGCTGTCTTTCACCCGTCGTACGATGTCCAGGTAGGGCATGCCAGGCTTGACCATCACCATGTCGGCACCCTCGCGGATGTCCAGACCGGTTTCCCGGACGGCTTCATTGCTGTTGCCCGGATCCAGTTGATAGGTGTCCTTGTTGCTCACACCCAGGTTGCCCGCTGAGCCCACGGCATCCCGGAAGGGGCCGTAAAAGGCCGAGGCGTACTTGGAGCTGTAGGACAGAATCTTGGTGTGGATGTGACCGGCTTCTTCAAATGCCTTGCGAATGGCGCCAATGCGCCCGTCCATCATGTCTGAAGGAGCCACGATATCCACGCCGGCTTCGGCGTGGGACAGGGCCTGGCGCACCAGCACCTCCACGGTCTCGTCATTCATCACGTAGCCGGTTTCGTCGATCAGGCCGTCCTGGCCATGGCTGGTGAAAGGATCCAGCGCCACGTCGGTAATCACGCCCATCTCGGGTATCGCAGCTTTCAGCGCCCGCACGGTACGCTGGGCCAGTCCGTCAGGATTGTAGGCTTCGCATCCGTTGTCGCTCTTGGTATCCGGGTTGGGTACCGGGAACAAGGCAATGGCGGGGACGCCGAGATCAGAGACTTCCCTGGCTTTTTTAAGGAGCAGGTCGATGGACAAGCGCTCAACCCCGGGCATGGACGGGATTTGCTCGCGTTGATTGGCGCCCTCGATAACGAATACCGGCCAGATCAGGTCATGGGCGGTCAGCGTGGATTCACGCATCAGATTTCTTGAAAATGCGTCGCGCCGCATGCGGCGAGGCCGAACGTCTGGGAACTCACCGGGGTACTTCGTTGTCATTAACCTTATCCTCAGAATCAATTTAAGACGTTTTTAACAGATTCGGGGCGAAGTTTCCGCCCGTGGTTTCCGAGGGTGACGGCCCCGTCGGATTGTGCTTTTAGCTGGCATATCCCGGCTATTGCTGTTTATTCGGACAGGTACGCATCCCATTGCTCCGGAAATCTTTCTAGCCGGGCGTTAATATATAACTTATTGAATAATAAACAAAACATTGGAGGCTGTTTTTTTTGGAAGAAGATTGGTAGTGGAATGATTCCAAACTAAACACTGCAATTTTCCGTCGTTACGTGCATGATTGTTTGAAAATCCAAGAGCAGACCCGAGGGCCGTTTCCCGGGAAAAGCCAGGACAACTAAACCCGCGTGTATTGGGGTATCTGAGATGCCAGTGTCTCCGATTGCGCAGCAGTGATTCGCCAGATAAGGCGAACAATAATCGAGGAGATGCAAAAATGAGCAAGATGAAACTGTTAAGGCCTGTTGCAATTGCGGTAAGCGCCGCCCTGGCCGGTGGAGTCAGTGTGACCGCCAACGCCGATACCGGTCCGTTTGCCATGGCCGGTCTGTCGTCAGGCTACATGCTTGCGTCGGGCACCGAGGGTGCTGGAGGCGAAAAGGCCGCTGAGGCCGAAGGCAAGTGCGGCGAAGGAAAATGCGGTGAAGCCATGAAAGCCAACGAGGCCGAAGGCAAATGTGGTGAAGACATGAAAGCCCACCATGCTGAAGGCAAATGTGGTGAAGACATGAAAGCTCACCATGCTGAAGGCAAGTGCGGTGAAGACATGAAAGCCCACCACGCTGAAGGCAAATGTGGTGAAGGCAAGTGCGGTGGTGAGAAAGCCGACAAGGCCGAGGGCAAATGTGGTGAAGGCAAGTGCGGTGGTGAGAAAGCCGACAAGGCCGAGGGCAAGTGCGGCGGTGAAAAAGAATAACGCCTGAGCCTGTGCCACAGCGTGTGGCAGTTGCTAAAGTTCGGCTCGTGACCTGCAAGGGTCACGGGCCGTTTTTATTCTGGAGTGATAAATCCCGGGGTGATGCATGAGTGTTGTCGATGACGGAAAATCCCGCTGCCGCTGGGTAGAAGGTGGCAACCAGCTGTATTACCACTACCATGATCATGAATGGGGGGTACCGGTTCGCAACGACCGGCAACAATTCGAATTCCTGATACTCGAGGGTGCCCAGGCCGGATTGAGTTGGGCGACCGTACTGAACAGGCGTGAGGGTTACCGCAAGGCTTTCTGCAATTTCGATCCCCGGGTAGTAGCCGAATTCGACCAGCATAAGATCCAGCAGTTGCTGCAGGATCCCGGGATTATTCGAAATCGCCTGAAGGTGGCGGCCGCTGTGACTAACGCCAGGGCGTTTTTGCAGGTGCAAGAGGAGTTCGGCAGTTTCAATGATTACATCTGGGGTTTTGTCGCTGGCAAGCCCATCCAGAACCGCTGGAAAACCCATGAGCAGATGCCCGCCACTTCCGAGCAGTCCGACGCCTTGTCAAAAGATCTTCGCAAGCGGGGTTTCAAGTTTGTCGGTAGCACCATCATGTATGCACACATGCAGGCGGCCGGGCTGGTCAACGATCATCAGACGGGATGTTTCAGGCATGCGCAGTGCGCGCGTCTGGCATAGCACGACCTGCTTCGCCAGGCATGTCGCGCCCATGCCGGTCGTGCTAGTCTTGCCCGCTTAATTAACCCGTACATTTACGAGAGGCTCGCAGCATGATCAACCTGGTACCCGTTACCACGCTTTACGCGTCCTTGTGCGCCCTGTTGCTGCTTGGACTCTCATACCGGGTAGTACGTTTTCGCCAGACTCTTGGGGTTAACCTGGGCACTGCCGATAACCCGGAGCTTGAGCGCGCAATCCGTGTCCAGGCGAACTTCGTTGAGTATGTACCCACCATTTTGTTTCTGCTGCTGCTGGCGGAACTCAATCACCTGCCGGGCTGGCTGCTACATGTCGCCGGTGCCGGTATCTTCATCGCCCGCATCATGCATGCCTGGGGTCTGGCCGCCACAAAGGGTCGCAGCGTCGGCCGTTTCTACGGGACGCTATTCACCTGGGTGACATTGCTGGGCCTGGCGATCGGCAACCTGGTCCTGCTGTTCCTCTAGCGGGGCAAGCCCGGGTCAGGCCCCGGCTTCGCCCAGCCAGTCCCGGGGGCGCAAGAACTCCTCATACAACTCGGCCTCGGCAGTGCCGGGCTCGGGTTGCCAGTTGTACTGCCAGCGAACCAGGGGAGGCATGGACATGAGGATAGACTCGGTGCGTCCGCCCGACTGCAGCCCGAAGATCGTGCCCCGGTCGTAAATCAGGTTGAACTCGACGTAGCGTCCGCGTCGGTAAAGTTGGAATTGGCGTTGTTGGTCGGTATAGGGCATATTTTTGCGACGCTCGACGATGGGCACATAGCCGCTCAGGAAATGATCGCCCACGCTGCGCAGGAATGCGAAGCAGGTATCGAAATCCCAGTGATTCAAATCATCGAAAAACAGTCCGCCCACGCCACGGGGTTCATCACGGTGCTTGAGGTAAAAATACTCGTCGCACCATTGCTTGTAGCGCGGGTAAACATCATCGCCAAAGGGAATACAGGCGGCCCTGGCATTGCGGTGCCATTCCACCACGTCCTCGCGGAAGGCGTAATAGGGCGTGAGGTCGAAACCGCCGCCAAACCACCAGACCGGATCTTCGCCTTCCTTGTGTGCCACGAAAAAGCGAACGTTTGCATGGCTGGTAGGCACCATGGGATTCAGGGGGTGAATCACCAGTGACACGCCCATGGCCTCCCAGTGCCTTCCGGCAAGCTCGGGACGTCTCTGGGTTGCCGATGGCGGCAGGGAATCGCCCATCACATGGGAAAAGCCAACTCCGGCCTGTTCAAATACTGCGCCGCCGCTCAATACCCGGCTCTCACCGCCTCCGCCTCCAGGGCGATCCCAGCTTTCTCGTGCAAAGGTGGCGCCACCATCCAGAGTTTCCAGATTATCGGTAATACGATTTTGCAGGTCCCTGAGGAACTGCTTGATCTGTTCCACCGGTATCGTCTGGGTTGTCATGCAGGGGCTCCTTATTCTGCCGGCCTGAGGATTTTTCCTGTTAATGCTTCACGTACTTCTGTGGGCCCTTTTTGGCCACCCAGTTTTCCCGGGACAATATCATCCACGTCCATTCCAAAACGCAGACGGGTCTCCAGGATAGAGCGTGCGGGCTGGCGACCGCTTCGATTTGCACTGGTGGAAACCAGCGCGCTATCAGCGGCTTCGCACAATGCTCGTACCACGGGGTGGGCTGAGACCCGCAGGGCGATGGTGGTTCTGCCGCCGGTAAGTTCTTCTGCCACGCCGTGGGCTGCCGGGACCACCCAGGTCACAGGCCCGGGCCAGCTATCCAGCATCTTGCCCAGGGCCTTTTCCGGCAGTTCGCCGATGAACGGCTCCACTTGCTGAAAGTTTGCCGCCACCAGGATCAAGCCCTTGTCCGGGGCGCGATGCTTGATGTCGAGTATGTACTCGATAGCATCGCTCTCATGAGGCAGGCAGCCAAGTCCCCAGACACCCTCTGTGGGGTAAGCTATTACGCCGCCCTGCCACAAGGTATGGGCAGCTTGTCGAATGCGATAGTTCATGCCGGACGTCCTTACACCAGCTGACGGCCCCCGGGGCGCGTCAGGCCTTTGAGTCCTCGGTCTTCACCGCAGCTTTTTTCTTGCCGGGGGTTTTCTTGCTCGTGGCTTTCTTTTTGCTGGCTGCCTTTTTCTTCGTTTTCTTCTTGGTCACCTTCTTCTTTGTGACCTTTTTCCTGGTAGTCGCTTTTTTCGCGACCTTCTTTTTGGCGCTCACTTTCCGGCCACCGCGTCCCTTGGGCTCAGGCGCGGCCAGCAGCATGGCCTGGCATTCTTCCAGGGTCAGTTTGCTGGCGTCCTGGTCCTTGGCGACCCGGGCTTTTTTCTTGCTTGCGTCGGTGACGAAAGGTCCCCAGCGTCCTTTCAGGACCTGGATGCCTTCTTCTTCAAATTCCAGTATCAGCCGTTCCGCGTCCGCCAGTTTTTTCTCGTTCACCACTTCCAGGGCTCGCTCGGGAGTGATGGTATAGGGGTCGTCGGTCTTGAGGCTGGCAAAGTTGCTGCCGTAGCGCACGTACGGGCCAAAGCGTCCGATAGCCACTGTCATGGGCTCGCCTTCAGGAGTTTCTCCCAGGTCCCGTGGCAGTTGGAACAGTGTCAGCGCCTCTTCCAGGCTGATGTCGGACATACGTTGTCCGGGACGCAGGCCCGCAAATGTTGGCTTGTCCTCATCATCCCGGGAACCGATTTGGGCAAAAGAGCCGTATCGGCCCAGGCGGACGCTAACCGGCTTGCCTGTTGCCGGGTCTGTCCCCAGGGGGATCGACGGGTTCGCCTCATCCCTGGAGATTTCCTTGCTCTGTTCCACCAGTTCCTCGAACGGCTTCCAGAACTGTCCCATCAGGGGCAGCCAGTCTTCTTCACCACGGGATACCGCGTCCAGTTCGTCTTCCAGGCGGGCCGTAAAATCGTAATTCACGTAGCGCTCGAAATACCTGGTCAGGAAACGGTTGACGCCGATCCCTCGGTCTGTGGGGAAGAAGCGTCGACCGTCCAGTTCCGCATAGTCCTTGTTCTTCAGGGTCTGGATAATGCTGGCATAGGTGGACGGGCGGCCAATGCCGTGTTCTTCGAGTGATTTCACCAGGCTGGCCTCTGAATAACGAGGCGGCGGCTCGGTGAAATGCTGCTCGGTAACAATTTTCTCCAGGGTAATGGTGTCGCCTTCTTCCATGGCCGGAAGGATGCGGTCCTGGCCATTGGCATCGCCTTCGGCGGTGGCAGGCTGCACGCCCTTGCTTTCCTGGTAGACCGCCATGAAGCCGGGCTCCACCAGTATTGAGCCGTTGGCCCGGAAACGGTGACGCTTGTCTCCATCCGGACCGGCCAGCATATCTACCGCAACGGTATCGTAAACGGCGGGGATCATCTGGCAGGCAATGGCTCGTCGCCAGATCAGTTCATACAGCCGGAACTGGTCGTTATCTATCTTGCCCCTGAGAATGTCGGGACTAATGGAGGCCTGGGCCGGGCGAACGGCTTCATGGGCTTCCTGGGCATTTTTCGACTTTGTCTTGAAGAGTCGATGTTCCTCGGGGACCCGATCCGGGCCGTATCGCTTTGAAATCACGCGGCGGATTTCATCGATGGCCTCCGCGGCCAGGTTCACCGAGTCGGTACGCATATAGGTGATCAGGCCCACCGGGCCTTCACCGAAATCCACGCCTTCATACAGGCGTTGGGCCAGCATCATGGTGCGCTGGGCGCCAAAGCCCAGTTTGCGGCTGGCGTCCTGCTGCAGGGTGGACGTTGTGAACGGCGGCGAGGGGTTGCGGCGACGCTGCTTCTTCTGGATTTCCGAGACCGTCAGCTTGCCATTGGCAGCAGCGGCCAGGGTTTTTTCAACCTCGTTTGCAACAGTGCCGTTCTGGAAACTGAATTGCTCGACCTTCTCTCCCTTGTACTCAGCCAGGCGGGCCGAAAAACTCGTCGAGTCCTTCGCCACGGCGGCCTCTACAGACCAGAATTCCCGACGTATAAACGCCCTGATCTCGTCCTCACGCTCTACGATCAGTCGCAACGCGGGACTTTGTACTCGGCCGGCGGACAGGCCGGGAAAGAACTTGCGCCATAGCAGGGGAGAAAGGTTGAAACCCACCAGGTAATCCAGGGCTCGCCGAGCCTGCTGGGCATTAATAAGGTCGATGGATAATTCCCTGGGGTTCTCGATCGCCTCGCGCACCGCGTCCTGGGTGATCTGGTAGAACTCAACCCGGTATACCGCCTTGTTCTCGAGATCGCCCTGCTCCTTGAGATGCTCGAGCAAATGCCAAGAGATCGCCTCACCCTCGCGATCGGGGTCAGTCGCGAGGTACAGGGCATCAGCCTGTTTCATGGCTTTGCGGATGGCGCTGACATGCTTGATGTTCTTCTCGATGAGCGCGTATTTCATCGCGAAACCCTGCTCGGGGTCTACCGCGCCTTCCTTGGGAACCAGGTCGCGTACGTGGCCATAGGAGGCCATGACCTGGAAATCCTTCCCCAGGTATTTCTTGATGGTTTTCGCCTTGGCTGGCGACTCTACAATGACAAGATTCTTGGACATCGGCAGTTCAGGCTTCTCTCGTTATGATTCGGTTTGGATAGAATATTTCTACTCGATCAACTAATGCAGCAAACCCGGGTTTTCATCGAAAACCAGGTCTTCCATCCGGGCATAGGCGGTTTCCTGACCTGGCTGGCTAAACAGCACCATCAGCACCACCCACTTGATTTGTTCGATATCGACTTCGTCGGTTCCCAGCGCCATCAGGCGATCAATCAGCAACTCACGTTGCTCCGCCGACAAGATACCAATTTGTTCCAGGTAGATGATGTAGCCCTGGGCATGGATATCCAGGTGGGCACGCTCAACATCGTTGAAAATCCGGGTGGCCCGCGCGGTAGGAGCGCGCAGCCGGGAGATGTCGGGCCCGTCAGTCAGGCCGTCCAGCCAGTCCAGGGCACGGTCGATTTCACGGTTATGGAAGCCCGCCCGCTCCAATTCGCCCTTCAGGGCAGACCTGTCGGGTTCGTTTTCGGCGCCTTCGTCCGTCATATATGTCTCGAACAGGTACATAAGTACATCGAGCACGTCTTGCTTCATCTATCAGCCTCTTTCGGGGTCCGCGTATAGCGTCCCCCACGCTCTCGGGTGACCTCACCCTCTAATTCTAGGACGAGGAGCATGGAGGAAAGCTCACCAGCCGTCAAACCAGTCCGCTGGCCTAATTGGTCCAGAGATACCGGATCATGGCCCAGGGCGTCCAGTAACAAGGTGTACTCGGGATCCCTGGCCGGAATCCCCGGCGAGGCAGTTCGGGGCGGCTGTGCAGGCTGGTTCTCGATGGTGGCGGCCAGCTGTCCAAGCTCCTCAAAAATGTCCCCGGCAGACTCCACCAGCTTGGCTCCCTGTCGGATCAGCTGGTGGCAACCCCGGGCCATGGGATTGTGAATCGAGCCCGGGATGGCGAATACCTCGCGACCCTGCTCACTGGCCAGCCTGGCGGTAATTAATGAGCCACTGCGGCGCGTGGCCTCCACTACCAGGGTGCCCAGTGACATGCCGCTGATGATGCGATTTCGGCGCGGAAAGTTCTCCTTCCTGGGCGGGGTGCCTGGAGGAAACTCGCTTACCAGGGCGCCTTGTTCGGAAATGGCCTCGGCCACCGCCTCGCTGGAACGGGGGTATACCCTATCCAGGCCTGTGCCTGTGACGGCTATGGTCGTGCCACTTTCCATGGCGCCCTCGTGGGCGGCGCAGTCTATGCCCTGGGCCAGGCCACTGGTTACGACCACCGCCTGGCTGGCGATAAAACGAGCGAATTCCCGCCCGTTGGAGGCGCCTCCCTGGGTGGGATTGCGACTGCCCACCACTGCAATCTGGGGCGCTTGTAACAGCCGGGGCTCGCCGGTCACGAATAGCGCCAGGGGCGGGTCCTGGATTCTGCGCAGCAGCGCGGGATAGCGTGGATCGTCCAGGCCCACCAGGTGATTGCCCGGCCGGGCCAGCCATTCCAGGTCGGCAGCCAGTATTTTTTCATCCAGCCTCTGGAATGCCTGGATACTCGCGCCGGTCCAACCGCAAGCAGCCAGTAACGCGCTGTCTGAGGGGCCGGGAGCCTCTTCGGCCGCCCAGGCCTCCAGCAAGCTTCGCCCTTGTTGGGGGCCGATTCCCGGACAGCGGATCAGCTTCAGCCAGAATTCAGGTGATTTGGGCATTTCATAACGACACTGCCCGCGACGAAGCGCGGGCAGTGCTCAACAATACCAGGGGCATCAGGTCAGGGGTTTCGAATGAAATCCAGTTTTCCAATCTCTCTCTCTGCGCTGATGATAAGTCCGAAACTCATGCGGTCCGTGACCTTGAACACCATTAACCTTCCGGCGTATTCATCAGGCAGCTGAACCTTCTCACCCATCAATCCGCCTTTAACGCGGTCGATGACGACGTCGCCCTTGTTCCAGACTGACAATACATGGCCATTCTCGATCCCATGGCGGCTGCCACGGTTAAAGGCGACGACCATGAATTGTCCGGCCATGGTGCTGCCTGCGGCAACCGACATAACTTGCCCATTCACCTCGGAATTCGGTGCATGAGGAATGTAGTGGCTGGGGAAATCTTCGGCTTCGGCAAACAACAGGTCGCCTTCCAGTGCTTCCCGATGGCTTTCCGTCATCTTCACGGTTGCCGGGTCGCCAACAGCACTCACATTGCCCATGCCAACGTAATGGGCTTCGTAGCCAAGGCGGTCGCCGCTATCCGGGTCCACCAGGGGTTCGCCAACGTGCATGATGGACAGGTCTGATCCGGCAGCCGACTTGTTACGTCGCACATACAGGTCCATACCGGCCGCTGCCACGAGATGTCCCTGCCTGGTTGACAACACATAGGGAGCGCTCTCACGTTCTTCCTCGGAAATTATCCCGGGGCGTGACAGGAATCCGGCGATTTTGTCACGGGAAATCGTGGCGATTGCTTCGTCCAGGGCGGTTGATCGGACTCGCGGAGAGAATTTCTCGGTGGTGCCACGTTCCAGCATGAGCTGGGGACGTCCATCCACCCAGACCAGCACCAGGACATCGCCCGGATAGATCAGGTGTGGATTTTCCACCTGGGGATTCACATACCAAATCTCTGGCCACAGCCAGGGGTTGGTCAGGAACTTGCCGGAGATATCCCACAGGGTGTCACCCTTGACCACTACATAGCGGTCCGGATGCCCCTGGGCAAGTTGTACTGAATCTGAAGTGTTCGCCTGGGCTACACGTATTGCATCACCAGTCGAAGCATTCACAGGAGCCGCTAAGGCTGCCATCGCCAATGCCAGGCACAAACTGTGTCCCAGCTTTGTCATTGCAAGCTTCGGAAGAGACATTATCTGGATCGCTCCTTCCGTCTGTCTACACTACTGCCCTATTAGGCAGTCCGCGTTGTTATAATGATCCCGGCTTATGGATTCCGGCACTCTATTCGTTAGTTGCCAGTGTCTACTTCCCTGTGAGAGGGTGATGTGACACATTTCGCATAATTCAGACAATTCTTCTGAATCGTCAAGAACTTTAGCAGTATTTTCTCGAAAACACACGAATTGACGAACCTACTAAACATGGCAAAGTTACAAATACTCGAATACCCCGATCCGCGCCTCAGAACCGTGGCTTCACCAGTTACCCAGGTAACGGATGAGACCCGTGAATTGATTAAAGATATGTTTGAAACCATGTATGCAGCCCCGGGAATTGGCCTGGCTGCAACCCAGGTTAATGTACACCAGCGTATTTTGGTTGCGGATGTCAGTGATGACCAGTCGGCGCCTTTGGTGCTGATCAATCCCGAGATTACCGAGTCCGAGGGCGATGCCTGGTCGGATGAAGGGTGTTTGTCGGTACCGGAAATCTACGAGAAAGTGGCCAGGGCCCAGAAAATCAGGGTTCGTGCGCTGGGCGCCAATGGCGAGCCTCTTGATATGGAGGCGGAAGGGCTGTTGGCAGTGTGTATCCAGCACGAGATGGATCACCTGGAAGGCAAGCTGTTCGTTGATTACCTGTCGGAACTAAAACGCCAACGCATTCGCAAGAAGATCGAGAAGGCCCGGAAAATAAACGGCTCCCAGCCCGAACCGATCCCGGTCGCCCGTGATCGATCAGACCAGTAGAGGCCTTCTTGTCATCCTTAAAAGTGATTTTCGCCGGCACACCGGAATTCTCGGTATCCGCTCTGGATGCGCTGTCAGCCGCAGGCCATGAGATATCACTGGTTCTCACCCAGCCCGACAGGCCGGCGGGTCGTGGCCGTAAACCCACTCCCAGCCCGGTAAAACAGCGCGCGCTGGAGTTGGGCCTGGAGCTTGCCCAGCCGGCGTCATTGCGTGGGCCCCAGATAGCCCAGACCCTGGCCGCCCTGGAGCCGGATGTGATGGTCGTGGTGGCTTACGGCCTCATCATTCCCCGGCAAATACTGGCTATTCCCCGGCTGGGTTGTATCAATATTCATGCCTCCTTGCTGCCGCGTTGGCGTGGTGCGGCACCGATACAGCGCGCCATCCTGGCCGGCGACCGGGAAACCGGTGTTTGCATTATGCAGATGGATGCGGGCCTTGATACGGGCCCGGTGTGGTCCGCCCAGAGCCTGGTAATTGACGATGACGACACCGGCGGCAGTTTGCATGACAAGCTGGCAGTGCTGGGTGGCCAGGCGCTGATGGGTGCCCTGCCAGCCATCATCGCCGGAGAGCCCGGGCCCACACCCCAGTCCGGGGAGGGCGTGTGTTATGCCAGCAAACTCGATAAATCCGAAGCCATGATTGACTGGAACGACTCGGCGGAGGCCATTTCGAGGCGGGTCCGGGCATTCAATCCCTGGCCCGTGGCGGAGACAATGTATAACGACAAGCGACTCAGGATCTGGATGGCCAGGCCTGAACCCGGCGTTTCCGGGGCAGTTCCCGGTTCGGTGGTCGCCGGCGACAAGCATGGCGTGGTGGTCGCTACCGGTGAGGGACTGCTGAGATTGGAGCAGCTGCAAATGCCCGGCAAACGGCCCGTCGCGGCCGGCGAATTCGCCAATGCCTATCCGCTTGCTGACGTGCGCCTGGGCTCATGAGCAGTTCCGCGAACCTCAGGGCCGAAGCCGCCAAACTGATCTCCGGCGTGGTCCACCAGGGGAAATCCCTGTCGGAAATACTTCCTGAATCCCAGGCCAGCCTGGACAGCGACACTGATCGACGGATGGTGGGCGCGCTGGTCTACGGGGCCCTGCGCTGGTACAGCCGCATGGATGGCCTGCTGTCAGCGTTCCTGGAACGGCCCGTGCCGCGAAAACAAAGGGTGTTGCATGCCCTGATGATTTGCGGTCTGTACGAGCAACATTACTTGTCCACCCCGGAGCACGCGGTAATCTCGGAGACGGTCAGCGCAGCCCGAAAGCTGCGCCAACCCCGCGCCGCGGGCATGGTTAACGCCATACTTCGTCGCAGCCAGCGCGAGGGCAAGGCGGTTCTTGATAATCTTGATAAGCAGCCGGCCGTGCGTCACGCCCATCCCCCATGGCTGATGGAACGCCTGCAGGCGGACTGGCCAAATAGCTGGGAAAAGATACTGGCCGCGAACAACCGCCAGGCGCGATTCTGGCTGAGGGTAAATCAGCAGCAGAGTAGTCGGGAGGACTATGTTTTGGCGCTTGGCAGCGAATCCAACCGGCGAGTTGAGATCGTGGAGAGCGTTCCTTCGGCCCTGTTGCTCGAAAAGGCCATGGATGTAGAGCGCCTGCCCGGGTTTGATAGCGGGCGGGTGTCGGTGCAGGATGGGGCGGCGCAGCTGGCCGGCCATTGCCTGGACATCCAGCCGGGGCAACGGGTGCTGGACGCCTGTGCCGCACCGGGCAACAAGACCGCGCACCTGCTGGAACTGGCCGATGGCAAGCTGGACCTGGTAGCCCTGGATAATTCGGGGCGGCGGCTGGAGCGGCTGCAGAGAAATCTCCTCAGAACCGGTTACCAGGCAAAAGTGCTGGAAGCAGATGCCAGTGATCCCGGTGCCTGGTGGGATGGCAAGCCTTTTGATCGAATCTTGCTGGATGCCCCGTGCAGCGCCACCGGCGTGATTCGTCGGCACCCGGATATCAAGTGGCTACGCAGAAGCGAGGATATTGCTGAGCTGGCCCGGCTCCAGGCCAAAATGATTCGCGCTCTTTGGCCGCTTTTGGCTACAGGAGGCAGACTTTTGTATTGTACGTGTTCGGTACTGAGGCAGGAGAACGAGGCGATTGTGAGCGCCTTCCTTGCTGAAACAGGGGATGCAGAGGAAGCGCCCCTTGGGTTGCTGGAGGACGTGGCGACGCGCATGGCATATGGTTACCAGATATTGCCGGGTGACTCGGCGATGGACGGCTTCTATTATGTCGCTTTGACAAAACGCTAATCGGGAAGAGATCCCAATGTATATGCAGGGAGTCAGGGGGTTACGCAAGACTGCGGGACGGTGCTTCGCACTGTGCCTGCTGCTGTTCTGTGCCCTGGCCGTGGCCGATTCCGGTGAGGGGCTTTTCGAAATTCGCTCGGTGTATACCGAGTTTCGTGATGGCGTGTATTACCTGAATGGCAGGGTGAGCTATAGCCTCAGTGACCCGGCCCGTGAAGCGCTGCATAGCGGCGTGCCGCTGCAACTGCAACTGGAAATTAGCCTCAATCAGAAGCGGCGCTGGTGGCTGGATGCCGAGGTAGCAACCTTGCACCAGACGTCCCAGCTGCAGTTTCATGCGCTGACCCAGCGTTACCTGGTGACGAATTTTAACAGTGGCGAGCAGTTTAGTTATTACACCCTGGCTGACGCCCTGGAGGAGATCGGGCACATTAACCAGTTGCCGTTGATTGATGAATCCTTGCTGGATCCCGATGAGCCCTACGAGGTTTCATTGCGTTCGGTGCTGGAGCTTCGGGATCTGCCCAATGCGATTCGCTGGATGACTTTCTGGTGGGGGGATCTGCGCACCGCCAGTGACTGGTATCGATGGCCTCTCAAACCCTAAGGCGCCTGGCGTTTCGCTCGCTGCTTATCGCCGGCGCCTTGCTCTGGGGCACCAGCCTGTACCTGCTGGCAGAGACTACCCAAAACTGGGCCCAATTTTCCCGCACCCACGAGGCCATGCTGCTAATCAATGGTATGGGCGTGTTGCTCCTGCTGGTACTGATCGGAGGGAATCTGTTTCGCCTGGTCAGCGATTACCGGCAGCTGGTTCCCGGTTCCCGGCTCAGAGCCCGCATGGTCACCATGTTTTCAGCCCTGGCGATCGTGCCCTTGCTGGTGGTCTTTTACTTTGCAGTGCAGTTCCTGAATAAAGGCATCGACAGCTGGTTCAACGTTGAAGTGGATCGGGGCCTTAGCCAGGCCTTGGAGTTAAGTCGCACGGCGCTGGAGTTACGCAAGCGCGAATACGTCGAACGCACCAGCACGATGTCGGCGGCCCTGGGTCGATTATCTGATCCCGAACTGGTCCGGGAGATGAGTCTCCTGAGGCGGGAAAATGACGCTCTGGAAATCACCATTGCCGGCTCTAACAGTCGCATCATTGCAACCAGTTCAGAACGTCCTGGTTTTGAACCTGCCCGCAGGGTGGGAGAAATAATGTTTCAAACCCGCCAGGGCCGTGACTATGTTCGTCTGGAGGCGCTGGTCGAGGGTGGCTACGTCATTATTACCGCTACGCCTTTGCTGAACCGGCTTCCAGGTTCAGAGCCCCGGGTCCTGATCGTCGAATATCTTGTCCCGCAAAGATTGAGTCGCCTGGCCGACGGCGTGCTCCTGGCTTACGACAAGTACGGTGAATTGAAGTACCTGCGTGAGCCACTGAAAACCAGCTTCACCCTGACCCTTACACTGGTGGTGTTCCTGGCGTTGTTGCTGGCCGTAAACGGAGCATTCTTCGTTGCCCGGGTATTGCTGAAACCAATTCCGGACCTGGTGGCTGGAACCCGGGCAGTGGCCAAGGGCGACTTCGATATGCGTCTTCCCCAGCAGCCCCGTGACGAACTTGGGTTCCTGGTGGACTCGTTCAACGACATGACCCGAAGGCTGGCACGTACTCGTGAAGAATCCATTCACCATCAACAACAGGTGGAGGCAGAGCGCTCGAGACTGGCCATCATCCTGGCGCGGCTCTCAACCGGGGTAATTTCCATGGACCCCGGGATGGTGGTACGCACGGCCAACCAGGCCGCCAGCGCTATCCTGGATGTGCCCCTTGAGAAATGGATGGGCCATGCCCTGCCGACTATTGCAAAGGAATATCCCCTGGTGCAGCAGTTCGTGGATGTGGTGGAGCCGCAATTGCGCAAGGGCAAAACCGAGTGGCGCGAACAAATTGTGCTGCGCAGCGAGACAGGAAACAGGGTGCTGATTTTTGCCTGCAGCGCGTTGACCGGTGAACAGGGTAGCGTGGTCGTCGTATTTGATGAAATCACGGCATTGCTTCAAGGCCAGCGAGACGCCGCGTGGGGCGAGGTGGCCCGTCGGCTTGCTCACGAGATCAAGAATCCATTGACGCCCATCCAGCTGGCAGCCGAGCGGCTGCGCAGGAAATACCTGGGCAGCATGAGCGAGGAAGAGGGCGAGGTTCTGGATCGGTCTACTCACATCATCGTGCAGCAGGTTGAAGCCATGAAGGACATGGTGGATGCCTTCCGGGACTACGCCCGGGCACCCGACCTGGAGATTGCCAGGCTCGATATCAATGAGATTGTGCTGGAGGTGGGCGATCTTTACCGCGCCCGGGATTTTGGCATCAAGTTGAATTTGAACCTGGATCGGGAAATCCCCCCGGTAGAGGCCGACAGTGGTCGCTTGCGCCAGGTCCTGCACAACCTGATCAGAAATTCTGTCGAGGCCCTGGCGGGCAGCGAGGACGGTGAGATATACATTGCAACCAGCCTGCGCAAGGATGAAAGTTATGGGGCGGTTGAGTTAACGATTGAAGATAACGGTCCCGGCTTCGACATGGATAGTGTCGACCAGGTATTTGATCCCTACGTGACATCCAAGCCAAAGGGCACCGGACTGGGGTTGGCCATCGTCAAGAAATTGATTGAAGAACATGGTGGTAGCATTGACGCCCGGAATCGTGAAAATGGCGGTGCCCGCATTACCATCGTGCTGCCTTTGAATGAGGCATCCCGCAATGCGATGATGCCAAGACTGGTTCGTCGATAACTATTTTGGGAGAACCCGATTGAGTACCCCGCAAATCATGGTCGTCGATGACGAAGCCGACATCCGCAGTCTCTTGCAGGAAATTCTTTCTGACGAGGGCTACGAGGTGAGAGTGGCGGCTGACGCTGAAGAGGCGCGCCAGCAATACGCCGAGCTGACCCCTGACCTGATCCTGCTTGATATCTGGATGCCGGGTACCGACGGCATATCCCTGCTCAAGGAATGGGTGGGCCGCGGCCTGAAAAGCGCCGTGGTAATGATGTCTGGCCATGGCACCGTGGATGCAGCCATGGAAGCTACACGACTCGGCGCCTTCGATTTCATTGAGAAGCCTCTGTCATTATCGAAACTGCTTCGCTCTGTACAGCGTGGTCTGGACGAAGGCAGGCCCAGCCGCGAACCGGCTGCAATGAAATTGGCCTCTTCGGTCCTGACGCCCATCGGCAAAAGTGAAATCATGCGCAACTTGCGACAGCAAATATTGAAAGTTGCGCCTCATGACACGCCGGTGATGTTACTGGGAGAGTCCGGCGCGGGTCGCGAAGCATTCGCCCGTTATATGCACAGTATGAGCGATCGGGCGAAAGGGCCTTTTGTTTCACTGGCTGCCGGCACCCTCACGGAAGACAACGCGGATAGCCTGCTGCTGGGCGCGGTGCGTGAAAATGGCTCCGACGCGGGTTACCTGGAACGCGCCCAGGGTGGCACCTTGTACATCAATGAGCTCGAGGACCTGTGTCCGCGTGGTCAGACCGTCTTGCTTGGCGTGTTGGAGCAAGGCAGTTTTATTCCCCAGAATTCAACCGAAGCCGTACCACTGAATGTCAGATTATTGGCCTCGGCCAACCAGTCGGTGGAGTCCAGTGACTCGCCGGTAAGAAGGGATTTGTTGTCGCAAATCAGTGTGCTTAGCCTGAAGATTCCGCCGCTACGTGACTACTCCGAGGACGTGCCGGAACTGCTGAAGTTTTACGTTGAGAAAATGGTTGACCAGGAAAGTCTTCCATACAGGCAATTTTCCGTCGCCGCACAGAACCGGCTACGCAATTACCCCTGGCCCGGAAATGTCAGGGAGCTTAGAAACCTGGTGCATCGACTGCTGATCTCAGGTGAGGATGAATCGGTATCCCTGGAGGAAATCGAAAGCGAATTACAGGTGGCGGCTGCGGCCAATGAGCCGCTGGTAAAGCAGGATCTTCTGGCGTTGCCGTTGCGCGAAGCCAGGGAGCACTTCGAGCGCGCCTACTTGCAGCAGCAGCTTATTCTAAGTGGCGGGAAAGTGGGTCAGCTGGCGAAACGGGTTGGGATGGAAAGAACCCATCTGTATCGCAAGCTGCGGGCGCTGGGGGTGGATTTTCGACAGGGCGGGGCTGAGGACTGATTGAAGGCGTAAAGCCTCCTGCGTCGGTAAAGTCCAGGCCGCCGCCATTGAAGTCCGTCCGGGTAAGTCTGCGGATCAGGGTTGCGGCAGTTTGCCGGGTATCCAGTCGTGGACCGTCGGGACGCAGCTGACGGAAGGAAATAATCTCACCCTCCAGCAAGCGACCGTCTTCATCAACTGTGGCCATCAGCATTGGCGCGACACCCTTGTCGCCGCTAACGCTAATGCCGTAATAGGTGGCGAAGTTTCCCAGGCTGTAGGCGATCAGGTGTCCCCGGTATAACTCCAGCGCCCTGGGAACATGAGGCCCGTGACCGATCACCATGTCCGCCCCGGCATCGATCATCCGGTGAGAAAAGCTGACCACGTTGCCACGGGATTCACCGTAATAAAATTCTTCGACGTTGCTCACGTGCATGGCAGCTTCGCCTTCTGCACCACCGTGAAAAGACACCAGTACCAGGTCATGATCCTGGGCCAGCTTGCTCACCAGGCAGGCGGCGGCATCCTCGTCGTGGATGGAGTGTGATCCGATATTGGGAGCGAATGCCGCCATGGCCAGGCGGTAGTCGCCTTGCTGCCAGGACGCCACGTCACCGACCCGGCCGCTGTGTGCAATGCCGACCTTATCCAGGGCCAGCATGCTGGCGTCCCGGCCTTCTTCGCCAAAGTCCCTGGCGTGGTTGTTGGCGAGGCTCAGCACATCGAAGCCGGCACCGCGAAAATGTTCCGCGTACCGGGCGGGGCTTCGAAACAGGTAACACAGGGACGGATCCTTGCAGACCTTGGCCGGTTCGCCACCGTCCATCAGCACTCCCTCGAGATTACCGAAGGCGACCTGGGCACGGGAGAGGTAGATTCCCGCTTCTGAAAGTTGGCCTTTGCCGTCGTCATCGGCCAGGCGATTAGTTGGAAAATCTGTTCCCAGCATCATGTCGCCAA
>Ga0316188_10000114_pt1 | contig 26739 bp, 21 predicted proteins | sample Phiworburrow1_MG_FD_204933 | JGI IMG/M metagenome (GOLD analysis project Ga0316188, IMG submission 204933) | Coastal sediment microbial communities from Maine, United States - Phippsburg worm burrow 1 | ecosystem: Environmental > Aquatic > Marine > Coastal > Sediment | place: USA: Maine... | reverse complement strand
ATAGTGTTCGACGAAATAGTCGACATCGAAGCCGCCCTCGTAGTTCTCGTCACAGCACATGCGGGGAATCTGCGGGTAATCCTTGCCGCACAACTCCTGCGCACGCTGGATGATCTGCTCGCAGAACAGGAACTGGTCGGCATATTCGTCGCCCCGGCCGCTGTTTTCGAGCAGAGAGAGCGTGACGTGGGGCAGCGAACCGTGGCAAAAATGGTAGGAGATATAGTCATAGCCCGCCTCGCGCGCCCGGCGTGCCGCCTGGGCATAGGCTTCCACCAGTTGGCGATAGTCCTCGGTCGTCAACACACCGGGGTTCTGGTTACCTATCGGGTACTTGCCGCTGGGGCCCCAGGATACCGTGCCGGGAATCCAGCCTTTGCCCGGTTCCAGCGGAAAGGTGGCACCAAGCCCCGGGATCAAACCGCCATAGAACAGCTGGATTCCCGCCAGGGCGCCATGGTTGTGAATCACTTGCACCAGTTCACGCTGGCTGATGATATAGGTATCGTCGTAGAGGCCGAGCATCCGCTCGTTGATCAGGCCGTCCCAGCGCACGCAGGTTGCGCCGACACAGACAGCCCCGAAACCACCGGCCGCCAGCGCCTCGTAAGCTCCCACAGCCTTCGGGGTCACATAGCCCCGGTCGTCCGACATATTCATGGTCGTCGGCGCGTGCACCATGCGGTTCTTAAAACTCAGCCCGGCTGTCTGGAAGGGCTGTAGCAGCTTGTCAGTCACGAAAATCTCCTACAAATCAATTGCTTATGTTGTGGTGCCACCGATGAAACGACCAGGAGTGACTGGAATCATCGGCCGGGGTGTCGGCAGTGGCGGTCAGCGTGACCCCAATAATTAAATAAATATCAATTATTATAGCTGAAGGAAGTTGCCGACTTCAACCACGGAAAGCTGTTTTTGCTGTCCAATTTGATTGCTTTGAAAGCGTTCTGAATCGCCGGGATTGCCTGCTCTAAGCAAGCCTAGCAAAGGGAGGGGAATGGAGGTAATTGACAATATATTACCTAGTGTCCTGTCCAATTAATTCGCATGATTCCAGAGCCTTGGGAAACTTCACAGTAAGGCGCGTTCCGCTAGGTGAGCTCGGCCTCCCCGATCCCGCGTTCGCCCGGCCGGATTGTATAAATCCCCCCGTTGGCTTCACTGGTCGCACCTATATTCATCCGCGTGGTAGTGACGAAGAGCGTGTCGAGCCCTGGCCCTCCAAACGCCGGTTTGGTCGGGTTGGATACAGGCAGCGGGATCACGCGGTCAAGGCACCCGTCGGGCAGGTATCGCCGCACGGTACCAGCGCCCACCGCTGCGAGCCAGTACCCTCCCAACGCGTCCACTGTGGCCCCATCGACGAAGCCTTCACCCTCCGCCAGGCGCAGAAAAAGTCTTCGATTACTCAACTCTGCGGTGGCGGGATCGAGATCAAAGGCCTCCACGGTGCGGGTCGGTGAATCGGACACGTACAGGGTATTGCCCTGCGGACTGAACGCCAGGCCGTTGGCTATGCTTATTTTGTCAATCACCGGTACCAGTGTGTCGCCGTCCAGCCTGAAAATGGCACCTCCCCGCGGGTTGCGATTTTCCAGTGTGAAGTTGTGGTCGTAGGAGCCGACCCAAAGTCGACCCTGGCGGTCACACTGGCATTCGTGCAGGGAAACATGCCGGGGCAGGGGGGAGCGCACACGCAGGTTTAGGGCATGGGTCGCCGTATTGAAATCATAGATGCCATCGGACAACGTCACGACCAGGTGGCTCCCGGACGAAAGCGCGATACCGCCTACCCGCTGGGGCATGGGCCAGCTGGTGTGGGTATCTTCCGCGGGATCCCAGCGGTGAATTTCGGGCGGATCTTCACAGTTGATCCAGTACAGGGCGTTTTCCCGGGGATGCCAGAGCGGGGATTCGCCCAGGTAGTTGTCCGTGTTGAGCGCAAGCAAAAATTCTGTTGTCACCATCGGTTAAGCCAACGCCTGCAATTGGGGGGCCACGGCCTTCCGGTAGGGTTTTAATGCCTGGTACGCCAGCAGCGCTGCCACGGGGCACAATGCAATGGGCAGTACAGCCAGTGAATAGCGCAGGGCCATGTCGTCACCAAACACAAAATCAGTCAAGCTGGCCACAATAGTAGGACCCAGTGCCAGGCCCAGAAGATTGGCGAAGAAGAGTGACAGCGCGCTCACCTGTGCCCGCATCCGGTTCGGTGTGATCATCTGTAACGCGGTGATGCCCGGGCCGTAAAAACCATTCAGCAGGAACATGGCCGGACAGGCGAGGATAATTGCCAGGGTGGGATTGGGGCTGAGGGGGCCGGCGGCAGCGGGAACAAGCACCAGGCAGGCGATAATCAGCATCATGCGGGCAGGCGCGTCGATTATTCCGCGCCGTATCATGGGCTCGACTGACCAGCCGACGACGATGGCGCCCAGGCTGCCCACGATGATATTGATCAAGCCGAACTGTAATCCGGCGACTTCACGCGAAACGCCGTAGGTGCGAATAAGAAATTCGATGTACCAGGCCAGCATGCCATAGGTCATCACCGTAAGCAGCGCGTTTGCGCCTATTATGCCAACGTAAATACGCTTGTGCGTTTTAAGGTATTGCCAGAATTCAGCGAGGCTGGTTCCGGTCCCGGTGGCGACGAGATCGCCTTCTGTCCGCCTGGCGGGTTCCCTGATAAAGCTCAACAGGGCGACAATTATCAGGCCGGGCGCACCTACGCTGACGAAGGTCATTTGCCACGCGCTGACATGGCCCAGCAGGGGCAGGGTAGCCCCCCCGGTCACCGCGAAGTGCTGGTACACGAATCCGCCGACAATGGCGGACAGGCCGCCACCGACGGTTACACCCAGGCTGTAGATTGCAAATGCCCTGGCCTGCCTGGCAGGTGGGAAAAGATCGGCCAGCATGGAAAACGCGGGCGGTGATAACGCCGCTTCCCCCACCCCGACGCCGATGCGAGCGATGAAGAGCGTGACAAGATCGCGCGCCATGCCGCACAGGCAGCACATGATGCTCCACAGGAAGATACCCGTGGTCACAATCCACTTGCGATTGCTGTGGTCTGCCAGTCGCGCGATGGGGATTCCGAGCACGATGTAAAACATGGAAAAGGCAAAGCCGTGGAGCAGGCTGTACTGGAAATCCGATATATCGAGATCCTCGCGGATCGGTCCGATCAAAACCGCCATCACGTTGCGGTCGATGAACGAGAGAATATAGGCCGCGAGCAATACGCCAAGGGCGTAGTAAGCCTGCGCTCCAGGCTTGTCGGAAACAGCCCCCAGGTTTGCGCCCGGGGTACTGGTTACAGGTGTCGAATTGTTCACTGCTTGCCTCTGCCTCTGCCGGGGCCGCTGGCCTGTCAACTGCTACGCGTTCGAGATGATCATAGGGGATTCACGTTCTGAAAGGTAGACGTGGCCATTGTCATTGACGCTCCCCACCCCCACCATGCTCATCGCTGCGCAATGGAGCGTGCGGTAAACGCAGAACAGGGCGGGGCCTCGAAATGAAGAAGCGGTGCGGTCAACATCAATCTGGTGCAATTGATGTTGGTGAATAATTGATATATATTGACGATACTTCAATTTTCAGGAACCAACCCCGTGTCCGCTGATGCTCGCAATCTACTCGGCCAGAAAATGGGCCGTAAAGGGCGGGAGACCCGCCAGAAAATCATGGACGCTGCGCTTGCACTGCTTAAGACCTCCTCCTACAAGGACCTGAGCGTTTCCGAGATTGCCAGCCAGGCTGATTTGTCGAATGCGAGCTTTTACGTGTATTTCAAGGATGTCGAGGAAGTCCTCTATGCCTGTGTGCTGGCAGCGGCTCTCGACCTTGGTGAATTGCATGAAATTGTCGATGCCGAGTGGAACGACGAGAACGTGCGGGAGAATGTCAGGCGGTTCGTGGAGCTGTACAACGAACTTTGGGAAAAGTACCGGGTCGAACTGCGGGTGCGTAACCTGGAGGCGGACCAGGGCAACCTGCGATTTCTCAACCTCAGGATTGAAACAACCCGGGAGATATTGCAGAAATTGGGTCAGAAGATTGCCAGGATGAACCCTGACCTGGAGTATCCCCACCAGATAGCAGTCGCAATTCACGCCGCAATGGGTGCAATTGCTTCACAACAGGATATCGGGATCAACAGCACAACCCGCCAGAGCCGGAAGAAATTGAACGCCGGTGTCGCTGAAATGATTTGTACGATTCTGAAACACTGAAATCCGGAACCGTAACGCTACCCACCCCGGTAGGCATTGGCCGCCGTGCCCGTCAGTACCGTGTCAATCACGGCTTGGATATAGCTGGAGCTGACTGCCTCCCCGTGGTGCAGGACACTGAGTAGGATCGGGGAGGAGACGAGGTCCGCCACCAGTTCGGCATCCACAGTTCGAGGCAGTTCTCCGCGTTCAATGCCGCGCTGTACAAGGCCGGTGCGGAATTGCCGGTTCTCCCCCCGCAGTTTTTTAGCCAGTACATCGAGTGCCGGATCAACGTGACTATTGAGCGTCAGCAGGATGCCGCGGTACAGAGGGCGTTGCATTGATTTCAAAAGGGTCTCGAAATACGCCAGCAGGTCTCCTCGCAAAGTGCCAGTATCGGGGAAAGATTCGGCGCTGCGCTCAGACATATGGCTATGGATGGTGTCGTAGACCAGGTCGGTCTTGGTGGGCCAGCGGCGATAAACGGTGGTTTTGTTCACCCCTGCGCGCCTGGCGACATCGTCGACCCTCAATGCGGTGTAACCCACATCAGCCAATTCTTCGGCGGCAGCTTTCAGAACCGCGTTGACAACGCGGGCGGCGCGTCCGCGCTGTTGCGTCCCGGTGGTGCGGCGTTCCCGATTATCCTTGCTTGCTTCCAGTTCCAACAGGTGGCTCCGGCCGGTGTGTCGACATAGCGTAACCGTCGTTTCAAATTAAGACAACTATTAGTTGCCATAAATTCCCGTATATATTTTGTGGCTATCGGCTGCACTAGCCAAAAATGGCGCTTTTACTGGTATAAATGGCAAGATATTTGCTGGTGCAACCTATTCGGGTTACCAGGAGGTTTATGGCATTTAAACATTATGGCAACTAAAAGTTGCTTTATGTGGGTTGTGCTGCTATAAATTCTGCCACCGGATACCGCCCTGAGAGGATTAGTTATGCCCGCACGAGATAACCTGGCTGTCAAAGCCGAAGACGATACCACTGCACAGTCGGCAGCAAAGCGCCGCGTGGTGGATGCAGATGCACACCTGGACGCCCCCCATGAAATGTGGGCGCAGTACCTGCCCGAACACCTGCGCGAGCGGGCGCCGAAAATCGAGCACGGCGATGAGCATGACTGGATCGTGTTCGAGGGCAATCGCCGCCCCGTCATGTTGATAGCGAACCAGGCCGGGCGCGAGGGCAAGAATTTCAAGATGGTGGGCCGGCGCGAGGACATGAGGTCCGTGTGGTTGCCGGAGACCCGGCTGGCCGACATGGACCAGGATGGCATGTCCGCCCAGGTCCTGTTTGGCGGCGGCCCGTTACCCACCGGCGAGACCGAACTCTACATCGCCAGCTTTGACGCCTACAACCGCTGGCTGTGGGATTTTTGTGCCGCCGACCGGAAGCGGCTCATACCCGTGGCCTATGTTCCCTCCCGCCGTCCCGAGGAGACGATCAGGATGCTGAGGGAGCTGGCGGCGATCGGATTCCGCTCGGTCAATCTTCCGGCCTTCCCGCAAGCCGATGACGGGGTCAGCACGACTGCCAAGGTACAGGCGATCGCCTCGGGCCAGGGCGCGGCCCTGACCGGTGATCCCGGCCTGGGCCGTTCCTACGCGGACCCGCAGTGGGACGGCATGTGGGCAACCCTCCAGGACCTGGACATGACCGCCACCATGCACCTCGGCGGCCGTATTCCGCGATTCGGCCAGAAGGAGCACTTCCTGGCTGACCTGGTCATGAGCAAGGTGTCCATGGCGGAACCGGTTGCCGTGGCAATCTACAACGGCGTATTTATGAAGTATCCCAAGCTTCGCCTTGTCCTGGTGGAAAGCGGGGTGGGCTGGTTCTCCTGGATGGCCGAATATATGGATCGCACCTGGGAAAAACAGCGTTTCTGGACGGACAGTCCCCTCACCGAGCCGCCCAGCTTCTACATGGACCAGAATATCTATGGGTCATTTATTCACGACAGAAATGGCATACTGAATCGCGATCGCCCGGGCGGCAAGAACATCATGTGGTCGTCCGACTACCCGCATTCGGAGACCAGTTTCCCCAGATCGCAGGAAGTGATCGATCGGGACTTCGAGGGCGTTCCCGCAGGCGATGCCAACGAGATCATCTGCAAGCGGGCAGAGCGGGTTTACGCCGTACCCTCCGAATAGATAGTGATACAGGAGCGGGAGCCCGCCTGGCCGGGCTCCCGTGTTTTTATTGGATCCGCGTCAGGCGATAGCGCCGCAGGCCTTCAGTCTCTCAATCTCGTCCCAATCGACACCCATCTCCATCAGGAACATCTCGGTATGCTCGGAAGCCTGGGGCGCCCGGGTTGAGGTTACGGGCTCGCGGTCAAACTGGACCGGATTGCGCACCAGTTTGAGCGGCTCACCGCCATCGGCGGCCTCGACCTCGAACAGCATATCGTTGGCCAGGGCCTGTTCGTCCCTGGCCAGATCAAGAAAGCTCTGCACCGGAGCCCATTGGCCGGAGAAGGTTTTGAGCTTCTGCCGCCAGTAGTCGAAGGTGTTTTGAGCGAACGCGCAAGCTATGAGTTCGCTGGCTTCCTCCCAGTTTTTCATAATGGCCTCCCCGCTTGAAAAGCGCGGGTCATCGGCCAGTTCGGGCATGCCCAGGTGTTCGAACAGATCGCGAGCATACGGCCCCGGCGTCAGCGTGCAGAGGTTGATGGTACCGGCATCGGATGTGCTGAAGTTCCCCAGGAACGGGTTCCCGGGGGTGCCGCCGGATACCGGCATTCGCGCCCTGGTCACGTCGCCGGCTTCGATCGACTGGTCGATAGCCGACCCGCAGGCCCACCAGGCGGTGGACATCAGGGAGACATCGATTTCAGTCGCCTTCCCTGTCATTGCCCTGTGGTACAAAGCGGCGGATATTCCACCGGCGATGCACATTCCACCCATGGAGTCGCCGAAGGCGCCGATCGGCTGCATGAACGCGCCGCCCAGTTCCTCGGGCGTCACGGTGTAGGCGATGCCGCTGCGGGTCCAGAAGGCGGTATTGTCGAAGCCGCCCGAATTGCGCTCGGGCCCCTTGTCGCCATAGGCGGAGCCCCTGGCGTAGATGATATTCGGATTTGCGGCGCGAATATGTTCGAGGTCAATTTTGAGTTTCTGGCGCGCCGAGGGCAGGTAGTTGGTCAGGAACACGTCTGCAGTTTTCGCAATCTCATAAATCACGCGCTGGCCTTCCTCGGTGGATATATCCACTCCGACGCTACGCTTGCCGCGGTTGGGGTGCTCGATCATGCCATTGCGCAGGGGATCAATTTTGCGTCCGAAGGAATTAATGAAGCCCCTCTGCGTGTCCCCGCGTACCGGGTGCTCAATCTTGATGATATCGGCGCCCCAATCCGCCAGCACCGCTCCCGCTGCGGGGACGAAGGTGAATTGTGCGACCTCCAGTATCCTGACGCCTTTCATTACCTGTGTCATAGCCTAATCTCCCTCAGTTTTTTCTTTCCCGGGCCTGCAAGTATCCGGCGACATTCCACCTGGACCTTGCGCAATGGTAGTTTGTCCGCAATATCCAGCGGGGCATTATAGTTGATGTAGTGTCATTTATATAGATTTTTTGACAGTGAGCGGCGAGTGGGGCGACAGGGACGTGAAAGAATTTTTTGGTAAAGCTTTTGAACAGGATTTCTGACTTGGTGAGTCACTGGGTAGATTGTGATCGCGGGGTAAATCAGTGTAATATTGCTGGCAGAAAATAAATGACGCTTCGTTAATTTGTGGTGCCACGGTCAATTCCGCCCCGGCTTGATTGATGTGATCCTGCACGGTCGACGGGGTGTCTGATTTTGACCATCCCCCGGTTTTTCCCGCGATCGGGCTGGGCAGGTCGCATATGAGTTTACAGGAGTATCAATGAACCTCAGCTTGCCGGAAGACAGCCGACTGGTAAAGGAAATGTTCCAGCGGTTTTTTGCGACCGAGAGTACGCCCGCGCGGATACGCGCTGCCGAACCCGTTGGCTTTGACGACAAACTCTGGCGCCAGCTGCTGGAGCTGGATGCGCCATTTATTCGCCTGGCAGCTGATGCCGGCGGAAGTGGCATGGGCCTGTTCGACGCCTGCCTGATGATGGAACAGGCAGGTCGCCGGCTTGCCCCGGCGCCGCTGGCGGAATCGGTGGTGGCACTGCGCTTGCTGGGTGAGCTGGGTGGCGCGACGGCGCACCAGTGGCTGGAGCAGGTCCAGGGCGGCGATACGATACTCACTCTCGCCCTGCGGCAGACGACGCCCGCGGTACCTCAACTGGTTCCCGGCGGTGCTGTCGCCGGGGGAATCCTGACCTTTGATGGTCGGGAAATCGCTATCGAAATCCCCGCAACGCCCCTGGCTGCCCCGGAGACGCTCGGGGGTGCGGCAATTGGCCTGTTCGAACCCGGGCGTGGAGAGCGGCAGGTGATTGCCAGCGGCGCCGAGGCGGCCCGCAGTTGGGAGGCTGCCATTGAAGAATGGAAGATTCTCACGGCAGCGGCCCTGATCGGCCTGGCGCAGGAGTCTCTAACGATGGCGGCGGAGTACGCCTGCGAGCGGCACGCTTTCGGCCAGCCGATCGGGGCCAACCAGGGGATCGCCCACCCGCTGGCTGACGACGTCATCGATGTCGACGGGGCGCAACTCCTGCTGTGGCTTACCCTGCGCGATATTGCCGAAAAGCGCACCGGTGCGGCGGCGACTGTTTCGCAGTTATTCTGGTGGGCCTGTCATACAGCAACCAACGCCGTGGCACATTCGCTGCACACATTCGGCGGCTACGGCCTCACCAATGAATACGATATCCAGCTTTACCACCGCCGTGCCAAGGCCTGGGGGCTTGTCCTGGGTGACCCCATGCACGAACTGGTCCGCGCCGGTCGGCGTCAGCTGCTGGCTGAAACCGCCGGGTTGCCTGACCCGGGAGAGCTGGCTATCGATTTCGAGCCCCCCGCCGGCGGAGAGGCACTGGCGGCGGAGACGCGCGCCGTGTTCGAGGGCGTGCTCGATCCGCAAAAACATATCCTCCACGATCACTCTTTCGAATCGCATGCCTGGGACGTGCACCGGGCACTCGGCCAGGCGAAACTCCTGTTTCCCAGTTGGCCACAGAAGTGGGGCGGACGTGGCGCTGATGCCGATTCGGCCCGGGCCAGCCGCGCTGTCTGGCAGCAGGTTGGTTACACCACACCCGCCGCCGGTGTCACCGGTATGATCGGCGACGCCGTGATGAATTTCGGCTCGGAACAGTTGAAGGAAGAGGTGCTGTTGCGCTTCGCCACCGGCGAGGTCACCGCTTCTCTTGGGTATACCGAGCCGTCCGGCGGATCGGACGTATTCGCCGCCAAAACGCGGGCCGTACGTGACGGGGATGACTGGGTCATCGATGGCCAGAAGATGTTCACCTCGGGAGCGGAACATGCCAGTTACGTCTTCCTGATCACCCGGACTGATCCGGATGCTCCGAAGCACCGGGGTGTCACCATGTTCCTGGTGCCGCTGGATGCGCCGGGCGTCGAAATCCATCCCGTCTATACCTTCATGGACGAACGCACCAACGCGACCTTTTATTCCGAGGTGCGTATACCGGATTACTATCGGATCGGTGAGGTAAACGGTGGCGTCAAGGTCATGTCATTGGCCCTTAGCCAGGAGCAGAGCGGGGGTGGTTATCACCGCAACCTGCGGCAGATGGCGGCGGCCGTCGTAGACTGGGCGCGAAGCACAGAGCGACAGGGCCGGCCTGTTATCGAAGATCCACAGATACTTTCCCGACTGGCCAGGGTCTACACCCTGGCCAACGTAGCTGAAGGGCTCGAAGCGCGCGTGCAGGCGACACGGCTGGCAGGCGACCCCGACATCGCTTACGGCCCGGCCGCCAAAGTGTTCTGCACCGAAGCCTTTATCACCGGTTCGGCCGATCTCATCGACCTGGCCGCGCCGCAGTCCCTGTTGCGTGGCAAGGATGGGCTCGGGGTGGTCGAGATGGGTTACCGCCATTCCAGCGCAACCACGATCTACGGCGGTACCAGCGAGGTTCTGCGCAGTATGGTGGCCGAGAGGCGGCTGGGCCTGCCTCGGAGCAGGGGTTGAAGCAAGCGCTCGATATCGAGGATATCAACGCTGAGCGCTTGTCGGAGATGCTGGGCTATCGGGTGCGGTCAGTCACCCGAGAAAAGGTGGGGACCGGCCAGACCGGTGCATCTTATCGGCTGACCCTGGACGCCGATGCGGGACCGGATACCCTGCTGGCCAAAGTGGCAGCGGGGGATCTCGAAGCGCGGCGGGGCGTTGCGGGTGGCTACCTGGCCGAGGTGGGCTTCTACGACGAGCTGGTTGATGGCCTGGCTGTGCGCACGCCAAAATGCTGGTATGCGGCGATATCCGCGGACCGACTGCGTTTCACCCTGCTGCTGGAGGACCTGGCTCCGCGCAGGCCCGGGATTCAGGCAGAGGCCTGTTCCCTGGATCGCGCCAGGGCTGTGGTTTGCAATCTGGCCGGCCTGCATGCCCCGCGCTGGAATGATTCGACCCTGTTTGATCTGCACTTTTTACTCGGTACCCAAGGCCGCAAGCCGGTGGATTTCGTGGCCGGCCTGGCGCGTTCCTCCACCGATACATTTGTCCAGCGCTACCGGACCGAACTGGGTCCGGAAAATGTGGCGACCATGCTGGATGGCGCAGCTGCGATTGAAGGGTGGTTGGGTGCCAGGCAGCAGCCCTTCACTGTACTGCACGGTGACTATCGGCTCGACAACCTGATGTTTGGTGAAGCGCCGGATGATGTTGTGGTACTGGACTGGCAAACCGCCGCCGTCGGCTCACCTACCCGGGACCTCGCGTATTTTCTGGGCACCAGCCTCAACGTCGAGGAGCGCCGCGCAGCCGAGAACGACCTCGTTCAACTCTATCACCGGGAACTTCTGGCCCGGGGAGTTGAGCACTACCCATTTGACCACTGTTTCAGAGACTACCGGCGGGATCACCTGCAGGCGACATTGGTCACCTCCATTGGTTGTATCTACGCCACTGGCGAACGCTCGCAAAGCAGCGATGAGATGTTTCTCGCCATGGCCAGTCGGTCCTGCGCTGCGATTCGTGATCTCGGCACACTGGAATTGTGATTCACCCTGAGCACAGCCCGATAACTCACATCGCCAGATTTGCCATTCCTGTTCGTTCTTGCCATCGGCTCTAGCCGCCAAAGCGTGTGCGCCCGCTTCCCCGATACTCGCGGGCGAATTGCACGCCTGCCGCGCGAACCCGCTAGCGTGCTCGGTATTCTACAGCGGCTCAATATAGCGGAACTTTTTGTGAACAAGCCGATCGGTTTGCACCGTTAACCATCGACCAGCTCAAATTCAATCGGCAGACTTTTCAATCCGTTGACAAAGAAACTTTCGGTCATGCGGGGCTCGCCGGCCAGCTTCACCGACTTCAGCAGTGGCAGCAGCTCCTCGAACAGGATACGTATTTCCATCCTTGCCATATGCTGGCCCAGGCAGAGATGGGGGCCGAACCCGAAGGCGATCTGCTTGTTTGGCTTGCGGTCGATGTTGAACGTGAACGGCTGTTCAAAAATCTCTTCATCGCGGTTTGCGGAGGCGTAACACAACATCAGCCAGTCCCCTTTGCGGATGGTTCTGCCGCTGATCTCCACATCCTCCGCAGCGGAACGCATAAAATTCTTGACCGGCGTGGCCCAACGAATTGACTCTTCTATAAAGCCGGGCAGCAGCGACATGTCTGACTGCAGGCGCTCCAGCAAGCCCGGCTGCGTGGCCAGGGCCCACATGGCCGTGGACGTGGTGGAGGAGGTTGTATCATGGCCCGCAGTAGCGATGATCATGTAATAGCCATTCAACGCACTGGATGAAATGGGCTTGCCATCGACCTGGGCATTGACGATCACGGTCGCCAGGTCGTCTTTCGGGTTTTTCCGGCGCTCTTCGGTCAGCTTGTCAAAATAAGCCAGCATCTCTCCAATCACCGCTTGCTGGATCTGGGACATTTCAGCCGCGGGTATGTCTTTCATAGCCTTTTGTATATCCGGGTCCAGCGGCCCGAAAATCTCCTGGGTCAGTTTCAGCATGAAGGGCAGGTCCTGCTCCGGCACACCCAGGATATTCATAATGACTTCGAGCGGGTAGTTCAGCGAAACACCCGCGACAAAATCGCCCCGGCCTCCCATAGCAGCCATGTGCCCGACTGCTTTCCTGGCTATCCGGCGGATCTCCTCCTCGCGCTTTCTGAGGTTGGCCGGCATAAACCAGGATTGGGTCAGCATGCGGTACTTCATGTGCATCGGCTCATCCATCTGGATCAGCGACAGCACAAGGGGTACTTCCTGCGTTTGCATCGATGAACTGGCGCTGGCCCTGTTCATCAGTGTCGAGGGCTTGTTACCGTAGGGAAAGCGCAGGTTATCCCGGCTGATATCCTGCAGGTCCTGGTACCTGGTCACCACCCAGAAGGGATCGAAGCCATTGACCTCGGCGATACCCAGCGGGTTATTGGCACGCAGCCAGGTGTAGGTTTCGTGCAGTGCGTCTGTGGCGTAAGCTTTCGGGTCTACCAACCGGGCAGCGTACTGATCGGGAATTCTGTCCTCACTGTTTGTTGTCATGGGTAATTCCTCGTAAGTTGTTCGGCAGTTGATCTGGTGGTTACTTGAGTTGCTAAGGATAGACGGATCCGCAGATTTCCAGCCGCAGATTAGCCGGGCTTAGTCATCAGTTGGTAGCGCCAACATAAACTTCATGGCATCGATGGGGTTCATTTCCTCTGGCATTTGCTCGACCAGGCCGGGAATGACTTCAGCAAGGCGCCCGGCACTCCAGTCGCTATCCGGGCGTTGGAGGCCGACACGGGGTCGCGGCATGTCAACGGCAACCAGCGAACCTCCACCCATTTCGAAGATGCGCCCGCTGATATTACGGGCCGCAGGACTCAGCAAATATACCACCAGGGGAGATACCTTGGCCGGGTCCAGCCTGGCCTTCATCTGCTCACCCATTAGCGCCTCGGTAAGACGGGTGGTCGCGGCGGGAGCGAGCACGTTAACGCGTACGCCGTACCGCGCCAGTTCCCGCGCGGCCACCAGGCTCATGGATGCAACACCGGCCTTTGCCGCGGCATAGTTGGCCTGGCCGGTGCCCGAGTACAGGCCGGACGCCGAGGTGGTATTCACAACCGCGGCGTTCACAGGTTTCCCGGTGGATTTGCTGAGGGAACGCCAGTACGCGGCGGCATGGTGCAGCGGCGCCGCCGTACCCTTCAGGTTGACGGCGATCGACAGGTCCCAGTCCTGCTCGGTCATATTGGCAAGCGTACGGTCGCGAAGAATTCCTGCGTTGTTCACCAGCCCATCCAGGCGCCCAAAAGTGTCCACGGCTTTTTGGACAAGCTGACCGGCTGCCTCCCAGTTGGATACGTCGCTTCCATCTGCGACAGCGAACTGCCCCAGGGCTTCGATCTCGGCCACAACCTGCTGCGCGGGCGAGGCGTCTGCGCCGGAGCCATCTCCCGCTCCGCCCAGGTCGTTGATGACCAGGTTATATCCGGCCCGGGCCAGTGCCAGCGCATGTTCCCGACCAAGCCCGCGCCCCGCGCCGGTTACGATGACCACCGGCGCATCACTCATATTCGAAGCCATATCGATTAATCCTTTTTAGGTGATTCAGGCGCTGATTTCGCAGCGCCCATTGTCGATCAATACAATGTCCCGTTCCCTGACACGGCAGCGGAAGGACACGAGGTTGTCATCGACCCAAATGTCGGTATGAATGGTTTCACCCGGATAGACCGGTGAAGTAAACCGTACGTCGAAACTTTTCATCCGGCCCGGGTCGTAATCACAGACGGAGGCCATTACCGCGCGACAGGCAATTCCATAGCTGCACAGACCGTGCAGGATTGGCGCAGGGAAACCAGCCTTGCTGGCAAATACCGGATCCACGTGCAGCGGATTGCGATCGCCGTTCAACCGGTACAGCAGCGCCTGGTCGGTGCGGGTTTCCGACAGGTGCTCCAGGTCGGGTTTCCTGTCGGGAACGCGGTGAGGCGTTGCCGCGGATTTGGAGGGGCCGCCGCAACCGCCGTCTCCCCGGGCGAAAATAACATTTTCCATAGTGTAGAGCGGTTCTCCACTGGCCAGCCGCACATCCATCTCAAGCGTGACGATAGCCCCCTTGTCCGCTCCCTTGTCGACGATTTCGGATATTCGGATGCTGCCGATCAGATCGGCCTTTGGTGGCAGCGGCCGGTGGCATTGCAGTCGTTGTTCACCGTGCAGCAATCTCGTCCAGTCGATGGACACGCTACCCAGGATATTGGCACCGCCGCTACCCAGGACCGCTGCCGCCGAGGGTACGACGCTCAACCAGGGGGTTTCATAGACAAACGGCAGCTCTTTTTCATTGTCGTGATCACGCCCCATGCCAATGCTCAGGTTGTAGAGCAGCATCTGGGTGTCGGTGTAGCTGAAACGGATATCATCCGCCCGGCGTGAAATAAGTTCATCGTAAGTGAAAGACATGAAATTCTCGCTAAAATGCGTGATTGAAGTTCAAGACGCCCGAACCATACCCGGCGAGGGCCAGTAATAATCCCTCAGGGATTTTTTGTTCAACTTGCCCGTGGGCATGCGCGGTAACTCAGTGACAAAATCGATCGAGCGTGGGGTCATTTGTTTGCCTAGCTTATCGCAGACGAAGCCCTTGATTTCCTCCGCCAGCTGATCGCTCGGCTCAATACCTGGCGCCAACTGGATCACAGCCTTTACCTCCTCGCCGAGATCGTCATTGGGAACACCAATAACTGCGACATCCTCCAACATCGGGTGCAGCGCCAGTACATCCTCTATCTGCTGTGGGTAGATGTTCACACCTCCGGAGATAATCATGAAGGATTTGCGATCGGTCAGGTAGAGATAGTCGTCTTCGTCCAGGTACCCGACATCTCCCACACAGAGCCAGTCCCGATGACCGGGGTGTCGCGCCGAAGCGGTTTTTTCAGGATCCTTGTGGTATGTCGCCTCAGACCCGGCGGGCATTTCCGCATAGATGAGCCCTGGTTCGCCCCGCGGCAACTCATTTCCCTCATCATCACATATATGGAACGGCTTGCCCTGGGAGCGGCCCACCGAGCCCGGGTGCCTGAGCCACTCTTCACTGGAGATCTTGGCGTAACCGGCGGCCTCGGTGGAAGAATAGTACTCGTCGATAATGGGGCCCCACCACTCGATCATTTTGCGCTTTACATCAATAGGGCAGGGTGCCGCTGCATGCACAGCACAGCGCTGGCTGGAAAGATCGTAGCGGTTGCGAATCTCTTCCGGCAGTTTGAGCATACGGATAAGCATGGTAGGTACCCATTGGCTGTGGGTCACCCGATAGCGCTCGATCAACTGGAGGGCCAATTCCGGTTCGAATTTATCCATCATGACTACGGTGCCGCCGGACATGATGGTGGCATTGCTGTAGCCCAGTGGGGCCGCGTGATACATCGGTGCCGGAGCCAGGTAGACTGTCTCCGTATCCATCCGGAACACGTCGGCGATGAATTTTACGGCGGGATTGCCGTCTGCGGGCGAGCCGTCGAGCAGCGGTCGCAGGATGCCCTTCGGCCGCCCGGTGGTGCCCGATGAGTAGAGCATCAATGCGCCCAGCGACTCCCGGGCGATATTATGTGCGGGCTTGCAGGCAATGGCAGACTCGTAATCGACGAAGCCGGCGATTGCGCCGCCGATGGCAATTTTAAGTCCACAGCCCGGGGTCAGCCGGCCGACTTCCCCGGACTGCTCAAGCGCTGCCGACGCCACCAGCACCCTGGCGTCACAGTCATCGACAATGTACGCGGCCTCAGTGGCGGACAAGTGTCGATTGATTGGCGTGAAATAAATGCCGGAACGCAGGCAGGCCCAGGCGACCTCGAGGAAAATCGGATGATTTTCCAGCATCAGGGCGAGGTGGTCCCCGCGGCGCAGTCCATGATCGTACAGCAGATGTGCCAGCTTATTTGAGCGTTCATCAAGTTCCCGATAACTTACTGTCTCACCAGTTGAAGCATGGATAATGGCAGGCTTGTCGGGTTGAGTTGCAGCATAAACACCTGGGTACATGAAGCTTTTCCTGATTAACGCTGGCGCGAGTATCTGCCGGGGTGTGGGTCCAAGTCAGGCATGTTGGCTTGCATTCCATTAATTGACATCATGTTAACAATAGTTGGTGGATTTTCCAAGCCACCGGTGCCGCAGTGCCGGCGCCTTTCAGCGGTAGGGCGACTGCATGAGCAGGTACTAAAAAGGTACGGATACAGCGAACCGACAAGGGAAGGCCTGTGCCGGGTTCAGCGGGAAGGCAAATCCGGGGCAGGCGCTTTATCCCTCCCTTCCCGCATGGCTCCTGATATGTAATAATTACAAAGTCGTCAGTTATTTTTTCCGCCAAGCCGGTTTCATGACCGCTGCGGGCAATGACGGCGTGGGCGGGGCGTTAAGACCGGGTAATCCAGATGGCTTTAAGATGGAGGTTTGCATGAGCGACGACGGACCTGGCAGTGAACAAAAATTGCGGATATTCCGGGCGTCGGAGGCGCCGGAGTTGATGGAAACCGACATCATGAGCCTTCAGCCCGCCAGTGAGATTCAGTCCTCAGGCATGGCAAAGCTGGTCGAATCGGGTTATATCGAAGGGGCTGATACCAGGGTATTAATCAACCTGCCGGGGTTCAGCCTGGTAAAGGCCTGGTTTAAAAAGGATTATCCGCTGGCCCTGCATAGTCACGATTCAGACTGCCTCTACTATGTTGTCGCGGGATCGCTGCGAATGGGCAGGGAGACCCTGGGTCCCGGGGACGGGTTTTTCATCGAAGCCAATGTGCCGTACACCTATACACCCGGCCCCGAGGGAGTGGAAGTCCTGGAGTTTCGCCATGCCACCCATTTCGATTTCGTGAATCACGCAAATAGCGCCGCTTTTTATAGCCGTGCGGCGAAGACGATTGCGGATAACCTTCAAGACTGGCGTCGGGCGGAGCCACCGTCCGCGCTCTGAAACCAGGGCGCCGCTCCCGGGGCAAACAGAACGCGGGGTCTTATGCGTAATATTTGCGATAACCCGGCGTTATCCAACGGAGAGGACATAGAAGGGCAATCACCCGTCTCAGGCGTGGAGGGGTAAAAGAGTGCATGATTTCGCGTACCGTGTTCTCGCAGAAGATCTGGAGGTGGCCCAAGAAGCGGAGCAGGCATGGGTCGCCGATGGGTTCAGTCACTCTCCTCGACGGCATTGAGGAGTTGCTCGCATAACTCAGTCCACAATGCTTTTTCCACGTTGTTCCGGGCGGGGATGCTGCCGGCGATAATATCGGCGGTGGCAAGGAGAAGATCCTTATAGGCGCTGGTGGGAATGTTCAGGATCTCCTTGTGGTGGGGCACTGTATCGTGCAGCAGGATTTCTATTTCCCCCGGTGACCTGAACCACTGCATCAGGCAGTACACAGACTGCTCTACCATCAATCCATCGAGCTGGTTCATGTGGCGGGAGTGCAGCTCGAACAGTGCGCGTCCACCCTCCGAGCGGTTATAGAAATTTTCCATGACCGGACCGGTGATATCACCGATATGTTCGGCCGCCCTGAACAGGATGTCCTCGACCATTGCCAGTTTTTGCCACGGTTCCATGTTCTGTACTCTCAAACCCTGCATTTCGACCTCGTGGATGCACCATTTCAGCTGGACCTGGCCACCGTATGCGGCCGCATCGAGCGGCCGGTTGCTGTCTCGATAAAGTCATTTGCTAAATAGTGATCAATTCAGCGCCCAAGTTGATCCAGAATAGGCTTTTAAATAAGAAATGACGATGTATAATTGACTAATAATTGATAGAATGTCAATATTGTTTGCATATAGCACGAGGTGGATATTCCGTCTCACGCGATGGTTAATCCCAGGGCAGGGAGGCTGATCTGGCAGTATGAAGCGTTGGAAAAACAAACCCGCGGGGTCGAACTGGGGTACTTTTGGTGAAGATGACCGGATCGGCCGGCTTAACCTGGTCACGCCGGAGAAAGTGCTGCAAGCGGTCAGCGAGGTTAGGGTCGGCCGCAGCTTTTGCTTGTCACTGCCGCTGGATTACCCCGGCGGCAGCGTACTCAACCCCAGGCGCTTCCCGCCGGCAATAAGTTTTTCAATGCGCGGGCAGGACCCCGCCATGTGCTACCCAATGGAACGTATCCAGGCGGGCCAGAGCGACGTGGTGTGCGATGACCGCGTCACCCTGTCGACGCAATACTCTACCCAGTGGGACAGCCTGGCTCATATGGGTGCGCTGTTCGATGCGAACGACGATGGCTGTGAGGAGATTGTGTTCTATAACGGCTACCGCGCCGGGGTTGAAGTCCGTGGCCCGAAGGATTACCTGGACAACGACCGGCCATTGGAGCCTCCCTATGGCGCCGGCCCCCTGGGTATAGATTCCCTGGCTGCGACCGGCATGCAGGGCAGGGGCGTGATGGTTGACCTGCATGCGCACTATGGAAATGAGCGCAAGGCGGTTAATTACGATGAGTGGATGCGCATACTGGAGCAGGACCGCGTCGCGGTAGAGGAGGGTGACTTCCTTTGCATACGCACCGGATTTGACCGGGTGTTGTTAAGCCATCAGAAATCGCCACCGCCTGGCTTGCAGCACCAGGTCTGTAGCGGCCTCGATGGATCAGATCAGCGACTGCTGCAGTGGATTACCGATTGCGGTGTGGCGGCGATCCTGTCGGATAACGAAGCGGTGGAATTTCTGCCCAGCGTGAATCCACCCAAAAGCCGTGGCGCCCATTTTCCGCTGCATGAACACTGCCTTTTCAAACTGGGTGTGCCACTGGGCGAGTTATTCCTGCTTTCCGATCTGGCGGACTGGCTGCGTGAACAGAAACGGTACCGATTTCTGCTGACCGCCCCTCCGCTTCGGCTGCCGGGTGCTGTGGGGTCACCGGTGACGGCGGTTGCTACCGTCTAGACGGCAATATAAACAGTTTTTGCCTTGGAGAATTGAGATGAGTTTTGACCTGAATCAGCAATTGCAGGATGCAGCCGCGGACCCGGCGGCCCTCAGGGACGCCGTAGCCGGTGCACATATCGTTCCCCTGCTGATGAGTTATGTGCATCTCACCGGGGACAAGAGCTACTTTGAAAAAGTGCGTCCCTACATCAAAGGTGGGTGGGACTACCAACAGGAAATCCCCGGGGATATCCAGCAGGCAATCCGTTCCGGCCTGATCGCGGCCATCGAGCGCTTGGCGAAATCCGGGGATGCGGTCCATCGCGATCCTCCAAGGGCAGAGCTCAAAGAGATGATCGACGTGGCATGTGGTGCGGATGTGCCAGATATGTACCTGCCTATTTTCTACGAAGAAACCTGTTTTGGCGGCAAGGACTACCGGCAAATAGAGTGGCACAAGAAGGTTCCTGCCAAGCAACTGGAAAATTTCAAGGTGGTCATAGCCGGCGCCGGCTTTTCCGGCATCGTCATGGGTGTCAGGCTGAAGCAGGCGGGTATTCCATTCGTCATCATAGAAAAAAACGATGAATTGGGGGGTACCTGGTACGAAAATACCTATCCCGGGATCGGCGTCGATACGCCCTGCCATTTCTACTCATTTTCTTTGATGCCCAATCCTGATTGGCCCGATTTTTTCAGCAAAGGGCCGGAAATCCTCGCGTACCTTAAACGCATCGCTGATCAGTTCGGTATTCGCGAGCACGTCCGTTTCAATGAGGAAATTCGCAGCGCAGACTATGATGAAAGTGCGTGCCGGTGGACGATACAGACAGAGAAACGGGACGGCACCCGGGAAGCCCTGAACGCCAATGCCTTTATCAGCGCTGTCGGAATACTCAATAGACCTTCTGTTCCCAAAATTCCCGGTCTTGATGACTTCAAGGGTGCGAAATTTCATTCAGGCCGCTGGGATCACAGCGTTGACCTGACTGGCAAGAGAGTGGCTATGGTCGGTACCGGGGCCACCGGCATCCAGGTGGGTCCGGCAATTGCCGACAAGGTTGGACACCTGACTATTTTCCAGCGTTCGAAGCACTGGATCATCAAGCATCCCATGTATCACGAGGGAGTGCCGCAGGCTGTCACATGGGCCAGTAAACATATCCCTTATTACCTCGACTGGTTTCGCTTCGGTCTGTTCTGGGCTGCTTCAGACGGGTTCCATCACACCCTTAAAATTGATCCGGCCTGGCCCGACCCCGAGCACTCGCTAAATGCGGAGAATGCACAGATGCGTGAGGAGCTCATTGCATACGCGAAATCCGAGCTCGGGGATCGCACCGACCTCCTGGAAAAAACCATTCCGGATTATCCCCCTTTCGGCAAGCGGATGTTGCGCGATAATGACTGGTACAAGATGTTGCGCCGGCCCAATGTCGATCTCTTTGCCGGAGATATCGATCATATCGAGGAAGACGGTATTGTCGCCGGGGGCAAAAAGTATCCTGTCGATGTCATCGTGCTGGCAACCGGTTTCGAGGCACACCGCCTGCTGGGGCCGATGCAGATCCGGGGTAGGGGCGGTGTGTCCGTTCGCGATCAATGGGGAGAAGACGACCCGCGCGCTCACCTGGGTATCACCGTTCCAGGTTTTCCCAACTTTTTCATATTGTATGGACCGAATACCAATCTCGCCCACGGGGGCAGCGCCTTCTTCCACAGTGAGTGCCAGGTGCGTTACATCTGTGATGCGTTGCGGGAAATGATTGAAAACCAGTGGGATGAGCTGGAAGTCAAGCAAGCACCTTTCGAGGACTATAATGCCAGGGTCGATGCGGAGCACCGCAATATGGTCTGGTCTCACCCCGGGGTTACGAGCTGGTATAAGAACAAGAAGGGCCGCGTGGTGATGAACTCGCCCTGGCGACTGGCAGTGTATCGGCAGTTTACCTCCGACATCGATCTGTCAGAATATAGTCACCATTCTACCGCTGACCGGAAGCCGGAAATTGCCGGAGAAGAAGCGACTGAGCTATGAATACTGATACGACAAGCCAGTTACTGGCAAAAGAGAAGCAGCGCGGTGAAGCGCTGCTCGGCTCCGACATAAACGCGCTGTCAGAACTGCTGTCTGAGCGGCTGGTGTTTGCGCATGCGAATGCCACCTACGAGGACAAGGCCAGTCTGCTGAAAAAAATGGGATCGGGTACCATTGTCTACAAAACACTGGACGTCACCGAGCAGAAAGTGATCGACCTGGGAGAGACAGCCCTGTTGATTTCCCGGTTGACCGCCGATGTAACGGTCGGCGGCCAGCCCCGGGCTATCGACAACTGGACGCTGTCGGTCTGGACCCGGGAAGACGGAGACTGGCGCCTGGTTGCCTACCAGCCCACCGGGATTCCCAAGTGATTCGCCATCGCTAAGACGGGGTCGTCCAAAGATTTTGGCCGGCTGATTACACACACAATAAAAGGCTCTTTTAGCCAGTTAAACGGAACCAGTTCCAATGTATTTAGCCCTTGATTCGCATGAAAAGGAGATAGCCAATGCGGCTGTGACCTTTCTCGGCAAGGAATTTCCACTCGAGCGCCTGCACGGCGAACATCGGGATTCGAACAGACTGTCTGAGTTTTCGAAGCTGGGGTGGTTGGGTTTATCTGCCCCGGATAGCGTCGGAGGCAGTGGCCTCAGCATTGTCGAGGAAATGCTGTTCTTTCTCGAGATGGGTCGGATAGCGGGGCCGGTCGGCGTACTGACCCAGATTCTTGCCGTGGCCGCCGCCCAGTCTGAACCGGATACCTGTAGACGACTGATCAATGGCGAGGCGCAAGTTGCACTGGTGGTTGAGCAGGATTCGCAGGGGAAGATACGCCTCGTCGGCGATGACAATGCCGGCTACGCCCTGGCGGTGTCACCCCGGTCCGCCACGTTGTTCGAACTGGATATCAGTGCCTGTCGCGAAGTGCCGTGCCTCGATCGCTCCGTGAAGATGTACGTCGGTGCTGATTCCGCCCTGAAACCCGTTGTTCAACGTCCAGGCGATGAAGTCTGGCTGAAAGCCCAGATCGACGTGTCGGCCATGATGATTGGTATCGCAGAGCGCGCTCTGAACATGATTGTCGCGTACGCCAAAGAGCGCCAGACCTTCGGTCGGCCGATCGGTGCCTACCAGGCGGTGCGCCATCCGTGCGCGGACATGGCTGTGCGCATAGAGGTCGCTCGCTGCCAGCTGTTCTTCGCCGCGACGGCGATGAAAGAGGGGCAAGCGGACGCGGCAATGCAAATAGATGCCGCGAGACTGGTTGCGGAGCGGGCCGCCAGGGAAAACACGGATTCGAATATCCAGCTCCACGGCGGTATTGGCGTGACCGATGAGTTCAGTGCGCACCTGTTGCTGAAGCGCGCCAATCTACTGTGGCGCCTGCTCGGTTCGAGCAAGATAAATATGAAATCACTGCTCGAGCCAGGCGGAGAAGTCACGAAGGAGCGCGGGTAGACTATGGACCTCAAATATTCCGAAGAGGATGCGGCGTTCAGGGACAGGGCCCGCGCCTGGCTGAAAGACAATATCCCCCGGGAGAGCCGACCCGCCCACGGGGACGCTATAGCGCGTTTTGACCGCGACTGGCAGCGCAAGCTCCATGAGCACGGTTGGGCCGGCCTCAACTGGCCCAGGGAATACGGTGGCCTCGGCCTGTCTGAAGTACAGCAGGTGATCTGGTATGAGGAGTGCGCCCGCGCCGGCGCACCCAACTACATCAATACGACCTATATCGCGCTGATGCATGCGGGTCCGACCGTCATAGCCTGTGGCACCGAGGAGCAGAAGAAGTACCATCTGCCCCGCATACTGTCCGGCGAAAGCTTGTGGTGTCAGGGGTTTTCCGAACCCAACGCCGGTTCCGACCTGGCGTCATTGAAAACCACAGGTGTAGTCGAAGGAGACCAGCTGGTCGTCAACGGTACCAAGATGTGGACCACCGACGGCCAATTTGCAGATTACCAGGAGCTGTTGATTCGAACGACCCACGGCTCCGAGCGCCACAAAGGCCTTACCTGGGTCATTTGCGATATGCGAACCCCGGGAATCACGGTGCAGCCGATTCGCACCATGATGGGCGATGAACACGTCAACACTACCTTCTATGACAATGTGAGAATACCCCTGTCGAACGTTGTCGGTGAACTGGGAAGTGGCTGGAAAACGGCCATGTCGACACTGGCCTTCGAGCGCGGAACAGGCTTCATCGGTGATCAGCTTGCACTTTATGAGCGCGTCAACCAGGCAATAGTGCTTGCCGGCAAAACGCGGTTGGAAGACGGTACGTTCGCCATAGATGACAGTGCCATCTCCGGCCGACTGGCCCTGATCAAGGCCGATACCATGGCGATACGGTCGATGACCCTGGCCCAGATCAGTGAAATTCAGCAGGGGAGTAATCCCGGGCCCAAGGGCTCCATTATGAAGTTGATGGTGACCAGTACCTCTAAAGCCCTCAGCCACCTGGTGGCGGAAATGATTGGCTGGACATTCATGGAGTACAACGATAATAAAAATGATTATCCGCTTACCTATGATTACCTCTGGAGCTGGGTGTACACCATTGCGGGTGGAACCTCCGAAATTCAGCGGGAAATCATTGCCGATCAGCTACTCGAACTGCCCAGGGCAAGATAGTGTCGGATTGTGAATAGCGATGATGATTGATCAATCTCACACACACGGGTTCCGTCAGCCCGGCGCGTATTTGCACCAGACAGGAGCATTTCAATGAGTTGGAAGACCCGCCCGGACATCAGTGGATTTAACATTCGTTGGTCTGAGCAACACGCGCAACAATGGTTGCAGGCCGGTTTCTGGCGGAACGAGACCCTGGCGGAAATAGCGGCTGAACAAACCCGTAAAAATCCCGATGCAACCCTGTTGATTGAGGGCGGTACTCACCTGACCCGCAAAGCTGTCTATGATGCCTCTCTCCGGCTGGCCAATTACCTGCACCAGCAGGGCGCAGAGGCGGGCGATGTGCTGGCTTTTCAATTACCCAACTGGTCTGAGAGCGCTATCGTCACGTTGGCGGCGCGAATGCTGGGCCTTGTGATAAATCCGATACCACCCATATACCGGGAGGCAGAGTTAAGCTATATGCTGCGGGAAACGGGTGCAAGGTTCCTGTTCATCCCGGGGGTGTTCCGCAATTTCGATTATCCGGCAATGGTCGAGGATCTGCGCGGTGAGCTGCCTGGGCTGCAGGAGGTCATCGTTGTTCGGGGCGAGGTGTGCAATAACACCGCGTGGCAGGAAACCATTGCGGGTGATGCTCTTCAATCCTTGCCGACGGTCGATCCCGGGGCCATTTTTCTGGTGATGTTCACGTCAGGTACGACTGGACGCGCGAAGGGGGTGATGCAGACCCACCACGCCTTCGGTTATAAAGCACGACAAATGATTGCAGCGTGGCACGTGGGTGAGGACGATGTCATTTTCATGCCGTCCCCGGTCACCCACATCACGGGGACAATCTGGGCCTTCGATATTCCGTGGATATCCGGTGCGCCGGCGGTGCTGCTGGATATCTGGAATGTAGGTGAGGGTATCGATGCAATCCGTGAACACGGCTGTACGATAAGCGGCGGAGCCACACCCTTCCTCCAGCAGCTTTTGGCAGCGACCGCGGAAGACCGCAGCTCCCTGTCATCTCTCAAGACATTTTTCTGTGGTGGTACTTCGGTGTCTCCGGAGCTGATCAAACAGGTTTCGAGGGAATTTCCGAACTGCCTGTTTTTTCGTGCCTACGGCTCCACGGAGATGATGACGGTCACATTGGGAATTTCCAGCAGGGAGCAATCTGACCTCGGTGCGAATACCGACGGAGTGGTGTTACCACCCATACAGGTCAAACTGGTCGATGACGAGGGACACAAAATCGCCGAGGATGGAGTGGAAGGCGAAATCCTGGCTTTCGGCCCGGAACAGTTCGCGGGTTATCTCAATGTCGAGGATAATCGCGATGCCTTCGACGAAGACGGCTATTTCAGGATGGGTGACCTGGGTTGCTGGAGCCACGGCAATTACCTGGTAATAACGGGCAGGAAGAAGGACATTATCATCCGCTCAGGCGAGAATATAAGCCCGAAAGAGGTTGAGGATATACTGATTCAACACCCGGCCATCGCGGATGTCTCCGTGGTGGCCATGCCCAGTGAATCTACAGGGGAGAAAGGCTGCGCTTTCATTATCCTCAACCAGGGCCATGACTTCGATTTCGCCACTATGCGCCGGTTTCTCGACGGGGTGGGCCTGGCAAAGCAGAAATATCCCGAGTGGCTGGAGTTTGTCGACGACTTTCCCCGTGTACCTTCGGGTAAAGTGAGGAAAGATCTCCTGCGGGAAAAAGCCCGGGAGATTGCCATGAAAAACCGGGACGAGGTGCACAAATGACAACGATTTCTGTCGAAAACCGCTTGGCGATTCACGAACTGATCGCACAGTATTCTCACTGCGTGGACAACTACCGGGGTACTGAGTGGTCCGAACTGTTTCTGGAGGACGGCCGGCTGGACGGCGTGGAAACCCCGCTGGTGGGGCGGCAGGCGTTTGTTGAACAGTCAGATGTATTAAAAGCGGGCCCGACGGAATACCGGCATATCATTACCAACGTTTATCTCCTGCCCGGTGCAACCGACGAGCAGGCCGTCGCCCTGGCTTACGGTACTGTCGCGGATTGGGCATTTTCTCCGCCAATCATGTCGATTTTCGTCGAATACCGGTTTGAACTTATCAATCGGGGCGATGAATGGAAAATCGCCCGAGTGCATATCAACAGACCCTACGAAAAGTAATTTGAATGCCGGATCGAGCGATACTGCCGGTGCCATAGATTTTTGCCAACGGTGCAGCAAGAGTCACTTCACATACTTGAATTAACAGGAATTTTATTATGAGCGACACAGTACTGTATGAAGTGCGCGATGAGATCGCGTTCATCACCCTCAATCGTCCCGAAGTTCATAACGCGCAGAACCCGGAACTTCTGGCTGCACTGGATGAATGCTGGAGCAGCGCGGCGAAAGACGAAGCGGTCAAGGTTATTCTCTTGCAGGCAAATGGGCGCAATTTTTCTGCCGGGCACGATCTCGCCGTGCCGGAAGACAAGAAGGCAGATGTATTTTCCAATTTTGACTACAAGAATCGCGGTATTCTCGGGCAGTACCTTTGGGAGCAGTCACACTATTTCGAGTACAGCCGCCGCTGGCGGAATAACCCGAAACCGTCGATAGCTGCGGTGCAGGGCGCCTGCGTCGCCGCTGGCCTGATGCTGTGTTGGCCCTGCGATCTCATCGTGGCTGCCGACAACGCCTGGTTCAGTGATCCCACCATCGTGATGGGCATTGCCGGCGTGGAGTACCACGGCCATACCTGGGAACTGGGCGCGCGCAAGGCAAAGCAAATGCTGTTCACTGCGGAAAAATTTACCGCACAGGAGGTGCATAGGCTCGGCATGGTGAACGAGGTGG
>Ga0316188_10000113_pt1 | contig 26772 bp, 19 predicted proteins | sample Phiworburrow1_MG_FD_204933 | JGI IMG/M metagenome (GOLD analysis project Ga0316188, IMG submission 204933) | Coastal sediment microbial communities from Maine, United States - Phippsburg worm burrow 1 | ecosystem: Environmental > Aquatic > Marine > Coastal > Sediment | place: USA: Maine... | reverse complement strand
CCACTTCCCGTCGGGTTTGGCGGTGGCCTGTCCGTGCGCGGCACCTGCGCAGAGCAGAGCGCTCGAGAGCGCGATGGCGATGGGCATACGTCGTGTCATGAATTTCCTCCATTGGATGATGCCGGCGCGCGGGCGCCGACGATCGGATCGGCTCCGCGGCGCATGCACGGCTGTCCCGGCGGCAAACGCGCGCGGGCAGACCAGCGCCGCAAGGCCGTACCGGGGAGTCGCCGCGCGCAGGCGCTACGACGACGCAGCCGGGCACGAATCGTCCGGCAAGACATGGATGCCGATCGGGCCGGCACCCCAGGGGCGCGACGGTCCGACTGACGCGGCGCCTCGGCGCGATGGCCGGGCAGTCCGCGGCTCGGAGCCCGCAGCGATCCCCGAGCTTACGCGATCACGCGTGTTCGCCGACCCGCACGATCTTCAGCGAGTTGGTCCCGCCCGATTTTCCGATCGGCTCGCCGATCGTGATGATGATCAGGTCGCCCTTCTCCACCACGCCGCGTTCGGTCAGTTTCTGCTCGGCCTCGATCAGCAGGGCCTCGCGTTCGTGCGCCTGGTAGGTGAAGAGGATCGGGTGCGTCTCGCGGTACAGGCACATGCGCCGGCGGGTTCCCTCTTCCGGCGTCAGCGCGTAGATCGGCACACCGGAATCGATTCGCGACATCCACAGCGCGGTCGACCCCGACTGGGTCAGCGCGACGATCGCGCGCACGTGCAGGTGCTGCGCGACGAAGAGCGCGCTCATCGCGATCGTCTGGTCCACGCGGGTGAACGCGCGATTCAGGAAGGCCGCGTCCAGCGAACTCGACTGGGAGCGGTCAGCCTCCGCACAGATGCGCGCCATCGATTCGACGGTTTCCACCGGGTACTTGCCGGCCGCGGTCTCGGCCGACAGCATCACCGCGTCGGTGCCGTCGAGCACCGCATTGGCCACGTCCGAGACCTCGGCGCGCGTGGGCACCGGCGCCTCGATCATCGACTCCATCATCTGCGTCGCGGTGATCGTGAGCTTGTTCAACTCGCGCGCCATGCGGATCATCCGCTTTTGCAGCGCCGGTACCGCAGCGTCGCCGACCTCGACGGCGAGATCTCCGCGCGCGACCATGATGCCGTCGGACGCCTTCAGGATCTCCTCGAGGTTGCCGATCGCCTCGAAGCGCTCGATCTTGGCGATCACCAGCATCTTGCCGCCGGCCGCACGCATCAGTTCGCGCGCCATGTACATGTCGCCGGCGTTCTTCGGGAAGGACACCGCGAGAAAATCGGCTTCCAGCGCCACCGCGGTGCGGATGTCGTCCATGTCCTTCGAGGTGAGCGCCGGGGCCGACAGACCGCCGCCCTGCCGGTTGATGCCCTTGCGGTTCGACAGCACGCCGCCCACGATCACGGTGCACTCGATCGTGGTCGCGCTGGTCGCTTCGACCCGCATCGTCATCCGGCCGTCGTTGAGCAGCAGCGTGTCGCCGGGCTTCACGTCGTGGACGAGTTCCTTGTAGTCCAGGCCGACGCGCGTGGCGTCGCCGATCACGCACTCGATGTCGAAGGTGAAACGATCGCCGGGCGCGAGGTCCACCTTGCCGTCGGCGAACTTGCCGATCCGGATCTTCGGGCCCTGAAGATCGGCGAGCACGCCGATGTCGCACCCGCGCTGCGCCGCGATCCTGCGGACCTCGCGCACCGTCGCGACGTGCTCTTCGGTGCTGCCGTGCGAAAAGTTGATCCGAACGACGTTGACGCCTGCCGCGATGATCCGCTCGAGGACGGCCGGGTCGTTCGACGCGGGTCCAAGGGTGGCGACTATCTTCGTGGCACGCAACATCCGGAATCCTTTTTCAAGACGTGAAAAGATGCATTGTGACTCAACTGTTCGCGCGCTGCTCGAGCGCCTCGACCGCCGGCAGGGTCTTGCCTTCGAGGAACTCGAGGAACGCACCCCCGCCGGTCGAGATGTACCCGATCTGCGAGGTGATGCCGAACTTGGCGATCGCCGCCAGCGTGTCGCCTCCCCCCGCGATCGAGAACCCCGGCGAGTCGGCGATCGCGCGCGCGACCGTCTCGGTGCCCCTGGCAAAAGCGTCGAACTCGAACACGCCCACCGGCCCGTTCCAGACGATGGTGCCGGCGCCGCGCAGCTGCGCCGCGAGCGTGGCCGCGGTCTTGGGACCGATGTCGAGGATCAGGTCGTCGTCGGCGACCTGCGTCGCGTCCTTCACCGTCGCGACGGCACTGGCCGAGAACTCCTTCGCGCAGACCACGTCCGCAGGGATCGGCACCTGCGCGCCGCGCGCGGCCATCGCGTCGATGATCTTCTTCGCCTGTCCGGTCAGGTCCGGCTCGGCCAGCGACTTGCCGATCGGCAGCCCGACGGCCGCCATGAAGGTGTTCGCGATGCCGCCGCCCACGATCAGCTGGTCGACCTTGGCTGCGAGCGACTCGAGGATGGTCAGCTTGGTCGAGACCTTCGAGCCGGCAACGATCGCCACCAGCGGCCGGCGCGGATTCCCGAGCGCCTTGCGCAGCGCGTCGAGCTCGGCCGCCAGCAGCGGGCCGGCACAGGCGACCGGCGCGTATTTCGCCATGCCGTGCGTCGTCGCTTCGGCCCGGTGCGCGGTGCCGAACGCGTCGTTCGCGTAGACGTCGCACAGCGCCGCCATCTTGCGGGCGAGCGCGTCGTCGTTCTTCTTCTCGCCCTTGTTGCAGCGACAGTTCTCGAGCAGCACCACCTCGCCCGGCGTCACCGTGAATCCGCCGTCGACCCAGTTCGCCACCAGCCGCACCTCGCGGCCGAGCAGCTCGGACAGCCGCTTCGCGATCGGCGCCAGCGAGTCCTCCGGGCGCAGCTGGCCCTCGGTCGGGCGACCGAGATGCGAGGTCACCATCACCGCGGCGCCCGCCTTCAGGCAGTGCTCGATCGCCGGAACCGACGCGCGGATGCGCGTGTCGTCGGTGATCGCGTGCGCGTCGTCCTGGGGCACGTTCAGGTCGGCGCGGATGAACACCCGCTTGCCGCGCAGGTCGAGGTCGGTGAGTCGCTTGAACTGCATGTGCATCGCTCCATCGGGTGGACCCGCGATCGGCGCGGATCGGGCAGGCGCAGCGCGCGCCGTTCTCGGACGGTCTCGCGCAGGATCGCCGCGCAACGCGATGCTGAACCCGGGACCGTCGCGTCAGGCACGGCGGACCGCGCGGCACGCCGGCCGCGCGGCGCCGTGCCTCGCGTCACTTCGCCGACATCAGCGCCACCGTGGTGTCCAGCATCCGATTGCTGAAGCCCCACTCGTTGTCGTACCAGGACGAGACCTTGACCAGCCGCCCGGAGACCTTCGTCAGCGTCGCGTCGTAGGTCGACGACGAGGGATTGTGATTGAAGTCGACCGACACCAGCGGCGCGTCGCTGTAGGCGAGCACGCCCTTGAGCGCGCCTTCCGAGGCCTCGCGCATGATCTTGTTGATCTCGTCGACGCTGGTATCGCGCGCCGCGATGAACGACAGATCGACGATCGACACGTTGATCGTCGGCACGCGCATCGCGTAACCGTCCAGCCGGCCGTTCAGCTCCGGCAGCACGAGGCCGACGGCCGACGCCGCGCCGGTCTTGGTCGGGATCATCGACATCGTCGCCGAGCGGGCGCGGCGCAGGTCCTCGTGATACACGTCGGTGAGCACCTGATCGTTCGTGTACGCATGGATGGTGGTCATCAGGCCGTTCACCAGCCCGATCTTGTCGTGCAGCGGCTTGACCAGCGGCGCCAGGCAGTTGGTGGTGCACGACGCGTTCGAGATCACCGTGTCGCCGGCCTTGAGCACGCCGTGGTTCACGCCGTAGACGATGGTGGCATCGACGTCCTTGCCGCCGGGCGCCGAGATGATCACCTTCTTCGCCCCGCCCTTCAGGTGCGCGGACGCCTTTTCCTTGCTGGTGAAGAAGCCGGTGCACTCGAGCACCACGTCCACGCCGAGTTCGCCCCAGGGAAGCTCGGCCGGGTTGCGATTGGCGAGCACCTTGATCCGGTCGCCGTTGACGACGATCGCGTCACCGTCGACCTTCACCGTGCCGGGAAACTTCCCGTGCGCGGTGTCGTACTGCGTGAGATGGGCATTGGTCTTGGCGTCGCCCAGGTCGTTGATCGCGACGATCTCGATCGCGTGCGACTTGCCTCCCTCGTAGTGAGCACGAAGGATGTTGCGGCCAATGCGTCCGTAACCGTTGATAGCGACTCGAATCGTCATGTTGATCTCTCCCGGAGGTTGCGTTGAATTTCCCGACCCGCTCGGCGAATGCGCGCGCTCAGCGGCGCGCGGCGCGTTGCAGCACCGCGCGCACCGTGTCGGCGACATTCGCCGGCGTCAGGCCGAACAGTTCGTAGAGCTGCGGCGCGGGCGCGGACTCGCCGAAGCGATCGATGCCGACCACCGCGTCGCAGCGGTACTTCCACCAGAAGTCGGTGACACCGGCTTCCACCGCGATGCGCGGCAGATGGCCGGGCAGCACGTTGCGTTTGTAGGCGTCGTCCTGGCGATCGAACACCGTCGTCGAAGGCATCGACACCACCCGGACCGCGACGCCGTGCTCGGCGAGCAGGTCGCGCGCGGCCAGCGCCAGGCCGACCTCCGAGCCTGTGGCGATCAGCACCGCCCTGGCCTCCGCCGCGTCCCGAAGCACGTAGGCGCCGCGGCGAATCGCCGCGACCTGGCCCTCGGAGCGCGTCACGAAGGGCACCGCCTGGCGCGAGAACAGCAGCGACGACGGCCCGTCGTGACGCTCGATCGCGCTCGCCCAGGCCAGCGCCGACTCGACCGGGTCTGCCGGGCGCCAGACGTCCATCTGCGGAATCAGCCGCAGCGTGGCCGCGTGCTCGATCGGCTGGTGGGTGGGGCCGTCCTCGCCGAGGCCGATCGAATCGTGGGTAAACACGAAGACGACGCGCTGGCGCATCAGCGCCGCCATTCTCAGTGCGTTGCGCGAGTAGTCGGAGAACGTGAGGAAAGTCCCGCCGTAAGGGATGAAGCCGCCATGCAGCGCGAGCCCGTTCATGATCGCGCTCATGCCGAATTCGCGAACGCCGTAGTTGATGTGGCGCCCCGGCACGAGGCCGTGCTCCGACGCACGCAACGCGCCGCAGCCCTTGAAATTGGTGAGGTTGCTCCCGGTGAGGTCGGCCGAGCCCCCGAGCAGCTCGGGCAACGCCGGGCCGAGGTGGTCGAGCGCATTCTGCGAGGCCTTGCGCGTCGCGATCTTCTCTGCGCGCGCGATCGCGTCCTCGACCATCCGTTCGGCGACGTCGTCCCAGTCGGCGGGCAGCTCGCCGCGCATGCGGCGCTCGAACTCCTGCGCCTCGGCGGGATTGGCCTGCCGATAGCGGTCGAACAGTGCCGACCATTTCGCCTGGGCCGCCGCACCTGCATCCCGCGCATCCCAGGCGGCGCGCACGTCGTCCGGCACCTGCCAGGGTTCGAACGCTCCGGCGCCCATCGCCTCGCGTGACAGCCGGATCTCCTCCGCGCCCAGCGGTTCGCCGTGCGCCTTCGCGGTACCGGCCCGATTCGGCGAGCCCTGGCCGATCACCGTACGGCACTGGATCAGCGTGGGCGCGAAACGCCCATCGCGACCGTTGCGCGCCCAGTCGCCCGCCAGCGCGATCGCGCGCTCCACCGCCCAGGCGTCGTGACCGTCCACATCGGCGATGACGTGCCAGCCGTAGGCCTGAAACCTGGCGACGGTGTCGTCGGAAAACCAGTGCTTGACCTCGCCGTCGATCGAGATGCCGTTGTCGTCGTACAGCGCGACCAGCCGCGAGAGCTTCAGCGTCCCGGCGAGCGAGCACGCCTCGTGGGACACGCCTTCCATCAGGCAGCCGTCGCCGACGAACACCCAGGTCAGATGATCGACGATGTCGAGGCCGTTTCGATTGAACTGGGCCGCGAGCATCCGCTCGGCCAGCGCCATCCCGACCGCATTGGCCAGTCCCTGGCCGAGCGGCCCGGTCGTGGTTTCGACGCCGGGGGTGATCCCGACCTCCGGGTGTCCCGGCGTGCGCGAGTGCAACTGGCGGAAGTTCTTGAGTTCCCCGATCGGCAGGTCGTAGCCGGTCAGGTGCAGCAGCGCGTACAGCAGCATCGAACCGTGACCGTTGGACAGCACGAACCGGTCCCGGTCGGCCCACTTGGGATCCGCCGGATTGTGCTTGAGGTGGCGCGACCACAGCGCCACCGCGATCTCGGCCATGCCCATCGGCATTCCCGGATGCCCCGAATTGGCCTGCTGTACCGCGTCCATCGCGAGCACACGGATCGCGTCGGCCATCCGACGGGTCTCGGTGCCGAGCGCCTGACTGGAGAGTTCACGGGAGGTCATCGAAGGCTCCACCGGGGAAAACCTTGGATTTTACCAAAGCAATCCTCCGCAAAACTGCGTTATGGAAGCGAGGGCGCTATAATCAAAAGCTTTCCTGTCGACGTACACCCCCGGCAACGGGCGGAAACGCCCCTGGGACAGCTCGAAATCCGAGCGGCGTCGGACGTGTGCTCCGCGAGCGACCCGAGCGCTTCGGAGCGGGTGACAGGTCAACAATTATCCGGCCTTGCGGGCGATTTCCGCTGATCTGGTCGTAGGGGTGACACTAGGTTGGTATGAATGCAAGGACTGCATCTCACCGCTGATCTGTATGGCTGCGGCTGTCCTGGTCAACTGATGATAGACGCACAGGCGCTGGCAGACCTGTGCCGGCGCGCGGTGGGCGACGCCCAACTGACGGTGGTCGACGAGAAGTTCTTCACCTTCCCCGACTACGAGGGTCAGCCCGGCGGCGTCACCGGTGCGGTCCTGCTTGCCGAGTCGCACCTCGCGCTGCACACCTGGCCCGAGCGCTCCGGCGTCACCCTCGACGTCTACGTCTGCAACTTCTCGACCGACAATTCAGGCAAGGCCGAGAAGCTGATGGACGACCTGATCATCGCCTTCTCCCCTGCCGAGCAGAACACGAACCGGATCCTGCGCGGCTCCGCGGACCCGTCGACCAAGGCCGACGAACTGCTCCTCGAGTGGCTGAACCACGACAGCGCGTTCGGCTACCGGGCCGAACGCCGGCTCGAAACCGTGAGATCCCAATACCAGACCGTCGAGGTGTTCGACACGCCGCAGTTCGGCAAGCTGTTCCGGCTCGACGGCTTCTACATGACCTCGGAACGGGACGAGTTCTTCTATCACGAGCCGATCGTGCACTGCGCCGCGCTGGCGCACCCGAACCCCAGATCCGCACTGGTGATCGGCGGCGGCGACGGCGGATCGAGCGAAGAACTGCTCAAGCACGGCACGATCGAGCGAGTGGTGATGGCCGAGCTCGACCCCGAGGTGGTGCGTGTCGCGACGCGCTATCTCGGAAACGTCCACCGCGGCGCATTCGACGATCCGCGCCTGCAGGTCCACATCGGCGACGGCTTCGAGTTCACCGCGAAACTCGGTGAGAAGTTCGACCTGATCGTCTTCGACCTCACCGATCCCGACACGCCGGCCGCGCGCCTGTACACGCCAGAGTTCTTCGCGATGGCCAAGCGCGCGCTCAACCCGGGCGGCGCCATCAGCCTGCACATCGGCTCGCCGATATTCCAGCCGGACCGGGTGCGCCGGATGCTCGCCGACCTTGGCTCGGTCTTCTCGATCGTTCGTCCCCTCGGGCTCTACATCCCGCTGTACGGCGCCTACTGGGGGCTGGCGGTCGTCTCGGACAGCCTCGACCCGTGCGCGGTCGACGCGCACACCATCGCGCAGCGACTCGCCGAGCGGCGTGTGGGCGACCTGCAGCTCTACAATCCCGAGCTGCACTCGGCGCTGTTCGCGCTGCCGAACTTCTACCGGGCGCTGCTTCCCTAGTCGGTCGCGCGGGGCGCCTCCCAGCCGGCACGCAAGCGCCCCCCCAGTCCCTGCCATGACTCCGCGCCTATACCTTCCGGTCAGCCTGCGCGCGGACGACGAGTTCGATCTCTCGACCGAGCAGTCGCACTACGTCGGGCGGGTGCTGCGGCTTCGGCCGGGCGACCCCCTGCAGGTCTTCGACGGCAACGGGTCCAGGCACGCGGCGGTAATCGTCGCATTGCAGTCGAAACAGGCGCGCCTGCGACTGGGCGACGCACTGGTGCCCGGCGCCGAGAGCCCGCTGAGCATCACGCTCGCCCAGTGCATCTCGAGCGCCGAGAAGATGGACTGGACGATCGAGAAAGCGGTGGAACTCGGCGTTGCAGCGATCCAGCCGCTGATCTCCAGGCGTTCGATCGTTCGCCTGGACGCGCAGCGCGCGCAACGGCGCAGCGAGCACTGGCAGCGGCTGATCGTCGCCGCCTGCATGCAGTGCGGGCGCGACCGGTTGCCGGCGCTGGCGCCGACGACCGATCTGTCGCGCTGGCTCGCGCCACCGACGCCGGGTGTCACCGCGCTGGTTCTCGTGCCCGGGGGTAACGTCCGGCTTTCGCGAATCGAGGCACCGGCAGCGCGCATCCGGCTCCTGGTCGGGCCGGAGTCCGGCCTGGCGGACGATGAGATCGAGGCCGCTCGCGCGGCCGGCTTCATCGAGGCGTCGCTCGGCCCGCGCGTTCTGCGCACCGAAACCGCCGGACTTGCCGCACTGGCGGTGCTGCAGGCGCGCGCCGGCGATCTGTAGCGCCAGGCCGCCCCGCGGCGTCAGCCGCCCGGCCGCGCCGTGCGCCGCACCCCACCGTTCACGTCGGGGCCGACGGCCGGGGCCGGATCGAGTAGAACATGCGAAACGCCATGTCGCGGTCGAAGAAGAACTCGGCGGTGTCGCGAAACACGTCGAGCAGCGCATTGCGGTCGTCCGCACTGAACATCTCCGGACCCGGCATGCTCTTCAGGATCACCACGAAGCCCGGCTGGTCGGCGTCCGGCAGCGGCTTGAGCTCCGTCATGCAGTCGTACAGCGCGTCCAGATTGCGGCCGAAGTGCGCGGGCAGCTCGAACGCCTTGGCCAGCGAATCCAGCACCTCGGCCTTGTTCGCTGCCTCCGACAGGTCGACGTAGAGCAGGCGCTGGTCGGCGCGCCGAGCGCACCGGCGCAACTCGTCGAGGTCGTAGGCACCCAGCGGAAGCACGGCATGCGGCGGAATGTTCGTAAAGGCGGTCATCGGCTCACTCGCGTATCCGCATGAAGCTTCGATAATGATCGGCGGTGTAGTAATACTCCCCCGATCGCAACGGGTTGCCTCCGGCCACGATGCGGCGCGCCCCGCGGTCAGCCGCGCCCGGTGTCATGACGGTGTACTCAGTGTAATAGCCGCGCGGCTGCCGCGGCAGAAGACCCTCGCGATTGAAGAAGGTCACGCCATCCTTCTCGAATCGGAACGGACCGCCGCTGCGGATCGCCGAGAGCGTGGACCGCGCCTCGCGAGGCAGGTCGTCGGCCCGGATCTCGCCGACCGCGGGGGCGACGGAATGCGTCGAATCGCGCGCTTCCACGAGTCGTGCAGCGCCGACCAGAGCGACAAGACAGCACAGGAGCCAGCGCATCCACATGGGCGCCATGCTAAATCACCTGACGCCGCGGGGAAAGCACTGGAAATCGGCGCCCCGGGGCGCCCACCGCAAGCTCGCGCAGCCGCGCGGAGAAGGGCTATCGACCCGACCGGCAGCCTGCCGACGGTCACTCGGCGCGCCGCGGCGCGCGTCAGCCCGGAACGGCTTCGGTCTCGGCCTGCGCTTCGGGCGGCCGACCGACAGCGCCGGCCGAAATCGACTCGATTGCCTTGTCGAGCGGCGATTCAGTTTGCAGGATTCGTGCGCGGCCACCGTCGAAAAGCGCCGCCAGTTGACCGCGATCGAGCGACAGCGCGCCTTCAGGGTGCCTGCTGAGCACGTAGAGGCGGTGCGCGGGGCTTACCCACGCAAGCCGGTACGCCCGGAACTCGCCGGTATCTTCCAGGTCGACCTCGATCGGATCACCGCGTTTGAGCTCGCCGAGATAAATCGAGCGCGCCTCGATCGTCGGCGGATCGGTGCGTACGGGTTCGGACGGAGGAACGACCGGCGCGAACTGGATCTTCCCGTCCGGACGCATCTTCAGATTCGACGGCTTGCGTTCCGCCGCCGCAGCAGCCGCCGTCTCCTTGGCCGCGCTGATCGCGTTGGTGTGCGACTTGAGCAGCGCGTCGAAGAACCCCTCGCGCAGGGCATCCGGCATGCTGACCATGCGCACCCCGCGCATCAGGCCGTTGATCAGCTTCGGCAGCAAGGCGGCGAGGCGCGACACGTCCTCCGGATACTTGGGAGCGACGCTCCAGATCAGCCCTTCCGCGACGGAGAGTGCGTCGTCGAAGCCGATCGCCGCCGACGCGCCGCTGACCTGGGCCTCGGCGAGAACGATCGACCACCATTCGTTCAGGAACGCCTTCATGAATTCCGGCGTCTCCGGATCCACCCTGTCGTGCAGCCTGGCGAGCGCGAGGCCACGCGCGTGTCCGACCGCCTCCGCGTGCTCCGCGTCGCGGGTGATCTGCGCGATGCGCTCGGCGCGCCTCGAAAGCTCTTCGTCGGCCAGCGCATCGATTCGCTCGCGGGCGACGTCGAAGACACCCAGGTCCCGATCGAATTCCAGCAGAACAGACTCGACCACCGCCTCCACGCCGTTGACCAGCGGCGAATCGGCGTCGAGGTCGGCGTCCGGGTCGGCGGCGACTTCGGTGATGCGATCGATGAGGCGGCGCATCGGGTGCTGTCGCCTCGCGAAGAAGCTGCGATCGATCAGCGCTGCCTTGACCGCAACGACCTGCAGGCGAAGCAGCTGCTGCTTGACGACGTCGGCGAGCCGCTTGTCCGCGTAGATATAGTCGAACACCATCGACACGATCTCGACGGTGAGCTGGTCCAGCGCCGTGCCCTTTTCCTTCGCGTGATCGCCCAGATCCGCGAGCAGCTGCGCCGGAACGACCGACGCGCTCGCCGAGCTCGCCTGCAGGTGGCTCAGCGCATCGAGCAGCGGCGGCTCGGCCGAGGGGATCGGCAGGTCCGCCACCGCGAAGATGTCCGGGTTCGAGAGCATCCGCGTCGCGCTTTCCCGCGCGCCGGCGTCTCCCAGGGTCAGTTGCGACAGCACCGACTGGATCTCGCGCTCGATCGCGGACATCGGGGTCCGGACCCCCTGCTCGGGCGCGGCGGCCTTCGCCGCCTGATCGCCGGCGGGGCCCGTGGGTTCCTTCTTCGCCTCGGCCGGCGCGGGCCGCTTCTTGTCGGCCTGCTGCGTCACCTTCGGACGCAGCACCGGCAGTACCTGGTTGGACTTCAGGCGATCATTGACGGTGTTGTAGACCTGATTCAGGTTCGCCGAAACGTGCGGCTCGAACGCGTCGAGCAGCGCGGACTGCACCTCGGGCCGCGGAGCGAGCTCGTTGATGGCGCTCTTCAGCGCCTCGAAAACCGCCTCGGGCGACGCGGGATGGCGCTCCTCTTCGAACCAGTCGCGGTCCAGCAGCGCACCGAGGCGCGCTCGGATGCCCAATACCTCGTCGGGATCGAGCTTGCCGCGCGCCCGGTGCACCAATCGATCGATCGCGAACTTCGCCTGCAGCACCGAGTCGTCGACCAGCGTCAGTTCACCGGCCGAGATCTCCGGCGCCTCGACCGCGCGATTGAACAGGCGCCGCTCGAACACGTCGGTGAAGGAGCGGCGGAATCGCAGCTCGATCTCGGTGCGGTGCTGCCGCACGACCGAGACGGCTTCCAGCAGCGACTGCTGCTCGTCGGGATCCTTGCTCTTGAGCGCGAGCCCCGACAGGTCTTCGCTCATCCGGTTCAGCGCCTCGCCGATGACCTTGGACAGGCGCGAAATCACGAGCTCGCGGCAGTCCTGCAGCAACTCGAAGCGGCGACGAGAGTCCTCTGGCTTGGCCGGAGGCGAGACCTTCTCGTGAGAAGTGACAGCTGCGGACATCGATTGGTCGACCGTAGGTTCGTTGCGCGGATAGCGGTCCGCGTCGAAAGACTACGTTCGCACGCCCGGGGCGGTCAACGCGATCCGCGGGCGCACCGCACGGCCGGGGTCGCCCCGCCGACGGACGGCGCCCCCCGTGCCCGCCCGCCTCGCGTTCAGCGCTCGGCGTTGATGTCGACGACCGTCCAGGCGGTCATGTTGACGATGCGCCGCACGGTGGCCGAAGGCGTCAGGATGTGGACCGGTCGAGCGGCCCCGAGCAGAACCGGTCCTACCGCGATGTTGTTGCCCGCCGCCGTCTTGAGCAGGTTGTAGCCGATGTTGGCCGCCTCGATGGTCGGCATCACCAGCAGGTTCGCGTCGCCCTTGAGCGTCGAGCGCGGCATGAGGCGCATCCGGGCGCTTCCGTCCAGGGCCGCGTCGCCGTGCATCTCGCCGTCGACCTCGAGGTCCGGCGCGCGCTCGCGGACCAGGGCAAGCGCGGCGCGCATCTTCCGCGCCGAGGCGCTGTCGAAGCTGCCGAAGTTCGAATGCGACAGGAGCGCCACCTTGGGCAGGATCCCGAAGCGGCGCAGTTCGTCTGCCGCCATCAGCGTGATCTCCGCGAGCTGCTCCGCGTCCGGCGACTCGTTGACGTGGGTATCGACGATCGTGAGCTGTCTTCCCGGCAGCATCAGCGTGTTCATCGCCGCGTAGACGCTGGCGCCCTCGCGCCTGCCGATCACCTGGTCGATGTAGCGCAAGTGGTACTGGTGAGTGCCGTAAAGGCCGCAGATCATGCCGTCGGCGTCGCCCTTCCTGACCATCATCGCGCCGATCAGCGAGAGCCGCCGGCGCATCTCGATGCGCGCGGACTGCTCGGTCACGCCCCGGCGCTCGGCGAGCGCATGGTACTCCTCCCAGTAGCTGCGATAGCGCTCGTCCCAGTCCGGGTTGATCAGGTCGAAGTCGACACCGGCCCGCAGCCGCAGGCCGAAGCTCTCGATGCGCTTTTCGAGCACCGCGGGTCGCCCGACCAGGATCGGGCGCGCGAGCTTCTCGTCGATGACGACCTGCGCGGCGCGCAGCACGCGCTCGTCCTCGCCCTCCGCGTAGACCACGCGGTTGCGCTGCACGCGCCGCGCCGCCGAGAAGATCGGCCGCATGAAGTTGCCCGAGTGGTAGACGAACTGCTCGAGCCGGTTGTGATACGCGTCGAAGTCCTCGATGGGCCGCGTCGCCACGCCGGATTCCATCGCCGCCCTGGCGACGGCCGGCGCGACCTTGGCGATCAGGCGCGGGTCGAAGGGACGGGGAATCAGGTAGCCCGGGCCGAAGGACAGGCCGGTCGAGCCGTAGGCGGCGGTCACCACCTCGGACTGCTCGGCCCGCGCGAGATCGGCCACCGCGTGAACCGCCGCGATCTCCATCGCGCGCGTGATCGTCGTCGCCCCCACGTCGAGCGCTCCCCGGAAAATGAACGGGAAGCACAACACGTTGTTCACCTGGTTCGGGTAGTCGGTGCGTCCGGTCGCGACGATCGCGTCGTCGCGCACCGCAGCCACCTCCTCGGGCATGATCTCCGGCGTCGGGTTGGCCAGCGCGAAGATGAGCGGCCGCGACCCCATCCGCACGACCATGTCCTGCTTGAGCACCGCCGGCGCCGACAGCCCGAGAAAGACGTCGGCGCCGTCGATGATCTCGCCCAGCGTGCGCTTGTCGGTCGCCTGCGCGAAGCGCTCCTTGTCCGGGTCCATCAGTTCCTTGCGGCCCTTGTAGACGACGCCGGCCAGATCGGAGACCCAGATGTTCTCCACCGACAGGCCCAGGTCGACCAGCAGGTCCAGGCAGGCCAGCGCGGCGGCCCCGGCCCCGCTGCACACCAGCTTCACCTTCGAGATGTCCTTGCCGACCACCGCCAGCCCGTTGGTGAGCGCCGCGCCGACGACGATCGCGGTGCCGTGCTGGTCGTCGTGGAAGACCGGAATCTTCATCCGCTCGCGCAGCTTTCGCTCGACGTAGAAACAGTCCGGTGCCTTGATGTCCTCCAGGTTCACCCCGCCGAAGGTCGGCTCGAGCGCGGCGATCACGTCCACCAGCTTGTCGAGATCGGTTTCGTTGATCTCGATGTCGAAGACGTCGATGCCGGCGAACTTCTTGAACAGCACCGCCTTGCCTTCCATCACCGGCTTGGCGGCCAGCGGTCCGATGTTGCCGAGCCCGAGGACCGCCGTGCCGTTGGTCACCACGGCGACCAGGTTGCCCCGGCTCGTGTACCGGAACGCGGCGGCCGGATCGGCGACGATCTCCTCGCACGCGGCGGCAACGCCCGGGGAATACGCGAGCGCGAGGTCGCGCTGGTTGGTCAGCTGCTTTGTCGGCGTGACCGAGATCTTTCCCGGAGTGCCCTGCTCGTGATACTCGAGCGCGGCGCGTCGGAAGGTGGGATCCATGGGTGTCGACATGTCATTGGCCTCGGGAGACAGCGGGGACCGCCATTATCCGCCACCGAGCGGGCTCGGACCCGCGGTGCGGCCAGGCCGCCCGGTGGGCGTCGACGGCCCGCGCGCCGCCTGCGACGTCGGCGATCAGCGGGACCCGGCCAGCGCGGCGTCCAGCACACGCGCCACGTGCAGCGCCTCGCGCTGCGCCCCGTCGCGGATCTGATGGCGGCAGCTGGTGCCGTCGGCGACGACGATCGCGCCCTCGCCCGCGTTGCGCACCGCGGGCAGCAGGCCGGCCTCGGCCATCGCCATCGACACCGTCTGGTGCTCGGCTTCGTAGCCGAAGCTGCCCGCCATCCCGCAGCAGCTCGACTCGATGAGTTCCACCTGCAGGCCGGGAATCAGCCCCAGGACGGTCTCGATCGGTCGCACCGCATCGAAGGCCTTCTGATGGCAGTGGCCGTGCAGCAACGCGCGCTTCTCGGCCAGGGGCCCGAGCGCCAGCTGCAGGCGCCCGGCCGCGTGTTCGCGCGCGAGGAACTCCTCGAACAGGAACGCCTGCGCCGCCAGCTTGCGCGCCGGCTCGCCCAGGCCCATCGCAAGGAACTCGTCGCGCAGCGTCAGCAGGCACGAAGGCTCGAGTCCGACGATCGCCACGCCGCGCTCCACGTAAGGAGTGAGCGCCATCACGGTGCGCCGCGCTTCCTCCTTGGCCTCGTCGACGAGACCGCTCGCGAGGAAGGTGCGCCCGCAGCACAGGGGGCGACGCGGATCGGCGTCACCGCCGGCGGGCTTGGCCAGCAGCACCGTATAGCCGGCGGCCTCGAGCACGCGCCGGGCCGCGTGCAGATTCTCCGGCTCGAAGTAGTTGTCGAAGGTATCGGCCCAGAGCACGACTTCGCGGACCTGCGCGGGAACGGCGGCGCCGCCTTCCGGCGTCGACGAGCCCGCCGGCGCGCCTCGCGCGGCGGGCGCCGACCCGGATGCCCCGGTGCGACGCAGGAAGGTGTCGCCCCGCCACTGCGGCAGCGACCGCGCGCGCGCCAGTCCCAGCAGCCGCTCGCTCGCCGCCGCCAGCCCGGGAATCGTGTCGCGCAGGTTCGCCAGCCATCCGAGCCGCGACACGATCGGCGCGTAGCGCGGCAGGAAGGCGACCATCCGGTCCTTCATCCGCAACCCGTGCTTCTTGCGGTAGTGGTAGAGGAACTCGACCTTCATCTTGGCCATGTCGACGCCGGTCGGACAGTCGCGCTTGCATCCCTTGCAGCCGACGCACAGGTCCATGGTCCGGTACATCTGGCGCGAGGTCAGCGCGTCCTCGCCGAGCTGGCCCGACAGCGCGAGCCTGAGCGTGTTCGCTCGCCCCCTCGTCAGGTTCCGCTCGTCGCGCGTCGCCCGATAGCTCGGGCACATCGTGCCGGCGTCGAACTTGCGGCAGTGCCCGTTGTTGTTGCACATCTCGACGGCCTTCGCGAAGCCGCCGGTGGGGTCGCCGCCGGTGCCCGGGGCGCTCGTGCGCTCGGTCGCCGGGTCGTTCTGCACGTTCCAGGCCGACCAGTCGAAGGCCGTCTCCAGGGGCGCCACGGCGTAGCCCGGCGGGAAGCGGAACAGTCGCGCGTCGTCCATCTTCGTCGCGCGCACGATCTTGCCCGGGTTCATCAGTCCGAGCGGGTCGAACAGGTCCTTGACCTCCTCGAACGCCCGGGTGAGCCGCGGACCGTACTGCCAGCCGACCCATTCGCTGCGCACCAGCCCGTCGCCGTGCTCGCCCGAGAACGCGCCCTTGTAGTGGCGCACCATCGCGCCGGCCTCCTCGGCGATCGCGCGCATCTTCGTCGCGTCGCCCGCGCGCATGTCCAGGATCGGTCGCACGTGCAGCGTTCCGACCGACGCGTGCGCGTACCAGGTGCCGCGGGTGCCGTGGCGCTCGAACACTTCGGTCAACCGCGCGGTGTATTCCGCGAGGTGTTCCAGCGGCACTGCGCAGTCCTCGATGAAGCTGACCGGCTTGCCGTCGCCCCGCAGCGACATCATGATGTTCAGTCCGGCCTTGCGGACCTCCCAGAGCGCCTTCTGGCGCTTCTCGTCGACGAGTTCGACCACCGCGCCCGGCAGGCCCAGATCGCCCATCAGCTCGACCAGCGCCCTCATGCGGACCAGCAGCGCGTCGCGATCGTCGCCGGCGAACTCGACCAGCAGCACCGCGTCCGGCTCGCCGATCAGCGCTGCGTCGATGGTCGGCCGGAACACGGGGTTGGCGCGCGACAGCTCGATCATCGTCCGGTCGACCAGTTCGACCGCGGTCGGCCCGAGCTTCACGATGTGCTGCGCGCTGTCCATGGCGGCGTGGAAGCTCGGAAAGTTCACCACGCCCAGCACCTTGGCGCGCGGCAGCGGCGCGAGCTTCAGGTGCAGCCGCCGGAAGTACGCGAGCGTGCCTTCGGAGCCGACCAGCAGGTGGGCGAGGTTCACCGATCCGTCGTCGGTGTAGGGACGCTCCGACTGCGGGTGGAAGACGTCGAGGTTGTAGCCGCCGACACGGCGAAGCACCGTGGGCCAGACGCGCGCGATCTCGTCGCGCTCGCGCGCCGCGATCTCGTGCAACCCGGCGACCAGCGCGCCGCTGCGGCCCGAACTCATCGGTCGCCGCGCCCCGGCGCCGAACGGCCCGAAGAACTCCTGCGTGCCGTCCGACAGCAGCGCGTCGACGCCGAGCACGTTGTGCACCATGTTGCCGTAGGCGATCGACCGCGAACCGCAGGAATTGTTGCCGGCCATGCCGCCCAGCGTGGCCTGCGCCGACGTCGACACGTCCACCGGAAACCAGAGGCCGTGCGGTTTCAGAAAGGCGTTGAGCTGGTCGAGCACGATGCCCGGCTGCACCTCGACGGTGGCCGCCCGCGCGTCGAACGCGACGACCTTGTTCAGGTGCTTGCTGTTGTCGATGACCAGCGCCTCTCCGACCGTCTGGCCGCACTGGCTCGTGCCGCCGCCGCGCGGCAGGACCGGCACACGCATCTCACGCGCCAACTCGAGCGCGCTGACCACGTCGGCCTCGTCCGCCGGAACGACGACGCCGACCGGCTCGACCTGGTAGATGGACGCGTCGGTGGCGTAGCGGCCACGATCGAAGCGATTGAACAGCACCTGCCCCCGGAGCACGCGGCGCAGCCGCTGGGCGAGCCGATTGCGCTCGCGCGACGGCGAGTTCACCAGCTTGACGGCGGCGGGTGCGTCCATTTCGTCTCTCAGGCGCGAAGCTCTTCGAGCACCGCGTCGCGCTTGTGGCGCAGGTGCTGCTCGAGAAGCGCGCGAAGCGCGGCTCCGTCCGAACGGACGAGCGCGTCGATCATCGCGGCGTGCTCGACGACCGCGCTGTCCCACTTCTCCCGGTTGAAGTTGGACCGGAAGCGCAGGTTCTGGATGCGCAGGTTGACGCTGTCATAGGTTTCCGCAAGCACCGGGTTGCGCGCGCAGCGGTTGATCATCTCGTGGATCGCGCGATTCAGCCGATAGTAGGCCGGCAGGTCGCGCCGCGCGTGCGCGGCGAGCATCTCGAAGTGCAGCGCCTGAATCTCGTCGAGTTCGGCGTCGGTGCGCCGCTGTGCCGCGAGCTCGCCGGACAGGCCCTCGAGCGCGGCCATCACCTCGAACAGGTGGTCGACGTCGGACAGCGACAGGACCGCGACGCTCGCGCCACGGTTCGGGTGCAGCTCGATCAGCCGCTCCGCCGCGAGCACCTTGAACGCCTCGCGCAGCGGCGTCCTGGACACCTTCAGCTGCTCGCTCAGCACGCGTTCGTTCAGCCGCGCGCCCGGCACGATCGCACCTTCGGTGATCAGCTCCCGGATCCTGTCCGCGACCTCTTCGTGCAGCGGCCGCCGCGCGATCGGCGAGGCCGCCTGGAACAACATCGAATCAGTGACCGGGGCAGTTTGCATTCAAGATTCTCGCGGTCTCCCGCTCGGAAGGGCTTGCTTTGGTCCAGTTTTGCATACAAAATGCCAAAAAACAACCCAGGGGTTCGCGATGAAACTCGCCAACGGCCTTGCACTGAATTCGCATCCGAGCGGTCGCCACTTTCTGCAGATTCCGGGCCCGACCAACGTGCCGGACCGCATCCTGCGGGCGATGGATTACCCGACGATCGATCACCGCGGCCCGGAATTCCAGGCACTCGGCAAATCGGTCCTCGGCGGGATCCGCAAGATCTTCCAGACCGCCGGACCGGTCGTCATCTACCCCGCGTCGGGCACCGGTGCGTGGGAGGCGGCGCTGGTGAACACCCTGTCGCCCGGCGACGCGGTCCTGATGTGCGAGACGGGCCAGTTCGCGACGCTGTGGAAGAAGCTCGCCGAGCGTCTCGGCCTCGTCGTCGAGTTCATCGACGGCGACTGGCGCCACGGCGCGGATCCGACCGCGATCGAGGACAGGCTCAACGCGGATCGCGAACACCGGTTCAAGGCCGTCTGCGTGGTGCACAACGAGACCTCGACCGGCGTCACCAGCCGGATCCCCGAGGTCAGGCGCGCGATCGACCGGACCGGCCACCCCGCGCTGCTGCTCGTGGACACGATCTCCTCGCTCGGCTCGATCGACTACCGCCACGACGAATGGGGCGTCGACGTCACCGTCGCCGGTTCGCAGAAGGGCCTGATGCTGCCGCCCGGACTGTCGTTCAACGCGATCAGCGAGAAGGCTCTCGCCGCGTCGAAGAAGTCGACGATGCCGCGCTCCTACTGGGACTGGAGCGAGATGCTCGGGGCCAACGCCAACGGCTTCTTCCCCTACACGCCGGCGACGAACCTGCTCTACGGGCTGCACGAGGCGATCGCGATGCTGCTCGAAGAGGGCCTGCCGAACGTCTTCGCGCGCCACGAGCGCCACGCCGAGGCGACCCGCACCGCAACGCGCGCCTGGGGGCTCGAGGTCCTGTGCCAGAACCCCGCGGAGTACAGCCCGGCGCTGACCGCGATCGTCACGCCCGAGGGCCACAGCGCCGACGCCCTGCGCAAGGTGGCGCTGTCGAACTTCAACATGTCGCTGGGCCAGGGGCTGGGCAAGGTCGCCGGCAAGGTCTTCCGTATCGGGCACCTGGGCGACTTCAACGACCTGACGCTGGTCGGCACGCTGGGCGGCGTCGAAATGAGCCTGGCGCTCGCCGGCATTCCGCACCGCAAGGGCGGCGTGCAGGCCGCCATCGAGCATCTCACCCGCACAGCGCCCGGCGCTGCAGCGCTTGCGCAGGCGGCCTGAGAAGACCCTGTTTCCAGAGCATTCATTACAAACGGAGGAGACACCATGAACCGCCATCCCGATCAAGTGAAGTCCCGACTGCATCGCCGCGCAGCACTCATCGCCTGCGGTACGGCTGTCGCGCTAGCTGCCTGGCTGCCCGCGGCCAAAGCGCAGACCATCGAACTGAAGTTCGGCCACGTCGGTGCCCCCGGCTCGCTGTTCCAGCTCTCGGCCGACGAGTTCGCGCGTCGCGCGAACGCGAAGCTCGGCAGCAAGGCGAAGGTCGTCGTCTTCGGTTCGAGCCAGCTCGGCTCCGACAAGGAACTGCTGCAGAAGCTCAAGCTCGGCACCGTGGACTTCGCGCTGCCTTCGACGGTGATGAGCAGCGAGGCCGACCTGTTCGGCGTCTTCGAGATGCCCTACCTGGTCAAGGACCGCAAGCACATGGCGGCGATCGAGAAAGCGGTCGTCTGGCCGAAACTGGCACCGGCCGCCGAGGCCAAGGGTCTGAAGCTCGTCGCGGTCTGGGAGAACGGCTACCGGCACCTGACCAACAACAAGCGCCCGATCAACACGCCCGCCGACCTCGCCGGCATCAAGCTGCGCACCCCCAACGGCAAGTGGCGTGTCCGGATGTTCCAGGAGTACGGCGCCAACCCCAGCCCGATGAAGTTCTCCGAGCTGTTCACCGCGCTGCAGACCGGCGTGATGGACGGACAGGAGAACCCGCTGACGCAGATCTACAGCGCCAAGCTGAACGAGGTGCAGAAGTACCTGTCGATGTCGGGCCACGTGTACACGCCGGCCTACGTGATGACGGGCGCCAAGAAGTGGGCGACCCTGCCTGCGGACGTGCGCAAGGTGCTCGAGGACAGCGCCCGCGAGACGCAGGCCTACGTCTACGAGACCGCCGCGAAGCAGGAGATCGAGCTGCTCGACAAGATCAAGGCCAGCGGCATGCAGGTCAACGAGGTCGACAAGCCCGCCTTCGTCGCCGCCAGCAAGAACATCTACGAGGACTTCGGCAAGGAAGTCGCGGGCGCGAAGGAGCTGATCGACACTGCTGTCTCGCTCGGCAAGTAAACACGTCGACGGTGCCGGGATGAAGAGCTTTCGCAGAGGCTACGAGCGCGCGCTCGAGTGGCTGGTGATCGGGCTGATGGCGGCGCTCGCGATCGAGGTGACGATCGGCGTCGTGTTCCGCTCGATCGGCGAGTCGCTGGTCTGGTACGACGAGATCGCATCGATCCTGTTGGCCTGGCTGACCTTCTACGGGTCTGCGCTGGCGGCGGCGAAGCGGGGGCACATCAGCTGCCCCGAGCTGGTCGCGCTGATGCCGCCGGCACCCCGCACCGTGGTCACGATCGCGGTCGAGGTGCTGGTCATCGGCTTCTTCGGGCTGATGGGCTGGATCGGCTTTCGCGTGCTCGATGTCCTGGCGACCGACTATCTGGTCAGCCTTCCGTCGATCTCGGTCATGTACGTGCAGTCGGTGATCCCGATCTCGGCAGCGCTGATCATCCTCGCGGAAGTGCTGACCTTCGGCGATGCGTTGCGCTGGGCGCGTGCGGAGCGCGCCGTCGGCGCCACCGCCGAGTCGGCGGCGCACGAAGCCTCGCACTGACGCCGGCGGAGGCTCCTCGTGGAAATGGTCCTGCTGTTCGCCTGCGTGCTCGGGCTCGTGGTCCTGAATGTGCCGATCGCGGTCGCGCTCGGCGTCGTCGCGGTCGCCGCGATCTGGCTGGTGCAGGGCAGCGCGGCGCTGCTCAATCTGCCGATCGTGCTGTACAGCGCGGCGACGAACTTCCCGCTGCTCGCGATCCCCCTGTTCATCCTCGCCGGCGCGATCATGAACGCGTCGGGGATCTCGAATCGGCTGATCGCCTTCGCCACCGCGCTGCTCGGCTTCATCCGCGGCGGACTGGCGATGGTGTCGATCGGCGCGTCGCTCTTTTTCGCCGAGATCTCCGGCTCGGCGGTCGCCGACGTGGCGGCGCTGGGTTCGATCACCATCCCGGCGATGAAGAAGAAGGGCTATCCCGGGCCGCTCGCCGCCGCGGTGATGTCCTCGTCGGCGACGCTGGCGGTGATCATCCCGCCGTCGATCCCGATGATCCTCTATGCGGTGATGGCGGAAGCATCGGTCGTCCAGCTCTTCGTCGCGGGCATCGTGCCCGGGATCCTCGGCGGCATCGGACTGATGAGCGTGGCCTACTGGTTCGCGCGCCGCTACGACCTGCCGATCGAGCAGGAGTTCAGCTGGTCCGAGGTCCGAAGAACCGCGCGCGAGGCGATGTGGGCGTTCCTGCTGCCGCTGATCATCCTCGGCGGCATCTTCGGCGGCGTGGTCACCGCGACCGAGGGCGCCGCGCTCGCGGTCCTCGCGGCGCTGGCGGTGGGACTGTTCATCTACCGGGAGCTGGACCTGGCGCACTTGCGAGCCGCGATGCTCGAAGGCGGCATCCAGACCGCGGTCGTCATGCTGCTGGTGGCGACCTCGGCCCTGCTGGGCGTCTACCTGACCGAGACCCAGGCGCCGCAACAGCTCGCCAAGTCCGTCACCGAGATCACCTCGAACAAGTGGGTGATCCTGATGCTGCTGAACCTGTTCTTCCTGCTGATCGGCTGCTTCCTGCACTCGGCGGCGGCAATCATCCTGGTGGTGCCCATCGTGATGCCGCTGGTGAAGGCCGCCGGAATCGATCCGGTGCACTTCGGGCTGATCGTCACGATCAACCTGGGCATCGGGCAGCAGACCCCGCCGGTGGCGAGCGTGCTGATGGTCGCGTGCTCGATCGCCAAGGAGAGCGTCTGGGCGGTCTCGAGGGTGAACGTCTACTTCATCGGCGTGCTGCTCGCGATGCTGCTGCTGGTCACCTACGTGCCGATCACCGGACTGGGTCTGGTGAACCTCTTCTATCGGTGACCGGCCCCGCCTGGCGATGCGCGAAGCGATGACGGGTTCGACCGGCCCCCGGCCACTGGACGGCGTGCGCGTGCTCGAGCTCGCGCAGATCATGGCCGGGCCGACCACCGGAATGATGCTCGCCGACCTCGGCGCCGACGTGATCAAGGTCGAGAAGATCCCCGGAGGCGACGACTCGAGGCTGTATCGCGAGCCGCGCGTGGGCGGCGTCTCTGCGCCCTTCATGATGCTCAACCGGAACAAGCGCGGCATCGCGATCGACCTGAAGAACCCCAGGGGCAAGGCGGTTCTGCTGCGGATGGTCGAGTCGGCCGACGTGCTCACCGAGAACTACCGGCGCGGCACGCTCGAGAAGCTCGGCCTGGGCTACGACGTGCTCTCCAGGATCAACCCCGGGCTGATCTACTGCGCGGTCTCGGGCTACGGGCGCAGCGGACCGATGGCGGATCGCGGCGGGTTCGACCTGATCGCGCAGGGCTTCACCGGACTGATGAGCATCACCGGCGAGCCCGGCCGCGCACCGGTGAAGCCCGGCAATTCGGTGGCCGACATCAACGCCGGGATCCTGGCGGCGCTGGGGGTGCTCGCGGCCTACGTGCAGAAACTCAAGACCGGGCGCGGCCAGGTGGTCGAGACCTCGCTGATGGCAGCGGCGCTGCAGCAGACCTACTGGCACGCGGCGATCTTCTTCGCCACCGGCGTTTCGCCCGGGCCGCTGGGATCGAGCCACGTGCTCGCCGCGCCCTACCAGGCCTTCAGAACCGCGGACGGTTACGTCAACATCGGCGGCGCGAACCAGTCGAACTGGGAGCGGATCGCCGACGTGCTCGGCCACCCGGAGTGGAAGACCGATCCGCGCTTCGCCGACAACGCCGACCGCATGCGCAACCTCGCCGCCCTCGTCGCCGAGATGGAAGCGGTGCTCGCGACGCGACCGTCGCGCAGCTGGATCGAGGCCTTCGACGCGGCGGGAGTTCCGGCCGGCCCGGTTCATTCGATCGGGGAAGCGCTCAGCCACCCGCAGGTGTCGGCGCGCGACATGGTGGTCGAACTGGACCACCCGCAGGCAGGCCACACGCGCGCGCTGGGATTTCCGATCAGCCTGTCCGACACGCCGGCGCGGGTCACGCGCCCGGCGCCGACGCTCGGCCAGCACACCCGCGAGATCCTCGCCGAGACCGGGTATACGGACGCGGAAATCGACAGCCTGATCGCCGAGGGCGTGGTCCGGATCGAGTGAGCGACGGCGAATCGCGCGAGATTCGCCGCGAGTAGAATCGGACCTTCCCCCTGAAGTTCACGATGACGCTGCCCACGCTCGCCCGCCGCACCGGCCAGATCCAGCCGTTCCACACGATGGAACTGCTCAAGCGCGCCCGCGCGCTCGAGCTCTCGGGCAAGCCGGTGCTGCACATGAGCATCGGCGAACCGGATTTCACCGCGCCCGAACCGGTCGTGGCGGCGCTGGAGCGCGCGGTGCGCGCGGGACACACCCAGTACACCGGCGCGATGGGCATCGAGCCGCTGCGCTCGGCGATCGCCCGCCACTATGGCGATCGACACGGGCTGGACATCGCGCCGTCGCGCATCGTCGTGACCGCCGGCGCCACCGGCGCGCTGTCGCTGGCCTGCTGCGCGCTGGTCAACCCCGGCGACCGTGTGCTGATGACCGATCCGAGCTACCCATGCAACCGGCACTTCGTGGCTGCCTACGACGGCATTCCCGAACTCGTGCCCGTCGGGCCGCAGACGCGCTTCCAGCTCACGCTCGCGCTGCTGCAGAAACACTGGCGCGACGGCGTCAAGGGCACGCTGCTCGCGTCGCCGGCGAACCCGACCGGAACGTCGATCCCGTTCGACGAACTGACGCGCATCGTCGAGGCCACGCGCGATCGCGACGCGTTCTCGATCGTCGACGAGATCTACCTCGGGCTGAGCTACGACGGTGATCCGCGCTCGGCGCTCGCGCTCGGCGACGACGTGATGGTCACGAACAGCTTCTCGAAGTACTTCCACATGACCGGATGGAGGCTCGGCTGGCTGGTCGTTCCCGAGCAATTCGCGCCCGTGTTCGAGAAGCTGTCGCAGAACCTGTACATCTGCGCATCGACGCTGGCGCAGCATGCCGCGCTCGCCTGTTTCACGCCCGAGGCGCTCGCAGAATTCGACCGCCGCCGCGACGAGTTCCGGCGTCGGCGCGACTACATCGTCCCGGCGCTGCGCGAAATCGGACTCGACGTGCCGGTCACGCCGGACGGCGCGTTCTACGTCTATATCGATTGCAGCCGGTACAGCGAGAACAGCTCGGCGTTCGCCGACGAACTGCTCGAGAAGACGTTCGTGTCGCTGGTGCCGGGCGAGGACTTCGGCACGCACCAGTGCGGCAGGTATCTGCGCCTGTCGTACGCGACGCCGATCGAAAATCTGCGTGAAGCGATCGAGCGGCTCGGCCGCTATCTGGCGCAGCGCGAGCCCGCGCCAGGGCTGGACGTGCGCCAGCCCGCCTAGTCGCCGAGTAGGGTGCTAGCCGCGATTCCTAGATGTCGCGCTGGCGTGCGGCCGAGTCGGTCTGCGCCCGCGAGACGACCGTCGCGCCCTTGAGCGGCCCGTCCTTGCCGTCGGTCGTGCCGCGAGCGGCCGCCGCGATGCGTTCGCGCTCGGTCAGCACCTTGGCGCCATAACCGCCGTCGTCGGGCAGCAGTGCCGCGCCCACGTAGGCCTTGAGCGCGCCCTCGACGGTCCCGTCCCTGCCGAGGTACTCCTTCAGGATCTGCGCGCCGACCTTCATGTTGGCCAGCGGATCGAAGGCCGCCGCCACGCCACCGAAGGGTGCGAACTTGTCCGCGTGAACGCGCGTGAGAATCTGCATCAGGCCCTGCGCCCCCTGATGGCTCTCGGCCTTCGGATCGAAGCTGGACTCCACCGAGATCACCGCGAGGATCAGCAAGGGGTCGACCTTGAATTCGCGCGCGGTCCGGTACGCGTACTCCACGATATTCTGGCTCTGGTCGATCGCCAGCTGATAGCGGCGCGCGATGAAGCGTGCGACGTTCTGCTGTTCGACATTGACCGGCGCAATGCGGCGCACCGTCAGCCCCTGCTCGCTCGACCGCGACACACCGATCGGGCCGTAGCGAATCGAGCCGAAACCGAGCGCGCGCAGATCGTGCGCGTCGAGCATCGCCAGGCGCTGATCGTCGACTGACGCTTTCAAGCCGTCACGCGCGGACCCGACGACGACGAGCGCCACCAACAGCGTCAGCACCATCAACGGGCCGTGAACGCTCCTGCCCGCGCCGCGGGCTGCGGCATACAGCCGCACAAATTTGCCGGACCAGCGTCCGACACCATACTGCTGAAACATCGCGACTCCTCACGGCGCACGGCCACGCTCGTTCGCTCAACGAATCAAGTCAAGCGATCGGTCTCCACCACCGATCGGACCAGCAAGAGGCTGGTTCCTGATACGCTCGTTTGCGAGGAAAACTCGCCGAGTCTGTATGAGACGGTCACCGGTCGAACCGGCTTGCCAAGGAATGACGGCGGATTCTAGGCAGCGCTTCGGGCCAGGTCAACCGCTTACAATCGCGAATCCGGCACTTTAGTGCACGTGTTAGGCCCCTGGCGATGAAATATACCGACCTGCGCGACTTTATGCACCAACTCGAGGCGCGCGGCGAACTGAAGCGCGTCGCCGTGCCGATGTCGCCGCGGCTCGAGCTCACCGAACTGGCCGACCGCGTGCTGCGCGCCGGCGGTCCCGCACTGCTGATCGAGCAGGCGCGCGACGGCGAGCGGCACTTCGACATGCCGGTGCTGGCCAACCTGTTCGGCACCCCGAAGCGCGTCGCGCTCGGCATGGGCGAAGAGTCCACCGAGGCGCTGCGCGAACTCGGCAAACTGCTCGCCTACCTGAAGGAACCCGAGCCGCCGAAGGGCCTGCGCGACGCGTGGGACAAGCTGCCTGTGCTGCGCCAGGTCATGAACATGGCGCCGCGCGAAGTCTCGTCCGCACCCTGCCAGCAGGTGGTCTGGGAAGGCGACGACGCCGATCTCGGCCGCCTGCCGGTGCAGACCTGCTGGCCGGGCGACGCGGGCGCGCTGATCACCTGGGGACTCGTCGTCACGCGCGGCCCCGCGAAGTCGCGGCAGAACCTGGGCATCTACCGCCAGCAGGTGATCGGCCCGCGCAAGACCATCATGCGATGGCTGGCGCATCGCGGCGGCGCGCTGGACTTCCTCG